>Ga0326728_10023711_pt1 | contig 11206 bp, 11 predicted proteins | sample MB3enrmetagenome_FD_207602 | JGI IMG/M metagenome (GOLD analysis project Ga0326728, IMG submission 207602) | Lab enriched peat soil microbial communities from McLean, Ithaca, NY, United States - MB31MN | ecosystem: Environmental > Terrestrial > Soil > Wetlands > Peat | place: USA: New York... | reverse complement strand
CTCTCCGAGTACGGCGCTCAGGTCATCAAGGTGGAGGAGCCCGGAAGGGGCGACTACATGCGTGGGACTCCGCCGACCCAGGACGGAGTGAGCCTAGTTCATACCATGGTAAACAGGAACAAGCGGAGCATCGCGATTGACCTGAAGAAGGCCGAGGGGAAGGAGGTCCTCCGACGCCTGGTCAGGAGGTCGGATGTATTCTTGGAGGGGTTCAGGCCGGGGGCGACCGACAGGCTGGGATTCTCATTCGCACAAGTCCGAAAGCTGAACCCTCGAATCGTATACTGCTCCATCTCTGGCTTCGGGCGTTCTTCTCCGCTGAGCGCAATGCCCGGACACGACCTGAACTTCGAGGCTATGAGTGGTCTGCTGGGCTCCGTGGACGCCCCGAGGATACCCTTCGTCCAGCTCGGGGACTATGCGGCCGCTTTCTACGCGACCGTCGGGATACTCGCTGCGCTGAGCAACAGGAGGCGCCGGGCGACCTGCATCGACGTGCCGATTGTCCAGTCGCTGATGTCCCTGATGGTCCTGCCAGCCTCGTCCTTCTTCGCGACCGGGCAGCCGCCGTCTCTCGCCGGGAGTCTCCTGTTCGGGTCCGAGCCCTACTACAATCTCTACAGGACCTCGGACGGGAGGTACATTGCGGTGGCGGCGATAGAGCCCCAGTTCTGGAGGAACCTGCTTGGAGCCCTCGGCCTCTCGGAGTTCGAGCGTGCGCGGGATGGCACCAGAGAGCAGAGATTGGCGCTCAGGAGGAGGATGCAGAGGGTATTCGCGTCAAAGACCCGGGACGAGTGGTCCTCTCTCCTGATGGACCGGGATACGTGCGCCAGTCCTGTGCTGGACATCCACGAGGCCCTGGAGTCCACCTGGGCGAGATCCTCCGGGACCGTCGGGAAGATAGGGAAGAGGGATGTCCTGAACCAGCCAGTCAGGTTCGCCGGGAAGACGCGCGACAGAGACGCGCCCTCAATCGGGGAGCACACGGATGAGATACTCCGCGAACTCGGATACGGCGCGGCCGCGGTCGCCAGGCTCTTCGGGGCTTCCGCCGTCTCCTAGGTCAACTTTACAAACCCCTTCATTGACGATTATGAGGATAACCGCTTGAAGATAGACGAGATTCGCAGCGTCGGGGTCCTCGGCGCGGGGACCATGGGGCACGGCATAGCCGAGGTGGTGGCACTGGCCGGCCTCGACGTCTGGGTCTACGACGTGCAGAAGAGCTTCCTCGACGGCGGCCTTGAGAAGGTCGGGTGGAGCGTCAACAAGCTCGTGGAGAAGGGCATGATCCCGGCCGACAGAGGGAAGGATGCGCTCGAGAGGCTCCACGGGACTCTCGACCTGAAGGAAATGGCAGGGGTTGACGTGGTCATCGAAGCGGTCCCCGAGGACCTCCACACGAAGGCGGCGGCGTTCCAGAGTTTCGAGCAGTACAACGACCGCGCGCTGCTGGCCTCCAACACGAGCACAATCCCAATCACGGAGATAGCGGCGGCGACCCGCAGGCCAGAGCGGTTCGTCGGTTTGCATTTCTTCAACCCTCCGGTACTGATGCCCCTGGTCGAAGTCATCAGCGGCGAGGCGACAGACCAGCAGACCCTCGACACTGCAATTGCGTTCGCGAAGAAGCTAGGGAAGGAGGTGGTCGTCTGCCGCAAGGACGTCCCCGGTTTCTTGGTCAACAGGATCCTCGGCCCGCTCCTGAACGAAGCGGCGTGGACGGTCACCCGCGGCCAGGCGACCGTTGAGCAGATAGATTCTGCGAGCGTGTACAAGGTCGGGCTTCCGATGGGTCTCTTCGAGCTGGCCGATTACACCGGCATCGACGTGATCTGCAAGGCTGCTGAAGCCGTGAAGTCCAGGGAACCGTCGGGCATCCTTGGTGCGCCCCTGTTCGTGGAGAAGTTCAAGCAGGGAAAGCTCGGACGGAAGACCGGCGACGGCTTCTATCTGTACAAGGACGAGAAATCGAGGCCTGCGATCAGCAAGGACGCGGGGGAGGGCGTCGAACCGCTGCTCTTCTTCTCCGTGGCCGTGAACTCGGCGGCCTGGCTCATCCGAAAAGGAATCTGCACAAAGGAGGACCTCGACCTCTCGGTGAGGCTGGGTCTCGGTTTTCCGGACGGCATCCTCCAACTCGCCGACAGGTGGGGGATCGACCGAGTGGTCTCAGTGCTCAAGGAGAAGCAGAAGCAGTACGGGAGCGACTACGCGCCCGACCCGCTTCTTGAGCAGATGGTGAAGAAGGGCGAGCTGGGGGTGTCTTCAGGGAAGGGGTTCTACGACTACTCGAAGACCGAGAGGAAGCTCGAGGAGGTCGTCCTCACACGGTCCCCGCCCATAGCTTGGATCACCCTCAACAGGCCGCATCGCCTCAACACCATCACGCCCCGCTTGTTGGATGAGCTCGAGCAGGTCGCCAGAGAGGTCGCGTCGGACGGGTCGATCAGGGTGGTGCTCCTCAAGGGCGAGGGCGGCAGGGCGTTCAGCGCCGGGGCCGACCTGACATCTTTCGGTTTCAGCTCCTCGGACAAGGCGTTCGACTCTGCTAGGCGCATGTTCGAGGTCTTCGGAGTCTTCGAAAGGATGCCCAAGCCCGTCATCGCGGCCATAGACGGTTATGCCTTGGGTGGAGGGTGTGAGCTCGCACTCGCATGCGATTTCAGACTGGCCTCAGAGTCGAGCCTTATCGGCCAGACAGAGACGAACCTCGGAATCATTCCGGGCGCGGGAGGCACGCAGAGGCTGATCAAGGTGGTCGGGCTAACAAGGGCAAAGGAGATGATCTACTTCGGCACGAGGCTAACGGCCGCAGAGGCATTGAAGGCAGGGCTCGTCGACCGGGTCTTTGCAAACGACAAGTTCCAGAACGGCGTGGAGGAGTTTGCAAGGGCACTGGCAAAGCGCGCGCCGCTCTCTCTCAAGTTCGCAAAGCTGGCATTGAACATGGCCTCGCAGGTGCCGACAGACCTCGGGCAGTACTTCGAGGCGAGCAGCTTCGGGCTCCTGATTGGCACGCAGGACGCGAGCGAGGGCATAACCTCCTTCCTCTCCAAGAAGGAGCCCGAATTCAAGGGCGAATGAACAGATAAATAGAGACTCGGGGCGTTCGTCGCCACACTTGACGTCGCTGCATTTCTCCCTCAAGCCCGAACACGAGGAGCTGCGGAAGTGGGCAGGTGACTTCGCGAAAAGAGAGATAGCCCCGCTTGCGGTGAAGATAGACCGGGACGATCTGTATCCAAGGGAGCTGCTCAGGATGATGGGCGAGTACGGGCTGCTCGGGATCAACGCGCCCACGGAGTACGGAGGCCTGGGTCTAGACATGATGAGCTCGGTGGTAGTGGGTGAGGAGATCGCCAAGGTCAGTCTGGCGGTCGGATTGCTTATCGGGGTGCAGAACGGCCTTGTGGGATACCCGCTGGCGCATTTCGGGACGAAGGAGCAGAAGGAACGCTTCCTTCCGAAACTCGTGAAGGGGGAGATAATTGGCTCCTACGGCCTGACGGAGGCAGGAGCGGGCTCGGACGCCGCGAACGTCCAGACGCGGGCCGAGAAGGTGGGGGACTCCTACAAGATCAACGGTTCCAAGATGTGGATTTCTCAGGGCATGCACGCGGACCTGGTGGTGCTCTTCACGCGCACCGGAACGAAGGAAGAGGGAGCCGCAGGCATGACGGCCTTCCTCGTGGAGAAGGGTATGAAGGGGTTCGACATTGGCGGGAAGCTCGAGGTGATGGGCGTGAGGGGGACAGGAACCGCAGAGCTCGTCTTCAACGAGTGCGTGGTGCCCGCCAGCAACATGCTCGGGGGAACCGGCGACGGCTTCCTCATCGCTATGGCCGTCCTGAACGAGGGCCGAGTCGGCGCCGCAGCCGGGGCGGTCGGGGTCGCCGAGGCCGCGCTCGAGGCCTGCGTCTCATATGCAAAGAAGAGGGTTCTCTTCGGCAGGCCCCTCGCCAAACTTGAGGCCATCCGCTTCCTCATGGCTGACATGGCGACCCGGATCGATGCCGCAAAGCTTCTCACCTACAGAGCCGCTGCGACCCGGGACGAGGGTAACGATTTCACAAGGGAGGCATCCATGGCAAAGCTCTTCGCTACTGAGACAGCGGTATGGGCCACAGAGAGAGCCATCCAGATACACGGGGGCATCGGGCTCAGCAAAGAGCTGCCACTGGAGAGGTACCTGCGGGACGCCAAGGTGCTCGACATCGTTGAGGGCACCTCTGAGGTGCAGAGGTGGATACTGTCAAGGGAACTCTTGGACTGAGTGAGACCTTGAGAGGGGTAGCGATAGTCGGGATAGGGCACTCGAAGTTCGGAAGACGCAACGACGTTAGCGTGGCCGAACTAGCGTTCGAATCTATCCGGGGCGCGGTCGAGGACGCTGGAATCGACAAGAAGCAGGTCGAGAACGTGACGCTGGGCAGCGTGGGAGGCTGGTGCGAAGAGACGGTCCCCGCAACAATAGTGAACGAGTACTCTGGCTTTCAGCACGTGGGCAGCATGCGGGTGGAGGCTGCGTGCGCGAGCGGGAGCGCCGCCGTTAAGAACGCATACCTCAGCGTAGCCAGCGGCGAGTCAGACATAGCGATGGCCGTGGGGCTGGAGAAGATGACGGAGGTCAACACTCTCACTGCGATTGAACTGATGGGGCGGGGCGGCTCCTACCTTTGGGAGTTCGAGAACTTCGGAATGACGTTCGCCTCGTACTACGCAATGTTCGCGGTGGCGCACATGAACAGGTTCGGGACCACCGAGGAGGACCTGGCGAGGGTCGCCGTCAAGGCACACCACTATGGCGCAATGAACCCCCTGGCACAGTTCCAGAAAGAGATCACAATCGAGAAGGTGCTCTCTTCCCAGGTGGTGTCGTGGCCGCTCAAGCTGTACGACGCCTCCCCGGTCTCGGACGGCTCAGCGGCTGTGGTGCTGGCGAGTGAGGAGACGGCGAAGAAGCTGACGGATACGCCAATCTGGATAAAGAGCATCGGGGCCTCATCGGACTCGGCCGACATGAGCAGGAGGGACGGCTACGTGGGCCTGAGTGCGACGGTCGATGCCTCGCGCAAGGCGTACTCCGTGGCCAAGATAGGACCAGAGATGGTCGACGTGGCCAACTGTCACGACTGCTTCACTATCGCGGAGATAATGGCATATGAGGACCTGGGCTTCTGCGCCAAGGGGGAGGGGACCAAGCTCCTGAAAGATGGCCAGACGATGATAGGGGGGAAGATCCCCGTGAACGTGGACGGGGGGCTGAAGGCCAAGGGTCACCCGATAGGCGCGACGGGCGTGTCAATGATGGTAGAGATATCCAAGCAGCTGCGCGGGGAGGCTGGCAAGAGGCAGGTGCCGATAAAGAACGGCATCGGGCTGGTCCACAACGTCGGAGGAACCGGGCACTACTGCTACGTCACGGTGCTCTCGAGGAGCCGGTGAAGAGCCAGTTGGACGCCTCAGAACCGCCGACGCTTCATTCGCGAAGGACGCTCGACCTCCGCTTCAACATCCCGATTTCCAAGACCAACCGGTTCTGGGAATCACTGAAGGAAGGCAAGTTCATCACGACGAAGTGCAAGGACTGCGGAGAGGTCACCTTCCCTCCGCAGGTCGACTGCCCCAGCTGCATGAGCAGCAACAGCGAATGGATTGACCTGGGAACGGAGGCTGAGCTCGTCACGTTCACCTACGTCGTGATTACGCCGACCAGCTTCGTCGACAGCGGCCCCTACCACGTCGCAGTAGGGAAGCTTGGGCAGGGCCTGAAAGTGCTCGCCTGGGTGGAGGGCGCCACCACGGAGGAGTTGAAGCCCGGGATGAAGCTCAGGCTAGAGGCTCGCAACGGGAGCGCCGCGAGCCCTTACTACGTGTTCGTGCCCGTCAAGTAGAAACTGACGAAGAGGACATCGCAACGAACCCTAGAACTCGACAGGTGCCGACTTGATCACCTCTGTGATCCTCGTGAACCTGTCTTTGTAGAAGAGTATCTTCGTTATCGAGCCTCGGAACTTCAGCTGGCCCTTCAGCACTGCCGACTGGAAGTCGAGCTCCCCCTTTGCAACCCTGGTCCAGACTTCGTACGGACCCTCGAAGGAAAACTCCGCTGTCACGCCGGGCTCCGACCTCGCGATCGTCGTCTTCCCATCCTCGACCTTGAGGAGGAAGAGGGCGCTCTGGTCGACCGCGTTGAGCAGAATCGTGGACTTCACGCCCTTGGTGTCCTGCTGCCACTGGGGGTCTGCGACCAGTCGTTGTTCTATCTCCCTGAAGTATTCCTCGCTGAAAAACTTGGCCATGCTACCCGCCACCACCGGACGCCATCCTTTTGAGCTTACTGATTGAACCCGACGCGCTCACTGTCACCAGTTCCGTGTCGCCGACCCTGAAGGCCGGTCCCCATTTCATCTCGATGAGGTGCTCGACGTCGGTCCGGACGATCAGTCCCCGGTCGAGCCAGAGCATCTTCTTCTTCTCGAGGCTGGGGTGTCGCTCGACGACGAGCCTGGTGAACTCCTTCCTCATCTCCGCGTCCGTCGGCCCGCTGCTCGAAAGGAACAGGTACCTCTTCCTCTTCCGTCCGACGACCATCAGCGACCCCGCTCCATCAGCCTCTCGTAGAAGCTCTCGGGCGGACCCCTGATGGTGAAGCTCCGGGGTTTGACCCTGATCCTCACGGGGTCCGTGTCAGAGATTACCCCCCCGCCGCTCATGAGCGCCTGCTTGCTCAATCGCACGTACAGCGCCCTGTGCTCGTCGAGGTGCGCCGTGAGGCTCTCGAGAAGTTCTTCCCTTCCGCTCTCCCCGAGAAGGGTGAGGATTGCCTGGAAACAGTCCCACGCCTCCTCTCCGATGAGGTGCCAGCTGACATGCAGTATCCTGTTCCCAAAATGCCCTTCTAGAGCCTCCTCCTCCCGACCCTGTACCAAGCCGAGGCACCTCTGTATCTGCGCCTTGACCCTCTCTTCGTCCTCGGTGGACTGGATGAAGCACGAGACCTCGACCGATTGGACCTCTCTCTGCGCCACGCCGCTCTGTTCGACTCGATGGGAGGTTCATTGATAACCTTAACTCCCGATTTCGCCCGCAGCCGCCGCCGTCCTAGGGCGCCTGCACCAAGGAATCCTGCAAACTTTATCAGGAGTTGCGGAATGCGCACCCGAACGGAATAGAATAGACGTGAAGGGAGACCGCCGGGTCCTAGGCATCGAGAGCACCGCCCACACCTTCTCGGCGTCCGTGGTCAGCGAGAGGAAGGGGCTGCTCTCGGACGTGAAGGACGTCTACGTCCCACGCCAGGGGAGCGGGATTCATCCCACTGAAGCTTCAAACCACCACCTGGCCGTCGCCGCCGAGGTGATCAGGGGCGCCATGAGCGCCGCCAACATCGCGCCGAGCGACCTGGACGCGGTCGCATACTCTATGGGACCCGGCCTTGGCCCGTGTCTACGGGTCGGCGCGGTCTCCGCGCGGACGATGGCGCTCTCGCTGTCGAAACCCCTGATACCGGTGAACCACGCTATCGGGCACATCGAGCTCGGGTGCATGCTGACTGGGGCGAAGACACCTCTCGTTCTGTTGATATCCGGAGGGCACACCATGGTGGTTTCGTGTTCGTCGGGGATGTGGCGAGTCCTCGGCGAGACGCTGGACCTCACGCTGGGGCAGCTGCTCGACCAGCTCGGAAGGCATGCTGGCTATGCCTCCCCGTGCGGACGAAGGATAGAGGAGGCGGCGTCGAAGTCCCACCGATATCTGCCCCTCCCCTACACCGTGAAGGGGAACGACGTCTCCTTCTCGGGGTTGCTTACTGCGGCAAAGAGGATGGCAGACGCGGGCGAGCCATTCGAGGATGTCTGCTTCTCGGTCCAGGAGACCGCCTTCGCAACCACCGTGGAGGTCACGGAGAGAGCGCTGGCCTTCACCGGCAACAAGGAAATCATGGTGGTCGGAGGAGTGGCGGCGAACAAGAGACTCGTGCAGATGCTGAGTATAATGGCCGGAAGGCACTCCGCCATCTTCAATGTCGTCCCGATCCGGTACAGCGGCGACTGCGGGGCACAGATAGCCTGGACAGGGCTGCTAGAGTACAGGTCTGGCATGTCAGTCCCCGTCGAAATGGGAGGCATCCGCCAGTCCTGGAGGCTCGACACGGTGACGCTGCCCTGGAGATTGAGCGCTTGAAGCTGGTGTACCGAGGGGCGGAGGCCGACATCTACTCCGGAGACTGGGCCGGCGAGAGGGCGGTCTACAAGTTCAGGAAGCCGTTGCCGTACAGACTGCCAGAGCTCGACCTCGCGATAAGGGTCCAGCGGACCGCCCACGAGGCGCAGATTCTCCACGAATCGAAATCAGCGGGCGTGAGGTCCCCTTTTCTCTATTACGTGTCGGCTCGCGAGTCGCTCATCGTGATGGAGGAGATCGCGGGTCCTAGGCTGAAGTCCGTCCTGCAGTCCTCCGGCTCGTACACAGAGAGGGTCTCAGCCGAGTTCGGGGTTGCAGTGGGCCGACTACACTCCGCCGGAATAATGCACGGCGACCTCACCACCTCCAACGTCATAGTGAATGAGGCTGGGGTCCATCTCATAGACTTTGGCCTTGCGGTTCGGTCTGTCAAGGTCGAAGACCACGCCGTGGACCTGAGGCTGATCAAGGAGACCCTGGTGGGTGCGCACTCCGATATCTCCTCGGTCGTCATGAAGTCCTTCCTCGAGGGATATGCGAGCGTCGTAGGAGAGGGGAGGGCGAAGGAGGTCAGCAGAAAACTCGCCGAGATAGAACGGAGGGGGAGGTATGCGCGCGTCGAGTAGGTCCATACTCTTCGCCACCGGGAACCGCGGGAAGATTCAGGAAGCCCGCCTGATACTGTCTCCCTTCCGGATTCGTCCGCTCCCGTTCGACGGGAAGGGCCTCGAGGTGCAGGCGAGCACGGTATCCGAGGTGGCCGCATACTCCGCGCGAGTGGCATCCCGGAACTGCGGGAGGGCGCTCATCGTCGAAGACGCGGGGCTGTTCGTGGAGGCCCTCGATGGATTCCCCGGTCCTTTCTCCTCCTACGTCTTCAAGACCATAGGAATCGCGGGGCTCCTCAGGTTGCTAGAGAGGGAGGTGTCGAGGAAGGCATCGTTCAAGAGCGCCGTGGCCTTCTGCACGCCTTCCGGGGAGCCGGTCGTGTTCGAGGGTATCGTCACGGGCCGCATACTGCGCGCGCCCGCGGGTGGGGGAGGGTTCGGGTTCGACCCGGTGTTCGTGCCCGATGGGCGAAAGAAGAGCATGGCTCAGATGACGCTCGCAGAGAAGTGCCAGGTCTCGCACAGGGGCGAGGCCATGAGAAAGTTCGGTTCCTGGTTCGTCGAAGTCGAACGCTAAGGAATGGTTTTAAACAGGCCAAGGTCGGAGTGCTGACTGTTTTAGATTGGCGAGGATACATTCTCATCGTCACGGCAAGAGCCAGGCTACTAGGCCAACGAGCAAGAGGGCCCCGAGCTGGCTCACGTACAGCCCTGATGAGGTGGTCGCACTCACGATCAAGCTAGGCAAGGAGGGCTTGACACCGAGCCAGATAGGCCTCCGCCTGAGGGACGATTACGCCATACCCCTGGTGAAGCCCATAACGGGAAAGTCGATAGCCGAACTCCTGAGGGAGAACAAGCTGGCGCCAGCGATTCCAGAGGACCTGCAGAACCTGCTGGAGAGGGCACAGCGCGTGCAGTCCCACCTGGCGGCCTACAAGTCAGACAGGAGGAACGTCCGTTCGCTGGAGCTGATAGAGGCAAAGATATACCGGTTATCGAAGCACTACAAGAAGATAGGACTCCTGCCGAGCAACTTCAAGTACGCCGCCGTAGTGGCACAACTCACCTAGCAGGAGGTGAGCTTCTCGTATGGGAGGGGCTGACCCGGAAGCGCTGCAGGCCAGGGTGGCAGCCGCGTCGAAGCTTCTGATCAAGCTCTCGCGAGAGCACAAGCGCATCCTCATCGTCACCCACATCGACGCGGATGGGTTGTCGAGCGGATCTATCGCGTTCCAGTCCCTAGCCCGGAAGGGCGCCACCGTGTCCGTCAGGGCCATACCGGACCTCGACCCGAAAGCCATCGAAGCTCTCAAGAGCGACCGATTCGACTTCTACCTCTTCACAGACCTCGGCTCCGGCCTGGTCAAAGAGCTGACCGCCGCCTTCGACGAGAGCTTCATCGTCGTCGACCATCACCAACTCCCGACGGAGTACGCCGGTCTGGGCAACATCCTCAACGCCTGGAACTTCGGATACGACGGAGGGACGGAGGTCTGCTCGTCGACGATGGCCTACCTGCTCGCGATGGGTCTCGACGAACGGAACAAAGACCTCTCCGCGCAGGCCGTAGTGGGGGCCGTGGGCGACCGCCAGGACAGTGGACCAAGCCGATCTCTCACGAGCCTCAACAAGGTGGCCCTCGACGACTCGATAGAGACGGGGCTGGTCAGCGTGTCCAAGGACTTCCTGTTCCACGGCAGGGAGACGCGACCCATCCACGAGGCAGTGGCCATGACCTACTCCCCGTACCTCGCGGGTCTCTCAGGGGCAAAGGACGCGACGCTCGCGGCGCTGTCCAACTCGGGTTTCGCTCTCAAGGAGCACGGCAGGTGGAGGAACATTGCTGAGCTATCCACCGAGGAGAAGCAGAGGTTGATGGAGGTACTCACCAGCTTTGTTGGCTCGAGCGGGGAGGGTTCGGCGGTGATTTCGAGCCTGATCGGGGAGGTGTACACCATGCAGCTGGAGGACTCGCTCACCCCTCTTCGGGACGCCAGGGAGTTCGCGACTCTCCTCAACGCCTGCGGGAGGTTGGACGAGGCCGACGTGGGAATCGCCGTCTGTTTGGGCGACCGGTACGCGGCGCTCTCCGAGGCGCTGAGGCTCGTCGGCGAGTACCGCTCGAAGCTGAACAAGGCCATCCAGGTTGTGCAGATGGGCGGAGAGAGCGTGGCGACCCACGGGGATGTCACCGTTGTGATGGGGGAGGACTTCATCGAAGAAAGGATGACGGGTTCCATCTCCTCGCTGCTGGCCTCATCGGAGAAGTTCAAGGACAAGATGGTCCTAGTGAGGGCGCGCTCGGGTGAGACGGAGCTGAAGTTCTCCTCTCGATTGGGGGGTGCGTTCTCCAGGGAGGTCAACCTCGGGCTGATCATGAAGGATGCCGCTGAGCGCGTTGG
>Ga0326728_10023708_pt1 | contig 11207 bp, 6 predicted proteins | sample MB3enrmetagenome_FD_207602 | JGI IMG/M metagenome (GOLD analysis project Ga0326728, IMG submission 207602) | Lab enriched peat soil microbial communities from McLean, Ithaca, NY, United States - MB31MN | ecosystem: Environmental > Terrestrial > Soil > Wetlands > Peat | place: USA: New York... | reverse complement strand
CACTTCGGCAATGTTTCTCACTTGGGCGGTAAGGTTTCCAGCCATCGAGTTGACTGAGTCGGTTAGATCCTTCCATGTTCCGGCCACGCCCGGCACGTTGGCCTGGCCGCCGAGCCGGCCCTCAGTGCCAACTTCGCGAGCCACGCGCGTTACTTCTCCAGCGAACCGGTTTAGCTGGTCCACCATGGTGTTGAGCGTTTCTTTGAGCTGAAGAATTTCGCCACGCACGTCGACGGTGATCTTGCGCGAAAGATCTCCGTTGGCGATGGCCGTTGCGACCTCGGCAATGTTGCGCACCTGGCCGGTCAAGTTACCGGCCATAAAGTTCACGTTGTCCGTCAGATCCTTCCAAGTACCGGCAACGCCGGGAACATTGGCCTGACCGCCGAGCTTGCCTTCGGTGCCCACCTCGCGAGCCACGCGTGTTACTTCGCCGGCGAACGCGTTGAGCTGGTCCACCATGGTGTTGATGGTGTCTTTCAGTTCCAGAATTTCGCCCTTCACGTCAACGGTGATCTTTCTGGAAAGGTCACCTCGGGCTACAGCCGTTGTCACTTCGGCGATGTTTCTGACCTGCGCAGTCAGGTTACCCGCCATTGCATTGACGGAGTCGGTGAGATCCTTCCATGTTCCCGCCACGCCCGGCACTACCGCCTGGCCTCCTAGTTTGCCGTCGGTTCCCACTTCGCGCGCTACGCGTGTCACTTCCGACGCGAAGGAGCGCAACTGATCGACCATGGTGTTGATGGCCTCTTTCAGTTGCAGAATTTCTCCGCGCACGTCCACCGTGATCTTGCGTGAAAGGTCGCCGCTGGCAACAGCGGTTGCGACTTCTGCGATGTTTCGCACCTGGCCGGTGAGATTGCTGGCCATGGAGTTCACGGAGTCGGTCAAATCTTTCCATGTACCCGCTACGCCCGGCACAAGCGCCTGACCACCGAGTTTGCCATCCGTACCGACCTCGCGGGCTACGCGTGTTACTTCGGCAGTAAATACTCCGAGCTGTTGAATCATCGTGTTGACGATTCTCGCGGAGCGCAGGAACTCGCCTTCGAGCGGGCGCCCATCCACGTCGAGTCGGACGGTCTGCGTAAGATTGCCCTGTGCAACGGCTGCTATCGCGCGCGTAACCTCCGCGGTCGGACGCAGCAGGTCCTCGACAAGGGTGTTTACAGATACCTCCATGTCGTCCCAGGCGCCCCGACGCTTCTCCACGCGAATTCGTTCCCGGGTCTTGCCCTCTTTTCCGACCGCTTGGCCGACGCGTTTCAACTCGGATGCCATCTGTTCGTTTGCGATGACAATCTCGTTGAAGTTATCGGCAATCTTTCCCGGCAAGCCGGTCCAAGAGACGGGCAGGCGAACACTGAAATCGCCATTCTTCATTGTTTGCATGCACTGAAGGATGATGGCCAGATGCTCAGGTTCGGTGTGTTGCCCGTTGGCAACCGGAATTTCGGCTTGTTGCACATTGGCGACGGGAAGAAAATCCTGTCCGGCTTTCCCGCGGCTGGGCTGCTTCACGGAGATTTCCAAAGGTTTGACTCCTGTCGGAGGGGGAATTTCCTATCGACCATTGGGTATCGAAACGTCGACACACTTCTGGGGATGAGAAATTGATGCGCGCCTTTTATCAAAGGTTGCTTCGCCCCCTTGGCATGTCGACCAAGCACCCTTCCGGTTGAACCGACCCGAGTATCCCCGGCATTGATCGAGCTTGGTCCAGCGTTCGGTTGAATCAGGGCTTCTCGATACCGGTCGAAATTCGGAGCTTATGCAACGCGCAACGCGTCAGTTTGCATCAAAAGTGCAAGAACGTATTGAAGATGCACGCACCGGGTTGGACCAACTGGCTCCCCCGAAATAATCTCGGGTACTTGGTGCTGCGACATTCGTTGCCGTCGTGCGGGACCGGCGCCCGCCGACTATCACTGCGATATTGCCAAGGGAAAGCGCAAATTGACTATGAAAAAAATGGTGCGAATCCGCCGGCCTATCTTCCCGCATAAGCGAAATCTCGATGGGACAATCCAATCGATTTGTGGCGAATGTTTTTCAACGGTCGCTTTTGCGGGCGTCGAACGTGAGTTGCAGGTTGCCGAAAACGTTCATGTTTGTAAGGGACTTAAGTTGTCAAAGGTTCTCCGTCCCCTGGATCGCAATTAAGCATCCAGCTTTGGCCGGCTGAATCCGAGACTCATGCTTACGCGTTTTGCCGTTTTCCAGAGTTACCCCGCGTAAGAACGTTTGTGAAACCGAGGCCAAGGAGCCAGCGACAAAATGCCAAACAGCCGGGGAGTCGTTTTCGTCGTCGACGATGAACGATTGATCGCGCAAACATTAGGAATGATCCTTACCCAATCGGGTTTTGCCGCGAGCGCGTTCGAAGACCCTTATAAGGCCCTGGAAGCGGCAGCGAGCGGCCCTGCACCGGATCTCCTGATCTCGGATGTCGTGATGCCGGGAATGTCCGGGATTGATCTTGGCGTTCAATTCCGCCGGGACTACCCAGCATGCAAGGTCCTGCTCTTCTCAGGACAGGCGGCTACGGCAGACATGCTGGCGATCGCCAAACTTCAAGGCCACGAGTTCGAGGTCCTTGCCAAACCCGTACATCCTTCCGATCTCCTCGCAAAACTCCGCTCTCTTAAGTGATTAGCTCGGAAAACAAAAGGTCCAACCTCAACTTCAGACTTCATCGTCGTCGCGAGCGCCCAAAACAAACTACAGATCGCTCTCGTCAATGAGCCTGCGAATTCCCCGTCCGCTAATGAACGGTTTGTCGCTCCTTCGAATTCTGCTTTCAGAAAATCACATACGTGAAGCAGTCGGAACAGCAACTGCAAGCAAATCACCGCGAGGCTGCGATGATGATCCGAGTGAAGCTAGTTCGAACCGCTTGGCCAGCAGGCGTCTGATTCCTGCCAAGAGTTCGACCGGATTCTCGGGGATGATCGCCTCTGGAAAGACGCTCTGTTCCCGCGGCGTCGAAGAAATCGAGGCAATTGGAATACGGGATCCCGATGCCCGGATCAAGCAGGTCAGGCGTTCGCGGTCCTTGGCAGGAAGAGTGTTGCCCAGGATCATGAGATCGAAGTCTCCGTCTTGAAATTGGCGAAGCGCTTCTTTGACAGATATTGCTGAGACCACGATGTATCCCTCGGACCGTAAGACTGTTTCCCGTGCGAAGAGAATCCCTGGATCCAAATCGATTGAGAGAATTAGAGTTTCGGCCATTGTGAAAATCCTCATTTGCTTGCGTATTTCCCATGGTGGGTTCCGGTCTTCGTAATCCTCCAACTCCGTTCGCCAATACGGGCTTCTCGGTTCTTCCTTCTTGTTCTTTCGTAATATTGCTTGCAGACGCAAATGCTCATAACCGAGTTATTGCCGGCACATCGATTTTGACCAAGCCTGTATGATGACGGGCAAGAACTCCAATTTGGTCATTCGATTCGCGGCAAATCTTGTTTTTGGGTCCGTCGCGGAAATGCGGCGAATGGGAAGATGCGCGCTTGTCCATCCGGGTTGGCCGATTCAGATCTTAATTACCTCGCGGGTCCAAAGGCGTTTTGATTTCCCCAACACATTAAGCAAAGACACAAAATCTTCGTCCGGACAAAAGCGAGCGGCCAAACGGAGCCAATCGCGTGCGGAAAACCTCATCAAGCATCGCTGGTGATAGATCATTGCGGAAACCAAGGGGTTAGCTTTAATTCGTGGGGCTGGGACTAGTTCTTGATTCTCCGATTTCGCGTACGGATCGCCAGGCACGAAGCCTCGAAAGATGTGCAATTTAAGAGAGGTTTGAAGCGTCGTCTGAAGAAAACCCCGCCCCGTTTTCACGCATCTTTATACAGCAGATATTGCTGCTCCATAGGCGGCTTGGCTTCCGATGCTTGGCTAATTCAAACATTTCTGCGTCCAATCCGTAGCGGCTGTGATTTCTGTCGAGGTCCCTCATGCCATTGCCTCCCCACAATGGTCGAAGGCGAGCGGTCATTGAGGACGTCTACCCGCAGGTTGACTCTGGCCGTCACCCTATCTACCGGGTTGTCGGCGATGAAGTTGTCGTTACTGCGGCCATTTTTGCCGACGGGAAAGACGAAGTAGCAGCACGGCTGTTGTTTCGTTACTCAGATGATCACCGATGGTCGTTTGCGTCCATGCATGCGACGGGCAAGGATCTTTGGAGCGGCTCGTTCCGTGTCGATAAGCTCGGTTACTGGCGCTACTCTCTTCTTGCTTGGATCGATCCCTTTGCCACTTGGACAAGTGAATTAAGGAAGCGGATCGCCGCACAAAAAGACCCTGCCAATGCTGAAAGTATCTCCAACTCGGTCGCGGGATTGAGAGTTGGATCCAAACTCGCTGCGCAGGATGTTGCGCTCGTACTCCGCTCCGGAGCTGATCCAGGCGGCCGCACAGAGAGCTGATGGGAATGATGCGAAATGCTTGCGCGAGATCGCAGAACGGCTTGAAAAACTCGCGGCTGAGAATCGGGAGAATTACGACGATCCATGCGACGAAGAACTTCTGAGGTTAATGAGAAACTATCCCGATCTGGCGGATGGTGACCGGTACACTTGGTGCGAGCGCAATTATGTCGCTCTGCGGCCGGGTATTCAACCGGCCCACATCTTTCGCGTCAGCCGAATCCAATAACGCCTCCGTGATTTAGGTTTTCGGGAGATTCAAAGCGTGAAGAAGATCGCAAGCACCACGGATCCTCTTTGGTACAAGGACGCAATCATTTATGAGATTCATGTTCGCGCCTTTGCGGATTCGAATAATGACGGCATCGGTGATTTCCCTGGCCTGCTCTCGCGTCTCGACTATTTGAAGGATTTGGGAATCACCTGCATCTGGCTCCTGCCGTTCTTCCCATCGCCATTACGCGACGATGGATACGACATCTCCAATTACAACGATGTTAACGCGTCGTATGGAACACTTAGCGACTTTAAGGCATTCCTCGATGCCGCTCATCAGCTCAGCCTGCAAGTCATGATCGAGTTGGTGGTCAATCACACCAGTGATCAGCATCCATGGTTTAAAGCTGCGCGCCTGGCGCCTGCGGGTTCCGCCGAGCGCAACATGTATGTCTGGTCTGACAGCGACGAAAGATATAAGGACGCACGCATCATCTTTACGGATACGGAAAAGTCGAACTGGGCCTGGGACGAAACCGCAAAAGCGTATTACTGGCATCGATTCTTCTCGCACCAGCCCGACCTCAATTACGACAGCCCCCTGGTGATGGCTGAAGTGCTCAAGGCCATGCGATTCTGGCTGGACATGGGCGTAGACGCACTTCGCATTGACGCGATCCCTTACCTTTGCGAGCGCGATGGAACCTCCTGCGAAAACCTGCCTGAAACTCATGCAGTGGTTAAGACCTTGCGCTCGACGATCGATGCGGACTACGCCAATCGCCTGATTCTTGCCGAAGCGAATCAGTGGCCTGCTGACGTTCGTCCCTATTTCGGCGACGGCGACGAGTGCCACATGGCGTTCCATTTTCCGCTGATGCCCCGCATCTACATGGCGCTTCGCCAGGAAGACCGGCTCCCCATCACCGACATAATGGCTCAAACGCCGCCAATTCCCGACAACTGTCAGTGGGGGTTGTTCCTGCGCAATCACGATGAGTTGACGCTTGAGATGGTTACAGCTGATGAGCGCGACTACATGTATTTCGCCTACTCGGCCGACCCGCGCATGCGTATCAATGTCGGCATCCGGCGCCGGCTTGCTCCGCTTGTCGATAATAATCGTCGCCGCATTGAGTTGTTGAATTCACTTCTCCTTAGTTTTCCCGGCACGCCGATTCTTTATTACGGCGATGAAATCGGGATGGGCGATAACATCTATCTTGGCGATCGCAACGGGGTTCGCACTCCGATGCAATGGACGTCGGATCGAAATGCGGGCTTCTCAAAATGCGATCCCGCGCGCTTGTATCTGCCGGTAGTGATGGACCCTATTTATGGCTATCAGGTCGTCAACGTCGAGGCGCAGCTGAGCGATCAATCGAGCCTTTTGCACTGGACGCGCAATATGGTTGCGCTGCGAAAACTGTTCCAGGTATTCGGCCGCGGCACGCTCACCTTTCTCAATCCATCGAACCGCAAGATACTTGCTTACCTACGCGAACTAGACCAGGGAGACGACTTCCGTGAAACCGTGCTCTGCGTTGCAAATTTAAGCAGATTTGCGCAGCCGGTTTCGCTCGATCTCGCCGACTATGCAGGCTACGAGCCGGTAGAAATGCTGGGGTACGTTCGATTTCCCACCATCACTCACGAGCCGTACACTCTCGCATTAGCGCCGTATTCATTTATCTGGCTTGAACTGCAGGCGGCCTCTGCCATTGAGGAGTTGTCTTCGGACATCGATGTCCAAACTCTCGAGCCGGCGGGAGAGAATGAAAGCGCAGTTCAACCGGTCTTTGCAAGTGGGTGGACACAGTTCATCAATGGCGGCGGTTCAGCAATTCTGGAACCGGCGCTGCTTGACTGGTTGCCGCGCAAAAGATGGTTCAGCACCAAGACTCACAAGATCGAGTCTGTGCGCGTGCGTAACTGGGTGGAACTGGATTCGGTTACGAATGCGCCGGATCGCTCAAACAATGACCTGTTGGAGCCGGCTGCGATTCCAACTGCGCTCTTCTTCTTTGATGTGGCCTATTTCGACGGTCCGCCGGATGTTTATCAGATTCCTCTAGCTGTGAGCACCGGCGCGGCCCTCGGCGAAATCGCCATGGATCAACCCGAGAGTATCATTGCCAAATTAACGACCCCCGTTGGGGCTGCGATTCTGCATGACGCCACCGTCAGCCAGGAGTTTCACCATGAGCTCTTGCGCTTGATTGCCGGCGACGCAACACTGCCCATCCATGAACCTGACAACGTCGCGCGAACGCCTGACGATGGTTTCAATCAAACGGTGCCTCTGGGGGATGAAGCGCGGGCTTCCGCGGCCGGTTCTGCAGTCGCCCCGGCTCCTCTCAGCGCACAGCCAGGCGACACGGCAACGCCTCCACGGGCCGAAATTCCGACTGCGCAGTCAGCTGAGACGTCGAGATTCCAACCTCGCGAGTCTCCTTCAGCGGGAAATTTTTATCGTGACGGCAGTCCCCTGCTCTATGCTCGGGCTTCCAGCGCATTTCCGCCCGTGCTCGCGGCTCAGCGCCTGCCCTCGCACGTTATATCCGCCGAGCAATCGAACACTTCCATCATCTTCGGCAAGCAACTGTTTCTCAAAATATACCGGAGATTGCAGCCCGAGGAGAATCCCGAAGTGGAAGTGGGCCGTTTTCTCACCGAAGTCGCCCACTTCAACAGAATCCCACCCTTTCTTGGCGAAGTCTCAATCAGCTCTGGCAGCGCTGCGAAAACTACTGTGACCCTGCTTCAGGGATTGGTGTCGAACCAGGGCGACGGTTGGAAGTGGTTTCTCGACGAGCTTGCAAACTGGCTCCCCACCACGTCGCAGCTCCCAGCCCAGTCACATTCGGTTGTTGCAAAATGGCTCAGCGAGGATTACAAAATCTCCGACACTTTGGAGCCCATTCGTTCAACGATCGACGCGGCATCTCTGCTGGGCAGACGCACCGCCGAATTACACCTCGCGCTGGCGAGCAGTTCCACCGTTGCTGCATTTCTTCCCGAGCCTCTCGCAACTGCTGACCTTGCTCACGACGCTGAACGTATTGAGTCACAAATCAAGTCAGCTTTTGAAGCTCTCAAAGTGACACTTCCGAAGTTGGATGATGCGACTTGTGACCTGGCGGCGCTGCTTCTTTCCCGTCGGACCGAACTTATTAGGATGGCACGTTCCATTCAATCTGTTGCGTCGGCCGGCCAGCGTATTCGGATTCACGGCGACTATTACTTGGGCCAGACATTGCGGATCGCGCCCACAAACAACGATTTCGCCGCAGAGAAAGGCGGAATGGGCGATTTCGTCATTATTGACTTTGAAGGCGAGCCGGCGCGGCCCATTGCGGAGCGGCGACGAAAACAATCTCCTCTTAAGGACGTCGTTGGCATGACGCGCTCGTTTGCCTATGCTGCGTTTTCATCAGTGGATCGCTGTTGTGCAGATGAGAGCGGCACGGATCGCGGGATTGATCGCAAAGGGCTCATCGCATGGGCGCAGGCTTGGCAGGCTGCGGCGACCTCTCAGTTCGCTTGGTCTTATCGCGAGGCCATGGCGGCAAGACCAGATCTATTGCCATCGCCGACAGACTCTCAGACTCTTCTCGACGCATACCTGCTTGAAAAGGCTTTGTACGAATTGCTGTATGAGTTGGATAACCGGCCTTCCTGGGTTTGGATTCCGATCACAAGCATTCTGGAATTATGGGATTCTGCATCGAGGAATTCCATCTAGCGCGTGAATCTTATTCATTGACGGTAATTCCGGAGAACGATGGCAACGGCAAATCCGATTCCCGAGAACACGCTGGCCGCAGAATCAGCGGCGGCAGATCTCCTAGTGTTCGTCACTGCTATGGCGCCCGAACACTTCAAGGCGGTTTTGGCGAATCTTCAGTCCGCATTCTCTCCTGAAAGCCTGGTCGTAGCGACGCAGAATGAATTGCCTTCCGATGTCTCCTCGAGCCTGCGTATCGTTGCAACTCCGCAGTCCAATGGGGCGTGGTCTTTAAAACCAATGGACTTTGTGAATGCAGCGAAGTGCGGTGGCGAGCATGGGGCAAAGGCGTTTTTGATCCTCGGCCCCGAATCCGATTCGCTTAGCCCGGTTGCGCTACGCAGTCTCGCCGATTCCGTTTTAAAGTCTTCCATCGACCTTGCCGTTCCGCACTATTCGCTCCCCTCGCATGCCGGCCTAATCAACTCAGCCATTCTGTACCCGCTAACGCGCGCGGCTTTTGCTTCCCGTGTTCGATTCCCGCTGTCGATCGATCTCGGGATGTCGTACAGGATGGCAGAACGGCTTGCGCGCGTCGCAGAACCAATTTCCACCGCCAACCCTGCCGAAGTTATTCTGTGGCCTGTAAATGAAGCGATTGCCGCAGGTTTCGTTGCCGATGAAGTCGATGTGGGCCGACGCGCAATGCCCCAGCCATCCGATCCCGACATCAACTCCATCCTCGCCTCGGTAACAGGCTCGCTCTTTGCTGATATCGAGGCCAAAGCAGCGCTTTGGCAGCGGCCTCGGAAGCCTCCCCTGATCCGCAGGCCGACAGCAGATGTTGACCTGACTGACACAACCGCGGACGTTGCGCGAATGGTGGCGGCATTTCAATTGGCCAACGCGAATCTGCAGGAAGTTTGGTCCCTAGTACTGTCGCCCAATTCTCTGCTTTCGCTACGGCGTTGCTCTGCGCTCGATCCCGCCACGTTTCGCATGCCCGACAGTCTCTGGGCGCGGATTGTCTATGACTTTCTGATTGCTTACCGGTTGCGCACGATCAACCGCGGTCACCTTTTGGGAGCGCTAATCCCTCTCTATCTAGCGTGGGTCGCAGGACATTTCAACGTAATGGCTGCGGGCACTCCTGCAGAGCGGCACATTGAAGCTGTTGCCGCAGCGTTCGAAGCTGACAAACCCTATCTGGTCGCCCGTTGGCGCTGGCCAGATCGGTTCAATTCGTAATCACTCTCTACGCCAAAGGCTTGCGTGAATCAGGCGTTTGGGTGAGGAGGAACTTCAATGCAGAATCGAGTTGATCTTTCGATGCAACAAGCAACGGGAAATGCCGTAGCTCAGATCTACAGCGAGAACGCGTCGATTTCGCATCACATGTCTGAAGCATTGCATCAGTCACTTTATCGCGTCCTTACACTGCTTATGGCTGTACTGCCCGGGATTCTTGCGTTCTTTGTCGCGCTGTTGCTCTTCGCCGCAGCGGGCCTGTTCATCTCCTGGGTATTGCACCGGTGTCTTACGTGGGCAAAATTCGACGCTCGTATCTCCCGAAAAAGCGGATCCGATTGGGCTCCGGCGAGCTCACCAACGGAGATCGTCGCGCGTGTCTCATTTTGGATCTGTATTCTGCTCGGGCTCGTCATCGGCGTCTCGGCCTTCGATACGTCATATGCGTCGGGCGCGGCGCCGGCAATCTCTTTGTTGCCCTATCTCACTCACGCCATCGGCGCCGCTCTTTTGCTGGTCGCGGGCGTCTTGATCGCAAGATTCCTCTCCCGCTCAGTCCTCATCAGCGCAGTGAACGCTCAGTTGCAATACGCAAGATTCCTTTCTCTGGGTGTCAAGTGGCTCGTTCTTGTCCTGACGGCGGCCATGGTGCTCGACCATTTGCAGGTGGGCGAGAATATCGTCGAGCTGGCGTTTGGCATCCTTTTTGGCGGCATCGTTCTCACTCTTGCTCTTGCCGTCGGCCTCGGCTCCCGCGATCTTGTCAGCCGATCACTGGAAAGCCACGTCGAACACCCCGGGGAGCGAACACACATTCCCGACGAAGTCGCGGGAGCAAGCCAACAGATCAGGCATTTTTGAAAGCGCATTCACTCAAGGTCGCAACGGAATCGGGCGGGAGCGCCAACTTGGAATCTGTAATTTGAATCGTGCTCTGTGACCCAAGAACGATGTGGCTCTCTTTTGCGACAGCGAAGGGCCTCGGTAGGTTCGCGTGAATCCGGAGATGAGCGCCTGTTCGCCGCAAATGGCATTATTGCCGGTCAAACTGCGCAAAACGCATCGATGGATGCCGCCAGATTCAAATGAGGACGGGCTCCTAAGGGCCAGATCGATCCAGCGAAGCGCAAGTTTCTTAAGCCGTCTCGACGAACTGTCGAACATGATCCGGGGCAATCGAAAGTGTGTCTTGGCGGGCGGGCTCAAGTTGTCAATGCCGTCCATGGTCGACGGCACCGACCAAAGTCTGCATGTCTGCCGGGGGGATCAGGGAGCGCCTCGTCTATAAATGCGTCGAAGGTGAATTCTCTGTCGCTGTGCTCAGGGAGGAGAGGCAGTCGATCAGAATAACCAGCCCTATTGCTGTTACCTTTCCACTACGCAAGCGCATTCGTTGTCGCCACTAAGAATAGATCGACGAAAGACCTCTGTTGCTCAAGTTACACATACTCTTTCTTGCAAATCCAAGTGGCATCCCGCATTTTCCGAAGCTGCTGCCGCAATGAAAATCGCAAAGCTGCCTTCGCCACCAGCAGGATCCGCATAGAATTCTGGATGTGGCCCGGAATTCAAATGACCAT
>Ga0326728_10023705_pt1 | contig 11208 bp, 16 predicted proteins | sample MB3enrmetagenome_FD_207602 | JGI IMG/M metagenome (GOLD analysis project Ga0326728, IMG submission 207602) | Lab enriched peat soil microbial communities from McLean, Ithaca, NY, United States - MB31MN | ecosystem: Environmental > Terrestrial > Soil > Wetlands > Peat | place: USA: New York... | reverse complement strand
CTCATAAGGGCGAAATGTCTTGCTCACAGTGTACCTCCTCGCCAAGATCACCCTAATTATACCCGTTACTCATTTTTGAGGCTATTACTCAGACACACTCCTAGGAATCCAATCAACAAGTTCTAATGGAAACGGTGGGGGAGCTGGAGGAGTTGGACTTATTAGTAATGGAAATTATGGGAATGGAGGAGGTGGAGGGTCCGGAGGAAATACAACTACCGGAGCTTCAGGACAAATGGGTTTTGGAAATGGAGGAACAGGAGGATTAGGAGGAGCGCCTGGTAACAGCGCCGGAAATGACGACTTGACAGAAATGGTTTTCGGAGGAGGCGGTGGAGCGGGATCATCTGGTCCCACTTACCCAAACCAGAATCGGGGTGGTCCAGGTGGTAATGGTGGAGGAATTATATTTATTTCAGCCAAAACACTGAATGTATTGGGTCTAATAAGTAGTGCCGGGGAAAATGGTGGAAATGCGGCAGGTGAACAAGCTGGAGGAGGCGGGGCTGGAGCTGCAGGATCAATTTTTATAAATGCGCAAACGGCAACTCTTGGATCGGATCTTATTACAGCAATAGGCGCGACGACAGGTGGAACTGGTGATCTAGGCATCGGTGTAGGAGGATACCCCGGAGCAAATGGAAGAATTGTTCTCGACTATTATTCTTACTATTCAGGTACCGCTAACCCGTCTCTTTATGCTGTCCAAATGCCTCCATCATTCTTATTAAATTCATCGGACAATCCGTCGGGTTATGGCCAACCGATAACTTTTACTGCCAGTTTAAATCCGATTCCCGATGGCGGGACAATTCAATTCCAGTATAATGGCAATAATCTAAGTGACCCACTGAGCATAAATGCATCTGGGCAAGTTACTTTCACCACTTCATCTCTTGCTGTAGGGACTCAAACGATTACTGCAATCTACAGTGGAGATACCAATTATATGGGCAGCACAGGATCGTTGACTCAAACAGTGAACCAAGTTGTCATTATGAATACAATTTCATTACCGGATGGTGTAGGAGATACCAACTATTCTCCACAAATACTTTCTGCCTCAGGTGGTACCGGCAACTACACATGGACTATTGTTAGTGGAACTTTACCGGATAATTTTACTCTGAGCAGTGCCGGAATCATCAGCGGACAGACCGTCCATGCTTACCCACCTTCTCCGCATACTTATACTTTTACGGTTCAGGCAACAGATTCAACAGGTGATATTGCTACCCAACAGCTATCAATTACAGTTACCTGTCCACGTTGGGACATCAACGTTGATGGCGTTTGCAATTATCTTGATCTTACACTGCTGGGCATTTACTATGGTCAAAGCGGCACTCCTGGATGGATTCCTGAAGACATCAATCAAGATGGAGTAGTTAATTACTTGGACTTAACCGAATTGGGTATCTACTATGGAGATAGCTGGTAATTTGCAACAACCAATAATAGCTTTTGAGAAACAAATTTATCAACGTTGTTTGGATTAGAACTGAATAATTATTGAGGAGATGAAAATGTCTGCCATATTCAAGTATAAAATTTTGTTTTTGTCATTAACCGTAATCTTGATCGTGGGCATCGCTGTTTTTGTTGGCCCTTTAGTCCAAATCGAGGCTAATTCGACGGTTTCTACAACTATATTTTTAACGTCTTCCGTTAACCCTTCCAATGTCAATCAATTGGTAACATTCACAGCCGTTGTAACTCCCACTCCGGATGGCGGTACGGTTCAATTTCAAAACAATGGTACGGACCTTGGCGTTCCAATGCCTTTGAATAATTCCGGTCAAGCCATTTACACCACTTCAACTCTTGCAACAGGAAGCCGCAATATTACAGCTGTGTATAGCGGCGACAATAATTTCGGCCCGAGCACAAGCTCAATTATTGAAACCATTCCAAATCCGAATTGGGATATAAATGGGGATGGAGTTTGTAATTACCTTGATCTTACCCAATTGGGTTTGCATTGGGGTGAAACTTATCAGAGTGGTTATGTTGGTAACAATGATAGTATCACTGGAGCATCGGTAGATGGAAATGGTAATTTGAACCTTACTCTGGCTTCAGGTGGAACACTAGATGCCGGCAGTGTAGTTGGACCACAAGGTCCAGCCGGACCTGCGGGGGAAACACCAACATTTGGGTCTTGGCAAGGAGGAACAGTCTCAAACAACAATGCAAATAACTTATTTAATCTTAATACTATTTATCAAGCAAGCAGTGATGGTTTTATCGTCGTTTCTAACTCAGTATGTGCCGAATTTGGGGGAATTCAGAATACTATCGTTACAGGTATGACAGGCAGTAATCCTAATTCCTTACCTACTATTGCAACCATAGGTTCGGATTATGGAAACGCACCAAGCCCGATCTTTTACGATGATTCTTTCACCATGCCAGTAAAAAAAGGTGATTATTGGGAAGTAACAGGGCAACTTCAGCAATTCGTAACCATAACGGTCAATTGGCTTCCTTTCGGTAACTAGGCAGTTAATTAGAAGTTCTGCATCCTCCAGTCTTAGTAACTCCTACATTGTTTAAAAATAGAATGCAAAAAAGAAAAGGAGCCTTCTGAAAATTGGGCAATCGGCAAAGATATCTGGTATATTGGGGTAAAATAGAAAAATATTTTAGGATGATGAGAATGAAAATCAACGAAAAAGTAATTCTGATTAATGTTGCACGCACGTGGAATCCTACTCGCTCCGTGGTGGAACTGGATGACAAAACCATGGGTAACTGGGTAATAAATAAAGAACATGCAGAGAAAGCTTGTTATGCGTTTGCAGTTTTTGGAAGCATAATCAGGCAGGTTTACAAGATCAAACCAGGAAGTTGGAAGAAGGTGCATTTAAAAGACATTACTGAGCTTGAAAGGAAGGCAGCTACGAAGGATAGATGGCGATTTGAAGGGGAAATTGCCGATGAACTCGTACATTATGTAGGAATCGATGTGCAGCAATATTATCCGAGAGGAGCACAAAATCCTATTAGGTATATAAATTGCTGATTCGTTTTCATCCAATCGGCACAACCGATTTAAAATCGGACCTCGATTTGGGGCTTCAGCCTGGACAGACGATGATTCCATAACGGCATATCTCACGTATCTATTCGTAGTCGTTGGTAACCGCTTGTGTTCAAGTTGTCTTTATAATCAAACGCGCTGAATAGGAAGAGTAAGTTAGACACGATCTCGTCATCGTGTCTCTGATAATTTGCTGGTTAAACCCAGTCTTGCTTACATCGCTAACTTTAATGAAAATTATTCGTTATAATAATTAGCGAGAAGCGGGCAATTAAAATAAGGGGGCATGGTAGTGCGTAAAATCATCGTTACTCTTGTTTTTTCTATCCTGCTTCTATTCGCAGGGTGCAAAGCATCTGCTGCCACTACATCCCCTGCTGCTGCCGCCACCACTACATCAACAACGATATCGTCATTTACTAGCACCACATCCGTCGGCACTAATATCCCGGTGGTGGGTCCTCCGTTGAGTGCTCCGGTATTTATCAATGAAAACTCCGATGGACAAACCGTAAATGTGAACCTCGTGAAGTTCACCGGCATTATTCCTTCTTCAGATACTACTGTACTGGTGGACAACAACCCCGTCATCGTTGATACCACCGGGAATTATTACATCTATTTAGATTTGCAAAAAGGCCGGAATATTATTGAAATCAAAACAATAACCGGTCTTGCAATCAGCACTCAAGACATCAATGTTTTCTTTACTCCATCTTTAACAATACGGGTATGGTTGACTCAAACCAGTTTTGACCCGGGCACTGTTTTTAAAACTCCCAGCCCGATTGCAGGTGTAGTTTCCGACCCGACAGCCATAGTCGAGATTAATGGTACTGATGTGAAAGTGAACAGCGATGGTACTTTTACTTCTCAAATGCAGCAGCAAAAAGGGCGCAATCAAATTGAGGCAATCGCTCAATCAGGTAATGATAAAGATGAAGAGGATTTGCATTGGAATTTAGCGGATAACGGCCAAATGATGTTTGTATCCGGATTTTTAACTTCCCCGGTTCTTCTGCCGGCGGTGACGCTAAACGCCGGAGAATCCGCCGGTTTTGATTTTACGTTGCAGTTTGATAAAACGATACCCGCCGGTGCTATGAGCCAAATAACGGCTACCCGTATACAGGCGTTGAATGACACGAGAGGTATTGCGATGTTACCCGGGTTGACCGTTACAATAGACCCTTCGAATTACACAACATATCCCAAGATAATCTATAACTCACACGTTACAGTAACAGCCTCAACAACTCTTGCCCCGGGAGATTATTATTTTTATCTTGATTCTCCGCTCGGGCAAGGAGCTGTTTTCCAACAGACCGGGTATAACACCAGCTACATTTTAAATCAAGGAAATAATTCATCCCAAGGCGCGGAGCTTGAAGTGATTATTAAGTAAATAACCGATGTCTAACCATTGTTGCAATTATTGAATTCGCGCCATTCTTTGAACAGCGAAACTTACGACTCAGGACGATAAAATGCTTCGGACATATCACCTACAAATTGGGGCAAATCCCGGTGTCCAAGCATATCACGAATGGCGTGAGCCTCACCTGTGTGATACCAGTAATGATAAATATTGCGAAGAAGCATGGTACCAACACTCTCCGGACGCGGTTTTCCTTTGTAGATGAAATGAGTTTCTAATACAGGCGTTGTCAGCGTGTTCAGGTACTGGTCAGCGGCTTGAGTAATACTGTGCCATGCTGTCCACATCTCATCAAATGGAGGCATGCTCGCTGGTTTTCCAGGCCCAACGAGATCATTTAACTCGGGCAATATGGTTCGTTCCTGAGCCAGCAATACCCAGTAGGCTTGCTCCTGGTTAGCAAGATGACCCACGACCCAACTGATGCAATTCATTGGCATTACTCGACGGACAGCATCTTCAGGAGAGACATCTTTCAGACACCTAACAAATTCACCTCGTGAAAACCTCAATTGCGTAACTAAAGGATGGATTGGCATCTTTCACCTCCTGACTATTTCTCGAAGACGAAACTAATGGTTTGATGCTTTATACTACTGCCAATCGTCACAATTCTGTTTGAGTGTCCGGAACACTATTGTATGAAATCATTATATTTTTGTAATTAAAACTGCTAGAACCCCAGCAAGAAAAACACCGTCAAAGACCCCTGCGCCTCCGATACTTATCATGTGCGAGCCAAGCTTTTTGAAATTTGGCCAGTTGAGAAGATCTCCGCCTATTAAGGTTCCTAATGTTCCAGAAATATAAGCCACGGGAGCTGGATGGTTACGAGCGAGCAAAAGCGCTAACCCCGCTGAAACTAAAGGAGGCACAAAAGCAGGAACTGTGATTCCAGTTCCTGGAACTGGACGAGCGATAAAACGTACAATCAAAATAACTGCCAATCCGGCCACTAACGTTGGCAACAATGAAGTTCGGAACAACAAATAAATGGAAAAACCGATAGGTATCAAAGCTCCGCCCACATTTATCGCTATTGTCTGGGAAACGACTTTAGGTGGTGTGTAAAAGAAAAACCGCGATAAAAAACTTTGTCGCCCTTCCAATTGAATCTTACGCGTGGTTATTGGGATGTTGATCATTGCCCCTAATAATGTGGCAATCAAAAGAATGATGGCCGAAACTTGTGACAAACCAAGTTCGCTATAAGAAAACGTTACAACATCAATCAAAATAAAGAAAATAAGAATAGATAACAATATTAAAATTGCTAGCAGCAAACTTGATCGATACATAATCTTGCCGATGGCTTAATATAAAAACCCAAATTATTAAAGTGTATTCTTTTTCGTTGTTTCCTGTCAGACGATTACATGCCCATTCGCTTTCCCATACCCATCATTCCACCCGCATGACCGAACATCTGCCCCATCAATTTTTGAACGCCGTCAGGCCGCTTATTTAACCATTCACGGATTTGCCCCGCCTCTTCTTGGGTGATGACACCATTCTGAATTGCCTCTTGGATCTTATCTTTGACCATCTGATCCATCCATTCTTTCCTGACACTCTTCACAGCTGCTGCAACCTTCTCGGATGGCAGTCCTAATTTTTCTGCTACCTTGTTGACGAACTCTTTCATTTGATCTGAATGGGTATTAGCTTCTCGATACATAGGTCACCTCCTGAAAATTTCCATAAATGATTACCTTATTCAACGTTAACTGATTATATCTTCCCGGGTATCACAATGTAATAAATAATAAAAAGGAAAGATAACAAATTCATTACAAATTATTGATACCCGGTTCTCTTGCACCATTCCTGATATGTCGGCACAACACCGGAATTTCAGCATCCGCGCAGAACATCAATGATATCTTTGGCTAATCTGATGAAGAACTGCATTCACCAGAAACGGTGTGATTCGTAAATACATCCGGTGACCAGTCGATAGAACAGGAGCCTTTACAATCCCGACACTCTCCGCCATCTTTTAATTTCTTGAGAAATATTTCTATTTCAAGAGCGGAAGGTCTGTAGGTATCAGCATCGAAATAACTGTTTTTGCAATCTTCTGGCACCACGATAAACAACGTGACATTACACCCTGGCTTCTGTGCTACCCATTTCAACTCAAGAGATTGTAACCGGTGTTCTAACCTCATCGTTTTTCTCCATTTATTACTTGTTCCAGATGTTCTGTTGTCAGGTCAAATGCCTTGGTTTTGTGGTTGCAAGTAATAACCAGGGCCAAGTCGTCATCGGTCATATCAGTGAATGCCCTTGTTTGAGGGCCTCACTTATTCGCTGCAGACGTCTTTCTATATTCATTTTGTTATTTACCTCGCAAGATTCGCTCTCTCTTTTAGCAGGCGAACAAACTCTCTCGGTTCGATACCAATCATCTTACAGATTACCTCGGCTATGCTGCTGTGGTCGTTTATGGCCGCATCTCGAACAGCCACCGGATCCAAGCCAAAGTGTCTTATGAACTGGTCGGTATCCGGTAGCTGTTCAGCCATGGGGTTCACCAGCTTCATTTTCGATTCAAGCTGTTTTAACCTATTTTCCAAACTCATATCCGTTCACTTCCTCCGCTCCTAGCTCAGAAAAATTACAATTCTGATAAAATTAATTTAAGGGAAGAGTAAAATTATTTTTATATTATAATTGCCCGGGGTGGTGGATGTGGAAAACAAAACCTTATTTGAATTAAACTTTGAAGTTTGGCTTTTAATTGCTGACCTACAGCATAAAATGGCTTTGATCCGAGATAAAGAACTGAGTCAACATGGCATTACTCCTCGCCAAATGCATATTTTGCGACTGATTGACGCTCTTGGCCCCAAAGCAAGGCTGTCTATCATTGCCAAGGCTGTCGAACGCAAAATTGACGTAGTTTCCCGGCAAACCGCTACGATGGAAAAAGATGGTTTAATTACAAGAGTCAAAGCCAAGAGTAAATCAAGACTTCTAAATCTGGAGTTAACAGAAAGGGGTCGTGAACTGCTTAAAATCAGTCGATATAGCGATGGCATGAATAAAATATCATCGGTTTTAACCGAAAACGAACTCCTCCAAGTGGATGTCCTTTTAAAGCGGCTGTTAGCCGAGATAAAAGAATATGATCCTGAGTGCAATAACGAACGATTATTCTGAAAATTTTCATATAATGATGAGTATCGCATAATAGTGAATCCCTACTTCTTGACCTTTGCCAGTTCTTCCAAAGCCGCTAACCGATCTTCAATGTCACCCACTTCCAGAGTGTGGAGGGCAACCTGGGTCAATGACGCCAGAGTACGATTGCGCGGAATGCTATTTTCCATAGCCAATGTGTCCAAGATGCTTTGCGATGGAACAGGAGCCCAGATTTGTCGATGTAGCAATAATGAGATGGGAGGCCTTCAGCGGGGAGAAAGCCAAAAAGGCAGACGAGGTGAAGTAATCATGGAGCAGACACTATTGCCAGATGGTGGGTCATCGCCAGAAATAAATCTTGAAATAGATTCAAAAAGCCATAATATATGCTTGACTTCAGGAGTACACAGAGTGATGTATATGATAGTAAATTTAAAGGAGGTTGACAATGTCAATCGAAAATCGAAATCTAACCAAAGGGACGAAACTCATGGGCCGGTACCACAAACAGACTTACTCCTGCGAAGTCGTGGAGGATGCCGAAGGGAGACTGCGCTATCATCTGGAGGATGGCCGGGAATTCAAGAGCCCCTCGGCGGCAGGAATGGCAATCACCGGGCATTCTCAAAGATTATAGGTTGTGAGATTGATCTCCTGCCCAAAGAATCCAAGTCTCACATTTTCCTTACCAAGAATCTTGGCAAACTTCAGAAGTAAAGAACCAGAGCCACAGGCGGGGTCATATACCTTATTGACTTCGGTTTTCCCTACCAAGGTAATTCGGGTCAGGAGTTCTGACACTTCTTGCGGAGTGTAATATTCTCCGCCGCTCTTGCCGGCATTTGAAGCGTACATCCCCATGAGGAATTCATAAGCGTCGCCGAAAGCATCAATCGTGTAGTCTTTATAATCACCAAGCTTCATATCGCCAACACCATTCAGGGAGTTTGACTAGCTTTTCATTACGCTTGGCGACAGTACTGCCTAGCTTGTTACTATTTACATCCAAGTCATCGAACAGACCTTGGAAATCGTCTTCGCTGGCAGATCCCCTGGCTGAGGCTTCGATGTTTTTGAACACTCTTTCAAGGGTTTCGTTCAGGTTTTCATCATTACCGGCACGACGACGGACGTTTTCAAAAAGCTCGCTGGGGAGCATAAAAAATCCCTTTGTGGCGACTAGATCTTCCCTGGCCTGCTCTGCTTTTTGATCCGATAATCCGGCATAATTAAAAGCGGTATTGCCGGTTTCCCGTTCCCCGGTGTTAATATAATTCGAGAGATTCTCGGATATGTAGCGGTAGAACAACATACCAAGGACATATTGCTTAAAGTCCCAGCCGTCCACACTCCCACGCAAATCGGTTGCAATGTTCCAAATAGTGCGATGTAGTTCCGCACGCTCTTGTTCTTTCCGGTTATTAATCATGATAGCTTATCCTTTGGAGTTTAAGTTTAAATATGAAAGCATTGATTTTGATGCCATTTATTCGACAACAGATGCGGTGATTTATCAATGGGGATTGTCTGTTCGAAACGTGCCAAAACCGGTCCTTTTAGTTACCCGATTATACACCTATGATTTACTTCCGGTAAAGTAAAGACCCTTTTAGAGCAGCCACAAACCCTTAATCGTGTAAGTTTCCGCCTGGAATTTTACCGGCTGGTGCTTATCCCAGAAAGTGATATAATCCAACCAGAGTAAATAATTCCCTTCATTATCTGAATTTAAAGATAAAATAATCTTTGAGTTAAAGGAGAAGAAATGAAACCCATTGGCCCTCTAATGCGAGAACACCGGTTGATAGAGCGTATGGTTACGTTATTGGATTACCACTTGGCACATTTAAAGGGCAAACCAATAGATCCTTCCTTTTTATTGGCCGCAGTGGATTTTTTTCGGACATATGCCGATCGAACTCATCATGGGAAAGAAGAGGATATTTTTTTCCGAGAATTGGCAAAAAAGAATCTTCAGGCAGAACATAAAAGAATTATGGATGAATTAATTCAGGAACGTGTCGCGGCCAGAAAGATTGTTGACCAGCTGGCGGAAGCAGGGACTAGGTACAGTAAAGTTGAAAACCAATCTTTGGAAGAAATATCAAACTATCTCAGAGAACTAGTCCGTTTCTATCCAGTACATATCGTCAAAGAAGACAAGCAATTCTTTTATCCTATCCTGGAATATTTCAGCAAAACGGCACAGGATGCGATGCTTGCGGAATTTTGGGAGTTCGATAGAAAACTGATTCATGAAAAATATCTGAAGGTTGTCGAAACAAACGAGAATAATAAAGCATGATGTTACTCGGCCCGAACCAAACATTATGTCGCCGTAAAGGCTTAATTTTAACAAACGCCAAATGGCCAAACATGTCGTATTTAAGTCCTAGTAGTTTATAATTACTATGATATAATTATTTCGGATTAAGGGCCTATTAAAAAATATAATTCTTTTTTCAGGAAAAAGTAAGATTGGAAAACTATCTACTTGGGCTGGTCAGTATTGCTGTGTCGGTTGCACTTTATTATTTGGGCTACCGACAGACCATTGGCGCACGAAAAGAACGAATTCATAATGCTAATAGCGAATTTGAGAAAATTCTAATGAGGAGGGTCGTCCTCGAGGATTATCATCCGAACTCCAAAGATCTATCTAGGTTAGCAAGTGGTATTGCGCACGAGTATAACATTAGGGTGAGAGATTTGCTTTTTGACCTTCAAGTTCTGGATAACATATATACTAAAATATTTGAAAATGATTTTTTATTACCGGAGAAGCGTGATCAAATTCTTCGCACTTTATCTTCTTCCTCGGCTGAAATTGCCAAGGAATTTGAGGAAGATGTCCAAACGGATGAATCTTCAACAATCACTTCTAGATCACAACCTTCTTTTACAATTGCGATAGTATTAGGATTATTCGCATCGTTAATCGGGGTCCTGGTGTCTATAATTCCCACACTAGCCGACAGAGCCAGTGTGATGATCCCAATGGTAGGTACCGTTTTTGGGGTAAGTTTGTTGGTTATAGGGGCAGTGGTATTATTTTCTCGATTAAATGAGAGCCAAGAAGAACCAAACTCGGTAAATACCGCAAAATTGGCACAGGGTTTTGAGCGGGAAGTAATCAAAATATTGGGGAAAACAGGTACGACAATAACCCCAGCCAAAATGGATGCTGGTTTTGATTTTACTCTGTCAAAAGGCCAAAACAGATATTTGTTAATAATTAAAGTTGCTCCGAAATTAAATATTCATAATCTAGAAAGGTCAATAACGAACCTAAAACGAGCTTTGCAAGCAGATGGATCTCAGGAAGGCCTAATTATTACCAAAAAACCAATTGAGATGTCAGGAGCATCCCTTAAAATGTTAAGAGGTGAAAATATTCATATCTTGTCTTTGAGTGAAGCTCGAGATTATTTAGCCAAATAATCACTAAAATAGACACGATGAAACGATAATGGCTATGCTTGCACTTGGATACTCCTCTGACCGCTAAATTCAATTTTTAATTCTCTGGTATCGTATTTATTATATTATTACTCATTAAAACTCAATTAAAGGATTGTTA
>Ga0326728_10023703_pt1 | contig 11208 bp, 12 predicted proteins | sample MB3enrmetagenome_FD_207602 | JGI IMG/M metagenome (GOLD analysis project Ga0326728, IMG submission 207602) | Lab enriched peat soil microbial communities from McLean, Ithaca, NY, United States - MB31MN | ecosystem: Environmental > Terrestrial > Soil > Wetlands > Peat | place: USA: New York... | reverse complement strand
CGGTATCGTTCTTCTTCATCACTTCGACCAGTACAGAGAAGACCGCAGACTCAAGGGGATCCTCAAACGCACAGAAACCTTCGGAACTGTGCTCCTGCGCCATCCTCACGAGCTGCTCGCCATATTTCTGGTCCCCCCTCCGCAACGCCCGCGTCGCGCGCTTCCACCGGTCCGTAAGGGTCTTGACCCCCATGCGGCAGCTCTCGATTGTTCATCCCATAGAATGCCTCCAGTGTTACCTGTAACCGTGGACCGGGTGCTTGTCTTCCCCGCCGGTCTCCCCTCCCCGGCACTCTTCCCGGCACGGGATCGACCGGTATGAGAGAAAACACGCGGTCCGCTCCCTTCGCCAGAGTATGAAAGGTGCGGTCAGCCGCAGGCGCGTACAGGATGACCATCGCGTCCTGCGCTGCCGCTTTGAGTGCACGGAGGATCTCTGCCAGCACCATCCCCCCTTCAGTCTCCTCGAAGAGGGTGGGATCATGTTCGACCATGACAATCGTGTGGTATGCCTCACGGAGGATGGTCAGGAGCTGGTGCGCAGTGAACGCCCGGCGGACTTCGAAGGTACCGGCAGTCCGGCTGATGTTAGTCAGGATGCGGGAGTAGTTGCCGCATACGTAGAGGAACATGTACCGCTGCAGCTCCCTGCTGGCATTCACTCCAGCGGTGACCATCTCAACCGGGGCGACCACCGCACTGAATGATCCTGTCTGAAGCGTGATGGCCGGGCACAGGTCAAACTCCATGCCTGGGACATTCTCAGGCCCCGGGTTATTAGGCTCAGGTCGAGTGGGGAGTGAAAGTGATCTGCCCCCGGTGGCCGGCGCAACCTTGATAAGGGTGTGCACAAGACTGGACGGTACCATGTGCGGACGGTACTCGCTTGTCTGCCTCGGGGATCTCTGCGGGCGCTTCAGAGTCATCGATCCGTCGATCGGTTTCCGTTCGCACTTCAATATCGCGCCGGGCAGCACGAACCCGGTTATTGTGCGTCACGAGCGGGTGGAAGCGGTCATGATGCAGTGGGGGCTGGTGCCGCACTGGGTCCGGGACATCAAGGCGACGCACCGGCCGATCAATGCCCGGGCAGAGAGCCTCGTAGAGAAGCCGATGTTCCGGGAGCTGCTGAAGGGTAACCGCTGCCTCGTGCCCGCGAGCGGTTTTTACGAATGGAAGAAGGAATGGCAGCGCAGCATCCCGTTCTACATCCACCTCAAAGACGATCCGGTCTTTGCGTTTGCCGGGCTCTATGATATCTGGCACAACCCGGGCGGAATGATGCTCCCGACGTACACGATCATCACCACCGGATCAAACGACCTTATGGCCCCCATCCACGACCGGATGCCGGTCATCCTGCAGCAGGAAGACGAGATCCGCTGGCTCTCCCGGGACCCGCTCACGGCCGACGCGATGCGGGAGATGCTGGCCCAGTACCCTGCCGACGGAATGGAGGCATACCCGGTCTCCGAGCGGGTGAACCGCATGGATGCGGATGACGGGGGGCTGATTGAGCCAGTTCGGGGGCTGTGATGGGGAATGTATTGAGCGGAAAATCCATGTCAGAGCATCATGCGGTTATCAAAAATTTTAAAAAAAGTTCACAAAGGTTAACAAAAATTTTAAAAATATCACTAGCCACTCCAAAAACCGTACGTCATGTTCGGCATCCAATTGCCGCAGGAGGTACAAGGACAGGAACGTAATCCTGCATCCGGCATTACAGCAATACACTTACCATATTTTCAGAATGCTGGAGTGAAATCTTTTATATCCTAAGATAAGCAGGCAAGCCATCCCGTGAAAGGAAAAGCAGATACCTCCAGGTCCAGCGTATCAGAATATACCGTTCGTACCCAGCATCCGGTTGAGATCGCCGGTATCGATTGAACCAAACGAACCAAACTCGCTCATCAGGGGCTCTACAAACAGTATATACACAACGTAGATCGCGACCGCGATCACAACCACGGCAAACACGATGAACAGGATCATGTGGAGCTGCCGGGTCTCGCAGAACGGCAGCTCCCCGGTGTTCATCTTTCCTGCGACACCGTACGCATCGTACATTCCATAGAACCACACAATCATGCCGGGGATGAGGAGAAGGACCAGTCCCGCAAGGAAAAGAATGAAGACCGCAAACCCTTTTGCGGTCTGGCCGTTGTACATCTGCCCGAGGCCGGGAAGAACGGCCGAGCACAACCCTGCGATCAGCGGCTTCTTCTGGTCCCGACGAGGGGTAACGTATCCCGGAAACCCGACTGCAGCAGGATATCCCGGGTACCCGGCCGGGGCACGCCCGTCCATCCGGGCGCCGCACCCGCTGCAGAACCGCGGCGACTCCTCGGTTGATTCCTTGCCGCAGTGCGGGCAGATCGCAGGCATGCAGGTAGTCCTGAAGGGAGATTGATCCACGCATGATAAAAATGCTCGGCTGTCATGAGGACATGAGTGTACATCTGGAGGATGGCTCCCTGTGCCGGGAATAACCGGGGTTCGGCGCGCCAGACGGTCTTTCCGTGGTTTCCTGCCGGCACACCCCGCCGGATTCAATTCGATTCTGTTAAATGCTAACCTATAACAAGTTATTCTGGTACCATGTTTGGATTGCCGGATATTACCGTAATCACTGTTGGCGGCGTGGTCATTGTTGTGATCATCGCGCTGGTGTACTGGGGACTGACGTTCAGGGGGCATGACTGAACTGGCCGATATTGTCACGATCGTTGTTATCGCCCTCTACCTGCTGCTCATGATCGGGATTGGCGTATGGGCGTCACGAAAGATCAAGACCACGGAAGATTACCTTGTTGCTGGGCGCTCGCTCGGGTTCTGGGTCTTTGTCCTCCTGATGATCGGCACGGTCTGCTCGGGGATGTCGCTTCTCGGCGTCTCGGGGCTTGGTTATCGGGCCGGCTGGCCGACTATCTGGGAGCAGATCTTTGTCCCGCTTGCCATCGGTTTCTGTGTCATCTTCTTTGGGGTCAAGCTCCATAACGTGGCAAAGATCGCCGGGTATGTCACGGTACAGGACTACCTCGCCCACAGGTACGAGAGCCCCACAGCGCTCCGGTCGCTCTCCGCGGTCGCGGGGATCATCGTGTCGCTCATCTATCTGGTGGGGCAGTACACAGCGATTTCCCTTGTACTCATGTGGCTCTTTGCCATCCCGCTTTGGCTGGCCCTTCTGATCGCGACGCTGGTCACCATGATCTACACGACGATTGGCGGGCTCTATGCTGTTGCATGGGCGTCTCTTATCCAGTCGATCATTCTTGTTGTAGGTGTGATCGTGATGGCGCCCATCATCATCTACAAGGCTGGCGGTTTTACCTATATCAACCAAGTCCTTGCGGGCGTGAACCCGAATCTCGTGATGCCGTGGAATCCCAGCGGTGCATTTGCTCCTGCGTACATCTTCTCGTTTGCGATCATGCTCATGGTCGGCCTTGCATGCGCTCCGCATGTGATCAACAACGTCTTGGCGATAAAGGATGTCAAGTATTTCAAGTGGGCCCCGCTCGCTGCATTCCTGATCTATGGCGCGGTGATGTTCCTGCTGAAGTTCACCGGCTTTGCGGGACTGGTGATGGTCAAGGACGGCGTCTTTGCACTGCCCAACCTCCCCAACGCCCCGGACTCCATCATTCTGTACGGGATCCAGTACTCACTGCCGGTCATGGCTCTCTGGGCGATCTTTGCGGTCATCGTGCTCGCTGCCGTCATGTCGACGACAGACCGGCTGATGCTTACTATCGGTGCGATGTGTTCCTGGGATCTCTACAAGAAGATCCTCAGGCCAGGCGCCAGTGACAAGAGCGTTCTGCTGCTCTCGAAGATCATCGTGGTGCTCTCGGCGTTCGGCACGATGGTTCTCGCGATTAATCCTCCGGTGATGCTCGCCAGCCTCATCTGGATGGGGATTGGGATCATGCTCTCTACCTTTGCCGTCCCGCTCCTTGCCGGGTTGTATTGGAGGGGGGCGACGAGAGCCGGGGCGCTGGCCAGCATGTCCATCGGTCTCGTTACCTCGCTGGTATTTGGTGGGCTCAATTACTTCAGCGTCGTGCTCTTCGGGTATAACTTCGCCAAGATCCCCCTCCACTTCTCGTTCTATCCGCTCGTGATCGCCGTCATTGTCATGTATATCGTGAGCCTGCTCACCCAAAAGACTCACGATAAGATCCTTGACGAAACACAGACTGGCTGGTACATCTCGAAACAGTAACCTCTCCTTTTTTGCACGCGACGGTTCACGGTCAATGATATAAATTCCCGCTGCCAATGTTTAAGTAGTGAAAACGGCTATTCTCGGGGGCGGGTTGTCCGGCCTTACGCTAGCCCGGCTCCTGCACGAAAAGGGGGAGGATGTTATTGTCCTTGAAGCAGAGCCGCAATACGGGGGGCTCTGCCGTTCGCGGACCGATCAGGGGTTCACGTTCGACACCGGCGGTTCGCACATCATCTTCTCGCGGGATGCTGAAGTCCTCGCGTTCATGCGCCGGATGATCGAAGGGAATGAAGAGCGAACCGTCCGGAACACCAAAGTTTTTTACAAGGGCCGGTACGTGACGTACCCGTTTGAGAACGGGCTCAGTGACCTGCCACCGGAAGACCGGTTCTTCTGCATCAGCGAATTTATAAAAACGCTCATCGCAGCGGAACGCGGCGACCTCCCGGCCCCGGAAAATTTCCATGAATGGATCCACTACACGTTCGGTAAAGGGATTGCCGAGTGTTACATGGTGCCGTACAACGAGAAGATCTGGAAATACCCGGCAGCGGACATGTCGCACCACTGGGTGGAGGGTCGTATCCCTCGGCCGCCGGTCGAGGACGTGATCAAATCTGCTATTGGCATCCTCACGGAAGGCTACACCCACCAGGCGGTCTTCTCCTACCCGCGTGAAGGTGGTATCGAGTCGATGGTCAGGGCGATTGCCAAACCCGTCGAACCGCAGATCAGGACCGGTTTCCGAATCACCTCCCTCCAGAACCATGGCGGTCACTGGCATATCAGTGACGGCATGGGATCCGTCACCGCGGACCGGATCATCTGCACCATGCCGGTCCAGCACCTCCTTGCCGCGCTGGACGGGGTGCCACCGGAAGTCGGGGTGGCATGCCGTTCGCTCAAGTACATTTCCCTTGTCTGCGTGAGCATCGGCATCCGTGGCACCGTCCCGAACCTGTCTTGGCTGTATATCCCGGATCCAGCGATAGGCAAGACCAACCGGGTCTCGTTCCCATCGAACTACAGCCGGCAGGTGGCGCCGGACGGCTGCAGCTCAATCCTTGCCGAAATCACCCACCAGGTCGGCGACGATGTGGTCCGGATGACCGATCAGGAGCTGATCGATGATGTGGTAGCGATGCTCCAGACCATGCAGATTACGACTCCTGAGCAGGTCATCTATACCTCGGTCGTACGCCAGCCATTTGCCTACATCGTGTACGATACCGGGTACCTAGAGAATATCGCAGTCATCCGAGATTACTGCCGGTCCATCGGAGTCCCTCTTGTCGGCCGGTTTGCGCAGTTCGAATACCTGAACATGGACGGGTGCATACGGAGCGTTATGGACTTTGTCACCTCGAACTCTGCTTAAAATCCCTGCATCACGCTTATAACCCGCGAGCCTAAGAACTGTACAGGAGTTTCCCTTCTGCATGATCTCGGTCATCATCCCCTCGTTTAATGAAGAGGAGAACATCGCACAGTGCCTCGTCTCACTCTCACACCAGACCCTCCCGAAAAGTGAGTATGAGATCATTGTCGTGGATGGCGGATCGCGTGACCGGACCTGCGAGATCGCAAAAAAATATGCCGATCAGGTCTTCTGCCAGAGCAGCAGGAAGGTTGGTGGTGCCCGGAATGACGGTGTGAGGGCGTCCCATGGGGAGATCGTGGCGACGACAGACGCGGACTGCATCCTCCCGCCGGGCTGGCTCGAACGGATAAAAAAAGACTTTGAAGACCCTTCGGTAGTCCAGATGTACGGCCCGGTCTATCCTATTGAAGACGGGGTATCCAACCGGTTCTCTCTCCTGCTCGCCAACTGGTTCTCGCGGGTCGGGTATTACAGCAGCACTTTCTATTATACGCTCGGCTGCAACACGGCATTCCGCAAAGAGGCGTTCATCCAGGCCGGCATGTACCGCTGCATCGATGCCGGGGACGATATCGAGATCGCGATGCGGATGCGCGAGTTCGGGAAGATCCGGTTTGACGGCAAAATGAGAATCGGTTTCTCCATGCGCCGGTACCAGCAGTACGGGACGCTCAAATCGCTGTACGAATGGTTTTACATTGTCGCGCATGGCGGAGAGACGCACAAGTATGCGTATACCCAGAAAAAATACAAATGAACTACGGGCCGCAGGATTTTTGCAGGTTTCGTATGCCGTGCGATAATGACCCATCGCGTGCCGAAGCACAGGTACGCGACAAGGTTGCGACATTCAACCGGAGCGAATTTGCCCTGCTGCTAGGCATCTCAATCACGGACGCCCGTGACGGATTTGCACGGGCAGTCATGGAGTGCCCGGGCAAATGCAATCCCAACAAGGTAGCCCATGGCGGTGCTATCTTTTCGCTTGCCGACCAGGCGTTCGGGATTGCGGCAAACTGCGCCGGTGTGCACCGGGTCGCTGTCTCGGTTCATATCCTGTACATCGCGCCGGCCACCGGCACGCTGGTCGCGGTCGCGGAACGGGTGGCCGACAACGGTTCCTGCGATACCTACCGGGTGATGGTCAGTCAAGGTGAACGCATTGTCGCAGAATTTGAGGGTGTGGCATTCCGGGTCACGGAGTGAAAGTTCTCGGGGGCGATTTCTGTTTTTCTCCCCTACCCAGAAGTAGCAGACCCGCACCTTTATTTTCTCACAGTAGCCCATACTTCCGCATGACGGATGAAAAAACAGCCGTGGCCATGGTTGCCGGCCTGATGGCGCTTGCCGCCCGTACTGCGCCCAAGGCAAAAGGTGTCGATACCATCGTCGTCCGTGTGCTGGGAGCAAAAGACCTGAAAAAGCTTGCCGATACAATGTCTGCCTATGGCGAAAGCCATGGCCGGGCATTTTTCCTGCGGGATGCCCGGAACATGCTGGCAAGCGACGCATGTATCATCATTGGGGCAAAAGGTGATGCGACCGTCGGAATCGACTGCGGGGCCTGCGGGTATGCGACATGTGCCGGGATGACCCAAGAGCGCAAAAAACATAAAAAGCGGACGACACCGTATTCAGGTCCCAACTGTGCGGTACGGATGGCCGACCTTGGCATCGCCGTTGGTTCAGCGGTGAAGACCGCCCAGATCCACAACGTGGACAACCGGGTCATGTATACCGGCGGTTCGGCCGCGGTGGCGCTCGGGCTCATGGGGAAAGAGTGCACCGTCGCCTTCGCAATACCGCTCTCGGCATCGGGGAAGAACATCTTCTTCGATCGCACGGTCTAAGGGGTGGATACCTGTGCCGATCATGAAGATACGAGGCGGGGATCTTGACCTCGTCGAATATGAGTTCAGAACATTTGCACCGGGTACAGTTACAAAGACACTCGGGATTGAGAAGGAAAAATTCAGGCTTAAACCGGTTAAAGGCCGGGTCGTTGTCAAGGCGCCGGCGCGGATCCACTTAAGCGTCCTTGACATGAACCGGTTTGCCCCGGACCATGCGGGGGGCGGTGGCATCGGGTTTGCCATCCGGTGCTATTGCACCGCGGAGGTTGCGTGCACGAAAAAAGGTCTTGAGATCGAGTACGGCCGGGCGCCGATTATCGAAAATTTCGTGGCAGTCTTCAAAAAGGCGACTGGATATACCGGAGGTTTTACAATAAAAGCGACTGATCACCAGCACAAACATGTCGGCCTTGGCTCTACGAGCACCGTCATGATCGCTGTCGCCACTGCCCTGAATGAGGCCGTTGGTTCACCGCTGACATCCCCCCAGCTCCGTAAACTCATCGGTTACAACTACGTCGAGGAGATGGCTGACGGGAAGATCGCGTTCGGTTTCGAGACCGGGGTCGGACCGGCGGTGAGCATCCACGGCGGCATGGCGGTGATGGGGGATGACCTGACCCTTGTCTACCACCATCCCTTTGCAGAAGGAAAGAATGTGTACATCGTTGTCCCTCCGACCGACATCTCCTCGGCAGGTACAAAAGAGTTCGACCTCCTGATGAACCGGGCCCGTACGCTTGATTACCGCGACCGGGAACTCAAGGCATACCTGTTCTTGATGGATCTCATCCCGGCGCTCGAACGGGATGACCTGAAAAAAACCGGGGAGATCATCTGGGAGATCGAATTTAGGGGGTCAAAACGGGCGGAGGTCGAGCACCACAGCTACCGGATCTACCAGTACATGAGCATGCTCCGGGAAGCGGGCCTCGAATTTGTCGGTATGAGTTCCGTGGGTCCGTCCATTGCCATCGTTACGGACAAGGGTAAAAAGGAGATCCAGAGGATCCTCAAGCCCATCGGTCTTGAGATCGCTATGTCGACAAAAGTTGACAACGAGGGTCTGACAATTGAGCAAAAAAAATAACGATCCGCTCTTTTTTGGCTTGGAAAAATTAAACTACACAAACGCTTTTTGTAGACGGCTCACCGGTAAGAGATTAGTGCCCGGCATCTTCGCTCTTCTGTTGGCATGCCATGACAATTCCTGCAATAATCATGATAACCGTGGCGATCGTGACGAGGATCACCAGCAGGATCAGAAGGTTCATGTTTTCCTTCACAATAGAGAACATGCCGAAATAGTAGCCCGCAAGCACGACAAGAAGCGTCCACGCAACACCGCCCAACACGTTATAGAAGAGGAACCGGTGGTATTCCATCGTCCCCACACCGGCAAGGAATGGTGCAAAGGTCCGCACGATGGGGACGAACCTGCCAAGAAAGATGGTCAAACCCCCGTATTTTTCATAAAACCCGTACGTGCGGTCGATGTACTCTTTTTTTACGAGAGTCGGGAACCGTTCCCTTAGAACGTGCAGCCCGATGTAGCTGCCGATCCAGTAATTTACGGTGTCGCCGATCACAGCGCCAAGGACAAATGCGATAATAATGAGCTGGAGGTTGAGAATGCCGCTTGCTGCTGCCGCCCCCGAAACAAAAAGGAGGGTATCGCCCGGAAGAAACGGTGTAATGACCAACCCGGTCTCGAAAAAGATGATCCCAAAGAGGATCAGGTACGTCCAGAGACCGTAGCACTGGACAATGGCCGCGAGGTTCTGGTCGAGATGCAGAATAAGATTGATAACAGTCTCCAGCATGTATGGTGTAAATATACGCCGGATGTCTATATCAACATGAGTTCTTGGATATAGGAGAGCAACGGCAAGGCCAAAGAGGCACCCATTACATTCCTGACACACTAGCACGCAGCAGAACTGGATTATCCGGTGCGGTTACGGTGCCGGCCATCGGCTGAATCTTTTTCCTGGGCAAGGAATATAAATCGCCGTTTGCGCCGTAACAAATGTGTTGTCATTCTGTCGTTGAAGATGTCGAGCCTTGGGATTTTCTAAAGGCTCCAACGACCTCCGCTCGTGGATAAACGTTCCCCCGCACCCGTATGGCCCACCGCCTGGTACTGACTGTCCCCCAAAACATTCCGGAAAAAATGTCGCGGACTTCGCCCTCTGTAAAATAGTGGGTGCGGATCCCGGTCTTGCGCTCGAACGTGTCCGGTTCCACCATACACCCTTTCCCTGCCCGGAAGTCCTCACTGGAGAATCCGGTGAACCAGAACAGACCATGATTGTCAAGCACCCGTGCCAGTTCTGTGCCGATGCGTTTGCGGTCGGATGTCGGTAGATGCCCGATAACATGCACAGCGATCACCGCATCAAAGGACCCGGCGGCAAACGGCAGCCGGCGCGCATCGGCAATCACAACATGGCCGTTTTTCTTTTGTAGAGCGAGCGGCGCGACCTGACCTGCGGCATACGCAGAGAGATCGATACCGGTCACTCGTGCGCCACGGTCGAGTAGGGCCAAGAACTTCTTCCCGCTCCCGTACCCGAGCTCCAGCACGCGGGAACCAGGGGGCAGCACGGGCAGGTTTTGGACGACCCCCCCCAGAGGCGCCCGTGTGTCCGGTATGCCTCGTCCCAGTAGGCTGCCTCATTGACCATGTCGGTTCCTTCCAAATAAAACTGTGATCCCGGTAATGATTTATGGTTTGGATTGATAATCAGCGCTTGTGCCGGCAAAATACTATTAAATATGAATATTTCGCTCAATATCCAAATAATATCGGACTTTTGACACAATGATGTAGAAAAGATATAAATATGGAGAAGTAATGAAAGAATGGTGACCGAATAATCGCCGGAATCCGGTGGAACCTGTTGCTGATCATCTGATTGGAGTACTACTACTGTGACCGATATCATTCACCATGAGTCCCAGCGCGTGGATAGGAAGCATACCCTCCATTCTTATCTTGTTGATCTTGGCGAAGAGATTGATATCCAGCAGGTTATGGAATACCAGTGGAAGATAAAAACCAGTCTTCTGCTCAAACCTCCCCACCCGAAGACCCGCTATTTTAAGATCAGTATCCGGGAGGTTCGGGATAATGGTGCCTCATGCATCGATGACATGGAGATCTACCCTGTGACCGTGAAAAAGAGACCGGATCTGAGGATCTGGGGGTTCCGGATACGTCAGGGAAACTGGGTTATTACCGGAAAAATCTATACAAAGGGGGAGACGACCGAGATCCAGTGGATTTATACGGACGATTTCCATCTCTTTGCCATCACTCATGCGCAGGAAGACCTGAATCGAATCATCGAAGAAGCTCTCTGGAAGATCGACGAGATCGCCCAGTCGATTAAATCCGGCTACCGTATATTTTCCCAGAAAGAGAACCAGCAGCTGCAGCGTGATGCATTCCGCTCGATGCTGGAACATCATGGTGGCATTGCTGTCAATAAGACGGCAATCCTGAAACAGCCGCAGTTTCAGATCATAGCAGATCTGGGAGAGAAAGACCGGGTTCAGATGCAGGACAACATATTAAAGGATTTTGTCTCGCTTGGTGAACGGCTGCATGATGACGGCACTTCAGACAACCTCATTGCAAAAATCCAGATCCCGGAAAGCTCAGACATCATCTATCAGCTGAATCAGATCGAAGAGCTCAGGGACCTTGGCTGGCTGTTCGAATAATTGGCCGG
>Ga0326728_10023702_pt1 | contig 11208 bp, 9 predicted proteins | sample MB3enrmetagenome_FD_207602 | JGI IMG/M metagenome (GOLD analysis project Ga0326728, IMG submission 207602) | Lab enriched peat soil microbial communities from McLean, Ithaca, NY, United States - MB31MN | ecosystem: Environmental > Terrestrial > Soil > Wetlands > Peat | place: USA: New York... | reverse complement strand
GATAGACATAGTATCTCCTAAGCGGAAATGTTGGGTGGGATTGTAGGGGCGGTTCGCGAACCGGCCCTACCCAGGACTCCGGGACGTGTAGGGGTGGATCCCCAGAATAGCCTATCAGTACAGGGCGAATTTGTCAAGGAAATTCGTATCTGAAATTCGTATCTGACCATAGGCCAGAGTAGTGCTAGTACCATGGCCGGAGAAAAGACCCCTCACCCGTCCCGCTTCCCGATGAAGTGCATCGGGACAGCGGGACACCCTCTCCCCAAGGGAGAGGGCTGTTGGATCACGGGGAGAGAGGGCGGTTGGATCACGGGGGAAGAGGGCTGCGATTTGAAAGGGGCAGCGCCGGGCGTTGTGGCGCGGATGGGATGCCAGCGCCACGATTAATTGCAGTAAACATCCAGGACCCGGTCGGCAACGTGGTCCCAGGTGAAGCCGGATTCGACCGCAGCCCTGCCATTCCGCCCCATCCAGCGAGCCCAATCGAAGTTGGTGAAGAGCGTGCCCAACCCCCAGCCGACCGACTGCGAGTTAGGGGAGATCTTAAGTCCGTTCACCTCGTGCCACACATATTCATCGGGCCCGCCGTTTTTGCTCACCACCACCGGTTTGCCGGCGCTCCAGCCTTCGAGCACGACAATCCCAAAAGGCTCGTTGCGGCTTGGCACGCACACCATGTCGCAGGCCTTGTAAAGTTCGGGGAGTTCGTGACCATTCTTGAATCCCAGGAAGCGCGTAGCGTGCGCCACACCCAGTTGCCCGGCGCGACGTTCGAGGCCCCGCCGCATCTCTCCATCTCCGGCAAAGACGAACTTGGCTGCCGGATACTGCTTCAGGAGCCCGGGAATGGTTTCAACAAGAAGATCAGGACCCTTTTGAAATTCCAGGCGGCCTACAAACAGGACCATGGGATCCATGGGGCCGATTCCGTAGCGTGCCTTCACCTCACCGGGATTCAGCCAGCCCTCAAAATGTTGGGGATTGACGGCATTGTAAATCGGACGGACTTTCCACTCCGGAGCTTCGTACATCCACATGATTTCTCTCTTCAAGGATTTTGAAACGGTGATGACACGATCTGCCCAGTCCGTCGCAGCCCGTTCCTGATAACGAACACGGGCCGGCTGGCCACTATAAAAGTGGTTACCACAGCGTCCGTACTCCGTCGAGTGGAAGGTCATAACCGACTTCCGGCGGCGGCCTTGTTTAATCCAGATCATGGCGTTGGCGGCCAGCCAATCGTGGGCGTGCACGACGTCAAACGGCCCCATGAAATTCTCCGTGGCAAAGACGTAATGGACGAAAGAGCGGCACATGTTGTTGACTTCGTCGACAAAGTTGGAGTGCAACGCGAACGGGCAGCGGTGGTAATGCACGCCATGAATAAGTTGATACTGCGATTGGCCGGGACCTAAGCGGGTGAATACGTGAACGTCATGACCCTTCCGTTCGAGCGCCGCCCCCAATTCGGTGACGTGAGCGGCAACTCCTCCCACGGGAATCGAATGCAGGGATTCCCAGGATAATAGTGCGATACGCATTACCACTTCCTCCTCGCCAAGATTAAATTTGCCCTTGCCCTGATTCTGTGGAAGCCGTCGTCAGCCTTTGCAGCGATCCTGGCGGCGCTGGCGCCGACTCCTTAAAGTCGCATGGAATCAGCGTCGCGAGTACCAAAGCCAGGGGGATCTTCCGTTACAAGTGTGTGTCGCAGTGCACGCCACACCAGCAGCTTTTAGCTTATTTGGGAAAAAGGCATCGCTATGTCTTCAGCATGAAAAGGATGGCCGGATTCTCCGGAGGCACTGGTATACATTGAGCGAGCATCAGCTAAAAAGTATGCGTCTGAGCTTTCCCCTGGTTTTACCGTCACTTTATATGATGATTTCGCGAGTGAAAAGGTTTTGTGGGAGCCCCAGCTTTTCGCGCATTCCGCCACGCGCACGCCTGCCTAATAGCGAGATTTCTTATGCCAATGATAACATCGAGGCTCTCTCGTTGTCGGGAATGACAGGCCCATTGCGCAGCAACGATCAAGAACACAGTTTCACGCAAAGTCGCAAAGCGCGCAAGGTTCACAAAGAACAGCAAGGACTTATCCTCGGCGCCCCTTTGCGACTTAGCGCCCCGTAGGGGGACGGCTTGCCGTCCCCCCATTTCCGCTGGTCCCGACGAGCGTAGGGCAAGCCCTACCCCTACCCGGTGCCGGTCTAGCCGCGTACAGGAGATTGTTGCCGCAATATTAAATTTTTCCTTCGTCGGGAAACGGTCTGCATGGATGGAAGCTGCCCGAAAAGGTATGATGAGAATTGGGGAAGAGTTTATCAGGTCTTTCGATGGGAGGTAAGAGTCATGAGCGTTAAAAACCGGAGGGCTGAACTGCCCGCGCTGGCCGAGGTGCTCGACGGAGTGCCAAACTTCTCAGGCTGGGAAAGCGCAGTGCTCGAAGTTGTCCAAAACCAGAAACCCGTTTTCCTTCCGGCCACCAATATTCACCTCGACCAGATCAGCTCGGCGTTTGCCGTGGCCTTGCACATGCACCAGCCGATCATCCCTGCCGGACACGATGGGCAGCTCATCAGCAATCTGCAATATATGTTTGAGCACCCGAACGAAGGAGACAATCACGATGCGGGACCCTTTGCCAACTGCTACAAACGGATGGGGGACGTTATCCCGGAGCAGGTCAATCAGGGCCTGAACCCGCGAGTCATGTTGGATTACTCGGGCGCTTTGCTTTGGGGAGTGCGCCAGATGGGGCGCGGAGACATTCTGGATAATCTGAAGCGTATCACGTGCGATCCTCGCTATCAACCTTATGTTGAATGGCTCGGCACCATGTGGGGCCATGCCGTCGCGCCCTCGACGCCGATCCCGGACCTCAAACTCCACATCCTGGCGTGGCAACACCATTTCGCGGCAGTTTTCGGTTGGGACGCCCTGGCGCGCGTGAAGGGATTTTCACCCCCTGAGATGGCCTTGCCCAATCATCCCGACACTCTTTATGAATATATCAAGGCGCTTAAGGAATGCGGATACCGCTGGATCATGGTTCAGGAGCATTCGGTCGAAACTCCCTCAGGCCAGGCTTTAGGCTACAAACACGTTCCGCACCGGCTGGTGGCGCGTAATTCGAAAGGCGAGACACTTGCCCTCACCGCGTTGATCAAGACTCAGGGGTCCGACACCAAACTGGTGGCCCAAATGCAGCCCTACTACGAAGCCAAAACCCTGTCGCGCCAAAATCCGGGAGGAATTTCGATTCCGCCGCTGGTGACCCAGATTGGCGACGGCGAAAACGGCGGCGTCATGATGAATGAATTCGTTCCCGCGTTTTGGAAAGCCTGGCAGGAAATGGCACAGGCGGGTGGCGGGACGCGGGGAGTTGTGGGGCTGACGGGCACCGAATACCTGGAACTCATCGAGGCGGCCGGCTGCCGTCCCGAGAGCTATCCTCCTTGCCAACCCGTCGGCCAGCATAAACTCTGGCAGCGTCTTCCCTCCGGGAAGCTCAATCCCGGAGCGGTGGAGGAAGCCATCAAGCAATTGAAGCAGGAGAATCCCAACTTCCATATGGAAGGCAGCTCGTGGACGAACGATCGTAGCTGGGTAAAGGGGTATGAGAATGTGCTGACTCCGATGGCCCAACTGAGCGCGCTGTTTCATCAGAAGGTGGACCCGCTGGTAGGCAAAGACAACCTTACCCAACAGCTGCGGTATCGCCGCGCCTTGCTTTACAACCTCCTGCTGGAATCGAGCGACTTCCGTTACTGGGGACAGGGAGCGTGGACTGATTACGCGCGGGAGATCTTCCGGCGCGGGGAGCATGTGCTGCACAGCGAGTTCTAGTTTTTCATGCTATATTGAAAGCTCATGGAACAAGAAGAAAAAGGTGCAAGCGGCGACGACCGCCGCCAGTATGTTAATTTCGCATTCTACAAGGTGGACCCAGCGTGGCGCCGCCTGCCGGCAGAGGAGCGCCAGAAGGGGAAGTGTCAGTTCCTGGATGTCGTCACGAAGTGGGAACAGGATGTGTTGGTGACCGCCTATTCGCTGGTGGGCATTCGGGGAGATTGCGACTTCATGCTGTGGCGAATTGGCTACGATGCGCTCAAGCTCCAGGAGATGAGCGCGCAACTTCTTGCCACGGACCTGGGCCAATACCTGACCACTCCCTATTCCTACTTGTCGATGACCAAGCGCTCGGTTTATGTCGATAAGCACGTGCACGAGGGCCAGGAAGGAACTCGCCTCAAACTGGTCCCCGGCCAGTTCCGATACCTGTTCGTTTATCCCTTCGTGAAAAGTAAAGCCTGGTACCGGCTCACTAAACATGCCCGCCAAGGCATGATGGACGAGCATATCGAAGTCGGTCACCGGTATCCCACCGTGCGGCTGAACACCACTTACTCTTTCGGGCTCGACGATCAGGAATTTGTGGTCGCGTTCGAGAGCGACAAGCCCGAGCACTTTGTCGACCTGGTGATGGAGCTGAGGCACAGCGAAGCCACCAGTTATACCGTGCGCGACACTCCCACGTTTACCTGCATTCATCGCGAAGTGAAGGAAGCCCTGGACCTCCTTGGAGGTTAGGCGGTGCGACCATGCCTGGCAAACTCAAGTCAACTAAAAAGCCGGTTGAGGTACCGCGGGCGTCTCGCCCGCTCGCGGGCAGGATGCCCGCGCCACAGCGGGCGGGACGCCCGCACCACACCACCGCGGGCGAGACGCCCGCGCCACGACCGAAGGGCAAACCGAAGGCAGCCTATACTTCGCCGGAACGCCTGCAAAAGATCTTTGCGGCCCTGGACCAACTGTTTCCCCAAGCCGAATGCGCCCTGCGCCACGATAACGCTTTCCAACTTCTGGTGGCCACCATACTTTCCGCACAGTGTACCGACGAGAGAGTGAACAAAGTCACGCCCGGACTGTTTCAGAAATTTCCCACGCCGCCGGACTTTGCCGCATTGGCGCAGCCCGTTCTGGAGGAGCAAATCCGCTCCACAGGGTTCTTCCGCAACAAGGCCAAGAACATTATCGGAACGGCCAAGAAGTTGACTGCGGATTTCGGCGGCCAGGTTCCCCGAACGATGGACGAGATGCTGACATTGCCGGGAGTAGCGCGAAAGACGGCGAACGTGGTGCTCGGGACAGCCTACGGTATCCCCACGGGCGTCGTCGTGGACACGCACGTGTTCCGCATCGCGCATCGGCTGAAACTCTCCAAGCAGAAGACGCCGGAAAAAGTTGAACAGGACCTGATCAAGCTCGTTCCGCAGGAGCGCTGGATCTCCTTCGGCCATCAGGTGATTTGGTTTGGAAGGAAAATCTGCCAGGCGCGCAAGCCGCTTTGCGCCGACTGCCCTCTCGAGTCGATCTGCGACGCTCGCGACAAAACGGTTTAGGAGAGTCGAGAAGTCAAGGAGTACATCAGTAACTCGTGGCAGGGGCATCCTGCCCGTGCATGGTCACGGCCAAGATGGCCGTGCCACGCAGAAGGGCCGTTTTCAGCTTCTTGACTCCTCGACTTCTCGACTCCTGGACTCCTCTTTAGCCATAACGCGGACAAGTTCGGGGGGAGGAGTGAACGTCACCTTCTCTTCGACCGCTTCAATTTCCTCGATCTGTTCAACTCCTATTGCCTTGAAGTAAGCGATAACCTCTTGAACCAGATGCTCAGGAGCGGAGGCTCCGGCGGTGATACCCACGCACTCAACGTCGTCGAGCCAGGCCGGGTCGATTTTTGCCGCGTCTTCAATCAGGAAAGCGCGTGCGCCCGAAGTTTCCGCGACTTCTCGAAGGCGTCTCGAGTTGGAGCTATTCTCGGAGCCCAAGACCAGAATCACACCTGCTTCCTTAGCGAGAAGTTTTACCGCCATTTGACGGTTCTGAGTGGCGTAGCAGATATCGTCGCTGGTAGGGGTCGCCACTTTGGGAAAGCGGCGCCGCAAAACTTCGATAATCTCTCGCGTGTCGTCAACGCCGAGGGTGGTTTGGGTGGTCACGGCAACCCGCTCGGGATCCGAAACCCGGACTCTTTCCGCTTCTTCCACACTGCTGACCAACTGAGTGCAGTCCGGAGCTTCACCCATGGTCCCAATAATCTCGTCATGCCCCGCGTGCCCGACAAGGATGATGGACCGGCTCTCTCTCGCAAATCGCACTGCCTCGATATGAACTTTCGTGACCAGCGGACATGTGGCGTCAATGACTCGCAAATGCTTCTCCGCCGCCTGGGTTCGGACTTCCGGGGAAACTCCGTGGGCGCTGAAAATGACCACGGCTCCCGACGGGACCTGCTCGATCTCGTCTACAAAAACAGCGCCTTTGGCGGCAAGAGACTGGATGACGTGCTTGTTGTGGACAATCTCGCGGCGGACGTACACAGGCGCTTCGAAAAGCTCGAGGGCCATGTGAACAACATCGATAGCCCGGTCCACACCTGCGCAGAATCCGCGCGGCTTGGCGAGTAGCAACTTCCTGAGCTTCATTGCCACTTCTTCTTTTGCCCTCTTCGAAAGGACTGATCCCTCGTAAGCTTTCATGCTAACAGATTCCCGGAAGTGGGTCAAAAGCGCATCAAAACTCGGCAGTGTCTCAGTTTGAAGCAGAGGCGGCTTTACGCCGGCACTTGGCGAGGTAAACTCGCCGCTACGAATCCAAACCGCGGCACTACCCGACCGTCGATCGTCAAACGACCTCGTGGCTGACGCGCTCCGATTGGAAGCTCTGCCGGAAAGTTGGAAGGACTGGCTGAGGCGCAAGTTCCCTTTGGTCAGGTGACGATATCCTCGCCGCCGTCCACACGGATGACGTTTCCCGTGATCCAATGGGTGCGGTCGTCCATCAAAGCCACGATAGCGGAGGCAACGTCTTCAGGCGTCGTCAGCCGCCCTCCCGGATTCCGCATCCGGGCGAACTCCGCCAACTTATCGATGCCCGGGATCTTGCTCGATCCCGGGGTTAGGGTGACGCCCGCCTGAATGGCGTTGGCAGTGATTCCGTGCGGCATCAGTTCGTAGGCCAGTTGGCGGATGTGTGATTCGAGGACTGCCTTGGCAGCGGAAACAGGACCGTAATTAGGAATCACGCTGTGCCCGCCGGCGCTGGTCATGGCGTAAACCCGGCTGCCGCGCCCGAGCATCTTGCGGCGAAACACGTCCTGGACCCAATAGACGAGGTTGTTCCCCATCACGTCCACGGTCATGTCCATCTGCAATTGAGTCAGTTCATCTTGGGGTGAATCGGCAAGGTAAGGCTTCAGTGACCCGAAGGCGACCGAATGGAGGACCACCTTAACGAAATGGCTGCCGCCCTGGTTGCGCCAGTGTTCCTGCATGCGGTCCAGAGCATCCGTGCGCTTGGCGGGGTCCGCGGCATTAATGTTATAGAATTGGACGTCGCGGCCCGCCTGCTGAATGCCGGCAATTACCTGCTCGACCTGGGGCATATTCGAGCGCCGATCAAAATGCACCCCGAAGATGTTCAGCCCCGCGCGCGCCAGCGCCAGGCTGGTTGCAGCGCCGAATCCACTCGATGAACCAATAATCAACGCCCAGGGCGTAGGTCCTGCATCCGTCATATTTTTCTCCAAAACCAAAGTATTGTCGATTGATGATTGACGATGGACGATTGCTGATTGACCATGGCCGGTAACCGTTCCAATCGGCAATCGACCATCGTCAATCGGCAATCAAGTCAGGCGCTCGACCGTGATTCGTCGTTCATCGCGACCCAGGTGCTGGAGGCGAACCCGCAGGCAGGGCCGCGGCGCCTCCTCACCAAACTTTTCGCCCCACTCGATCAGAACGGTCGCTTCCCGGTTCAGTAAATCGTCGAGGCCGAGAGTCGCCAGGTCACGCGCGCCCTCGATGCGATAGAGGTCCACGTGATAAACCCTGCCTTCGGGACCGTACTCGTGCACCAAGGTGAACGTGGGGCTTGTCACCTCGTCCTCGGGGACGGAAGCCAGGCTCGCCAAAATCCCTTTCACGAGGGTCGTCTTGCCGCTTCCCAGTTCCCCTTCCAACAACACCGTGCAAGGCGGCTGAACTTCTTTCGCCAACTCGCGTCCGAGACTCACGGTCTCTTCGGGCGAGTGAGTCACGCGACTCATTAACAAGTGACGACCAGGAAACTGAGGTTCGTTGGTAGGCCCGTCACTCATCAATCGTCACTCGTCACTGCCCTTCCCCTGAGAACCTATGAATTAATCCCCAAACCAACGACGCGGTTTCACGCAAAGCCGCAAAGCACGCAAAGTTTGCAAAGAAGAGCACGGACTCCTCCTTCGCGCTTCATCGCGCCTTAGCGTCTTGGCGTGAGCTGTTTTGATTTCTTGACGCCTTCTGACGCCGGAGGCCCGACACTTGCTTTTCCGGCTCGCCACTCGTCACTTGTCACTCTTCACTGCCCTGTACGCCTTTGGCAACGCTTCGATCAAATCGCCTGCGATGAGAGAAGCCTGTCCCTTATCTTTTGCCGCCAGGTCGCCCGCCAAGCCGTGCAGGAAGGCCGCGGCTGCCGCAACCTCGCTGATCGGCCTATGGCGATATTGTGCCACAAGCCCGGCGGTGATGCCCGTCAGAACATCGCCAGTCCCGCCGGTGGCCATGCCGGGGTTGCCGGTTGGATTCACCCAAACCTTTCCATCGGGCGCAGCCGTAAGCGTCCGAAAGCCTTTCAAGACAAGGTTTACTTGATGCTTGCGGGCAAAGTCACGCGCGCTCTCGAGGCGGCGCGCTTGAATTTCCGCTGTATTCACGCCTAGCAAGCGGCTCAATTCGCCGGGGTGCGGTGTCAATATGGCGTCTGCCAGGTCTCCCCCGGATTGAAACTGATCCATGCGGCCGTCGAAGGCGTTCAGGCCGTCGGCGTCCAAGACGACGGGGAGACGGCGGCCGTTTACCAGGGTGCGAACTAATTCGGCAGTTTCAGGAACAGTGCCAATCCCCGGCCCGATGGCCAGCACCGTCTTGCCATCCAGTAACTTATCCAGCCGCCCGTAATCGAGGGCGCGCAGCGAAATCGTGCCAGCCTCGGTTTGCGGCAGCGGCTCCGTCATGTATTCCATGCCCAGCGATGCGACGGTCGGCATGGCGCTTTCCGCGGTCGCCACGGTCACCAAACCCGCGCCGGCGCGCAGAGCAGCCTTGGCCGCGAGAGCGGCTGCGCCTGTCTTCCCGACCGACCCGGCCAGAATCAGTACATGGCCGTAACTCCCTTTATGGGAGTCGGGCTTGCGAGGCCGAGCCAGCCATGCAAAGTCCTCGCGGCAGGCCAAATTCAAGAAGAGGTCCGGATCGCTTTCCAGCGCCTCGGGCGGCGTTCCGATTTGCCTGACGACCCAGTCTCCCACATGCTCACACGCGGGTGGAAAGACATGCGCGATCTTGGGGGCCGTGAAAGTGACGGAGAAATCCGCCCGCACGTGCTCTCCGATCAGTTCACCGGAGTCGGCGGAGATGCCGGAAGGCAGGTCCACCGCCGCCACCTGCGCGGAGGCCAACTCCTCGTTAACTTCTCGGACCACTTGCAGCAGCAGGCCACCGAGGGGCTTGGTAAGCCCGGTTCCCAGAAGCGCGTCGACCACCAAGGTAGTTCCTTGCAGGCTCGCCTTGATCGCTTGCCATGCTTCGGGACTTTCGATTACTTCGGGCATGCCGGAATCCGCCAGTCGCCCGAGGTTCACCGCCGCATCGCCGCTCACCTTTGCAGGATCTGCGAACAGGAGAACCCTTGGCCTCAGACCTTGCTCGCGCAACATGCGAGCCACTACCAGTCCGTCGCCGCCGTTGTTTCCGCGGCCGCACAGAATCGCGATTCGCTGCCCTGCGAGCGGGGCAAAACGCTCCGAGAGAAACTCCACCACCCTGCGTCCCGCATTCTCCATCAATGTCGGGCTGGGCACACCATAGCGTTCGGCCGTCAACCGGTCGATGCGTTGCATTTGTTGAGCCGTGAGGATCTTCATCTTGTCAGTTGCCCGTTGTCCATTGTCCGTTGTCAGTTGTCCGTGGTCCCGGGGCCAAGAAACAACGACTGGCAACGGACGACGGACAACTGACAACGGACAGCTCTAAAGCATCCACCCGCCGCTCACGTTAAGAACCTGGCCGGTAATGAAGGCGGCCTCGTCAGAAGCAAAGAATTTCACCGCCTCTGCAATATCGCGGCCGGTTGCGGGGCGGCCCACTGGAAACCTGGCGTCGATCAACTTCTCTGCTTCCTCGAGCGATAATGCCTTTTCGTCAATTACCGGGGGGTTAACAACGTTCACCGTAATCCCGTGGCGTGCTTCTTCCAGCGCTACGGAGCGCGAAAAGGCAACCAGTCCGGCTTTGGCAGCCGAGTAAGCGGAGATCTTGGCTTGCCCGAAAGCGCGTTCCGCTCCCACCGCTCCCAGATTAATTATTCGCCCCCAGCGCCGCTGCCGCATGATGGGCACGGAGAACTTCGTCGTATAAAAGACACTGTAGAGGTTTGAGGCCAGAACGGAGTGCCATTCCTCCAGGGTTGAATCCACCAGCGGCTTCCATTCGAAAACGCCCACGTTGTTGACCAGGATATCCAGGCCGCCAAATCGGCGCACGATGGCTTCAATCAATTCCGCCACGCGCTTGGGATCTGTAACGTCGGTCGGGAAGACAGCGCCTTCGGCTGCCACGTTGCGCAGTTCGTCGGCCACCTTTTGGGCGCCCATTCTATTTGTTCGGTAGCTGATCGCTACACGCACTCCCGCTCGGCCCAAAGTGAGCGCAATCTCTTTTCCGATGCCCCGCGAGGCGCCGGTGACTAAAGCTACTCGATTCCGCAGAGACAAACTTAAGCTCCCTGAACTGTGATCACTTGATGCAGTCTAACGAAGTCGAAAGTCGAGAGTCAAGAGTTGAGGAGTCGGGAAGTCCAGAGGTCTTCGATCTTAAGCTTTTGACTCTCGACTTTCGACTTTCGACTCTTCGACTCCGCCTCACTCCGACGCCTTTGCGACCAGCATCGTCATATCGTCCTGGAGTTCCGGGCTTCCGGTCCAATCGCTTACACTGCGGTAGATTTCTTCCGTGAGGGTCTGTGCCGAAACGCTCCGCGCGCGCCTTACCACTTGCAGCAGCCGTTCTTCTCCAAACTCCTCGCCGTAGATATTCTCAGGCTCGGTGATGCCATCCGTAAACGCCACCAGCAAGTCGCCGGGCTGAATTTGAACTT
>Ga0326728_10023701_pt1 | contig 11209 bp, 7 predicted proteins | sample MB3enrmetagenome_FD_207602 | JGI IMG/M metagenome (GOLD analysis project Ga0326728, IMG submission 207602) | Lab enriched peat soil microbial communities from McLean, Ithaca, NY, United States - MB31MN | ecosystem: Environmental > Terrestrial > Soil > Wetlands > Peat | place: USA: New York... | reverse complement strand
TCTGCTCGAAGATCATGCCGCCCTGGGAGTCGGCGATCTGAGCATCGCGCAGTTCCCACTCGACTTCGGAATACGGCGAGACGCCGGGCTTGGTGAAAAAGCGGCGGAAGGTGAGGCCTTGCGCCTTCGTCTTATGATTGCTGGCGGTATTGCTGGCGGCGGCTTCAGTCTTGATTTGGTCGCGGACTTCGGGCATTTCCGTTCTCCTAAAAGATTAGATGATGGCTAGGTACAAAGTTTCAAGGTTTCAGGGTTTCAACGTTTCAAGGTTGAAAACCAATCCTTCCGCAAAACGACGGTTTATGATTCGATCTCCTTTTCAGTTTAGCGATTTCCGCGTGGCCTCAGCGGCTAATGCCGCGTTCTCAACAATGCAGTCATCGCAGCGCTGAAGCGCTGCGCCACCCAAAACCAAATGCTCGACGCCTGGTCTTTATGGCGCGGGATCGCCCTGCAAGCTCTTTCGGTAATTGTGTTCTGGGAGCGCGGTGGTGAAGGCTGGCGCAGCTTGGATCCTTCGGCTTCCCCCTCGGCTGCGCTCGGGGCTTCGGCGGCAGGCTCGCGAGGGCGTCCGTCCCCACACGAGCATAGAATCGCCGGCTGGGCATTCGACGCCATGACGGGCAAAAGAGGCGGCGACGAGTTCGATCAGACCATCCATCGGGGCTCCTAAAGGCGCGGAGGAAGCTGGCCGGTCGGCGAGCGGCTTCCCGCGCAAATTCAAATTGATTCATGAATTCCCCCGGAGGGGCCGACTAGCCATGCCAGACCGGGGGAAGTCACCGCTACATTCCATCCACTCTTTTCCATTCACTACAAAGGGGATGGTTTCCCGCGAAGGGCAAGACGCGCAGTCACCTCAACTTCGAGTCTCGCCCCGGTTGTTTTACTGTCGTAGCCCCCTGCAACGGAGGTCTGAAAAAGTGCTTGGGATGCTTAAAGTACTCCCGTATATAGTGCCTGTCAAGAGAGAAACACAATATCTTGTAGCTCTAAAGTGGTAAGGGTTCCGACTTGGGAAAGTGGAGCCAGGATGCAAAGTTTCAAAGGGTCGGTTCATTGAAAACCCGCTGGAACCTTGGAACCTGGCCTTATGCGATGGCGCGGGTGCGGTCTTCCGGCGAAGCGCGGGCCACGGGCTGGGCGAGGATGCGAGGCGCTCCATTATTCTGTGCCAGGGGCACGTAGATGTCTTCAAAGAGTACTCGGTTCGTGATCCGTCTCATGCCGTCGGACGACTCGACGAGGTAGTCGCCGGGGCGGCCGGACTGTTCGCGGCCGAGCGCGTCGGTAAAGACGAGCGGTTCCGTAAGTTGACGAGCGCGCACCAGAAATCGGGTGCGGTAAACGGTCCATTGGCTTTCAAAATTCATAAATGCTTCTTTCACCCTTCGGCAGGGCAGACGTTGGTGGCTATCAGATTTCGGATTCTGGCCGAGCACGATCGCCCGCTCGGCGGATGCTTGCTGCAAGTGGAGTGAACTGTACGCGCACAAAGAGGGTGGGTCAATACCATAAGAATTGTGCAACGGTGGAATTCTGGAACGCGAATTGGAGGGAATGAATCCGGATCAAGCAACGGTCGAGGGCAACCGCCTTGAACGCACAAGCGGCGGGGTTTGAGCGCTGCGCGGAAAATTGTGCAAAACGCGGGCGCGCGCGGCGGCCGCGTTTTGCACAAGTGGTGCACAGATTTGGAACAACCAAGGTTGCAAGGTTTCAGAGTTTCAAAGATGGTCAAGGTTTGGAACGCCCAAACTTTTGGGTCTCTCTTGCAACCTTGAAACTCTGAAACCTTGCTTGGTCACTTGCAGCCTTGGCCGTTGGCGATGCCGGTCAGGACGTTGGCACTGGCGGTGAGGATGCGGCTGTAGCAGTAGCCGGTGGAGATGGTGGGCGTGATCTTAAAATAATAGATATGACAGATCAAGGATATGGCTGACAGCGGAAATCAAGATCATAACCACAGAGGACACGGGGAAAGGCGAACTATGTTTAGAACACGATTCGCACGCGATATTGTCACCGAGTTCTTGCCTCCGGCGAGATCTGGGAAGACACAAAGAGCGATCATCCTATGCGATGGAATGCCTTCGATCCCGCGCAAACAGCCGTTGGCGGAATTTCTCTCCGGCAAGGGATATTGGGTGTTCTATCCGCGCTATCGAGGAGCGTGGGAAAGCGGCGGCGAGTTTCTGGAAAAATCTCCGCACGAAGACATTCTCGACGTGATCGAGGGACTATCGAAAGAATTCAGAGAGCTGGCATTCGGGCGTCGATTTCGCTTGTGGGCGAATGAACTGTTCGCGATCGGGGGAAGTTTTGGCGGGGCGGCGGCGATCCTTGCATCGCTCGACCCGCGCGTGAATAAAGCGGTCGCCAATTGCCCGGTGGTGGATTGGTCGATTCTTCCGCGGGAGCAGAAAAAAGAGACTTCCAATCCAAGTTATGCCGAGTATATTCGCGAGGCGTTTGGCAATGGATATCGCCTGTCTAACGAGAATTGGAAGAAGTCGGTGGCGGAAAGTTCTATAACCCCGCGTATCATGCGCGCGAAGTCACGGCGTCGAAAGTCATCATGTTTCACGCGCAGGACGATCCGTATGTTCCGTATCAATCGGTCGAGAAATTTGCGCGGCGCACGGGAGTGCAGTTGAAGTTATTGCGGCGAGGCGGGCACCTGAGCACCGATATGGTCGTGCGAAAATATTGGCCGCGCATCAAGGAGTTTTTTGAAAGCTGACGGCGTATCCTGTTCGAGCGGACCATGGGCGGGCCGGACTTGAGGTTATGCCCCGTCGAGCCGCGTGTTCGGAGTTCTTTAGGAGGCTGCGGAAAAAGTCGAATTTCGCGCCACAACCCCTAAAGGGGTATCTGATTTCAATGATTTTACGTCATTGCTAAAGCGATGACCTGATACGAACCCTTATTTTTTCCGCAGCTTGTTCGGGAGAGTCCATGTCTCAGCCATTGATTCTGATTGCAACGCCATGCTTTAGCGGCATGGTTTCGCAGATTTACATGTTATCGGTGATACGGCTCATGAGTTATGCGAAGGGGGCTGGGTTCGACGTGTCGCTATCGATGCTGGGTTACGATGCGCTGATCTCACGCGCGCGCAGCACCTTAGTCGCCGCGTTCCTGGACAACCCGGCAGCGACGCATCTGCTGTTTGTCGATGCCGATATCGGCTTCGAGCCAGAGCAGGTCGAGCGGCTGCTGCGGTTCGATAAGGACTTTACCGGGGCGCTTTATCCGCTCAAGTCGATAGATTGGGATTTCATTCCGCAACGCTGTGTGGAGCGGGGTGAAAGCGTGCGGCAGGCTGCCTTGTCCTATGTCGGAACTTTCTGCTCTGAGGGGGAGCGTAAGCAGGAGGGGGATTTTGTCACGGGAATTTATGCCGGCGGCGGGTTTCAACTGATCCGCCGCGGCGTGTTGGAGCGCATGATTGCCGCTTATCCCGAGACCCATTTCCGCCGCGTGCATAGCATGCCCATGTCGGGCTCGCGGCAAGAAGCGGGGCAGAGCGCGAATTTGTTTGCGCTGTTCGATTGCCTGATCGATCCCGAGAGCGGCGCTTATCTGAGCGAGGATTATTCTTTTTGCCTGCGCTGGCCCACTCCGGCCCCTATGAATTCGTTGGCGACCACGGCCCGCGGTTCTTGGGAGCGACGGGATTGAAGACGGAGCGGCGATAAGTTTCTTCTCGTAAAATGCCCGCGCGATGAGTCATTACGGCCCGCGCGATAATGCATTACGGCCTGCCCGACGGTGGCGCCCGCTTCTTCTGTAGCAAGAGAAAAGTCACAAAACTCTACAGTCCAGGGCGCGGGAGAGCGGTATGATGCGAGCAAGGCAGTACGGAAATTTGCACAATACTGCTGCGCTAGGCTATGAGAAATTCCGGTGCCAACTTTCTGGCAATGACGGGCAGGCTGCGCCCGGAGTTCGTCTTTTCGTTCCTCTTATTGTTTTCGGTTGCCGTGTTTTGGCCGCTTAGGATGCGGGGACAAACGGTTGCACCAGCGGCCGGTGGACGGACGATCCGCGGCGTGGTGAAGTCGGAGAACATGCCGATACCCGGCGCTGAAATTTCGGTGGTGAATGCGGCCACCAAGGAACAAGTCAATACATCGACGGATGTGGATGGCAGTTACTGGCTGCGTATTCCCGCCGATGGGCGCTATACGGTGCGGGTGCAGATGGCGGCGTTTGCCGCGGCCGCGCAGGAAGTGGTGGTGGACGCGGCGCATCCGGACGCGCGGGCGAATTTTGAATTGGCGCTGCTATCGCGGGCACGCGAGGCGGGCAATGACGCGGGCAACAACAACGACGGCCAGCGGCGCGCAAATCGGGACGGACGCGGGTTTCAGAATCTTTCCGTGTTTCAGAGCGAAGCGGGGCAGGAGGCGGCCAGCGCTTCCATGAATGACGTAGCACCCTCTGGCATGCCGGTGCCGGGGATTGCGCCGGAGAGTGCAGCCGGCATGTTAACGAACGGCGCGACGGAATCCGTGGCCGTGTCGGGCAACCCCTCCAATGCGTTCAATGCGATGAGCGCCGACCAAATGCAGCAGCGCTTCGACGATGCGCGGCAGCAGGGCGGAGGATTCGGTAGCGGACTTGGCGGTCCGGGGGGTGGCCGCGGAGGCGGTGGGTTCGGTGGCGGGGGACCGATGGCTTTTGGGCGGCGCGGTTTTGACATCAATCGGCCGCATGGATCGCTCTATTACGGCGCGGGCGATTCGGCGCTGAATGCATCGCCGTTTGCGCTCACCGGCCAGCCGGAGGAAAAGCCCGCGTATTTCCAGAATAGCTTCGGCGGCTCCGTGGGCGGACCGCTGAATATTCCTCATATCTACCACGGCGGGAGCAAGACTTTTTATTTCATCAATTACAACGGCAGGCGCGCGGACAATCCTTTCGATCAGTTTTCGACGGTGCCGACGGTGGCCGAACGGCAGGGAAACTTTTCCGCTTTGTGCAAGACAGGGTTCACAACCGGCATATGCAACGATCGGGACAGCAACAACAACGTTATCGACCAGATTTACTCGGTAAACCTGATCAACGGTGTTCGCACACCCTTCCTGAACAACCAGATTCTGCAAATCAACTCGGCGGCGCTAGGATTATTGAGCTATATTCCGTTGCCGAATTTGCCAAACGCAGGCAATTATCAAAACTTCCACTACGTAACTTCCGCCACCAGCGACAGCGACGATCTGAACCTACGTTTGAACCATTCCTTTGGCGCGGCGCCGGCGGGCGGACGCCGGGGCGGAGGCCGCAACGCTCCGCGCAACAATTTGACGTTTGGCTTCCACTACCACGAATCGAGCGCCACGCTGACGAATCCGTTCCCGAGCGTGGGCGGCAACACAACCGTCCGCAGCTTTGACGTTCCTGTATCTTACACGCGCAGCATTGGGAAACTTACTAACATCGTTCGCGCCGACTTTAACCGCAACCGGACGCGGACGCAAAATCTCTACGCTTTCAATAACGACATTACGAGTACGCTCGGAATCACGGGAGTTTCCGAGAATTCATTCGACTGGGGACTGCCGAATTTGTCTTTCACAAATTTTGCCAGTCTTCAAGACACGACTCCGCAGCTTAACCGCAGCCAGACTTATACCTTCTCCGACAATGTGGTCTGGAACCATGGCAAGCACACCTGGCGCTGGGGCGGGGATTTCCGGCGCGTCGAGGTGAATACCGACACGGACAGCAATCCGCGCGGCTCGTTCGTTTTCACCGGCCTTAACACCTCGCAGCTCGACAGCAAAGAAAACCCCGTGGCCGGTACGGGATATGACTTTGCCGACTTTTTGCTCGGATTGCCGCAGCAAACTTCCGAGCAGTTTGGAGAAGGTAACCACTTCCACGGCAACTACTGGGATTTGTATGTGCAAGATGAGTGGAAGATGCACGCGAATCTGACGCTCAATCTCGGAGTGCGCTACGAGTACATTTCGCCGCTTACGGAAGTGAACAATCGCATCGTGAACCTCGACCTTTCTCCCGGAGTGCTGAATCCGGCGCTGCCGCTGGGCGCAACGCCGGTGACGCCGATTCAGCCGGGGCCAAACATCGGACTGCCGGCGAGCCTGGTGCGTCCGGACCGCAATAACTTTGCGCCGCGAATCGGATTTGCGTGGAAGCCGTTTTCCAAAACTGTGGTGCGCGGCGGATATGGCATCAACTACAACACGGGCGCGTACCAAGGCATCGCGCAGCAACTGGCCTTGCAGCCGCCGTTCGCGACCACGGCAACCAACGTTCAGGCGGCTTACCCGAATCCTCCAAACCTGACGCTCGAAAACGGATTTCCCGCCGCACCTAAGGGCAACATCACTAATAGTTATGCGGTGAATCCATATTACCGGCTGGGCTATGTGCAGATTCGCAATCTGGACATTCAACAGCAGATTCGCCCCACCCTGCTGCTGAATATCGACTACACCGGAACCAAGGGAACGGACCTCGACATACTGGAAGCGCCGAACCGGACCGCGACCGGGATTCGCATTCAGGGGGTAGATGCCTTCACCTACGAAAACTCAGTGGGGGATTCTGGGGCCAACGCGGGATCGGTGCGGCTGCGCAAGCGGTTGTCGGGAGGAGTCGCGGTCGGCGGCACCTACACGTTTTCTAAGTCGATGGACGATGCGTCTTCCATCGGCGCGGGAGCAACTTCGGGGGCGAATACTCCTGGACTGGGCGCGGGCGGCACCGGCGCTGGCGGAGGCGGTTCGTCGGGCGGAGGCGCGGCCAACGTTGCGCAGAATCCTTTCGATCTGCCGGCGGAGCGCGGGCTTTCCAGCTTCAACCAGACCCATAAGTTCACCGCGGATTATTTGTGGGAACTGCCGTTTGGCCACGACAAGCGCTGGCTCAAGGGAAAAGCCCCGCTGCGCGCCGCATTTGGCGACTGGCAATGGAGCGGCGATTGGACGATCGCATCCGGACTGCCGTTCACGCCCCGGCTGCTGAACGACGTCAATGACGTGAACGGAGGCACGAACGGCACGCTGCGGCCGAACTTAGTTCCCGGGCAATCGGTGAGCCTGACGCATCCCTCGATTGCGGAGTGGTTCAATACCGCTGCATACTCTAAACCTTCCCAGGGAACCTACGGCGATGCGCGGCGTAACAGCATCATCGGCCCCGGCAGCAAAGTATTTGACATGGCATTCACGAAAATCTTTCCCATGAAGGAAGCGCGAGTGCTGGAGTTCCGGGCGCAGGCCACGAACATATTCAACAAGCCGAATTACTCATCGATCGATACGAACTATAACTCGCCCACCTTTGGCCGGGTTACGGCGGCTGGGGCCATGCGGCAGTTCACAATTACGTCACGCTTTCGTTTCTGAGGAGGACGCTGTTGCGCAAAGCGCTGCAATACAAGACGCTCTCGAATAGGACCACCATGAATCTCACTCCAAACCGATTCGCCGATCGAGCTGCAGCAGTGTTGTTGGCGATTGTGCTGTTGTGCTCCGCTTTGCCTTCGCAGCAGCAATCGGACTATGTGTTTCACGCGGAGTCGGACCTTGTGCTGGTGAACGTGACGGTGAGAGACAAGAGCGGAAAGTTTGTGGAGGGATTGAAGCCGGTAGATTTCACGATTCTTGAGGACAACAAGCCGCAGAAGATAGTTTCTTTCGACGTCGAGAATGTCGATGCCGTGCCAGCGTTGGAGGTGGCGCAGGCGAAACCGCTGCCGGAAGCGGCATCTGAGCAGGTTCACGTGGCAGCTTCCGCCGCCAACACGGCGGCCCAATCAGTGGACCAGTTCAAAGACCGGCGTCTGATTGTTTTGTTTCTCGATCTCTCCGCCATGGAGCCGGATGAAATCGACCGCGCGGTCACTTCCGCCGAACACTATGTCGATACACAGATGGCGCCCGCGGACCTGGTGTCGATTGTCTCGCTGGGAAGTTCTCTGCTGGTGAATCAGGACTTTACCGCGGACCATGCGTTGCTGAAAAAGCAGTTACAGTCATTCGGTTCGGGCAGCGGCCAGGGTTTCGAGGAAGGCAGCACGGGCACGACCGAGGGAACGCCGGACACGGGCCAGCCATTTACCGCAGACGACACGGAATACAACATTTTCAATACCGGCCGGCGGCTGGAGGCGTTGCGATCGGTGGCGGAAAAGCTGGCGCACGTGCAGCAGAAAAAATCGCTCATTTATTTTTCCAGCGGAATGGACCGCACCGGCATCGAGAACCAGTCGGAACTGCGCGCGGCGGTGAATGCGGCGGTGCGCTCCAACTTGGCGATTTACACCATGGACATGCGCGGCCTGCAAGCGCTGGTGGCGGGTGGAGAAGCGCAGAACGCCAGCCTGCGCGGCGTTTCAGCGTATTCGGGACAGGCGACGCTGAATGCGTTAAATTCGAATTTCACCACACAGGAAACTCTGGTGACGCTGGCCAGCGACACCGGGGGCCGCGCGTTTCTCGACTCCAACGACTTCAGCAAGATTTTCAAGGGCGTGCAGCAAGATACATCGACTTACTATCTGCTCGGCTATCACAGCACGAACCCAGCGCGGGACGGGCGTTACCGGCGCATCGTGGTGAAGAGCAGTGTTACCGGAGTGAAGATCGACTACCGCCGCGGTTACTATGCGCCCGCGGACTTCCGGCATTCCACGAACGACAACAAGGAGCGGCAGTTGGAGGAGGAACTTGCATCCGAGTTGCCGGCCACGGATTTGCCGCTGTATCTGGGCGCCGCCTACTTCCGGCTGGAGGGTAACAAGTTCTTCGTTCCCATCTCGCTAGTGGCGCCGGGATCGCAGATTTCATTCGTCCGCAGCAGCGACCGCGACAAGGCAACGCTGGATGTGATTGGAATGGTGCTCGATAACGAGCACCATCCGTTGAACAGGATTCGCGACACGGTGAAACTAACGGTAAGCACATCGGCCGAGGTGCAAAAGAAGAATGTGCAATATGACACCGGGATGAGCCTCGTGAGCGGCAAGTATCACCTGAAATTTGTGGTGCGCGAGAACCAGACGGGGCGAATGGGATCGTTCGAAACCGACATCGAGGTGCCGGATTTGAAGGCCCAGCCGCTGAAGATGAGTTCCGTGGTGCTGGCGAGCCAGATACAACCGGCAAGAGTGAAGACGAGTGCGAACCTGAACCCGCTGGTGCACGACGGCTCCGAGATCATACCGAACATCACGCATGTTTTCTCGGCTGCCCAGCACCTGCTTCTTTACTATGAGGTGTACGATCCGGCGCGGGCGGCGGTTGCGGATTCCGCGAAGGGCACGGATTCTGCAAGAGGCGAAGCCAACAAGCCCAGCAACCGACTCTTGTCGAACGTCGCTTTTTTCCAGGGCAAAGTCAAAGCTTACGAAAGCTCCTTGGTCGAGTTGACGGAACTAAGTGCGCGCGAGCGGAAGGCTGCCGTGTTCCAGTTAGACGTGCCGCTAACATCGCTTAAACCAGGCTTTTATACCTGCCAGGTCAATGTGATCGATGACGCGGGTGGGCATTTTCTTTTTCCGCGGCTTGCTTTGTTGATCCGGCAAGAGAGTTCGACGGAGGCGCGCTGAAGACACATTTTTAGGATTAATGCCCTGCGCTTCTCGCTCCCAATTTTACCTACTAAGTTGAGAATCTTCAGCGTTGCGGCAGGCGCGGCCAGCTAGACGTCGAGCGCTGCTAGCTGGGCCTTTAGCGGCCGGACCGGCACGCACTGCTAGTCCGAAAATATCGCTGAGTTGCGGGGGAGTTACTCGTCTTGCGCTGAAGCTGTAACCAGAAATACATCCTTATCGCTTGTGCCAGGCGCGCATCCGCGGTATCCATCGGCGGACGTTCCTGCAGTATTCGGCATAGTCCGCGCCGAACATCTTTCCGAGCGTCGGCTCCTCGTACAGCACCACGAACAAAGCCACGCCCAGCGCAATCACGCATGCTACCGCAATTGCAAGCCGGCTCGCCCGCCCGAAAATCACCCACAGCCCCAGCCAGCCCGCGCTAAACCCCAGATACATTGGGTTGCGCACATATCGATAGAACCCCACCACAACTAGTTTTTTCGGCGGAGCAACAGGCGCAGGCGTTCCGTGGCCCGTCCATCCGAAGTCCCAAACGCACCGCAGTGCCACCGCGAAACCTAGCACCGAAGGAACGACCGCCAGCCAGCGCCATCGCGCCGCACCCACAGCATCAACGTGAAAGCCCAGCCACGATGGCAGCAACCAGAACCATAACGCGAAAAATGCGGCTCCCACGGTCAGTGAGGCGACGGTTGCCGGCCAATGTGCACCGCGATCTGGACTCTCTTCAGTGCCAATTAGTTCGCTGGTCATGAACACCTCCGCGAGGCCGAAGTGTGAGCCCTACGTTCGGTTGCAGCCGCGCAATTCTACGCGTGAAGTTTTGCGGCCGCTACTAGCGCCTGTCCCAGGCTCAATCCGCCATCGCCAGATGGTACTTCTTTTTGCGCGAACACCTCAAATCCACATTCAGACAGCCGTGCTTCCAGCCGTTCCGACAAGTAGATATTGCAAAATGTCCCGCCGCTCAGACACACCCGGTTGAGAGCGGTTTTCTTTCGCAGGAGCGTTGCCAGCTCGACGAACGCTTCGATCAACCCATTGTGAAAACGCAGGCTGATCGTGGCGACAGGAACATTTCGACTGAGATCCGCCAGCAGCGAATCAAACATTGGGCGAGTACTTATGATCCAATAGTCACCGTCGGGCACGAGCTGCATCGGATAGGCAGTGTCTTTTCCCGACGATGCGCTGGCTGACGATCCAATCTCGAACGATGCCATCGCCATTTCCAGTTCAATCGCAGCCTGGGCCTCGTAATTGACTTCTTGGCGGATTCCGACTAACGCGGCCACGGCATCGAACAGCCGTCCACAGCTTGACGTGAGCGGCGAATTCACGCCTTGTTCCATCATACGCAGGAGAAAATCGACCTTTGGCCGGCTTAGTTGGCGCGCAAACGGGATATCTATCTTCAATAACTCTTGCTTCATGAATTCGCGCCCGAAATGATGCGCCAAGTAACTTACTGCCATCCGCCATGGCTCGCGGATCGCGGCCGCTCCGCCGGGCAACGGCACATACTCGAAGTGAGCGGCGCGTTCGAAATTATCGTAGCCGGCAATGAGCGCCTCCCCGCCCCAAATATTTCCGTCCGCGCCGTAGCCAGTG
>Ga0326728_10023699_pt1 | contig 11210 bp, 7 predicted proteins | sample MB3enrmetagenome_FD_207602 | JGI IMG/M metagenome (GOLD analysis project Ga0326728, IMG submission 207602) | Lab enriched peat soil microbial communities from McLean, Ithaca, NY, United States - MB31MN | ecosystem: Environmental > Terrestrial > Soil > Wetlands > Peat | place: USA: New York... | reverse complement strand
CCGCTCGAGCGACGACTCGCGCTATGTGGCCCTCACCATGCCGCACGTACTCATGCGCGAACCCTACGGCAAGGCTACCCGGCCCATCGACGAGTTCGACTATGAAGAGGGCGTCGACGGCCGCGATCACTCCAAGTACTTATGGGGCAACGCCGCTTATTCGCTGGCCACCCGCCTGACCAACTCCTTTGCCAAGTTCGGCTGGTGCGCCTCGATTCGCGGTGTGGAGAACGGCGGACTGGTGGAAGGCTTGGCCTGCCATACCTTCCGCACCGACGAAGGCGATGTGGCCCTCAAGTGCCCCACCGAAGTCTCCATCACCGACCGGCGCGAGAAGGAACTGGCCGATCAGGGATTTGTTCCTTTGGTGCATTGCAAGGGGCAGGACTACGCGGCCTTCTTCAGCGTGCAGACCTGCAACAAGCCCAAGCTCTACGACAAGCCGGAAGCCAATGCCAATGCCCGCCTTTCGGCGCAGTTGCCCTACATGCTGGCCATGTCCCGCTTTGCGCACTATCTGAAAGCGATGATGCGCGACAAGCTGGGCAGCACCATGAGCCGTTCCCAGGCCGACAAATACCTCAATCAGTGGATTTCGAATTACGTCATTGCGGACGACGATGCCTCGCCGGCCGCCAAGTCCGAAAGGCCGCTGCGCGAGGCGCGCATCGAGGTGGTGGAAGTTGCCGGCAAGCCAGGCGCTTTGCGTGCCGTCTGCTTCCTGCGTCCGCATTTCCAACTCGACGAACTGACGGTGTCTTTGAGACTGGTCGCGGATCTTCCCGCGCCCGCTGGGAAATAGCCCCAGTCTTGCGTCGCAATCGCTTCCAACCGGCCTGCGCATCAGGCTGTTCATGAAAGGACTCCGACATGGCAGTTGACGTATATCTGAAACTCGATAGCATCGAGGGCGAAACGGTACGCAAGGGATTTGAGAAGCAAATCGACATTCTCTCCTACAGTTGGGGCGGCAGCCAGGTGACCGGTGTGGCCGGCACGGGCGGCTCTGGAGCCGGGCGCGCCAACCTCTCCGACCTCTCCGTCTCCAAGTATCTGGACAAGGCCAGTTCCAAAATCTTCAAGGCCCTGATTTCTGGAGCACACATCGCCACCGGAGTGCTGAGTTCGGTCAAGGCTGGCACCGACGTCACCAAACCCTTTCTCACCCTGTCCTTCAAGGAATTGTTCGTCACCTCGCAGCAGATCTCGGCCTCCAGCGAGACCCCGGTCGAGAGCGTCTCGTTCAGCTACAACGAGATCAAGGTCGAATACTTCCAGCAGGACGCACGGAATCAGCTAGGCCGATGACACCCCTTGGGCTTTACCGCGAAGGAAGATTGCGGGAAGCGATTCAGGCGCTTGGCGACGAGTTGCGGTCCGATCCGCTCGACGCCAAGCGCCGCACCTTCCTGTTCGAGCTTCTTTTGTTTGCCGGCGACTTCGACCGGGCGGAGAAGCAACTGGACCTGCTGGCCGGCGCCAATCCCCAGTCCGCCGCGGGCACGCTTTTGTATCGCAGTGCGCTGCACGCCGAGCGCACCCGGCAAGCCATGTTCATGAACCACGAGACGCCTCCGCTGCACGAGGCGGAGACGCACGCCGGCCTGTGCAACGGGGAGCCGTTTGCGGAGCTTTATGATGCCGATCCGCGCATCGGCGCCAATCTGGAAGTCTTTCTCGCCGGCAGTTACACCTGGATTCCCATGCAGTATCTGCGCCGCCTGGTCATTGAAGCTCCCGCCAATCTGCGCGATCTGATGTGGGCCCGGGCGCGGCTGGAGACCAGCGAGGATTTCCCCATGCAGGAGATCGGCGAGGTGCTCTTGCCGGCGCTTTGTCCGCTCTCGGCAACCCACGCCGACGCGACCGTGCAACTGGGCCGCGAGACGGCTTGGGAAACTGACCAGAGATTTGGCGAGATCCCCTTCGGCGCCAAGACGATGGTGGTTGACGGTGTGGAGCGTCCCCTGCTGGAGTTGCGCGATTTGCAGTGGTCGGTGAAGGAGACTGGCGATGGCCCTGCGTGAGGATTTGCTGGACCCGATTGCGGGCGACAATCCGGCCGGTGCGGATCTCTACTACGACCCGGTCTTTGGGCAGATCAAGGAAGCACGCAGGGAAGACGCCGACGACGGCACCGACGGCGCCTGGGAACTGGCCCAGAAGAAGAAGGCGGATCATCGCACGGTAATAAAATTGGCGGGCGATGCGCTGGCCAAGCGCAGCAAGGATCTGCGCCTGGCCGGCTCATTGGTGGAATCCCAAATGCGCATCGATGGCTTCGCCGTCTTGGCGCCCGCCATCGAACTACTGCGCGGGTTGCAGGAGAAGTTCTGGGCCAATCTTTATCCGCTGCCCGACGAAGGCGAGGACTATGAACTGCGCATGATCGCGGTGGAGACGGCGGCCCGCGGCATCGTCCAATCTCTGGAGATGGCGCCGCTGACGCGCAACGGTCTCAGTTATATGGATTATCTGGAATCGCGCCGGGTCGGCTACGAGGCCGATGCGACCTCAGACTCCAAGCGCGAGAGCCGCCAGGACGCCATCGAGCATGGCAAGCTGACCGCCGAAGACTTCGATCAGGCCTTCGCCTCCACTCCCAAGAGTTTTTACGTTACCGCGGCGGAGGCTCTGAGCGCGGCGCTGGCGGCCGTGGACCGGCTCGATGAATACGATCGGCAGGCTTATCCGGTCGATTCGCCCAATCTGGCTAAACTGCGGCAAAGCGTCGAACTGGTGCATCTGACCGTCGAATCTCTGCTCAACGAGCGGCGAAAGACCGAGCCGGACGCGGTGCAGGCGGCCGCCGAACCACCCGCGGAAGCAGCGGCTGAAGAAGAAGGTCTGCCCAGTGCGGGGCCGGGCGATACGCGGCCTGTCCAGGCGGCGGCATTGCGTCCGCGCGCAGCGGCGGGTCAGTTGAGCCAGGTCGAGGACGCCTATGCACAGGTGGTCGAGAGCGCGCTATATCTCTTCCAACGCGCCCCGCAGTCGCCTGTGCCCTATTTGATTTGTTCCGGATTGCGGCTGGGCGAGACGCGCATGCAGGGCGAGTCGCCGGCGCCCGGCTTTGCCGTCGGTCCCAGCGCCGAGGTGCGCCAGATGCTGCGCACGCTGGCCAACAAGGGCGCCTGGAACGAACTGCTGTGCGAGTCGCTGCCGGTGCTGGCCAGCGAATGCGCCCGCGCCTGGCTGGATCTGCATCGCTACATCTGGAATGCCGCACAGGAGACGGGGGCGGAGGCCATCTCCGGAGCGGTAGTGGGAACCGTCCGCAGTCTGCTCATGATCCGTCCCGAGTTGCGCCATTGGACCCTGGAGGACGATACCGGGGCGGCCAACCCGGAGACGCAGCGCTGGCTGGATTCGGTTGTCTTGCAATAGCGGTTGTTTTGCTGCGCTTCTTCGTGTGCAGGAACGCATCGCAGTGAAAAGGAAGAGACCGTGCCGGAGATAGCCCAGCTGGGGCGACCGAGAATAGCCCAGGGTGGAGCGAAGCGAAACCCTGCGATGGAAGACAAGAAAGATCCGAGCCCCGTAGGGGCGAGCGAAAATAGCCCAGGACAAGCGCAGCGCAGTCCTGGGATAGAGTCCAAAATCAATCCCGCGCCCCGTAGGGGCGCTGCGAATCGGCGCAACGGAAGGGGAGGACAGGTTGGCCAGGACCAGACCGGAACTTCTGATTACGCAGTCCTTGCTCGACCGGCTGACGGACCGGGAGCCTTGGCCGGAGACGCGCGGCGCGTCCATTGGCATGTTTCGCGACTCGCTCAAGCGCGACATCGAATGGCTGTTGAATTCCCGCCAGCCGGTCATGCCGGAGCTGGCCTCCTATCCGGCCACGTCCGCTTCGGTGCTGAACTACGGGCTGCCGGATATTCACAGCTTTCAAAGCACGGTGGGCAAGGACGCGAGCGCCTTGATCCAGGCCTTGGAAGAGTGCATCCGCACCTTCGAGCCGAGAATCCTCGAGCCGCGCGTCTTTCTCTCCCGCGCCGATCCCCTCAGCCGCAGCTTGCGCTTCCACTTGGAGGGCCGGGTGGCTTACGAGGATATGGAAGAAGAGATCAAGTTCGATACGGTATTGGAGCTGATCAGCGGCGAGTACGAGGTGAACTGAGCCATGCGCGAAGAGATGCTGGAGTACTATGAGCGGGAACTGACCTACCTGCGCCAGGCGGGTGGGGAGTTTGCGCGCAAGTACCCCAAGGTCGCGGGCCGCCTGCTGCTGGACGAGGATCATTGCGACGATCCCCACGTCAGCCGCCTGCTGGAGGGCTTCGCCTTCTTGGCCGCGCGTGTGCATCGCCGCATCGACGACGACTTTCCCGAGATCTGCGAGGCGCTGATCAACGTCATCCATCCCGGCTATCTGCGGCCCATGCCGGCCATGACCATTGTCGAGTGCCTGGCCGACCCCGCACAGGGCAAGAAGACCGCCGGCGTGCGCGTTCCCAGAGGCACGGCGCTGGTGACCAAGGCCACCGTCGACGGCATGCCCTGCCGCTTCAGCACCGCTTACGATGTCGATCTCTGGCCCTTTTCGGTGGCCGTTGCGGAGTGGCGACAGCCGGAGCGGATGCAGAGGCCGCCGCATGCCTCTTCGGGCGCTCAGGCGGTGGCCGCGGCGCGTCTGCTGCTGCGCTGTCAGCGCGACGTGACCTTCGCCGGAATGCCCCTCTCTCGCCTCCGCTTTCATCTCTCCGGCGATCCCAGCGTGGTCTTCAACCTCTACGAACTGCTGGCCGAGAAGTGCATCGAGATCCAGTTGCGCGATCCCAAGGACGAGAAGAAACTGCTCATCCTGGAACCGCAACGGCTCAAGGCGGTGGGCTTCGACAGCGACGAGTGCCTGCTCCCCTATCTGCGCCGCTCCATGGACGGCCACCGCCTCTTGCAGGAGTACTTCTCGCTGCCGGAGAAGTTTCTCTTCTTCGACCTCGACGGCTTGGAGCCGCTCGCCCAGGGCGGCTTTGGCGAAGAGGCCGAGATCGTTTTCCTCTTCTCCTCCTTCGAGCGCGCCGAGCGCCAGCAGGTGCTGGAGCTGGGGGTCAACGAGCGCACCTTCCGCCTCAGCTGCACGCCCGCCATCAATCTCTTTCCCCAAACTGCCGAACCCATCCTCATCAACCAGACCCGCCATGAATACACCGTCATTCCCGACAACCGCCATGCCCTGCTGATGGAGGTCTTCAGCATCGAAGAGGTGGTCGCCACCAATCCCCGCCTGCGCCAGTCGGTGGTGCTGGAGCCCATGCTGGCCTATCGCCACCAGACTCGCAAGCGCAAGGATCTGGCCTATTGGACGGCCAACCGGCGCATGAACGAATACGGCGAACGGGAGCCCTCGACCATGGAGATCTCGGTCGTCGATCTGGTGGGCAACTTCACCCAGCCCGAGGCCGATGTGTTGATGGTGCGCACCATGTGCAGCAACTTCGATCTGCCCGCGCGCTGCCCCTTCGGGCTGGAGGGGGGGGATTTCGAAGCGGTAGGCTATGCCGCGGCCAAGACCGTCACCGCCCTGCGTCGCCCCACCTCGACATTGCATCCGCCGGGAGGGAAAGAGTACTTCTGGCGGCTGATCTCGCTGCTGTCGCTCAACTATCTCTCTCTAGTCGAAGGCGGCCGCGGGGCCATGCAGGAGATTCTGCGCCTGCACAACGTCAGCGGCGAGGCAGCCAGCGAGAACCAGGTGGGCTCGCTGCTGGAGTTGTGTTCCGCGCCCGGCTTCGCGCTGGTCGATTCGGCCTACGGGCTGATCCCGGCGCGCGGCACCAAGGTGGAGATGAAGTTCGACGAGCAGCAGTTTGTGGGCGGCGGGCTGTACCTCTTTGCCGCGGTGCTGGATCGCTTCCTGGGCGGGTACGCCGCCATGAACAGCTTTGCGCAGTTGACGGCAAGAAGCACGCTACGAAAGGAGCCGCTGGGAAAATGGCCGCCGCGAGCCGGAACGCAAGCACTGCTATAGTCGTCAATCCGCTGCTGAGACCGGAAGCCGCGGCCTTCGAAGATCTGCGCCAGATGCTCGAAGACGAGCCCTTTCGCTTCCACTTCTTTCAGGCCGTGCGCCTCTTGCAGCGCATGCAGCCGGAGCGCGGCCCGGTGGGTTATTACTCTTCGCCGCAGGGTGAGACGCTGCGCTTTACCGCCCGCACCACGCTGGGTTTTCCCCCCAGCGAACTGCACGAACTGCGCCGCGACGAGAACGGCCAGTTGACCATGATGGTCGAGTTCATGGGACTATGCGCCGCCATTTCCGTCTTGCCCCTGGTTTATACCGAATACCTGCTGGAGAGGAACCGTGAAAAAGACTTTGCCATGCAGGATTTTTTCAATATTTTCAACCATCGCATGATCTCGTACTTTTATCGCGGATGGGAAAAATACCGCTTTTTTATCGAGTATGAAAAATCCGGCGAGGACCGCCTGTCGGCGCGGCTTTACGATCTGCTGGGCCTGGGTACCGAGGGACTGCGCCATCGCAGCGCGGTTCCCGACGACGTTTTTCTCTACTACGTGGGCAATCTGGCCCGCCATATTCGCACCGAGAGCTCGTTGCGCCAGGTGCTGGAAGACTTCTTCGGCGTACCGGTCAAGATCGAGCAGTTTGCCGGCGCATGGCGCAAGCTGGCCACCGAGAATCAGACCTGCTTCAGCGGACTGGGAGGCGTCAGCGAACGGCTCGGCGTGGGCGTGGTGGCCGGCGACGAGGTGTGGGACCATCATGGGCGCATTCGCGTCTCCATCGGCCCCATGCCCCTGGAGCAGTACTTGAAGTTTCTGCCCGGCCAGCGGGCGTATCACGAACTGGTGGTGTGGCTGAAGTTCTTTTCCAACGGGAGTTTCGAGACAGAAGTAAAACTGGTGCTTGAACGGAAGGACGTGCCGCCCTGTTCATTGGGCTCCGAGGGCGCGGCCCGCCCGCAGTTGGGGCTGGTCAGCTGGCTCAAGACAAAGCCGCTCGATCGCGATCCGGGGGACGCAAGCTATCTGGTGCAATAACCCGGGCTGGGCGTGGATGAATGAGAAATTGCTCGGGAGGTGGCGTCAAGCTGTACGGTAGGGCGTTGTAAGCCGGCCTGGCCGCGGGTTAATACAGACTTGCGGGTTGTTTCAACCTCGCAAATCGTTTCGACGTGGTGGATTGTTTCAACCTTGCAGATTGTTCCAATCATGGAGATTGTTTCAACCTTGCAGATTGTTTCAATGTTGTGGATTGTTTCAACATTCGCCCCGGAGGGGCGGAAAGAAAATAGCCCAGGACAAGCGCAGCGCAGTCCTGGGAAGGCGGCAAAAATCAACCTCGCGCCCCGTAGGGGCGCGGTGAAGCGCCTCTTCTTCGTCAAGGCGAAGAATCTGAATTCCATTGGGCTTGATGGGTAGTTTTTTTTAACTCTGCAGTTGGTGACTTTCGAATGCGAGGAACGTGAGGACCATGAGCATAAATCTGAAGGCACTGATCTCCAAGCTGAACGACTCGACCCGCAAGGCGCTGGAAGCCGCGGCGGGACTGTGCGTTGCGCGCACGCACTACGACATCGAGATCGAACATTACCTGTTGAAGCTGCTCGACTCCAGCGATAACGACATCGCCGCGATACTCAAGCACTTTGGCGTCGACCGCTCCCGCCTGACCAAGGAACTGGAGCGCAGCCTGGATGGCTTCAAGAGCGGCAATGCGCGCTCGCCTTCCTTCAGCCCGGTGCTGGTCAAAACCCTGGCCGAGGCTTGGACGGTGGCCAGCATCGAATACAACGCCGGCAACATCCGCAGCGGCTTCACGCTGCTGGCTTTTCTGGGCAGCGACGAACTGGCGCGGGTGGCCAAAGACACCAGCCGGGAACTGCAACTGATCAACGTCGATGCGCTGCGCGCCAGCTTCTATGAGATCGTGGCCAAGTCGCGCGAGGAGCAGACCGAACTGGGCGAAGCACCGGCGGGCGCGGCGCCGCAGGGCGGGGAAGCGGCCAAGGCCGGTCACGCCAAGACCCAGTTCCTCGATCAGTTCACTGTCGATCTGACGGCCAACGCCAAGGCCGGAAAGATCGATCCCGTGCTGGGCCGCGACAACGAGATTCGTCAGATGATCGACATTCTCATGCGCCGCCGCCAGAACAACCCCATCCTGACCGGCGAGGCGGGTGTGGGCAAGAGCGCCATCGTCGAGGGATTCGCCAATCGCGTGGCCGCGGGCGATGTGCCTCCGGCGCTGCAAGGGGTGCATATTCGCAGCCTCGATCTGGCCTTGCTGCAAGCCGGCGCGGGCGTCAAGGGTGAGTTCGAGAGCCGTCTCAAGGGGCTCATCAACGAAGTCAAATCGTCGCCGGAGAAGATCATCCTCTTCATCGACGAGGCGCACACCATGATCGGCGCGGGCGGTCAGGCCGGCCAGGGCGATGCCGCCAACCTCCTCAAGCCTGCGCTGGCACGCGGCGAACTGCGAACGATTGCCGCCACCACTTGGTCCGAATACAAGAAATACTTCGAGAAGGACCCGGCCCTGACCCGCCGCTTCCAGGTGGTCAAGGTTGACGAGCCCAGCGAAGAGGTAGCTTGCACCATGATGCGCGGCATCATGGGCGTGCTGGAGAAGCACCACAACCTGCGCATTCAGGACGAGGCCATCACGGCTACCGTCCGGCTCTCGCATCGCTACATCGCCGGCCGCCAGTTGCCGGACAAGGCGGTCAGCGTGCTCGACACCGCCTGCGCCCGCCTGGCCCTGGGGCAGAACTCCATGCCGCCCCGGCTGGAAGATGTGATGCGTCAGATCGACGCGCTGGAAGTGCAGAAGCGCATCCTCGATCGCGAGACTGCGCTGGGCGCCGACCACCGCGAACGCATGGAGAAGATCGCCGAGAAGGTGACCCTGGCCCAAGCCGAGCGCGACGAGCTCAACGTGCAATGGGAGAAGGAAAAGACCCTGGTGGCCGCCATCCGCGCCGCACAGGAGAAGCTGCAAGCCCAGCCCGCCGAGCCTGCCGACCCCAAAGCCGAAGAGGCCAAGAGCGAAGAAGTCAAGGCCGAGGAAGCCAAGGCCAAAGCCGAAGAAATCGAAATGAACAAAGCCGAGCTGGCCAAACTCGAAGCCGAGCTCAAGGAGTTGCAGGGCGAGCGCGGTATGGTCAGCGTCAGCGTCGATGCGAATATCGTCGGCGAGGTCATCTCCGGCTGGACCGGCATTCCTCTGGGCAAGATGGTCAAGGACGAGATTCAGACCGTGCTGCATCTCGACGAGCATCTCAAGACCCGCATCATCGGCCAGGATCACGCTCTGGGCGTGATAGCCCAGCGCATCCTCACCAGCCGCGCCAACATGGACGATCCGGTCAAGCCGGTGGGCGTCTTTCTGCTGGTCGGCCCCAGCGGCGTGGGCAAGACGGAGACCGCCATCGCCCTCAGCGACATCCTCTATGGCGGCGAGCGCAACATGATCGTCATCAACATGTCGGAGTTCCAGGAAGCGCATACCGTCTCCACGTTGAAGGGTTCGCCTCCGGGCTACGTGGGCTATGGCGAGGGCGGCGTGCTGACCGAGGCGGTGCGGCGCCGGCCTTATTCGGTGGTCTTGCTCGATGAGGTCGAAAAGGCTCACCCCGATGTTTTAGAACTCTTCTTCCAGGTCTTCGACAAGGGGCGCATGGAAGACGGCGAGGGTCGCGAGATCGACTTCCGCAACACCATCATCCTGCTCACCAGCAACGCGGCCACCGAGACCATGATGAAGCTCACCGCCGATGCCGAGACCATGCCCGATCCCAAGGGCATGGTCAACGCCCTCAAGCCGGAGCTCAACAAGATCTTCAAGCCGGCCTTCCTGGGCCGCCTGGTCATCGTGCCTTACTACCCGGTGCGCGACGAGGCGCTCAAGAAGATCATCCGCCTGAAGCTGGCCAAGATTCAGAAGCGCATGTTGGAGACCCATCACATCCAGTTGGAGTACGACGATGCGCTGCAAAACGAAGTGGCGGCGCGCTGCACCGAGGTGGAGAGCGGCGCCAGAAACGTGGACAACATTTTGACCAACACCATGCTGCCCGACCTCTCGCGCCAGATCCTGTCGCGCCTGGCCGAGGGCGTCAAGGCGCAGAAGGTCGGCGTCTCGGTGCAGGGTGGGGCGTTCACCTACGCCTGGGAGGATGTCGCGCCGTAGGAGCAGCCCGACTCGCCGCGTCGAGTTACAGCAGGGATGAACTGTTTCCTCCCCAAAGCCCCGTGCCCTATCCTCGACGCGTTTTTGGCGTCGAGGGTGGGCGCCACGAGCCTTGGAGCATCTTGGGACGCGGGGTAGACCTGGATTTTCTTGGTATCCCACCCTTTCCGCTGAAAAACGCGGAAAGGATGGGGTACGGAGGTCTTCCGTAAAAATGAACATGCCGAATGGCCTTGTTCGTGGGGAGCAGCTGGGCCGATGGATGGCGTTTCTCCAGCTCCTGGGGATTTGGAGAACTGCTCGGCGGCGAAGGCGGATCGATTAGTGGTTGCAGTTGGAAGAATCTTTTAGAATGCTGGCAGCAAGGCGAGCAGTCGGGTGGTTATGGCAAGTGCGAAACAAGCAAACCGGTTGATGCAGTTCTCCAGTCCCCTGGGAGCCGACGTGCTGCTCATCGAGTCGATCGAGGGGACGGAGGCGATCTCGCGTCTCTTCGAGTACCGCGTGGAGTTACTGGCCGACGCCGCTGCCACCATCGATCCCAAGTCCCTGGTCGGCAACCGGGTGACGGTCTTGATGAACCTGAACGATGCACAGGGTGCGCGGTATATCAACGGCATCGTCGCCAGCTTCGAGCAATGCGCCGGCGATAAGGAGTTCAATGTCTATCACGCGCGCATCGTGCCCGCCTTGTGGCAGACCAACCTGACCGCCAATTGCCGCGTCTTTCAAAACAAGAGCGCGCTGGAGATCTCCGATCAGACCAGCACCAGCTACAAGCCGCTCGAATATTGCACCCAGTATTCGGAGAGCGACTTTCATTTCCTCTCCCGCCTCATGGAAGAGAACGGCATCTTCTATTGGTTTGAGCACAGCGATCAGGACCATAAGATCGTCTTGGCCGACAGCCGCAGCGCTTATGCCGATTGCCCCTTGTCGGCAACCATTCCTTTCGCCTGGAACGAGAAGGGCGCGGAGGGCTCCTACGGCGCCTGGGTGCATGAGATCACTTCCACCGCCACCATGGTGACCGGCAAGCACTCCACCTCCG
>Ga0326728_10023697_pt1 | contig 11211 bp, 6 predicted proteins | sample MB3enrmetagenome_FD_207602 | JGI IMG/M metagenome (GOLD analysis project Ga0326728, IMG submission 207602) | Lab enriched peat soil microbial communities from McLean, Ithaca, NY, United States - MB31MN | ecosystem: Environmental > Terrestrial > Soil > Wetlands > Peat | place: USA: New York... | reverse complement strand
CGCCGCGGCAGAGCATCCACGCCGCCGGCCGCTCCCATCCCGGCATCAGGATCACCGCGACGATCGCCACGGCGACGAAGACCGAGAAGGCGCGGATATGGCCGACGCGGCGGACGATCGCCGGCCCCGCCAGCGTGCCGGCGAGCATCCCGGCGAAATAGACCGAGCCCAGGAGGCCGATCGTCAGGTCGGAAAAGCCGATCAAACTCGCTCTCAGCGGCGTCAGCACGCCGATCAGCGCGTTGCCGGCGATCAGCAGCAGCACGGAAACGAGCAGCGCGGCGATGGAGGAGAGGGCGTTCACGAGCGGGCGATCGGTTCAGGGCGCCGGCGGTCGGCGCGGCGGATTACTTGGGATAGGGAATGCGCAGCCCCGCCTCGCGCATGCGGCGCAGGATCTCGAAATTCATTTCGCTGCGCACCCTGTCCGCCGTCACGATGTCGTCGACGTAGCAAGTGAGCTCGAATTTCAGCGCCCAGTCGCCGAATTGGTTGAATAGCACCTGCGGCGCCGGGATCGCCAGCACTGATTCTTGCGCCTTGGCGGCGGCGATGAGGATCTCGCGCGCCCTTTCGGGGTCGCTCTCGTAGGCGACGTTGACCGCGACGACGATGCGGCCGGTGCGATCGTTGTGCAGCCAGTTCTTGACTGGCCCGTTGACCAGCGTCGCGTTGGGCACGATCAGCGTGCCGCGGTCGAAGGTCTCGATCTCGGTCGCGCGCGCGTTGATGCGCCGCACGAAGCCCTGCTCGGCGCCGACCACCACCCAATCGCCGACGCGTATGCCGCGCTCCCACAACAGGATCAGGCCGGAGACGAAATTGTTGGCGATCGACTGCAAGCCGAAGCCGATGCCGACCGACAGCGCGCCGGCGACGATCGCCAGCTTCTCGTAGTCCAGGCCGAGCTGGGCGCTGCTGACCGCCAGAGCGGCGAGCACGCCGACATAACCGACGATGGTGCGGATCGAGTTGCTGACGCCGGCGTCGAGCCGGGTGCGCGGAAGATAGCGCGACGACAGCCAGTTCTGCAGCGCGCGGGTCGTCCCCATGCCGATCGCCAAGGCCGCGCCGGCGACGAGCAACGACGAAACCGACAGCGTGAGGCCGCCGATCTTGAAGCCGAAATAGGCGGCGCGCAGGGTCGAGAAGAAATCTTCCGATACGTTCCAGCGGCCGAGCACGATCATCACGCCGGCGAAGACGATGGTGAGTCGGGCGAAGCCCTGGACGAGCACGGCGATCTGCTCGAGCGCGTCGCGTCGGAGGCCGATCGCCGCGGTGAGCGCGCGGCCGAGCGCCGCGCCCGGCCTGAGCAGCGTCTCGGCGCCTTCCTGCAGCACGGCGTCGACGATGTAGAGCGTCGCGACGACCATCGCGACGACCATCGACTGTTGGATGACGTAAGTGGCGAACGCGACATAGCCGGCGAGGGTCGCGCCGAGAATCACCCCGACGAGGCCCCATGCGAACGCCGCGCGCGCCGGCGCCCAATCGGAGCGCGGCGGCGCGCCCGCTGCGCCGCCGGCGAAGCCGCGAAGCGTCGCCGCCAGCAGCAACGCGGCGAGCGCGGAGCCGACGGCGCGGCCGGCGACGGCGAGATTGAGCGAACCGACCGCGTCGACCGCCGGCTCGAGCGCTCGTTCGAAGGCGAGGATCGCCGCTACGCCAAGCCATAGCCGCTCGATCAGCGCGGCGGCGCGGTCGCTCAGGTTGACGAGCCGCCAATTGGCGCGGCCGGGCGCGAGCAGCCCGTGCGCGAGCGCGTAGGCGATCGCCAGCAGCCGAAGCCCGTCGAGGCCGGCGTCGACCGCCCCTTGGGCGCGTGGGTCGGAAATGTCGAAGACGTCGAGCGCCCAGGCGAAGACGCCAAGCGCGATCAGCGGCGCGGCGGCGAACACCGCCGTCGACCACGCGGCGCCGCGCGCGCGGCGGAAGCGATCCGGCTTGCCGACGTCGGGATCGCGGGGGATGACGCGACGGTTGAGCCAGTTGATCGGCGCCGCCAGCGCGACGATCGCCAGCAATACCGCGAGGAAACCGAGCCCTTGCGAAAGGCTGACTTGGGCGGTGAGCCGGCTCAGCCAGTCGCCGAACCGCGTCGCCAGCGCGCTTGCGTCGCCCGGCGCCTCGCGCGCCAAGCCGATCCACAACAGCGGGCTCAGCACGCTCGACGATCGGGCGAAGGTCTCGCGGGTGAACAGGTCGCGCCGCGCCGCGCCGATGCGTGAGTCGATGTCGTCGATCTGCAGCAGCATCGCGCGGGCGGAGCGCACGTCGGCGTCGAGCGCGTCGTGGTTCGCCTTTTCGGCGGCGAGCTCGGGGCTCGCCGAATCGCTCGCCGCCGGCTCCTTCGACTTCGGCGTCAGTTCGGCGAGGCGCTTGGCCGAGGCTTCGAGCCGCGGCGACAGGTCGACGATCACCGCCTGCAATTGGACGACGAGCGGGTCGCCGGCGGCGCGCAAGCGCACGAGGTCGGAATCGGCGAGGTTGTCGGATTTCAGCGCCGATTCGATGTCGGCGATGGTCGAATGGGCCGAATCGAGGGTCTGGCGCGCCGCGTCCTCGCCGGCGGCGCGCGCCGGCCCCGCGGCGAAGAGCAGGGCGACGAGCAGCAGGCGGAAGACGCGAAAGGCGGACAAACGAACCTCGACGGTGATTCGGCGATGCCGGCGTCCGAGTGGCAAAGGACCATGGCCGCGCTGTGGCCGCAACCGCTCAAAGCGCCACTTTGACGCGAACCGTTCACCTTGGAGCGGGAAAATGGCTGCGTCGGCGCCCGGGCTTTGTTAAAGGAAACAGCGATTACGAGGAAATTGCCGTGGATTCGACGCCGTCCGCCGCCGCGCCGGAGAGCCCCGCCCCGCCCGCCGCCGCCGCCTTGCAGGCCGGGGCGCGCGCGCTCGACCATTTTCTCGCCGCCGGTTTCGCTCGGCTCGAGCCGCCGGTGCTGCAGCCGGCCTCGGTGTTCCTCGACATGTCGGGCGAGGACATCCGCGGCCGCCTCTATCTCGCGAGCGACGCGTCGGGGGCCGAACTGTGCCTGCGGCCGGACTATACGGTGCCGGTCTGCCTGGCCTATCTCGCCTCGCCCGAGGCGGGAAAGCCGGCCCAATACGCCTATCTCGGCCCGGTCTTCCGCGCCCGCCCCGGCCAGAGCGGCGAAATGCTGCAGACCGGCCTCGAGAGCTACGGCCGCGCCGACGTCGAGGCGGCCGACGCCGAGACGCTGGCCCTCGCGCTCGAAGCGGCTGAGCTCGCCGGCGCCGGGCCGCTGAAGGTCAAGATCGGCGACGCCAGGCTGTTCGACAGCGCCCTTTCCGCCCTTGCCCTGCCCGACGCCTGGCTGCGCCGCATCCGCCGCGGCCTGGCGCGCGGGCGGGCGCTGGAGACGATCCTCGCCAACGGCGGCGGTCAGGGCGCGCTGGCGCAATCGGGCGTGCTGGCGGCGCTGGAGAGCGCCGACCACGCCGGCGCCAAGGCGCTGGTCGAGGACCTGTTGGCGATCGCCGGCATCGCGACGGTCGGGGGCCGCAGCGCCGGCGAGATCGCCGACCGCTTCCTCGAACAGGCCGCCCAGCGTTCACAGTCCCACGTCGGCGCCGAACAGCAGGATGCGATCCATCGCTTCCTGGCGATCGCCGGCGATCCCGATTCCGCCTCGCGCCGGCTGCGCGCGCTCGCCGACGACGCGAAGCTCGACCTCGGCGCGGCGCTCGATTCCTTCGACCAACGCGCCGGCTTCCTCGCCGCGCGCGGCCTGCCGATCGAGACGTTCAGCTATTCGGCCGGCTTCGTCCGCGACCTCGACTATTACACCGGCTTCGTCTTCGAGGCGGTCGACGCCGCCGATCCAACCGCCCGGCCGGCGGTCGGCGGGGGCCGTTACGACGGCCTCGCCCGCCGGCTCGGCGCCGCGGCCGACGTTCCGGCGATCGGCGCGGCGGTGTGGATCGAGCGATTGCCGGCTCGGGAGTCGCGCAAATGACCGGCGCCGAAGCCGCGGCCGAAGCGCCGCTCGTTCTCGCCGTTCCGTCCAAGGGGCGGCTGCAGGAGAACGCCTCGCTGTTCTTCGCCCGCGCCGGGCTCGAGTTCGTGCAGGGCCGCGGCGCGCGCGACTATCGCGGCGTCATCGCCGACCTGCCGGGGGTCGAGGTCGCCTTTCTTTCCGCTTCCGAGATCGTCGGACAGCTCGCCGCCGGCGCCGCCCATTTCGGCGTCACCGGCGAAGACCTGGTGCGCGAGCACGTCGCCGACGCCGACAACCGGCTCGTCCTGCTGACGCCGCTCGGCTTCGGCCGCGCCAATGTCGTCGTCGCCGCGCCGCAGGCGTGGATCGACGTGCGCTCGATGGCCGACCTCGAGGACGTCGCGGCGAGCTATCGCGCGCGGCGCGGCGAGCGCATGCGGGTGGCGACCAAATACGTCAACCTGACGCGGCGCTTCTTCGCCGAACACGGCGTCGCCGACTATCGCATCGTCGAGAGCTTGGGCGCGACCGAGGGCGCGCCGGCAGCCGGCGCGGCCGAGCTGATCGTCGACATCACCACCACCGGCGCGACGCTCGCCGCCAACGCGCTCAAGACGCTCGACGACGGCGTGATCCTGCGCTCGCAGGCGACGCTCGTCGCTTCGCCGCAGGCGCCCTGGTCTCCCGCCGCGCGCACGGCCGCCCGCGCCATCCTCACCCGCATCGCCGCGGCCGAGGACGCGCGCAAGTCGCGCGAGGTCCGGGCGCGCCTGCCGACCCCGGTCCACCTGATCGTCGAGCAGGCCTGCGCGCTGTTCGACGCGACGCCGGCGCTCGGCGACGAGCCCGATCCGCACGGCTTCGTCGCGCTGCACTGCGCCCGCGCCAGGGCGGCCGACCTCGCCGATTGGCTGCTCGGCCAGGGGGCGGTCCGGGTCAGCGTGGTGGCCCTCGAACAGGTGTTCGACGTCCGCAATCCGCTCTACGAAGCGTTGGAGGCGCGAATCGGCCGCTGAAGCCAGCGGCCGGCGGCGGTCTTCCTTTGGCCTCAATTTTCCGTTCACTGCCCGCGGCTTCGTTTCACCTTTGGCGCGAGATGCGCTAGACGACGCAGGCTCTGGCCTCAGGAATCCGGGACACGTGCGTTACCTCTCCACCCGCGGCGAAGCGCCGCGGCTCGATTTCTGCGATGCGATGCTCGCCGGGCTCGCCCGCGACGGGGGGCTCTACGTACCGGAGCGCGTGACGACGCTCGCCCCGGGGGCGATCCGCGCCCTATCCGGGCTCCCCTACGCCGAGGCCGCGACCCGGCTGGTCGCGCCGTTCGTCGGCGAGGATTTTGCGCCCGCCGAGCTCGCCGCCCTCGCGCGCGACGCCTATTCCGGCTTCCGCCACGCCGCGACCGCGCCGCTGACCCAGATCGACGCCAACCTGTTCGTGCTCGAGCTGTTCCACGGGCCGACCCTCGCCTTCAAGGATTTCGCCATGCAATGGCTGGGGCGGTTGATGAACCGCGCCCTCGAGCGGCGCGATCGGCGCGCGACGATCCTCGGCGCGACCTCGGGCGACACCGGCGCGGCGGCGATCGAAGCCTTCGGCGGGCAGCCGCGCACCGACGTCTTCATCCTGTTCCCGCACGGCCGCGTCTCCGACGTGCAGCGGCGGCAGATGACGGCGGTCGACAAGCCGAACGTCCACGCGATCGCGATCGAAGGCTCGTTCGACGACTGCCAGGCGATCGTCAAGGCGCTGTTCGGCGATCTCGCCTTCCGCGACGAACTCGGCCTGTCGGGCGTCAATTCGATCAACTGGGCGCGCATTCTCGCCCAGATCGTCTATTACTTCACCAGCGCGGTCGCGCTCGGCGCGCCCGACCGGCGCGTTTCCTTTGCCGTGCCGACCGGCAATTTCGGCGACGTGCTCGCCGGCTACTACGCCAAGGGCATGGGACTGCCGGTCAGCCGATTGACGATCGCCACCAATGAGAACGACATCCTCGCCCGCGCGCTGGCCACCGGCCTCTACAAGCCGCTCGGCGTCAAGGCGACCGAGTCGCCGTCGATGGACATTCAGGTCTCGTCCAATTTCGAGCGGCTGCTGTTCGACGCTTACGGCCGCGACGCGAGCGCGGTCCGCGCGCTGATGGGCGCGTTGAAGCAGGCGGGCGAATTCTCGATCGCGCCGCCGGCGCTGGCCGCGATCCGTCGCGACTTCGACGCCGAGCGCGTCGACGAAACGGCCTGCGCCGAGGAGATGGGGCGCGTCTATCGCGACAGCGGAATCGTCGTCGATCCACACAGCGCGGTCGGCGTCCACGCGGCGCGCGCGGCGCTGGCGCGCGATCCGGCGACGCCGGTCGTCGCGCTGGCGACCGCCCATCCGGCCAAATTCCCCGAGGCGGTCGAACGCGCAATCGGCCGTCGCGCCGAATTGCCGCCCCACCTCGCCGAGATCCAGTCGCGCCGCGAGCGCTTCGCAATCCTGCCCAACGATCCGGCGGCGGTGGCGGAATTCGTCCGCGAGCGGGCGAGGGTCGCAGCGTGAGCGTGCGGCTGACGACCTTGCCGTCGGGCCTGCGCGTCGTCACCGACGCGAGCGGCGATCTGCGCACCGCTTCGCTCGGCGTGTTCGTCGCCGCCGGCTCGCGCCACGAAAGCGAAGGCGAGCACGGGCTGTCGCATCTGCTCGAGCACATGGCGTTCAAGGGCACGGCCAAGCGCAACGCGCGCGCGATCGCCGAGACGATCGAGAACGTCGGCGGCGATCTCAACGCCGAGACCGGGGTCGAGCAGACCGCCTATTTCGCGCGCGTGCTCGGCGAGGACGTCGACCTCGCGCTCGACGTGATCGCCGACATCCTCACCGACAGCCGCTTCGATCCGGACGAACTCGCGCGCGAGAAGAACGTCATTCTGCAGGAGATCGGCTCGGTCGAGGACGCGCCCGACGATTTCGTCTTCGATCTGTTCACCGCCGCCGCCTGGCCGCGCCAGCCGATCGGCCGGCCGATCCTCGGAACCCGCGAGAGCGTCGGCGGCTTCGACCGCACGGCGATCGCCGCCTATCTGCGCCGCCACTATCGGTCCGGCGCGGCGATCGTCGCCGCGGCGGGCGCGGTCGATCACGACCGGATCGCCGCGCGCGCCCAATCGCTGCTGGCGCCGCTCGGCGCGGCCAAAGCCGATCCGCCGGCGCCGGCCGCCTATCGCGGCGGCGAGTCGATGATGAAAAAGCGGCTCGAGCAGACCCACATCGTCGTCGGCTTCGAGGGCCGCGCGATCGCCGACGCCGCCCACGACGCCGCCCATGTCTTCGCCACGGCGGCCGGGGGCGGCATGTCGTCGCGTTTGTTCCAGGAAGTGCGGGAGAAGCGCGGCCTCGCCTATTCGATCTATTCGTTCCACTGGGGATTTTCCGACTGCGGCCTGTTCGGCTTCTACGCCGGCTCGGCCCCCAAGGACGCCGGCGAGGTCGGCCGCGCCGCGCTCGACTGCCTCGCCGAGGCCGCCGAGCGACTCGACGCAGCGGAAGTCGACCGCGCCAAGGCGCAGTTCAAGGTCTCGACCCTGACCGCGCTCGAATCGCCCACGGCGCGCGCCCAACAGCTCGCGCGCCAGACCTTCGTCTACGGCGCGCCGCTGTCGCTCGACGCGATGATGGCGCGGATCGCGGCGATCACCGTCGACGACGTTCGCCAAGCGGGCGCGGCCATGCTTAGATCGCCGCCGACCGTCGCCGTGATCGGCGGGATCGGCAAGGCGCTCGACGCGGCTGCGGTCGCCGAGCGCCTGAAGGGAGGATGACGGGCGGACATGGCGCTCTTTGGTCTCGCCAGATCGATCGACCTGCAGCCGCTGGTGCGCGGCGACGGGCTCTACCTGCGCCCGGCGATCGCCGCGGACTATTCGGCGTGGGCGAGTCTGCGCGAGCAGAGCCGCGCCTTCCTGACGCCCTGGGAGCCGACCTGGGCGTCCGACGACCTGACGCGCGCCGCGTTTCGCCGCCGGCTGCGCCGCCACGCGGAAGAGATGGCGCGCGACGAGAGCTTCGCCTTGCTGATCTTCGATTCGACCACGGACGAGCTGCTCGGCGGCTTGACGCTCGGCGGCGTGCGCCGCGGCGTCGCCCAGGCGGCGACGCTGGGCTATTGGATGGGCGCCCCCCACGCCGGCAAGGGGCGCATGACGCGCGCCGTCGCCGCCGCGGTCCGCTTCAGCTTCGACACGCTGAGACTGCACCGCATCGAGGCGGCCTGCATTCCCGACAACGCGCCGTCGATCGCCCTGCTCGAACGCAACGGCTTCCAGCGCGAAGGTTTTGCGCGCGCCTATCTCAAGATCAACGACGCTTGGCGGGACCATATCCTGCTGGCGCTGATCGAGGGCGAGGCCAAGCGTCTTGATTGAAGTCCTGCTGCGCTCTCGGACCGCTCGCCGGCGGCCCACGCCTGGTCGCCGACCGCTCCGCGCGCTGGCGCTGATGGCGGCGCTCGCCTGGCTCGGTCTCGGCGCCGGGGCGGCGCAGGCGGTGCAGTCGGTGCGCGTGCCGGTCGAGAGCGACGCGATCGATCTGACCAGCGCGGTCGAGCACTACGGCGCCCAGGGCGACCGCATTCAGGTGTCGACCGCGCCCGGCGCCGACGGCATCGTCCGCCGCATCGAGGTCAGCGCGCTGGAAGCGGGCGCGCAGCCGTCGTGGATCGTCTTCGCGCTGACCAACGATTCCGACGAGCAGCTCAGCCGCCTCGTCGTCGCGCCGCATTTCCGTTTCGTCGGCTCGGGCGTGGTGTGGCCCGACCTCGGCTCGTCGCGCATCACCACCATCACCGCCAGCCAGGGCAGCCCGCCCGAGCGCGAGGACCGGCTCGACGCCGACGTGTTCCGCATCACCCTCGATCCCGGAGCGACCGTCACCTACGTCGCCGAGCTGCGCACGCCGTCGCTGCCGCAGCTCTATCTGTGGGAGCCGGACGCGTTCAAGGACAAGGGCGCGAGCCTGACGCTCTACCAGGGCATCCTGATCGGCGTCGCGGGCCTGCTGGCGCTGTTCCTGACCATTGTCTTCGTCGTCCGCGGGGCGCTGGTCTTTCCCGCCGCCGCGGCGCTCGCCTGGGCGGTGTTCGCCTATGTCTGCATCGACTTCGGCTTCTGGCGAAAGATCTTCGGCTTCGCGGACGAGGCCGAACGGGTGTGGCGCGCCGGGGTCGAAGCGACGATCGGCGCGGCGCTGATCATCTTCCTCTTCGCCTATCTCAACCTGCGCCGCTGGCACGTCCGCTTCCTCCACATCGGCCTGGTGTGGCTGTTGCTGATGGCGGCGGTGGTCGGCCTGTCGATCTACAACGCGCCGATCGCCGCCGGCGTCGCGCGCATCTCGATCGCCACCGTGGCGGCGATCGGCTTCCTGCTGATCCTGTCGATGGCGGCGCGCGGCTCGGACCGGGCGGTGATGCTGATTCCGACCTGGTTCCTGCTCGTCATCTGGGTGGTCGCCGCCGGCGCGGCGGCGCTCGGCGGGCTGACCAACGACATCGTCGCGCCGGGACTGATCGGCGGCCTGGTGCTGATCGTCATGCTGATCGGCTTCACCGTCATGCACAGCGCCTTCGCCGCCACCGGCGCGACGGGGCCGAGCGGGGCCGACGCCGAGCGGCGGGCGCTGGCGATGACCGGCTGCGGCGATGCGATCTTCGACTGGAACGTCGTGGCCGACCAGATCTACGTCAGCGGCGAGATCGAAGCCCAGCTCGGCCTCAAACGCGGCGCGCTGGAAGGCCCCGCCGCGGCCTGGCTCGACATCCTCCATCCGCTCGATCGCGACCGCTATTCGGCGGCGCTCGAGGGCGTGCTGCAGCAGCGCTCGGGCCGCATCAGCCATGACATCCGGCTGCGCGGCGCCGACAGCCGCTATCACAGCTTCACCCTCAAGGCGCGCCCGGTCGTCGACGCCGCCGGCGAAGTGATCAGGGTCATCGGCGCTCTCTCCGACGTCACCGAGATCAAGACCGCCGAAGAGCGCATCCTCCACGACGCGATCCACGACAATCTCACCGGCCTGCCCAATCGCGAATTGTTCCTCGACCGACTCGACGCGGCGATCGTCCAGGCCGAGCGGCCCGGCGCGCCGACCCCGGCGGCGCTGGCGATCGACGTCGATCGCTTCAAGGAGGTCAACGACGCGCTCGGCATGGCGTTCGGCGATTCGGCGCTGCTCGCGGTGGCGCGTCGGCTCGGCCGCGAGCTCAAGCCGGGCGACACGCTGGCGCGCATCGGCGGCGACCAGTTCGGCGTCATCGCCATGTTCGACGACATCGCGGCCGAGCTCGAACGCTTCGTCGCTTCGCTCAAGGGGATGATGGCGGCGCCGATCAGCTTCGGCGACCGCGAGGTGGCGCTGACGGTGTCGGTCGGCGTCGTCGCCTTCGACCCGGTCCTGCACAAAAAGGGCGCCGACCTCATCGCCGACGCCGAGGTCGCGCTCGCCAACGCCAAGAAGGCCGGCGGCGACTGCTGCGAGACGTTCGCCGTGCGCATGCGGGCGACGCGCTCGGACCGCCAGTCGCTCGCCCACGATCTGCGCCATGCGCTCGACCGCGGCCAGATCAACGTGATGTTCCAGCCGATCGTGCGGCTCGAGGACCGCACCGTCGCCGGCTTCGAGGCGCTGCCGCGCTGGCGCCATCCGCGGCTGGGTCTGCTCGGGCCGACCGATTTCTATTCGCTCGCCGACGCCAACGACGCGCTGGTCGAGATCGGCGTCTTCGCCATCGAGACGACGGCGCGCGAGCTCGCCGCCTGGCAGAAGGCGCTCGAGGTCACGCCGCCGATCTTCGCCAGCATCAACGTTTCGGCGCGCCAGTTGCTCGGCCACGACCTGCTCAGCGACGTGCGCACCGCGCTCAACCGCCATTACGTGCTGCGCGGCACGCTGAAGCTCGAACTCGCCGAAGCGCTGGTGATGGAGAACCCCGAATATGCGCTGCAGCTCCTTCGCCGCGTGCGCGAGCTCGGCGCCGGCCTGGCGCTCGACGATTTCGGCGCGGGCTTCACCTCGCTCAGCCACCTCCAGCGCTATCGCTTCGACACGCTCAAGGTCGATCCGTCGCTGGTCAGGCCCAACGGCGCCGGCGGGCGGCCGGCGATCCTGCGCTCGGTGATCGCCATGGCGCACGATCTCGGCATGGACGTCATCACCGAGGGGGCGGAGACCGAATCCGACGCGGTCGAGCTGTCGCAGCTCGG
>Ga0326728_10023696_pt1 | contig 11211 bp, 8 predicted proteins | sample MB3enrmetagenome_FD_207602 | JGI IMG/M metagenome (GOLD analysis project Ga0326728, IMG submission 207602) | Lab enriched peat soil microbial communities from McLean, Ithaca, NY, United States - MB31MN | ecosystem: Environmental > Terrestrial > Soil > Wetlands > Peat | place: USA: New York... | reverse complement strand
TCGTCCTCGCCGTCGATCAGTTGCTCCGCGCCAGCGCCTTCACGCCCGCCCCAGCCTGACCCGCTGATCCCCGCAACCCAGAGGCGGGCCAAAAAATCACGCGATTGGGGAATTTTGCAAGACGCTCCGGTGATACGAATGGCGCCATTGCCGGCGCTCGGCGAAGACGTCGCGCTGCGCGCGACCCCCCTCATCCGGCCCTTGCTAACGCAAGGGCTGCGTTCCCCCGCGAGGGAGGGAAGGGGCGCCCTTTCAGGCCTGCTGACGCCCCCCTTCGCCGCGCCCTCCCTCACCCCAGGCTCTTCTTGCGCGCCGCGATCACCTGGTCGGCGGTGCGGCCCGACAATTCCGCGAGATGGTCGAACTTGGTCTCGAAGGCGCCGACGCCCGAGGTGGCGGAGCGCAGTTCGACGATGAGATCGCCGATTTCCGCCTCGGGGATCAGCGCGCGCAGCGCCTCCCAGCCTTGCCAGCCCTGGCGCGCCTCGAAGCCGAGGATCTGCCCGCGCCGCGCGCTGACCAGGGCGCTGGCGCGCGCCAGCGCGTCGGAGGGCACGTAGATCGTCACCGCGAGAATGGGTTCGAGCAGCACGGGCCGGGCCTTGGGCAGCGCCTCGGCGAGCGCGACCTTGGCGGCGGCGCGAAACGCCATGTCCGAGGAATCGACGGTGTGATAGGAGCCGTCGATCAAGGCGACGGAGACGTCGACGACCGGGAAGCCGAGCGGCCCGCGCGCCAAGGCGTCGCGGGCGCCCATCTCGACCGAGGAAAAATACTGCCGCGGCACCGTGCCGCCGTGGACGCGCTCGCTAAAGGCGAAGCCCTCGCCGCGCTCGCGAGGGCTGACCTCGACGACGACGTCGCCGAACTGGCCGTGGCCGCCCGACTGCTTCTTGTGGCGGCCGCGCACCGTCACGCCGTCGCGGATGGTCTCGCGATAGGCGACCGACGGCTTGGCCGTGTCGACCGCGACGCCGAAACGTTCGGCGAGGCGCTCGGCGATCACCCGCAGGTGCATTTCGCCCTGGCCCATCAGCTTGAGCTCGCCCGATTCCTGATCCTGCACGTAGGCGAGCGAGGGGTCTTCCTCGCACAGCTTGGCCAGCGCGGCGGCGAGCCTGACTTCGTCCTTGCGGTCCTTGACGTGAATGGCGATGGCCTGGGTCGCGGGCGGCGGCGGCACCGGCGGCGCCGCTTCGGGCGGCTTCTTGTTGTCGCTGAAGCGATCGCCGGTCACCAGGCTTTCCAGGCGCGCGAAGGCGACGGTGTCGCCCTCCTCGGCGCGCGCAATTTTGGAGGAGACCGCTCCGATCAGCCGCGCCAGGCCGGCGATGCGCTCTTCGTTACCGCGCGAGCCGACGACGCTCGCGCCGTCGGGGAAGGCGCCGCGCAGCACCCGCGCCAGCGACAATTTGCCGCCATGGGCGGTGTGGATGGTGCGGATGATCTGGGCCAGCGCCGGCCCCTCCGGCTCGATGCCGAGGCGCGCGCGCGTCTGCGCCACGCCCGGCGCCTCGTGGCGCAGCGCCTTGAGCAGCCGCGTCACGCCATGGCCGGCGGTCGCCGATCCCATCAGCAGGGGCACGACGTGACCCTCGCGCAGTTCGCGCGCGAGATCGTCGAACACGCGGTCGCGCGGCGGCTCGATGTCGCTGATGAGCTGCTCCATCAGCTCGTCGTCGTAGTCGGCCAGACGCTCCAGCATCGAATAGCGCGCCTGCTTTTCATCGTTGGCGACGCCGCCCGGCATCGCGACCACCTCGGAGGGCTGGGACTCGCGGTAGACGAACGCGCGCTCCAGCGCCAGATCGACGAAGCCGGTGGCGACGCCGTTCTCCCAGATCGGAATCTGGCGCAGCAGCAGCGGCGCGCGCGAAGCCCGCTGCAAGATCTGGAGGGTCTCGCGCACGCCCCCGCCGGCGAGGTCGATCTTGTTGAGAAACAAGAAGCGGGGAACGCGAAGCTCCTCGAGTTCGCGCAGAATCACCTGCAACGCCGGCGCCTTGCGCGGATCGGCCTCGCAGACGACCACCGCCGCGTCGCAGACCGGCAGCCCGAAGCGCACGTCGTGGGAGAATTCGACCGAGCCTGGGCAGTCGAAGAAGGTGAAGCGGTCGCCCATGTAGTCGACGCCGGCGACGTTGGGCTCGACGCTCATCGCGTGGGCGCGCGCCTCGGGGCTGGAATCGCCGACGCTGGTGCCCTCGCGCACCGAGCCTTGCCGCGCCGCGCCGCCCCCGCGCGCCAGCAGGCCTTCGAGAAGGCTGGTCTTGCCGCTCTGGAACGGGCCGACGATCGCGATCAATCGCGGTCCGGCAATTCTGTGTTCGCCATTTTGACCGGCAGCGTTCATCGCCTTCTCCTATCGCCTTCGCCAACGCGCAAGAATCCCCCACGCCCCGTCTCCACGCTAACCCTTTGATGTATGCTTGCAAGTGTTTCAGCGCGGCGCAAGCCGCCGTTTGACCGATGAGAGGGGCGCCTGTGGCCATCGGCGGAGGGTTGCGATATGCACGGCGGCTCGAAACGCCGCGTGGGGCGGCCCGCGCCTTCGGGCGTTAAGGAAGGATGGCATGAAGGAAACCGCTTTCGCCGACGCCGCAGGGCTCGCCGCCGCTCTTCATGGGCGTTCGATCGTGCTGGTGGGCATGATGGGCGCCGGAAAGACCTCCGTGGGCAGGCGGCTCGCCCGCCGCCTCGGCCTGCCCTTCGTCGACGCCGACGCCGAAATCGAGGCGGGGGCGCAAATGACGATCCCGGAGATTTTCGAACGTTTCGGCGAAGCCTATTTTCGCGAGGGGGAGCGCAGGGTGATCGCCCGGCTGCTCGCCGACGGGGCTAAGGTGGTGGCGACCGGCGGCGGCGCCTTCCTCAACGAGGCGACGCGCCGGCGTATCGGCGAACGCGCCGTCTCGATATGGCTGAAGCCTGATTTCGAGGTGTTGCTGCGCCGGGTGCGCAAGCGCTCGAACCGGCCGCTGCTGCACACCGTCGATCCCGAGGGGACGCTGCGCCGCCTGCTCGACGAGCGCAGCCCGATTTACGCCCTCGCCGACATGACGGTTGAATCGCACGAGGGGCCGCACGACGCGGTGGTCGAAACGATTCTGGCCCGCCTCAGCCTCAGCGGCGGCTCGCCCAGCGCCGAAGCGGCCCCGGACGACGGGCTACGCGAAGTCGACGTCGCGCTTGGCGCCCGCGCGTACAAGATTCTCATCGGCGGCGGGCTCGTCGAAGCCGCCGGCGCGCATATCGCGCGCCTCGCGCCCGGCGGGCAATGCGCCGTCGTCACCGACGGGACGGTCGCGGCGCTGCACCTCGAGAGATTGAGCCGGAGCCTGGCGCGCGCGGGACTGAAGACCGCCGTGATCGTCTGCCCGCCGGGCGAAGCGACGAAATCCTACGCCGAATTCGCGCGCGTCAGCGACGCGCTGATCGGCGCCCATATCGAGCGCGGCGACATCGTCGTCGCGTTCGGCGGCGGCGTCATCGGCGATCTCGCCGGCTTTTGCGCGGCGTGCCTCAGGCGCGGCGTGCGCTTCGTGCAAATGCCGACGACCTTGCTCGCGCAGGTCGATTCGAGCGTCGGCGGCAAGACCGCGATCAATTCGCCCGCCGGCAAGAACCTGATCGGGGCGTTCCATCAGCCTTCTCTGGTGCTCGCCGACACCGGCGTGCTCGACACGCTGAGCTCGCGCGAATTTCGCGCCGGCTACGCCGAAATCGTCAAATACGGGTTGATCGGCGACCGCGGCTTCTTCGACTGGCTGGAGACGCGCTGGCGCGAGGTGTTTTCCGGCGGGCCGGCGCGTCTGGAGGCGATCGCCGCGAGCTGCGCGGCCAAGGCGCGCGTCGTCGCCGCCGACGAGACCGAGCGGGGCGAGCGCGCGCTGCTCAATCTTGGACACACCTTCGGCCACGCCTTCGAGCGGCTGACGGGATACGACGGCGCGCGCCTCGTTCATGGCGAGGGCGTGGCGATCGGCATGGCCTGCGCGTTCCGCTTCTCGCGGGAGCTCGGCCTGTGCTCGGGGCAGGACGCGGTGCGGGTGGAAAACCACCTCAAAGCCGTCGGCCTGCCGACCCGCATCGCGGAAATCCCCGGCCTCGAGGCCGACGCGCAAGCGATCCTGACCGCCATGCGCCAGGACAAGAAGGTCGAGCGCGGACGGCTGATCTTCATCCTCGCCAAAGGCGTCGGCGCGAGCTTCGTCGCCAAGGATGTTTCGGAGAGCGAGGCCCTGCGCTTCCTGGAACGCGAGATCGCGCGCGGGTAGGGGCGCGCTCGCAGTTCGCCCGCCGGTCCGCTCTTCCTTCGGCGCGCGCGATAAGGGCCGACGCGTCGATTGGTCGCGCGATCGCGCCGGCGTGCGCGCTCGGCGTCGAACTCGACGCCGTCGCCGCGGTCGTGTTAGGGGGACGTTGTCGACCCGCGGCGGCTTCGTCGCCGGCGCGCGAATGGTGCGATCTCGGCGCCGCAACTGAAGCCCGTGAGATGACGATGTGAAAGCGGACATAGCGATTATCGGCGACCGCTTCATGCTGCCGTCCGCCTTCGAGGCGGCGATCCGCCGGAAATGCGGAAACGCGCTGGCGATACGCTCGCACCAGACGCCCTGGCCGGACGTCGCGATGCAGCACGGCTACGCCGAACCGGGCATGGACGGCCTCAAAGAGTATCATGGCCGCGCCGACGAAGTCGTGGCGCAAGTAGGCGACGCGGCGATCGTCGTGACGCAGCTCGCGCCGTTTTCCGCCGGCGTCATGAACCGGCTGCCCAATCTGCGTATGATCGCCGCGTCTCGCGGCGGCCCCGTCAACATCGATACGGCGGCGGCGCGCCGACGCAACATCCTCGTCGTCAATACGCCGGGCCGCAACGCCAGCGCCGTCGCCGAGTTCACCCTGGGCGCCATCCTCGCGCAGACTCGGCTGATCACCCGCGGCCACGAGGCTTTGCGCAGAGGCGAGTGGCGCGGCGACCTCTATCGCGCGGACCTGACCGGCGAAGAACTCTGCGAGATGACGGTCGGCGTCGTCGGCTACGGGCATATCGGCACGAAGGTCGTGCGCATCCTCAAGGCGTTCGGCTGCAAGACGCTGGTGTGCGACCCCTATGTCCCGATCTCGCTCGACGACGTCGAGGACGGCGTCGAACAAGTCGCGCTGCGCCGGATTCTGGCCGAAAGCGACGTCGTGACGTTGCACGCGCGGGTGACCGCGGAGACGCGCGGCTTCATCGGCGCGGAATAATTCGCCGCGATGAAGAAGGGCTGCTATTTCGTTAATACGGCGCGCGGTCCGCTCGTCGACTATCCCGCCCTGACGCAAGCGCTGAAGAGCGGGCATCTGCGCGGCGCGGCGCTCGACACCTTCGGCGTCGAACCGGTCCCGGCGGATTGGGAGCTGTTGCGGCTCGACAACGTCACCCTGACGCCACATATCGCCGGCGCTTCGGCGAGGACGATCAAGTTCGCGGCGGCGGCGGTCGCCGAAGAGGTGCGGCGTTTCCTCGCTGGGGAGCCGCCGCTCAATCCATGCTGAAACGCGCGGCGACGCGGGTCGAGCGACGGAGAGGAAAGCCGGCGTCCACAAATTGTCAATTCTCTTGTGCCAAGGCTTGAGGCGTCGGTTTCCCCCTGAAGCCGAGATGCGCCGGCGGAACCGGGATTTCCGGGCGGGGGGCGGGCGCCTGGGATGTTTTCGTCGAAGGCGTTTGGAGCGCGTCGGGTTGCGTTCGGAGAACGCCGAAGCGAGACGAAGGGGGCGCGCCGATGCGCCCGCCGGCAAGAGGACGCCGTAATCGTCTGAACGCCTGGTTCCTGGAGTTCATTCTTCTAAGGTCGGAGGCGGTGACCGTGGGTTCGTTGTTCAAGCGCGCGCTCCAATTCGGGGCCATGTTCGGCATCGTCGTCCTCGGCGCCCTGATCTGGAGGCAATCGACCGACAATTCGTTTGTCGAAGCCTGCGTCTTCGGGTTGATCGCTCTGGGCGTCATCGGCGTCGGCGTCGGCGAAATGAAGGATCCGGCCGACGCTTCGCTGTCCGCGATCGTCGGCGAAGGCCGCCCCTATGAAAGGCCGAGCCGGATGGAGCAACGTTTCGCCGCCGACGTGGCGACGATCGCGCGACTCCTCCAGGCGTATCTGACCGCCAATTCGAGCTATTCGGATTCTCTGGTTCGCGCCAACAAGGATCTGCCCTTGCTGGAAAAGCCCGAGCAGATCCGCGCCGTCGTTCTTTCCTTGATTGAGGAGAATCGGAAGATTCAGACCAAGGTGGACGATCTCTCCCGCAATTTGGACGAGTCGGTGGCCAAGATCGACAAGCTGGGCGCCAACCTCGCCGAGGCCAACGACAAAGCCCTGCGCGATCCGTTGACCGCGCTCGGCAACCGCCGCTTCTTCGATCAGAAGCTCGATTCGGCTCTTCTCGAAGCGCGGGCCGAATCGGGCGCGCTGTGCCTGGCGATGTGCGACATCGATCGGTTCAAGGCGATCAACGACAAGTTCGGCCATCCCGTCGGCGACATGGTGCTGAAGCTGTTCAGCGAAATTCTGTCGAACGCCATCGACGCTCAGGATACGGCCGCGCGGGTCGGCGGCGAGGAGTTCGCCATCATTTTCCCGGACACACGGGCCGACGCCGCCGCCATGGTCGCCGGTCAGGTCCGAAAGCAGCTCGAAGCCAAGAAGTGGGTGGTCGGTTCGAGCGGCGCCCCGCTGGGCGCGGTCACCGCCTCGTTCGGCATCGTGCAGTTGCGCGACGAGGAAGGGGCGGCGCAACTGTTCAAGCGCGCCGACGAAGCGCTGTACCGGGCGAAGTCCACGGGCAGGAATCGCGTTGTCGTCGGGTGAAGGGGCGCCGCGCCTCGGCGAGGCGCCGCGCGTGTCGCCAGGCGCCGCGAGGCTCGTCACGCCAAGATCAAGCGCTCGCCGAGCCGCTCGCGCTCCGGGCCGGGTTCGGGCCCAGGGGAGACGATGACCGAATCGAACTGATCGAGCGTGGCGAAAGCCGCCGGTTGGACCTTGCCGAGCTTGCTCGCGTCGATCAGCAGGTGCGATTCCAGCGCTACCTCCATCGCCGCCTGCTTGATCGCGATCTCGTGAAAATTCGAACAGGTGACGCCGCGAACGGCGTGAACGCCGCCGGCTGAGATGAACGCCTTGGCGACGCCGAGCCGCGCCAGGGACGCGCGAGGGTCCGCGACCTCGAAAGACGCCGAGGACGCATTGAAGCGTCCGCCGAGCAGGATCAATTGCACGTTGGGGTTGGCCGCGAGCGGTTCGGCGACGTTGAGCGCATAGCAGACGACCGTCAGCCGCATGTCGAGCGGCAGACGGCGCGCCAGACGCGCCGTCGTCGTGCCGCAATCGATGAAGATCATTTCGCTCTCGCCGAGCATGCGGGCGGCGCGGGCGCAGACCGCCTCTTTCGCGCCGGCGTTGGCCGCCGCTTCGCGATCGAGGTCATAGGTTTTCGCGGCGGCGAGGACGACATGGCCGCCCAGCAAGGCGAAGCGTTCGGGCGCGCTGGCGACGTCGCGGCGCACCGTCATCGTCGAACAGCCGAGCAATCCGGCGGCGTCCGCGAGACGCATGGCGCCGCGGCCGGGAATCGCGCTGGCCAGCAATCGCAACCGATCGCTCCTGTCTCGCATCGCGGCGTCTCTTTCGCTTCGCGGCTTAGGGGCCTTCACCCTCGCGGCTTGTGAATCCTCTCACTTTCCTGTCTATGTGTTAACAAAAATGGTTGATCTTTTGACCGGCGGCGTATTCGTATGATAATTACGCCGATCGCGAGTCGATCGCGAGAGGGGCGGGTCGCGCGGCGGATTTTGGCCATGGCCGCCGAGCGCGCCGCCGAAGTTTTCCCGCGCCGGCGCAGCGCGGCGCGCTTTCCTCGGCGCGAGCCGGTTTCTGGCGAATTTCGCGCAACCGGCGCTGCGCGCGCGGCCGAGGCGATCGTTCGTCGGGAGAGCGACGGGCGGCGCAAACGTCGCCCGCGGGCGAGCAAGACGCGCTGTCCGACCGCGGTCGTCGCCGAACGGCGCGGCCTCGTCGCGTGGCGAACGGTCGCAATGTGCAACGAAACGACAATAGGAACGAAGTTTAATGTCGACGGCAGGTTCAGACGATCACGCAGTTTCAAGCGGCGGCGCCCAACAGGGGATCGAATTTTTCGTCAGGAAGCGAATGTTCTCGTTGTATATAAGCGGGCGGGAAATCATTCTCAACCAAAACGAATTTGCTATATTTCTTAACCTTGTCGGCAGCAGGGGGAAGTTCATTGCATCCGACTGGCTTAGCGATGCCGTCTATGGCGTGCGTCACGAGGGCGACACGATGCTGCGCTTGAGGCAGGACGCGGACAGGTTGAGGGAACAATTAAACTTGGCGCTTGGATACAGCGCTATCTTAGAAGATCAGCGCGGGTACGCGCTCTCGGACGGCGTCGTCGTAAGAGTTCGCGCGCTCTGACCCGACGTCTTACGGAATTCAAGTCTCATCGCGAGGCCGGCGCGCGCAAGCGCCCCGCTCGATCCGCTCGACTCGTCGAGCCGGGCCTCTATGATCGAGACGACGGCAAACGCCGCCGGAGCCCCCGTCGATGAGCGCCGACATCGAAGCCAGCGCCAGGACGATTCTGCAACGCCTGATCGCGTTCGACACCGTCAGCGACCGATCGAATCTGGCGCTCGTCGATTACGTCGAGGGCTATCTTCACGCTCTCGGCGCGCCGAGTTGGCGCGCGCCCAACGCCGCCGGCGACAAGGCGGCGCTGCTGGCGACGGTCGGGCCGATGGTCCCGGGCGGCGTGGTCCTTTCCGGCCACACCGACGTCGTGCCGGTCGCGGGGCAGATCTGGAGCGGCGATCCTTTCGTTTTACGCGAAATCGACGGCCGCCTCTATGGGCGCGGCGCCTGCGACATGAAAGGCTTCGACGCCGCGGCGCTGGCGATGGTTCCCGTCTTCCAGGCGGCCGGGCTCAAGCGCCCGATCCATATCCTGCTCAGCTACGATGAGGAGACGGGCTGCCAGGGCTCGCTCGACGCGATCGCCAGGTTCGGGCGGGAGACGCCGCCTCCCGAGTTCGCGATCGTCGGCGAGCCGACGATGATGGCGGTCGCCGACGCGCATAAGGGCGTGGCGACGTTTCGCACTCTTGTCGCCGGCTCCGAGGGCCATTCGGCCAAGCCGGCGCTGGGTGCCAACGCGGTGGCGATCGGCTACGACATCGTCAGCGAAATCGGGCGTCTGGCGCGCGCCTTCGAGACTTCGGAGAAGCTCGATCCGCGCTTCGATCCGCCTTATTCGACCCTGCACGTCGGCACGATCCACGGGGGAACCGCGTGCAACATCCTGGCGCGCGAGTGCGCGTTCCACTGGGAGTTCCGCGGCCTGCCCGGCGTCCCGGCGGCTGTGGCGGCGGCGCTGGTGCAAGCCTATATCGACCAAGTCGCGCTGCCGCGCCTGACCCGCTTCGTCAGCGGGCCGAGCATCGAGACGATCATGGAGGTCGACGCGCCCGCGCTGGCGGCCGAGGACAACCAGCCGGCGGCGAGGCTGGCGCTTCGGCTGACCCGATCCGACCGTTCGATCGCCTTGCCCTTCGCCACCGAGGCCGGACATTTCCAGCGCGCCGGCGTGCGGGCCGTCGTCTGCGGCCCCGGCTCGATCGATCAGGCCCACAAGCCCGACGAATTCCTCGCCGCCTCGCAACTGACGGCCTGCCTCGCCTTCATGCGCGCGCTGGCGGACGAGCTATCGCGCTGAAGGAGCGGGCGAAGCCGCTTTCGCCTCGGCCATCGCGGCGACGAAGCGGGCGAAGAGATAATGGCTGTCGCGCGGCCCCGGCGAAGCCTCGGGGTGATATTGCACCGAAAACGCCGGCTGGTCGCTGAGCGCGATGCCGCAGTTGGAGCCGTCGAACAGCGAGACATGGGTCTGCCTGACGTTGGCGGGCAGGCTCTTAGCGTCGACCGCGAAACCGTGGTTCATCGACACGATCTCGACCTTGCCGGTGGTGAAATCCTTCACCGGGTGATTGGCGCCGTGATGGCCCTGCGGCATTTTGATCGTGCGCGCGCCGACCGCCAATCCCAGCATCTGGTGGCCGAGACAAATTCCGAACAGCGGGATGCGCGTCTCCAGCAGCGCCCGGATCGTCGGCACGGCGTATTTGCCGGTTTCGGCCGGGTCGCCCGGCCCGTTCGACAGGAAGACGCCGTCGGGCTTCAGCGCCAGAATGTCCTCGGCCGAAGCGGTCGCCGGCACGACCGTCACCGCACAGCCGCAGTCGCTGAGCAATCTCAGGATGTTGCGCTTAATTCCGTAGTCCAGCGCGACGACGCGATAATCGGCGCGCTGGCGCGTTCCATAGCCGCGCTCGAGCGTCCAGCTCGTCTGATCCCAGTCGTAGCGCTGCGCCGAAGTGACGGCGGGCACCAGGTCCATGCCGTCGATCCCCGGCCAGGCCGCCGCCTCGGCGCAAAGCGCGGCGCGATCGAACCGGCCGTCGGGATGATGGGCGATGACGGCGTTGGGCATGCCGGAGCGACGGATCATCGCGGTCAGGGCGCGGGTGTCGACGCCGGTAAGGCCGATGATTCCGCGCGCCGCGAGCCAATCGTCGAGGCGGCGCGTGGCGCGGTAGTTGGAGGCTTCGCCGATCTCGGCGCGAAAGATCGCGCCGCGCGCGCCCGCCGAGGCCGCCAGATTGACGGTCTCGATGTCCTCTTCGTTGGTCCCGACGACGCCGATGTGCGGGAAGGTGAAGGTGATGATCTGTCCGGCGTAGGAGGGATCGGTGAGGATTTCCTCATAGCCGGTCATCGCCGTGTTGAAGCACACTTCGCCGACCGCCGAGCCGGTCGCGCCGACGCCGAAGCCTTCGATGATCTCGCCGTCGGCGAGAACCAGCAGCGCGGTCGGCCGGCGCGCGCTCCATCCCTGGCGCTCTGCGCCTTGAACCGGGCCCGCCGTTTCACTAAGTGTTGTTGCGCCTGACATGAGCCTGTGCTTAAGCGCCCGCGGCGCCGCGCGTCAAGCCGAACGGGACCGCGGCCAACCCATCGAGGGACCCATGGCCGAAACGATTGCCCTGCGCGACACGGTGGCGGCGCAGATGAAAGCGGCGATGAAGGCGGGCGACAAGGTGCGCACCGGCGCGCTTCGCCTGATGATGGCGGCGCTGAAAGAACGCGAAAT
>Ga0326728_10023695_pt1 | contig 11212 bp, 5 predicted proteins | sample MB3enrmetagenome_FD_207602 | JGI IMG/M metagenome (GOLD analysis project Ga0326728, IMG submission 207602) | Lab enriched peat soil microbial communities from McLean, Ithaca, NY, United States - MB31MN | ecosystem: Environmental > Terrestrial > Soil > Wetlands > Peat | place: USA: New York... | reverse complement strand
TACCGGCGGGTGCTCCAGGCAGATCCCTATGCCGAGGAAGCAAATGTCAGTCTGGCCAGGGTGCAGGTACTCCGCCATCGATTAAATCCTGCGAGCGCAGAAAAGGCGGATATTATCAGGCGGCTCAGTTTTGTTCTCTCGGTCAATCCCGATAACCAACATGCGGAGAAGCTGCTGCGCGAGATGGAAAAGGCAGACGAATAGATTTGCCGGGGTTTTTTGCCGCAGCTGCCCTTCCTACGGGCGAGTCTATCGGGAGTAGACGCCCTGGTCGCTCTTCAGCCTGTCGAGAATGGCCTCTCTTATATCGCTCCATACGGCGAGAGGGTCGACTCCCCACTTGGCCGTCAACTGGGGGTGGCGCTGCATGACCTGAGCGGCGAGCACGCCGGCGATCTTTACGCCGTTCTCCGCTGTGGACGTGCGGAACTGGGTGATTACTTCGGACGGAAGGGCCACGTTTATGCCGTGGCGGACGATCAGTATCTCTTCTTCCGTAAGGGCTTCGTCATGCGAGACCCCCTCAGGCGGCACGCCGCTGGCTCCCACGGTCTCGGGCTCTTCGCCTCTCTCCTCGGGCTGGAGCCTGTCGCTGAAGACCAGCACCTTTCGCTCATCATGTATCGCATCTGGCTCCGCTACCGGCAACTCGGTCGCCCGGAGCGTGGTTTCCCCGTCTATCATGGAGGGCTGCGGCTCAGGCGCCAATTTCTCTGAGGTCGTCAAATCCTCCTCAATCTGCAGGGGCCCCTCCTCGTGCACGGGATCCCCAGCCCTCTTTCTTGCGGGCGGCGGAGCGGCCAATCTCTGAAAACGCTCGCCGATCTGTTTCACCACCTCTCCGCCGATCTGCTCAAAACGGTTCGTCTCCCCCGCTTTCAGGCAGAGCTTGCAGACCTTGTTGATGAGGCGGGGCACGCCGTACCCTGAATATTCCCACAGGGAGTCGAAGGCGTTGTCGGTAAAGATCTTCTTTGCGGCGCCGGAGAGGGCCAGGCGGGCCTCCACATAGTTTTTCACCAGTTCCTTCGATTCTATCTTCTCCAGGGTGCAGTAGGTGCCGATCCGCTGAAAGAGATTTGCCCGGCTTGGATGGGCCAATCTCCTCGCAAACTCCATCTGACCGGCAAGGACGATGGTGAAGAGGTTTGTCTGGTCGGGCTGCAGGTTTGTCAAGAGCCTCAGTTTCTCGAGATTCGGGGCGGGCATTGCGTTTGCTTCGTCCACGAATATGACCACTTTCTTACCCTGTTCCATTGTTTCGAAGAGGAGCTTGTTGAACGCCTCGAGCAGATCCACCTTTTTTTTCATCTCGCACTGCTCACCCGTGAGCTGGCCGATGATCTCCCGGAGAAGCTGGATAAACGAGATGTCGGGGTTGACGACGAAAGCTATTTTATACTTCTTCGGGTCGAGGGAGTCGATCACCATGCGGAGCGACATGGTCTTTCCCAGGCCCACATCGCCCACGATGACCGAGATGCACTCGTTACCCTCTTCTATGGCGAAGAGCGTCTCCGCTATGGCATTCTCCGCCGAGGCGTGGCAGGAGACATACATAGACGGATCAGGCACGTTATCGAAGGGCGATTTGTGAAGGCCCCAATATTCGTAGTAGTGCATGCAGACGCTCCTTCCTTCATTCAGTGGCCTCACATGGCGCTGGCCCGCGCTTATTCATGCAACTTTTGTTCCATAGCTGCGCGAATTGGCGCCGTGCTGGGGGAGGCCTCCGGGCGTTGCGTCCGGCGCGGAGCGAGAGCGTCCAGGGAGATTCTGTAGACAAGAAACGGCATATTGGCTGCACTACGGAGTAAGCCTTCCTACGTCCATGGGGAGCCTGATATGAATGAAAGGGGGAAAGGCCATGGGGAAGAATCTTTTGGTGTTCGTGCTTGGGCATTTTTGTATACATCCGTACGCCTTTGCCGCGGGTACCATCAAAGTGGGCATCATCGATACCTATTCAGGGCCCGCCACGTCGTTCACCATAGATGTGCATGCGCCCCGGGGCTTCCGTGCTCTGCCGTTCCCGGACCCCCTTCCGCTGCCATGCTGACTATGCCGGCCGCCATAGCTTGCTTCAAGGACCCAAGCGTTGGCCGCACTGCGGGCGAGAGGCCCGGCCTCGCAAAGGACCGCCCCGTGCGACATAACTGTCGAAGAGGGTGAAAAACAACGCGGCCTTTTTGTCGAGGGGCAGGGCCCCCAGGGCGTCGCGCCCCTTTTTTTCGGCCCGTAATGGGCGAGGGACTTCCCCTTTCAGCCGCTTCCGGGGGCGGCACGGTTATTGCTATTTCTTCCTCATGGATGGTTGCGAAAGGGCGTTCAAAGTGATATATTCTGGTCCAAAATATGGGGCTCGACCGTGTGCCGACCGAGGCCCCGAGTCTTGAAAAGGGCCGGGTAGCCGCGGGAGCCTATTTATCAGAAGCGTGAGGACCATGGAGAAGGAAGCACCGGAGAAGAGAAGTGGGTTATTGAGGGATCAAAGGGGCTCGGTCAGGAAGTGGATGGCGGTGCTTGCCGCTCTGATTGTCGTTGCCGGGGCATACGCCCTCGTGGTGATGCAGAGAAACAGCCGGTCTCAGGCAGCGACACCGCCGGGCGCCTTGGTCCGTGCCATCCCGGTCGGCGTCGTGGCAGCGCGAAGGGGTGACATGAATGTCTATATCAACGGCCTCGGAGCGGTGACTCCCGTCTATACGGTCACCGTCAAGAGCCGGGTGGATGGGCAGCTCATGGAGGTCTTCTTCAAGGAAGGTCAGATGGTCAAGAAGGACGACCTTCTCGCCACGATCGACCCGAGGCCCTATCAGGCGCAGTTGCTCCAGACAGAGGGGCAATTGCTGCGGGATCAGGCGCTCTTGAAGAACTCCCTGATCGACCTGGAGCGTTATCGGGTGCTGTGGAAACAGGATTCGATCCCGAAGCAGCAGCTGGACACGCAGGAGTACCTGGTCCACCAGTATGAGGGAGCCGTCAAGACCGATGAGGGGCAGGTGGCGAATGCCAGGGTGCAGGTCGTCTATACCCGTATCACGGCGCCTATCAGCGGAAGGGTCGGATTGCGACTCGTGGACCCGGGAAATATTGTCCACGCCGCCGACACCAATGGTCTCCTCGTGATCACCCAGCTCCAGCCCATCACGGTGGTTTTTCCCATTCCTGAAGACAGCGTTCCCGCGGTGATGGCGAAGCTGAACGCGGGGCAGCGCCTTTCCGTCGATGCCTGGGACCGCGCCGAGACAAAGAAGCTAGCCGGCGGCTCTCTCCTCACCGCAGACAACCAGATCGATCCCACCACGGGCACGGTACGCCTCAGGGCCATCTTCGAGAATAGGGAGAACGAACTGTTTCCCAATCAGTTCGTCAATGCCCACCTCCTCATCGACGTGCTGCGCGACACCGTCATGGTGCCTGCGGCCTCGATCCAGCGAGGCTCCCAGGGCACCTTCGTCTACGCGGTGAAACCCGACCATACCGCAACGGTGCGGATGGTGGCCGTGGGAGAGATACAGGGCTCGGAGGCATCGGTGCAGAGCGGCCTTGCCCCGGGCGACCTCGTGGTGGTTGACGGCGCGGAGAGGGTGAGGGAAGGCGCGAAAGTGGAGCTCCGGATGCAGGGTAAAGGGACCCCGCGGCGGGGTAGCTGATGAATCTCTCCCGGCCCTTCATCCTGAGGCCGGTAGCCACAACCCTGTTGATGGCTGCCATAATCCTGGCAGGCTTCGCCGCCTACCAGCAGCTGCCCGTGTCAGCCCTGCCTGAGGTCGATTACCCCACGATCCAGGTCAGGACCTTCTATCCCGGGGCCAGTCCAGATGTCATGGCCTCTTCGGTCACGGCACCGCTGGAGCGGCAGTTCGGCCAGATGCCGGGCCTCACCCTGATGACGTCGACGAGCTCCAGCGGCAGCTCGATCATCACCCTGCAATTCACTTTGGAACTAGGTCTCGACGTAGCGGAGCAGCAGGTCCAGGCAGCCATCAACGCCGCCTTCACCTACCTGCCGAGCGACCTCCCCACGCCCCCCGTTTACAGCAAGGTCAACCCGGCTGACGCCCCGATCCTCACGCTCGCCCTGACTTCGAAGACCATGTCCCTGCCCCAGGTGGAAGATCTGGCGGACACGAGGTTCGCCCAGAAGATATCCCAGCTGCCCGGGGTGGGGTTGGTGAGCATCAGCGGGGGACAGCGCCCGGCCGTGCGCATCCAGGTCAACCCGGAGGCCCTTGCCGCCTACGGCCTGACCCTTGAGGACGTGCGCGCCGCCCTCGCCGCGGCAAACGTCAATCAGGCCAAGGGCAGCTTCGACAGTCCTCGACAGTCCTATACCATCGGCGCGAATGACCAGCTCTTTACGGCCGGCGAGTACCGGCCGCTCATCATTGCTTTCCGGAACGGCGCGCCCGTGAGATTGTCCGACGTGGCCGAGGCGGTCGATGATGCCGAGAACGTCCAGCAGGCGGCATGGATGAACAATACCCCCGCGGTGATCGTCAACATCCAGAGGCAGCCGGGCGCCAACGTGATCGAGGTAGTCGACCGTATCAAAACCCTCCTGCCCCAGCTCAGAGGTTCCCTTCCTGCTGCGGTGCAGGTCTCCATCCTGACCGACCGCACCACCACTATCAGGGCCTCGGTGAGGGACGTGGAGTTTGAGTTGATGCTCGCCGTGGCGCTGGTGGTCATGGTGATCTTCCTCTTTCTGCGCAACCTGTCGGCGACGCTCATCCCGAGCGTTGCCGTGCCCCTTTCCTTGGTGGGCACCTTCGGTGCCATGTACCTCCTGGGATTCAGCCTCAACAACCTTTCCCTCATGGCCCTTACCATCTCGACCGGTTTCGTCGTGGACGACGCCATCGTGATGATCGAGAATATCGCCCGGTACATAGAAGAGGGTGAGCGCCCCCTCGAGGCAGCGCTCAAAGGGGCGAAGCAGATAGGCTTCACCATCCTCTCCCTCACCATCTCCCTCATCGCCGTGCTCATCCCCCTCCTGTTCATGAGCGACGTAGTGGGGAGGCTCTTCCGTGAGTTCGCCATCACCCTGGGCATAACCATTCTCATCTCTGCGGTCATCTCCCTGACTCTGACGCCCATGATGTGCGCCCGTCTCCTCAAACACACGCCCGAGGAGCGGCAGGGACGCCTCTTCCGCATCTCCCAGGAGATGTTCGATCGCACCATCGCGTTCTACGGGAGGACCCTTCGGTGGGTGCTCGGTCGGAGGCGCGCGACGCTGGTGGTGGCGGCGGGGACGCTCGTCCTCACCATCTTCCTCTACGTGATCGTGCCGAAGGGCTTTTTCCCCGTGGAGGACACGGGGGTCATCCTGGGTATTTCTGAAGCTGCCCAGTCGGTCTCTTTTCCTGCCATGGTGAGCCGTCAGCAGCAGCTCTCTGCCACGATTCTCCGGGACCCCGCCGTGGAGAGTCTCTCGTCCTTCATCGGCATCGATGGGACCAATACTACCCTCAACAGCGGCCGCATTCTCATCAACCTCAAGCCGCTCAAGGAGCGGAAAGCCAGTGCCACCGAGGTAATCCGCCGCCTCCAGTCGGAGCTCGCCAAGGTCGAGGGGATCGTGCTCTATATGCAGCCGGTGCAGGACCTCACCGTGGACGCCCGGGTGACCCGCACCCAATTCCAGTACACCATTGAAGACCCGGACGCGAACGAGCTCTACACCTACGCGCCAAAACTGGTCGATGAACTCCGCGCGCGGCCGGAGCTGCGCGACGTGAGCAGTGACCAGCAGGACAAGGGGCTCAGGCTGGCGGTGACGATCGACCGCCCCACCGCCTCCCGTTTCGGCATTCTGCCTCAGCTCGTGGACAATACGCTCTATGACGCGTACGGCCAGCGCATGGTCTCCATCATCTTCACCCAGCTGAACCAGTACCGCGTCATCCTTGCGGTCAAGCCCCAGTATCAGCAGGACCCCGGGAAGCTGGGAGCCATGTACCTTCGCGGGAGCGCGGGCGGCCAGGTACCGCTCAGCGCCATTACCCAGACGTCCGAGACCACGGGCCCCCTCCTGATCAGCCGGCAGGGACAGTTTCCCTCGGTTACCATCTCCTTCGACCTCCAGAGGGGCTCCTCTCTCGAAAACGCGGTCGAGGCGGTCGAGGTCGCGGCCAGGGATTTGCGGCTTCCCCTGAGTATCCAGGGCAGCTTCCAGGGCACCGCCCATGCCTTCAGGGTCTCTCTGGCGAGCGAGCCCCTCCTGATACTCGCGGCCCTCGTGACCGTCTACATCGTGCTCGGCATCCTGTACGAGAGCTACATCCACCCCATCACCATCCTGTCGACCCTGCCGTCGGCCGGCGTGGGCGCCCTTCTGGCCCTTCTGGTGTTCAGGACCGAATTCAGCGTCATCGCCCTCATCGGCATTATCCTGCTCATCGGCATCGTGAAGAAGAACGGGATCATGATAGTCGACTTCGCCCTGGAAGCTGAGCGAAAAGAGGGGAAGAGCCCGGTGGAGGCCATTTATCAGGCGTCCCTGCTCAGGTTCCGGCCGATCATGATGACCACCATGGCCGCCCTCCTCGGGGCTCTGCCCCTTGCCCTGGGCACGGGCGTGGGCTCGGAGCTCCGCCACCCCCTCGGCATCTCCATCGTGGGGGGCCTCATCATCAGCCAGATTCTGACCCTCTACACGACGCCGGTCATCTATCTCGGCTTCGACGAGCTGGCGAGACGCCTGAAGGGCCGTCGTCCGAATGGACCGGAGGACGCCACCGTCCTCGATGATCCGCGATGAACATTTCCTCCGTCTTCATCAGCAGACCCGTTGCCACGACGCTCCTCACCATTGCGGTTGCCCTCGCCGGCGCCATCGCCTTTCGTCTGCTTCCGGTCTCTCCCCTGCCGCCCGTGGACTACCCCACCATCTTCGTCTCGGCCCAGCTGCCCGGGGCCGACCCCGAGACCATGGCGACCTCGGTGGCCGCCCCTCTGGAGCGCCAGTTCGGACGGATAGCGGGTGTCACGGAAATGACATCCATGAGCTACCGGGGCACGACGAGCATCACCCTGCAGTTCGATCTGGACCGCAACATCAACGGGGCAGCCCGGGACGTGCAGGCCGGGATCAACGCGGCCAGGGGCTTTCTGCCCCCCAACCTGCCGAGCCAGCCCACCTACCGCAAGGTCAATCCTTCGGATGCGCCGATCCTCATCGTGGCCCTCACGTCCGACACCCAGACCAGGGCCCAGATGTACGACGCTGCCTCGAGCATCATGATGCAGAAGCTGTCCCAGCTGCAGGGCGTAGGCCAGGTCTTCGTGGGAGGTTCCTCGCTCCCGGCGGTGCGGGTGGATCTGAACCCGAACGCCCTGAATAAGTACGGCATCAGTCTTGAAAACGTCCGCGGCGTGTTGAGCCAGACCAGCGTGAACCGGCCCCAGGGGCGGCTCTCGGACGAGGAGAGGACCTGGGAGATCCAGACGAACGACCAGCTCCGCTATGCCCGCCACTACATGCCCGTCATCGTGAGCTACAATTCAGGGGCGGCGGTGCGCCTCCCCGATGTGGCCGACGTGCAGGACTCGGTGGAGGACCTGAGGACTGGTGGGCTCGTCAACGGCAAGCCGGCGGTCATGGTCGTCATCTTCCGCCAGCCGAACGCCAATATCATCGGTACGGTCGACCGTGTGGTGGACGTCCTCCCCCGGCTCAAGGCAGACCTGCCGGGGGGCATCGATTTCTCCATCATCCAGGACCGTACACCGCCGATCCGCGGCTCCCTCAAGGATGTGGAGATCAGCCTCCTCATCTCCTTCGGCCTCGTGATCCTGGTAGTCTTCGCCTTCCTGAGGAATAGCCGCTCCACTCTTATCCCTGGGGTCGCGGTGGCCGTCTCCCTCGTGGGGACCTTCGGCATCATGTACGTCTTCGGCTACAACCTGGACAACCTCTCCCTCATGGCCCTCACGGTGGCCACGGGATTCGTGGTCGATGACGCCATCGTGGTCCTCGAGAACGTGACCCGCCACATGGAGGAGGGCGTGCCCCCGCTCCGGGCAGCCCTGCTCGGCTCGAAGGAGATCGGTTTCACGGTGCTCTCCATGAGTTTTTCCCTGGTTGCCGTCTTTATCCCGATCCTCCTGATGGGAGGCATGGTGGGCCGCCTCTTCCGTGAGTTCGCCGTGACCCTCTCCGCCGCCATCATCGCCTCCCTCGTGGTGTCGCTTACCACCACGCCCATGATGTGCGCCACCCTGCTGCGCCCAACGAAGAACGTCGGCCGCGGACCTCTCTACCGGGGGAGCGAGGATGCCTTCAACTGGATGCGCCGTCAGTACGAGAAGAGCCTCGGCGTTGCGCTCCGCCACTCGCGGCTGATGCTTGTCGTGATCGCCCTCACCGTAGCGACTAATGTGTGCCTTTTCATCGTGATTCCCAAGGGATTCTTCCCCGAGCAGGACACCGGACGGATCAGCGGCACCATCCAGGCCGACCAGGATATCTCCTTCCAGTCGATGAACGCGAAGCTGATACAGGTCTGCGACATCGTCCGGAGCGATCCCGAGGTGCAATATGTGGGCGGCTTCACCGGTGGCGGTGGCGGTGGCGGGACCGCGATGAATATCGGCCGCCTCTTTATCTCCCTGAAGCCTTTCAGGCAACGGAAGGCGACGATGGCCCAGGTTATCGCGAGGTTCCGCGCGAGACTCGCCCCGATACCTGGGGCGCCGACCTATTTCCAGCCCGTACAGGATCTGCGCATCGGGGCAAGGCAGGGCAACGCCACGTACCAGTATACCCTGCAGAGCGACAATCTGGCCGATCTGGTGGCATGGGCCCCCCGCGTGGAGGCACGGCTCCGGCAATTGCCCGCGCTCATCGACGTGAGCAGCGACCAGCAGAACAAGGGGCTGGAGGCCGATCTGGTGATCGACCGTCCCACTGCCTCCCGCCTCGGCATCACCCCCCAGGTGATCGACGATGTGCTCTACGATGCCTTCGGCCAGCGCCAGGTGTCGATCACCTATACCCAGCTCAACCAGTACCACGTGGTCATGGAAGTTGCGCCCCAGTACTGGCAGCGGCCCGAGACGCTCCGCGACATCTATGTGAGCGGCTCGAATGGGGCCATGGTGCCCCTCAGCGCCTTTACCCATTTCGAGCGGGGCGCGACTTCCCTCGCTGTCGCCCATGCGGGCCAGTTCCCCGCCGTGACCATTACCTTCAACCTGGCCCGGGGCAAATCGCTCGGTGAGGCAGTGGAGGGGATCCAGGCCGCGGTGCACCAGATGGCCATACCGGGGAGCATCAGGGGCAGCTTCGCGGGAACGGCCCAGGCATTCCAGGCCTCCCTGGCGAATGAGCCCATTCTGATCCTCATGGCCCTCGTGACGGTCTATATCGTGCTGGGCATCCTCTATGAGAGCTACATCCACCCCATCACCATCCTGTCGACCCTGCCTTCGGCCGGCGTGGGCGCCCTCATCGCCCTGCTCCTCTTCCGCACGGAGCTCACTATCATCGCCCTGATCGGCATCATCCTCCTCATCGGCATCGTGAAAAAGAACGGGATCATGATGGTCGATTTCGCCATAGAAACGGAGCGCAGGGACGGAAAGGCCCCGGTCGAGGCGATCTACCAGGCCTGCCTGCTCCGTTTCAGGCCGATCATGATGACCACCATGGCAGCGCTCCTCGGCGCAGTGCCCCTCGCGGTGGGCAGTGGTGTGGGCGGAGAGCTTCGTCGTCCCCTGGGCATTTCCATTGTGGGCGGGCTTATCTTCAGCCAGATGCTTACCCTCTACACGACGCCGGTCATGTACCTCTTTCTTGACCGTTTCCGACTGAGGATGAAGGGTCTGTGGGGAAGACGCCACCACGGGCTTGAACAGGATATGACGCAGATTCCGGAGGACTTGTGAGGTGACGAGGTGATCTGGATCAGAGACGGAAGGGAATGGTGCGGCAGAGAAAGGCACGAAAGCATCGGATGTCGCCGCCGGAAAGGGGGGCAGACCCTTTGCCTCATGGCGGGGAGATATGGCGGGCCATGGCGCCGTGCGCGCGTATGGACGGCGGCGGGCCTCTTCTTCCTGGCGGCTGCCTGCAGCGTGGGGCCGAACTATGTGAGGCCGCCGGCAGTCGTGCCCGAGGCATTCAAAGAGATGGAGGGCTGGCGGGTGGCCCAGCCGAAAGACCAGACCCTGCGGGGCAGGTGGTGGGAAATATTCAACGACCCCCGGTTGAACGAGCTGGAAGAGCAGGTCAACGTGTCGAACCAGAACATCGCCGCATCGGAGGCCCAGTTCCGCCAGGCCCTCGCCCTCGTCCAGGTGGCCAGGTCCGCCTACTTTCCGACGGTGACCCTCGGCCCCTCATTTACGCGCTCCTTTCAGTCCAATCCCTTGGCGCCGTCCGTCCCGGTCTCCCTTACCTCCCTACCCGTCAGCGCCTCCTGGGAGCCTGACCTGTGGGGCCGGATACGCCGCACCGTCGAGGGGAGCCGCGCCAGCGCCCAGGCCTCTGCCGCGGACCTTGAGGGCGCACGGCTTTCCGCCCAGACCTCAGTGGCCCAGGACTATTTCCAGCTCCGGGCCCTCGATGCGCTGAAGGCGCTCCTCGACCAGGCAGTGGTGGCCTACCGCGAGTCCCTGCGGCTCACGCAAAACAGGTACGACTCGGGCGTCGCATCGAGGGGAGACGTGCTCCAGGCTGACACGCAGCTCAAGACCACCCAAGCCCAGGCCATCGACGTGGGCGTGCAGCGGGCCCAGTTTGAGCATGCCATTGCCCTGCTCATCGGGAAGCCCCCGTCGGGCTTCTCCTTTGACTTTCAGCCCCTCGAAGGGCTCCCGCCCGCCGTGCCGGTGGGGCTGCCCTCCGAGCTCCTGGAGAGAAGACCCGATATCGCGGCCGCAGAGCGGCTCATGGCCGCCGCGAACGCCCAGATTGGGGTGGCTCTATCCGCCTATTACCCGAGCCTGACACTCGGGGCCTCGGCAGGCTATCAGAGCGTGGACTTGGCGAAGTTGCTCACCTGGCCGAGCCGGTTCTGGTCCGTGGGCCCCTCCGTCTCAGAGGTCGTCTACGAGGGGGGGTTGAGAAGTGCCCAGACTGCCCAGGCGCGGGCAGCCTATGACGGCGCCATCGCGACCTACCGGCAGACGGTGCTCACCGGCTTCCAGCAGGTGGAGGACAACCTCGCGGCCCTGCGCATCCTGGAACAGGAGGCAG
>Ga0326728_10023693_pt1 | contig 11212 bp, 17 predicted proteins | sample MB3enrmetagenome_FD_207602 | JGI IMG/M metagenome (GOLD analysis project Ga0326728, IMG submission 207602) | Lab enriched peat soil microbial communities from McLean, Ithaca, NY, United States - MB31MN | ecosystem: Environmental > Terrestrial > Soil > Wetlands > Peat | place: USA: New York... | reverse complement strand
GAGTGGTGTCCGGACGAGATAAAGAAGATCCTTGCCAGTGAGAAAGAGATGGCAGCGGTGGCATGAACAAGTCCGATCTCTCCCCCGACCAGCGCGAAGCGTACTCCGGCATCCTCACCTGGCTCAATCGAGGCACGGCAACCAAGCAGACGCTTACCTTCGCCGGCTACGCAGGGACGGGCAAAACGACGGTGGTTAGCGTGCTTGCGAACGAGCTACTCAATCAAGGTCAGCTTGCTTTCTGCGCGTACACCGGCAAGGCCAGCTCCGTGCTAGCTCGTACCCTGAAGCTGCACAGCGATATCGATACGACGCCCCGCATTCCAGGCTTCAATGAGGCTGGTTTACGTATACCAGAGTCCAGGCCCTACTGCGGCACGATCCACGGTCTCATCTACCGGCCTTGCGACTTGTGTATGCCGAAGGAGATTGCCTACAGCCACAACTACGTCGGCAACTGCCAGATGATCAAGAACGGGCCGACGTGTCTGCTACACGGACATCCTCGCGGCCGGTGCCCTGACTGCGAACGCTGTCTGGGCTGCGAACCTCCGCCTCAACGGCCGCACGCTAAGGGGCGGTGCGGCAGATGCGAGTCCTTCCGCTTCGTACGGCGCGAGCAGCTCGATCGAGACTACCGACTCATAGTGGTGGATGAATGCAGCATGGTCGACGACAAGATGCACGCTGCCCTACTCTCCTTCGACGTTCCGATCTTGGCGGTCGGCGATCATGGCCAGCTCAAACCGATACGAGGGACCGGATCGCTGATGCTTCACCCTGACATCCGATTGGAGAAGATTCATCGTCAGGCCGAGAACAACCCCATCATCGCGCTCAGTAAGTTCGTTCGCGAGAACGGTAGGGTCGATCCACGTTTCTGTGACGACCAGCACGTTTGGATGGACAGTCATCGCAACCTGTCCAACTTCATCACAAAGAGCTTCGTACCAGGACGCGATGACATGTTGTCCATGGCGGTCGTCTGCTGGACGAATCAGACTCGCTCAAATCTCAACCGCACCGTGCGCCGCACACTCTACGGTAACGTTGATCTGCCTCCCCGTAAGGGAGACGTGGTCATCTGCCTCAAGAACAAGCCGCCCATCTACAACGGAATGCGAGGCATCATAGCGAGTGAAGTGGACCACGAGGACGACGAAAAACGGCCGAAGCACATCGCACAAGTGGACTTCCCAGAAGACGGAGTGATTGACGATGCAGAGATGAGCGCGCATCAATTCTACATGTCCAAGCCGTCTCCCATCGATTGGGACTGGGCCTGCAACCATGGCGTCACTCCGCTCGCCTCGCTTGGCGACTTCTACGACTACGGCTATGCGCTCACCTGCCACAAGATGCAGGGTAGTCAGGCTCAAAAGGTCGCTGTCGTGCTCGACGGCATCATGAGGATGGGAACCGAAGAGAGAACTAGATGGGTTTACAGTGCTGTTACGAGGGCTCAAGATAAGCTCGTCGTCTTTTCATGAGCACCCAGCTGGTCATGCAGAACATGCAAAACGGTGGGACTGAGATCAGCGAGTGCCAGAGATACCGATATCATCTTTGGAGAGTCGTGCTCGGCCTGCATAGCAGCAGATGTCTGTTCGTGATGCTCAACCCCAGCACCGCAGATACAACGAGTGACGATCCCACGATACGTAAGTGTCGAGGATTCTGTCAGCGTTGGGGCTTCGGAGTTCTGAGCGTCGTCAACCTGTTTGCCTTCCGGTCCACGGATCCACATGGTCTGCTGGGCATAGAAGACCCGACTGGGCCTCGTAACGACTGGTTCATCCTCAACGAGGCAAACAAGTCTGATCGCATTGTGCTGGCCTGGGGCAGTCATCCGGATCTGGGTGACACGTTCACCTCCAGATCCATGTCCGTACAACGTTTACTGGTGGAACACGCACCGAAAGTCATCACGCTTGGCCGATGCAAGAACGGCAGCCCCAGGCATCCGCTCATGGTCCCATACGCTCAAAATCCATCCAGGTGACCCTAGAATCAAGCCTCCAGGTTGCGCTTCTGCTCGCCGCTCCGCGCGAGCTGCCAGACTTACGCTTGTTCAGGCGAAACATCGGCGCGGTTCGATTTATGGGCGGACAGCCGACATCGTCCAAGCGTGCCGTCCAGTTCGGGATCGCTGGCCAGTCAGACCTGTACGCGCTCGTTCGCGGAGGCATGCACATCGAAATAGAGCTGAAGGCAGCCAGCGCTCCGAAACGCCCTCCTCCCGACCAAGAGGCATGGGCCAACTGGTGCAAGAGCTGGGGAGTGCCCCACATCGTTCTGCGAGGCGAGAAGGAGGAAACTGTCGAGCAGACCGTCAAGCGATGGTGCAACGAGCTGCGCAACTTGCTGGAGCAGAGTCGTCATGGCTGAAACTGATTTGCACGTGATCCGCAAGTTCTCCGAGCTGCCGCTAGAGACTCGTCTACGGCGTACCTGCCGAGGATGCGGCAACCCGATATTCGCCTCCCACACTGTCGTGCTCGCGTTCGTCACGGGGCCGTCCGATCAGCCCGTCAAGTGCCCGCTGTGCGGATGGTCTGGCGTGAAGTGATGTGATAAGAAGAGCCCATGACGCGCTCTCAGAAAGAAGCACTCGTGTCTCTCGTACTAAATCGGGTAGGAGACATCATCGAGTTTTGGGGAGAAATCGCCACGGATCTAGCTAACGAAGGCGTGACGTCACAAGAAGCCGCTGAAGTGCTAGCGTCGTGGATGAAGCGATTGCCAGGCACGGCATGGGATGCTCGGTTGCCATATCCAAGCTGAGCGAAGGTCTTCGATGAGTTCTATCGATCGATCTGCCGCTGATCACTCCGCCTTATCTACAGGCCGCGCAGCCAGCGCACGAAATGCCGCCTCCGCTTTAGCGTCTGCCTCTTCGTAGTCCGCCATGTACTGCGCGAGCACTTCGCACACCTCTCGGCGTGCAGGCTGTTCTTCCGCGATGGCAGCCCAGATCCGTGCCGCCTTGCCGTGCTTGTATCGTTGAATCCAAGCCTCGTTCTCTCGGTCCCTAGCCTCGCTCATCTTATTTCCGTCCCCTGGCCGCCAGTAGGTCTTCCAGCGACGTCTTCAACGTCGAGCGCTGCCCAAGCTCTCCACAGGCCTCCAGTGCGCCTCGTTGCTCCGCCCGTTCGGCCTCCTGTCGGGCTCGGGCCTCGCTACGCCGCCTGTCGCGCTCCTCCTGCAAGCGCTGCAGGGCTTGTATCTCTCGGTCGAGGATGCGCTCACTACACTCCTCTGCGGCCTGTCGGACAGCATCTAGGAAAGCTACTCCCAGCTGCATGAGCGCGATCGTGCGCTTTTCGGTCCATTCGATGTCGGATTCGGTGTAGTAGCTCATTTCGACCACCATGCAGGTAGACAGTCAATCCACAACCTGGATGCTGGAATGTTGTATCCACCTCCCGACCACGAGTTACGAATTCTGGTGGTCATGCTTGTAATTGCTACAGGATCCGCAATCTTAGCTTCACGAAACCGTTTAGATCTTCGATAGTAGTCACCACCGCTCTGTTCTTGTCCGAATTCGTCGTGCCAATCACTTGGAGCTACGTAGAGCATGTGCTTACCAAAGTGCACTGGCACAACGTTGCCGCCTTCTTTCCAGTAGTACACACGACCGAAGTACAGAGCGTGCAGCCACTTCTCCCAGACAGATGGAGTAAATCTATCATCGAGCAGTCGATCGTGCCACAAACCAAGCCATATCACTGAGATATTCTTGACAGCATACTCACTGGTTCGTTTAGAGATACGTTCAAGTCCCAGTGAACTAGCCTGTACTTCGATCGCAACCGGCGTCTGACCGATGTAGCCACTAACGTCTGGACGTACGCTACCTAGATTGCGCTCTAGCTCCCACTTTGAGGTGTTCGGTTCAGAACTAATAGCATCGAAGATGGCCGTCTTACACTGCCGATGTTCTTCCGTCTCTCCACGTCCGTACTCACACGAGAACGGAGGGTAGTGCGCGAAGTGGTGGGTTACGAGCGGCCCCTTCTTCAAGGCGACCTGACCAGAACAGGCTGGACAGACCCACGGACCGTAGGCTCGGTCTTCCGTCCGAGCAACGACTATGGAAGCATCCTGGACTCTCTTCGCCACAAGCAACGTCTACTCCTGGTAAGATGTTATCCTACATCTTCTTGGTGGGGACGGTGAGGATGGTGGGGTCTCCACAGCGGACGTTTCGGTGGACAACATGGATGGTGAACTGGCTCTGACGTGTCTTATCCTACTCAGAGTCAGCACAACTATCATGCGAAATTCCGAAAATCTCAGTATGGATACCCCACCGATACAACCCACACCACCATCAAGCTTGCGTAAGTGGTTGAAATCACGTCTAACGTAGGTCCGGCTGAGCGGTGGGGTTGATTTCCCATCGCAAGATGCCTCCGTGTCCCGTCCTGGAGGTCAACCGTAAGCCAGAGATGACCCGCCCACGGAACGCCCCTATCCTCTTGCCCAGCTCGACGGCATCGGGGATAGCGTCCCTACCCTTGCCCCTACGTCCGACAAGCATCTCGATGGCGTCCCGTAAATCGTCAAACCCATCGTCGACCACGTCACCGTTCTCGTTGCGCTTGCGCTCGGACTTGTAGAGCAAGTTGAGGATGTCGCTTACTCGGAACGGTTCCCCTTTTCCGATCAGTTCGTATATCTTGGTGACGAAGCAGGTGGCTGCACGAGAATCGGTATCAACCTCCTCGTCCCCTTCCGGCCTGGCCAGCATCGGGTCGGCACCGCCAGCAAAGACGATTGCATTCGGGACGACACGCGACCATTCTTCGAAGCTACCCCAGCGAGCGCATCCCATGTTGGGACAGCCTGCTCGCCAGTACGCACGCAAGATAAGCAGTGCTGCTGCCACCAGGCGAGGCCGTTGCGTCCGTACCCATGCAAGTAGATCAGCGTGTTTGAAGTTCGTGCGCCGCTCGGGATTTTCTTCTTTTGGCTCCAAACGAGCTACAAGTACGCGTCGAGCGGTATCTCCGAATAGCGTCATATTGTTGCCTGTTGCCATGATGATCGCGCGCCATGGAAGCGTGAGTACCTTGGTAGATCCGAGAACTCGAAGATCCACCATATCTCGCGCAGTAATGCACCGATCAAGTGGGCCTCCACCGAAAGCGCGCATTGCTGGCACGTTGTCCAGGCAAATAAATGTCGAACCGTTGAGCGCATAGCCTCCGAGGATCTTCTCCATTTCCACCTCATCTGAGGTGTAGTTCATGCGGGGTGCTCCGCGACCAGTTGCGATGGTAGCAATGGCGTCGGTCTGGAGCGTCTTGCCGGAGCCGCGTGTTGAGGCGTCGAAGAGAAACGCAGGCACTGACCCAAGAATGGCAGGCCGAGCAACGAGCGTAAGGATGGCGGCGACGGGAACCGATCGATGTGCTGCGTTGATGTATGGAAAGTCCTCGAACACTTCGCTCAGAAACTTGAATGCCCAATTGGCGTTGTTTTGCGTCGCCATCTCGTCGGTGACAGTCGGGAACGGTTCACTCGGCAAGTACAGGTAACGAGTGATCGGATCATGACCTGCTGTCTGTACGATTGCACCGTCTGGTCTGAATGTGGGCGTCTCAATGACTCCAACAATAGACCTAATGCCAGGCCATTCCTTTCGTTTACGAACGGCACTTACGATTTCATCGGTTGGTAGGATAGGTACGTTGCGGTGCATTTTCTCAACCCATTTATGGAATACAGCAATCCTGGATAGGCGCTCTCGAATGGTGGGAATCTCCAGTTCGCAGATTTGGGGAGTGCCTTCGATTAGCTGTCGGTGTTCTTCTCCATCATCGGTAACAACGACAGACGATGAGCTGCTCTGTTCATGTGTTACCCTTGCAACGTGAACAAGCTTTTTTTCACGATGATAGATGTCGTCATCCGCTCGAAGGGCGGAGATAGCCTCATCTACGTTGACGTATAATTCAGTTGTAACGACGATGATAGGTCGTCCTGAAGCTGCAATATGAGTGGTGTCGGGCGGCTGCCACTGATCAGATGCCGTTTCCTCGGCCGCACTACCGTCTGGCAGAGGTTCTGCAGCACCTGATGTGCCGTTGGTCGGCGATGGTGCAGGAGACGGTGCAGTATCCTGCAACACGACAGGCATCCTGACCTTGCCACTCTCACGGACCGTCTTATCGGCGCTGGCGAGTGTGCGGCGGGCCTCGGTCTCGGACAGCCCACATGCCTTGGCCGCCGCTAGCAGCTCGTTGTGCACGTGCTCCCAGCTGCGGCTGAGCAGGAGTGCTGCGCAATGCTCGAAGGTCCGACACGCCAGCCGGAAGAGCGTGTTGTTGCGCATCCCCTCGCTGCATCCAGCGATAGCACGCGCGTTGCCGACAACGACGGCTTCCAGGTACTTCTCGGCACGGCTGCGAGCACGACCATCCTTGTAGAGCGTGCTCGGCGTGTACTTCTGAATCCAAGCCGGAGGCTGCGGCTCTCGTACGAGTTCCAGCGCCCAGGGCACCGGTAGCGTTGTGACTGGGCCTACCTTCGTCCACGCATATCGCCGCCCACTGGCGTGCAGGCTAGGAGCGACGACGACCTGGCCACCTTTGACCTTCACATCAACGCCAGGCTCACCGCCCATTCCGGTGACGTTGACGAGAGCGCTCAAGTCAATCTCGGGCGGGATCTCGTAGAAGAGGCGATAGCCTCGTCCGGAGTCGCAACGAACGGTCTCGGGCAGCGGTCCCAGCTCTAGTTCGAGAGCGGTGAACCGAGCGATGTCGTCGACGTCGACGGCAACGAGATAGGATCCGGCCGGCTGATCGCCCAGCACGATGCCGATGTTCGGCGTGAACTTCAGCCGCGCCAGCTGGTCGAACAGTTCGTCGCGCGTGAAGGCGCGGTTCTGCCAGCGCGTTGCGATGGGGTGCTTGCCCGCAGAGGTGGAACCGTTCGTGGACTTCTGATGCGTCTTGCCGCAGGTACAGGCGCCATCGCTGCCGACAGGAGCGTGAATGAGGATGGGAAGCAACCGAACGACGATGAGGACATTGATAGCGTCTTCGATGGTACTGAGCGTGAGGAGCGAGTCGGGTAGCAGTAGCCGTGAAGAGGGCGGCGACGGCGGCGGCACTTCGGCAGCCATCATCGAGGCTCACCACAGAGACGGCGAAGCCCAGCGTGGTCGAATGCCACACAATCAAGCATTGGGATCTCCTCCAGACTCGCCGCCCAGTGAGAGACCGCAAAACTAGGGCCGACGGTAGCAGTCGCCGGAGGAGGGGGAGCCCGGCCCGACGAGCACCAGCGCGCGGCCCCTCACGGGACGGCGGAAGACAGGTTCGGCTGCTACACCTCGCCTGGCTTCAAGGCCCAGGGTTAGTACGCTCGGGCAAGGGGATCAAGGGGTGAAAAATCCACAGGCTCCAAACAGCTCGCAGAACAAGAGGTTGCAGACGGAGAGGGACAAGAAATGTCACCGAGCGCATGTCACGATCCTGTTGTCGCTGCCTTCCTCTTCTTCAGCTCGGTCCTGTACTCCGACATGCACTTGCTGCACCAGCTCATCCCGATCTTTCGTTCCCTCATGCCGCACTTTGAACACGGTTTCGGGTTGTTCAGGCACGGTCTCTTCGCCCACATCTGCTTGCCCATTGTTCCCTCAACGTGTGTACTGACGCAGCGCCGGCACCTGGATGACGCTTCTCGATCCGTGTCGCACTTCGAGTGCCGTCAGGTTGCCACCGAAGACGCATCCGGTGTCGAGCCCCCACCGTTCCCATCCGTCGTTCGCCGTGTCGTTGGTAGGGTTCACCGTGTCTCGGATCGCATGTCCGTAGACCACGTGGTGCTCGCCGTCGTAGCCCGTAGCCCATCTTTGTCCGCCTACTGGCAGTTGCGTGTCCTTGTAGTGCGGGCGGCCGGATGCGTCGATCCAACGCAGATGCAGCGCAGCCCGTTCGGCCTGAGCCGCAAGTGCCACATGAGGCACTAGGCCGGCGTGTACCGCAACCCACGGCTCGTCGTCGATGTGCAGCGGCAACCAGAGTGGCAAGCTCTCAAGGTATAGGAGCGACTCTTCCGAGAGCGTCATCCACTGCCTGTAGGTGTGCTTGGACGGTCGGAGCTGCTTGTTGGTGATCCGCATGCGCAGCCACAGCTGCTCCGCACGCACAAACCGCGTCGCGTGACGATCATGGTTGCCGAGCACTGCGCTGCGCCGGCCAGGGAAGGGCCAGAGCCGAACGAGGTCGACGACTGCTGCTGGGTAGGGGCCGCGATCGATGAAGTCGCCGAGCAGGACAGTGTGATCGGAGTCGCGTAGACGCAGCTTGTCGAGCAGCTGGACAAGCTCGACGAGGCAGCCGTGCACGTCACCGATGAAGATTGTGCGGCCTGAGATGTGACGACGTGTCATCCGTACTGATTTCCTTGACTTCGTACGATGGATCCGGATGTGGACAGTCGCTTCGGTGCCACCCTTCGACCCACCATACGAGCCCGATCTCGTCAGCGTCCTCCTTCGACAACGCTGCACCGAACACGTACCCGCATTTCACACCTCGCTACGTAGATCGTCATGTTCTCTTCCTTCTTGTCTTAGCCCTGGCGATTGATAGCGACAGGTTCTTGACCGTCTTGAAGCATGAGATGCACAACCGTACATCGTCAACCGCTCTACCTGTCGCAGAGGCGAATACCCATGCTGCATTGCATTCCGTATCCCGCAACGCTGACAAGGGAGACTGTATTCGCCGCTCATCATCCATTCCTTTCAACATCTTCTGGACCTTTCGGTCGTACGCAAGGGCAGCCGGCAAGTCGAATGGCCGAACAGTCAACGGATCACGCCTTTCCTGCTCCTTGAAAGGCGTGCTCACGGCGAGATTCAGCGTTCTGCCTATCTCCGTCGCGAAGTCGATGAACGCCTGATCGTGCCACGGCGGCATCCAGCCTCCCGAGCGCGCGATGAACACGCCAACCACATTGCCGGCCAGCTTGCGGGCGTACTGCTCGCTGTACACGCCGTAGCGGAATCGGCCCTCGATGCGTGGATGCTTCCAGCTAGGATTACCAACCTCACGCAGCTCGCGCAGTCCCTTCCACTTCGGGTAGACGCATGCCGCCGTCAAGTGTTCGAGGTGATACAGCAGCAAGAGCAGCCAGTTCGAACAATCTGCTCGAAGCGCGCCGAGCCATCTCTTCAACGTCTTCCAGTCTCTGTATCCCATGTCGTGATGGGCATCGAAGTTCACAATCTCTACCTGTCCTGGACAGAGCTTGAGAAGGTCATTTACTGCCCACATGTGCGAGTCCGCAACGGTCAGCGATTTGCAGCTGTCGAAGTTGAAGCCTAGCTCGACCAGCTTGTCCCAGAACTTCGTCGGATGCGGACGGGCGTACTTCTCCAGCGAGGTCTCTTTGTACCGCCCAGCTCGCGTGAGCCAAGCGATGTCCTGGAACAGCGACGATTCGGCGTGACCCCACTCCCATTCGGGGTTCTCGCGACTGAAGAAATCGAAGTCGACGCTCAGGTAGACGTTATTCATAATCTTCAGTCCACACCGGTTTGTAGTCGTATTCGATGCTGCGGTATCCGTCGCTCCGCTTCTCTTCTGCCGTGTTGCTCACGACGATGCGCGCTCCGTCGCCGTGATACGCGTGCTCGAAGGCAAATGCGGCAACCTTGCGATGACCGTCACCATCGTCCGAGCTGTAACCGAACGACGGCACCATTGCCATGATCTGACCGGCGTGCATCCGTACTTTGCAAACGTCGCAGACGATCTCGAAGTCGGTGCTCATTCGTTCCAGGCTCCCTCTGCCCAGTGGTCCAGAAAGACTTCAAGTTTCTCGATGCAGCCTTCGAGGTCGTCGGCCGTGAAATCGGAGTGCATCTTGTGGTGATGCGTGACGGTCACGCTGAAGGTCGCGTCGTCGAGTTGAATCGTAATGAGACCGTCTTCGATGCTGTTGCAGCTCTGGTCAGCTACGAGCGTAAGCAACCTGCGTCGCGCTTCGAACAACCTCTCCGAAGTGGTCTTCACCTTGTCGGCTTGCAGTGGCTCCAGCGGCTTGAGCTTCTGGAGTGCTCGGTGAAACTCGCGCAGCTGCGGTGCCCACTGTGGCATGTCATCCGGATGCGGTAACAGATGCTGGATGTCCCACGCTGCGTGAACGATGCGCAGCATCTCCTCGTTCGAGTAGGTGAGGCCGCGAGGGATACCGGTGAGAAACTGGTCGTCGGACATGTCTGCTCAACGATAGGTTCGGTGTCACCCATTGTCAATCACGTCTTGACAACCACCCCACAACGGCGACACAATGCGGCACCGACATGAAGAAGACCGCCAGCGACAGCAAGAATCGGCAGAGACAGATCCGCACAGACGACGCCCTTGAGATGCGTATCGGCAGGTACCGAGAGAAGCTTGAGAAGAGCACGGGCCTGGAAGTCAGCTTCTCACAGGTCGTGCGAACGCTCATCGAGAAGGGCCTCACGCTCGTCGAGAAGGGTGGCGCAGGATGAGTTTTCTCTACGACTACGGTGAAGAAGGTCATAGCGGTGGGAGCAGTGGGGGTGGGGGTGCTCGCATCGATCCTGGCGGCACGGTCCGCGATCATCTGATCGCTGCGCTTGCAGCTATCTCGACTGATGTGCAAGCACGTGCAGTCGTGGATGCGCTCGATGCGTACTTGGAGGAGGGGCCAGGCAGAGAAGTGATGACCTGGGAGAACTTGACGCCGAACTACCGCAGCGAGCTTGAGAAGGTGCGTGCGGAGCGCGATACCGCCATCGACTGCGCTCAACAAGTCCTGAAGAAGATGCAGGACACGCTGGACTCCTTGCGAGCAAGTCCAGCTACTGACGCAGTAGAGAAGTGAGATGCAAGAGCCGAAGTGCGACATCTGCGAGACGACGAAGGGGCCGTTTTCTAAACGTGAGTGCACCGGCTGCGGTGAACCGCTTTACATCTGCATCGAGTGTGACGCAGAAGGCGGCCCGAGGGAAGAGGTGTATTGCTACGACTGTGAGTACGCGTCGAAAGACGACTAGGAGATGAAGTGAACCGCGCCGAAGCGAAGTACGCCGAGAAGTTGCGGAGCGGGAGCATCGGCGAAGTGCAGCTTGTAGCCATCGAGCACGGCGTCGTCGAGACGATCCGCAGACGAGGAGCAGATAACTGGGCCGGCGAAAGCGACGACGCAGCAGTGAGAG
>Ga0326728_10023692_pt1 | contig 11213 bp, 7 predicted proteins | sample MB3enrmetagenome_FD_207602 | JGI IMG/M metagenome (GOLD analysis project Ga0326728, IMG submission 207602) | Lab enriched peat soil microbial communities from McLean, Ithaca, NY, United States - MB31MN | ecosystem: Environmental > Terrestrial > Soil > Wetlands > Peat | place: USA: New York... | reverse complement strand
CAGGGTGGGTGGGCGCGGGGTCAACAAGGCCGCCAACCACAAGAGAAAGCGTACCGTGCCGTCCGACAATTCGGCGCCACCCAACGGGCGGAGCAGCCCTGGTTGATGAAACTCGATGGAAAATCGTCCATCCGACTGGCTCGCGATACTGACGCGGGCGCCGGGAAAGGCAGCGTCGATACTCTGAGCCACCGCCTGGGCATCGCCCATTTCAAGAATCGTTTGGATCGCCGCCGCGAGGTCGGCGCCGTCGTGGCCGAGCACGGGCGTACGAGTTCCCAGCCTGGGCAGGCGACACGGAGCTTCGACATCCGTGCGGAGTTGATCGTAAAAACGCCAGCCGCGAATGGTCTCGCGGAGCAGCAAGACCTCCGGCGCGTTGTTGGGATCGGCAATCTGCAGGAAGATACTCTCGAACAAGTTGAGTTGGTTGGCCAGGGTCTGCCAGCCTTGTTCCGTACGCACCCGGACCGTAGGACCATGCCGTTCCACCAAAGCTGATTGCGGCCGGTAAACGGGACCCGACCAAATGGATTCCCGCTTGATCTCGGGATCAAACTTGAACACCGATTCCGAGGGCACCGGCAGTCCCATGGTGATCGAGTAACCAAAATCATCACCGCAAAAGCCGAGTTTCAAACGGACGGGTTCCTGGCGCTGGGTGCCTTGGATTGGCACGCGACCGGCGCGCATCTCGCGCGACAACTTTTCGGGTCCGGCCCAAAACGCGGACTGAAGCCCACCTTCGCGCGCGAGCGAGCTGACAATGCCGCCGGCCGCCGTATCCGCCAAAAGGCGCAAGGCCTTATACAAATTCGACTTGCCCGAGCCGTTGGCTCCTTGGACGACCTGCAACCGGCCCAAAGGCACCACGAGGCTGCGCAGCGAACGGTAGTTTTCAACGGCGAGCGTATGCAGCATGGGCACAGTCTATTCGTGACCGGGGCTGGCGGCAACCGCCGCCGAGGATGGGCCGAAGCGGAGGGGCGGACATCGCCGAAGGGAATTTCAGACAGCCAGCCGCAAAAAAAAGGGGCACCGGCCCCAGCCAATGCCTCCCCAAAGCGGCCGCCGAACCCGGGTTATTTTCCCAGCGCGAGCAGACGCGTACGCTGATAGATTTCCTCGGGCGAACCTTCGGCGGAAATGTTCACCAACAGGCCGCGCCGCTCATAGAAATTAATCAGCGGACGGGTGCTGGTCTCGTACGCATGCATGCGCAACTCCACCAATTCCGGCCGGTCATCCTCGCGCTGGAACAAGGCCCCGCCGCAGTGGTCGCAGACATCGGCCACCTTGGGCGGCCGGGTGGCCACATGAAAGACCGCCTTGCATTGGCTGCACGTGCGGCGGCCGGAAATGCGCGCCACGGTCCTGGCCAGGGGCAATTCGTAATTCAAAACCGTGTTCAACCCCACGTGCTCACGGTGCAGGATGTCATCGAGCGCCTCGGCTTGGGGAACCGTGCGCGGAAATCCGTCCAGCAGGAAACCGCCGCCGCAGGTGAGACAGCGGAGTCGATCGCGAATGAGACCCAGCACGGTCTCATCGGGCACCAGCGCCCCTTGGCGCATATATCGGAGGGCGTCTCTCATCGACGATGTTTGCTCGCCCTCGGGCAGGCCCTTGGCGGCGCGGAAGACATCGCCGGTGGAAAGATGGCAGGCGCCCAGGCGTTCGCACAGGATTTCCGCCTGCGTGCCCTTGCCAATCCCCGGGGCGCCCAGCAGGACGATGCGCCATATCTTGCCATTGCCCGTGCGGGCAACGGGCTGGCAGACCGCCTCACCCCCGGCCAGCCAAGCGCGACGACACGGCTCCGGCGGGGCAGCCGCCGGGCCATTCTTTCGCAAACTCTGCTTCGAGCTCATTGGGCCAATCATAGCCCAAGATTCAGCCCGTCCAAGACTGGCTCGATCTTTTCCCAAAAAATGTACACAAAATGGCAAGATTTGCAAATACCTGCCAAGCGAGTTTCATGCAAGATTTGTTCAGAGTTTAGCAAACCCAGTGTGGTGACATATTTAAAATAATATTAACTTAACGAAGCCTTGTGGAAGAAACCAGAACAGCTACGGCGCCGGTCGTGGTGAGTCGCAAACCAGCTTCCGTGTACCACCCGCCGGTTCGTGAGACCGCGTTCGACCGTCCTCGGGATTGGTTGGGGAACCGCTTTGTGTACGCCGTGGTCTCTGCCCGCGCGGGCGGACTGTCACTGGGAGTCAACATGAATCCCAACCGGGCCTGCAATTTCGAGTGTTCGTATTGCGAGGTGGACCGGCGCCTGCCGGTCACGGAAAAGCATTTGTTGGTGGATGTGATGGCGGCGGAACTGCACCGCACGCTGCAAGCCGTGCGACAGGGCCATCTGCGTTCCCGTCCGAGCTATCATTCCCTGCCCGCCGAACTGCTCCAATTAAGGCACGTGGGCCTGAGCGGCGATGGCGAACCCACCCTGGCGCCCAATTTCGTGGAAGCGGTGCAAGCCGTGGTCCGTGTGCGCGCCCTCGGCGGCTTCTTCAAGATCGTCCTCCTCACCAACGGCACCGGGCTCGACCAACCGGAGGTGCTCCGCGGTACCGATATCCTGACCCGGTCCGACGAAATCTGGATCAAGCTGGACGGCGGCACGCAGGCGTTCATGGACAAGATCAACCGTTCCAAGGTCCCGCTGGAGAAGATCCTGAGCAACATCCTGTTGATTGGCCGGCAGCGCCCGGTGGTGATTCAAAGTCTTTTCCCGGCCATCAACGGCGATGAACCGCCATTCGATGAAATTCATGAGTACGTCCTGCGCTTGAAGGAACTCAAGGCCGGCGGCGCCCAGATTTCCCTCGTCCAGATTTACTCCGCGGCCCGGCCGGGGGTGCAACCGGAATGGGGCCATCTTCCCCTGCGGGTGCTTTCTCAAATTGCCCAAAGCGTGCGCCAAGGCGCCGGCTTGCGTACCGAAGTGTTTTAGGGCGGGTCGTCATGATACGGTCCGTGGCCGTCCTCGGCCGCTGACATGTGATCTTGAACCAGGTGTCACCCGGCAACCACGTCTGAAAGCGAAAGGCCGCCATGCCAGTACGGCGTCACGCCGTCCGTCTTGCCAGCGGTCGCACGGTGCGGGTGCGCTTCGTTTCGGCTTTGAAGACACGCCCCAGATTCTTCGGTTGGCCGGGGTATCTCCTCACTCCTCGCCGTTGACCGCCGCTCATTTCACCCTCCAAAAAAACGGCCGCCGGATGACTCCGGCGGCAGGTGATATTTGCGACGCGGCGCGGGCGATCAGGTGCGCGGCATGGTATAGCCGGTGAGCGCCTTCATGTACTGGGCGCGTTCGAAGGCGGCCGGCTCGGGACATTTCTGCTGGCTCAGGCTGCCCTTGAGCTGGCTGATGGATTCGTAATCGTGCTCACTGAGCCAGGCTTCCAGGTCGCGTTCAATGATCGCGATTTGCGGAATGCCGTGGCGGATGATCGTGGAGCAGAGCATGGTGACATCCGCGCCGGCCAGCAACATCTTCAACACGTCGGAGGCGCGGTGGATGCCGCTGGTGGCCGCCAGGCTGGCATTGACCCGGCCGTACAGCAACGCAATCCAGCGCAGCGGCAGGCGCATGGCCATGGGCGTGCTCAACAGGATGTTGGGCTTCACTTCGAGTGATTCCAATTCAATGTCCGGCTGATAGAACCGGTTGAAGAGCACCAGGCCGTTGGCGCCGGCTTGGTCCAACCGCTTGGCCATATTGGCAAAGCTGCTGAAAAACGGGCTCAGCTTGACGGCGACCGGAATGCTCACATTCGCTTTGACGGACTTCAGAATATCGAGGTAGGTCATTTCCACCTCGGTGCCCGTGAGGTTCATGTCGGTGGGAATGTAATAGATGTTCAGTTCCAGCGCGTCGGCGCCGGCTTGCTGGATCTTCTTGGCATAATCCGTCCAGCCGCCTTCGGAAGAACCGTTGAGGCTGGCGATGATGGGAATGCGGGTCGCCTTCTTGGCGGCCGCCACGTGCTTGAGATACTCCTCGGGCCCCAGGCGGAATTCATCCGGCTCGGGGAAGAAGGACAGCCCCTCGGCGGAACTGTTGGTGCCGCGCTGCAGATGTTCATCCAGTTCCAGGCGGTCCTGGCGCAACTGTTCCTCAAACAGAGAATACAGAACCACCGCCGCCGCGCCCGCATCCTCCATGCGCTTGAGGTTGTCAATGTCTTCCGACATCGGCGAGGCTGAGACGACGAGCGGGGACCGGAGTTTCAGTCCAAGATATTTGGTCGTTAGATCCATAAATGTTATCGATTTGCGATTAGTTATTGTCGATTTGGTCCGGATACGTCGGTCGACCGAACCGGATCACGGTTGTTGATCCACGGTGGCCGCCTTGGCCGCCGCGGCGGTTGCCCCCTCCACCTTCGTATCCCGCTGGGCCATGAACTGGTAGAACTTGAAACGCCGGTCAGCATCCACCTGCGCCAGGGCGAAGAGTTTCTTGGCCTCCTCCGGCTTGCTCTTGGTGAGCATCTTGAACCGGTTTTCGGACAACATGAAATCCTGCACCTTGGACTTGGCGGCGCTGGAATCCAATTGCAGCGGATTCTCGCCGCGTTCCGCCCGGCGTGGGTCGTAGCGGTAGAGGAGCCATTGGCCGGATTCCACGGCCAGCTTTTGCTGTTTGGCGCCAATGCCGCGATCCAGAGCGATGCCGTGGGCGATGCAATGGCTGTAGGCAATGATCAACGACGGGCCGTCGTAGGATTCGGCCTCGATGAGGGCCTTGAGCGTGTGTTCATCCTTGGCGCCCATCGCGATGCTGGCCACGTAGATGTTGCCGTAGCTCATGGCGATCAACCCCAGATCCTTCTTGCCCGCCGGTTTGCCGCCGGCCGCGAATTTGGCGATGGCACCACGCGGCGTCGACTTGCTCATCTGGCCGCCGGTGTTGGAGTACACTTCGGTGTCCATCACCAGCACGTTCACGTTGCGGCCGCTGGCCAGCACGTGATCCAACCCGCCGTAACCGATATCATAAGCCCAACCGTCACCGCCGAAGATCCAGACGCTCTTTTTCACGAGCTGGTCGGCCAGGGGCAACAGGAGTTTGGCTTCCGGCGCCTCGAGCTGTTGCAGCTTGGCCTTCAGGGCGGACACGCGTTCCCGCTGTTCGTAAATGCCCGCTTCGTCGCTCTGGTCAGCCTTCAGCAGGCCGGTGACCAGGTCTTCACCGATCTGGGCGGCGAGTTTCTGGACCAGTTCGGATGCAAATTCCTTCTGCTTGTCCACGGACACCCGGAAGCCCAGGCCGAATTCCGCGTTGTCCTCGAAGAGCGAGTTGCACCAGGTGGGACCGCGGCCACAGCCATCCTTGGTGTAAGGCGTGGTCGGCAGGTTGCCGCCGTAAATCGAGGAGCAGCCGGTGGCGTTGCCCACAATCATGCGATCGCCAAAAAGCTGGGTGACCATCTTGATGTAGGGCGTCTCACCGCAGCCGGCACAGGCGCCGCTGAACTCGAACAACGGCCGCAACAACTGCTGTTGGCGCAGGGTCGTGGTCTTGATCTTGCGGCGATCATACTCGGGCAGCTGGAGGAAGAAATCCCAGTTGGCCACTTCGGCCGCGCGCAACGGCGCCTGCGGACGCATGTTGATGGCCCGGAGCTTGACCTCGGTCTTGTTCTTGGCCGGGCAGACTTCCACGCACAAGGTGCAGCCGGTGCAATCCTCGGCCGCCACCTGCAGGCTGAACTTCTGGCCTTTGAATTCCGGCACGCGCGAGTCGCAGCTCTTGAACGTGGCCGGGGCGCCTTTCAGTTCCGCGGCATCGTAAACCTTCGCCCGGATGGTCGCATGCGGGCAAATCGCCACGCACTTCAAACATTGAATACAGGTCTTCTCGTCCCAGACCGGGATTTCCAAGGCCAGGTTGCGCTTTTCAAACTGCGCCGTGCCCGTGGGGAAAGTGCCGTCGTTGGGCAACGCGCTCACCGGCACGTCGTCGCCATCACCGGCGGCGATGGTGCCCAGCACGTGGCGCACAAACTCGGGCGCGCAGGGCAGGATGGCCGGCAACAGCGGGCCCGTGCCGTTCAACTTCTGGCTAGTCACGATCACCTCGTGCAAATGCGCCAGCGTGTTGTCCACGGCCTGCAGGTTCTTCTGCACCACTTCCTCACCCTTCTTGCCGTAAGTCTTCTTGATCGATTTCTTGATGGCGGCGATGGCCTCATCCTTGGGCAGCACGCCCGAGAGGGCAAAGAAACAGACTTGCATGACCGTGTTGATGCGGCCCCCCATGCCGCTATCATGCGCCACCTTGGTGGCATCGATCACGAAGAATTTCGCCTTGGCCGAGAGCAGCGTCTTCTGCACCGGCGTCGGCAGCTTGGCCCAGATTTCATCCTTGGCATACGGCGTGTTCAACAGGAACGTGCCGCCCGGCACGAGGCTGCGCACCATTTCATAGCGGTCCAGGAACGTCGGCTGATGGCAGGCAATGAAGTTCGCGCGCGTGATCAGGTACGTGGACCGGATCGGCTGCGGCCCAAACCGCAAGTGGGAGACCGTGATGGAACCGGACTTCTTGGAGTCATACACGAAGTAGCCCTGCGCGTAATTATCCGTTTCCTCGCCGATGATCTTGATCGAGTTCTTGTTGGCGCCCACCGTGCCGTCGGCCCCCAGGCCAAAAAACAGGGCGCGCACCACCTTGTCGGACTCGGTCGAAAATTCGGGGCTGACCGTGAGGCTGGTGTGGGACAAGTCGTCGTTGATGCCCACGGTGAAGTGGTTCTTCGGAGCGGCGACGGAAAGGTTGTCGAACACCGCCTTGACCATGGCGGGCGTGAATTCCTTGGAGGACAGACCGTAGCGGCCGGTGACGACCTGCGGCAACGCCTTCAAATGCGAGCGGCCGGCGGCGGTTTCTTCCATGAGGGCCGTGACCACATCCTGGTACAGCGGTTCGCCGGTGGCGCCGGGTTCCTTGGTGCGGTCCAGCACCGCGAGCTTGCGGACAGACGCCGGCAGCGCCTCCACAAAACGCTTGCCGTCAAACGGCCGGTACAGGCGCACTTTCAGGATGCCGATCTTCTCGCCGCGTGGGTTGAGATATTCCACCGTTTCCTGGGCGGCTTCACAGCCGGAACCCATGAGCACAATCACGCGCTCGGCATCCGGCGAGCCCACATAGTCGAACAAATTGTACTTGCGGCCGGTCTGCTCCGCGAACTCGTCCATGACCTTCTGCACGATGTCGGGGCAGGCCGCATAGAACGGATTCGCCGCCTCGCGGGCCTGGAAGAATACGTCCGGATTCTGCGCCGTGCCGCGCAGGACCGGCCGGTCCGGCGTCATGGCCCGGGCGCGCAGCTCGGCCACCAGCTTCTCGTCAATCAGCGCGCGCAGCACCGCTTCATCCAGCATTTCAATTTTGGAAACCTCGTGCGAGGTGCGGAAACCGTCAAAGAAATGCACGAATGGAATGCGCGAGCGCAGCGTGGCGGCCTGCGAAATCAGCGCGAAATCCATCGTCTCCTGCACCGAGGCCGCCGACAACATGGCCCAACCGGTGGACCGGCAGGCCATCACGTCGCCATGGTCGCCAAAGATCGAAAGCGCATGGGTGGCGATCGTGCGGGCGGTCACATGAAACACCGTGGGCAGCAACTCGCCGGCGATCTTGAACATGTTGGGGATCATCAGCAGCAACCCCTGCGACGCCGTGAAGGTGGTGCTCAGGGTGCCGGTCTGCAACATGCCGTGCACCGCGCCCACCGCGCCGCCTTCGCTTTGCATTTCCACCACGCTCGGAATGGTGTTCCAAAGGTTCTTCTTGCCCTCGGATACCCATTGGTCACACCACTCGGCAATCGGCGATGAGGGGGTGATGGGGTAAATGGCCATCGTCTCGTTGCAGCGATAGGCGACGTACGCGGCGGCTTCGTTACCGTCGATCGTTTTAAAAACAGAAGTCTTTTTCATGTCAAGTCAGTTACGAACGGTTGTCGGCTGTTTCAAAATCGTAAAATTCTATTCCACTCAGTGGTCTTTTTTGATCAGTCTTGCGGAGTAAAATAGGCCGCCTCCGGAGTCTCGACTCCTCTCTTTTTGCCAAACACGCAACGTCCGTTGTTATTGATCCCCCGACCGGGATCGCCCCGGCTCGACCGCCCGGTTTTGTCGACTCAAGTGGTGCTTTATTGTCGCCGATGAATGACCTGGTGGTGCCTCCCGACAGGTGCCGTTGCGGAGATTTTGACAACCTGATTTTAATAGAATATGTACCACTGGACGATCGCCAAGCGAATTACCATCGGTTTTGCCAGCGTGCTCCTCATCACCTTGGCCTTGGGAGCCTTCAGCCTGAGCCGGCTCGTGACCCTCCGCAGCCAATCCGACCACATCGGCAAACGATCCGTGCCGGCCGTCGAGCTGATCTCGAAAGCCCAAAGAAACGCCTTGGAATTTAACGTTCTGATTTATAAACACATCGGATCCTCCGACAGCACCGACATGGCGCGCATTGAGGAACGAATGAAAGCGATCACCCAGGACAATGCGCAGATTTACGACGAACTGGGGAATTTGATAACCGAGGAAAAGGCGTACCAACTCCTGGAGCAGATGAAGACCCTGCGGGCCGATTACACCCGGATTCGCAGTCAGGTGTTGGAATTGAGCCGGCAAGGCACGAACAACGCCGCAGTCTACAGCCTGGCGCGCAACCAAATGGACCCGGCGAGCGACCAGTACCAAGCGGCGCTGGGAGCCTTGGTAAAGTATATTGGCGAGGACGTGGATACCACGTCTGCCAAAATTCAATCATCCGTCCATGGTTCCTTCCAAGCCGTCGCGACCGGGCTGGGGTTGGCGATGTTGGTGGGGGCGGTCGTGACCTTCCTGATTGTTCGCGGGACCCGCCAAACACTCCACCGGGTGGCCGGGGTGTTGGACAGCGGTTCCGACCAGGTGGCCGCCGCGGCCACGGAGATTTCCACCTCCAGCCAGAACCTGGCCCAAGGGGCGGGCGAACAGGCGGCGGCCGTGGAAGAAAGCAGCGCCTCCCTGGAGGAACTGGCCAGCATGTCCAAAAGCAACGCCGAGCGCGCCGATAAATGCCAGACCTGGATGCACGAAGCGCATGCCATCATCGCGGAAGTCAACCGCCTGCTGAATGAAACCGCCACCGCCATCCAGGAAATCAACCGGTCGAGCGAGTCCACGGTCAAGGTGATCAAGACCATTGAGGAGATTGCGTTCCAAACCAACATCCTCGCGCTCAACGCCGCGGTGGAAGCCGCCCGGGCCGGGGAAACCGGCATGGGCTTCGCCGTGGTGGCCGAGGAAGTCCGCAACCTGGCCCAACGCTGCGCCCAGGCCGTCCAGGAAACCAGCACGTTGATCGAAGGCGCCGCCCAAGCCGCCCACAAGGGCAAAGAACTCACCACCGCCACCCAGGCCGCTTTCAAACGCAACCTGGATAATGGCGCCCAGGTGGGCACCGTCGTCGATGAAATTGCCGCTTCCGTGAAGGAACAGAGCGAGGGCGTCTCGCAAATCAATTCGGCGGTGGGCCAGATGGACAAGGTGACGCAGAACAACGCGGCCAGCGCCGAGGAAGCCGCCGCCGCCGCGGAGGAATTAAACGCCCAAGCCATCACCATGAAACAGGCCGTGGGGGAGCTGTTGCGCTTGGTCGACGGGGTTTCCTCCACCACCAGCACCCCAACACCAACCACGACGTCCCGGACAAATTCTTCCCGCCTCCCAACCCCCTCAAGAACGCCGGCGACGGCGCCCAGGGCCGCCAGGAAAGGACTTGCGCGTCAAGCTGCGGCCCCGGTGGCCAAGGGCCGGAAAGCCATCCCGATGGAAGGCGATTTCAAGGATTTCTGACCGGCTGATGGATTTGGAATTTGAAGACTACGACTCTGCCGCCGCTCGTGCCCGCGGATTCCTCCGCCTGCAACGGGCCACCTCACCGGTGAAACCGCCGCCGCCGGATCACTCAAAAATACTGATGTCCCCCGACAATTCCTCGTCGCGATAGGCGGTACGCCATTTTCCCTCTTCGTCGCAATAAGCCATCCCGCGGAAGTCCTCCACCTGAACCATGAAGAACTCGTGGATAAACGGGGATCGTTCGAGTGATTCCTCGCGAGCGGAAACCGCTTCGCCTGACAGCATCATTCTGGCGCTGGTCATTTTATAGGTTTGACCAAGTTATAACTGCGGCTGTCAACCGTGACAACTGCCCTTTGGGGCACACCAGGGTGGGCCGGGAGCGGCTGGCCCCCGGTTCAGCGCCGCCTGGGCCCGACTTTGACCGGCACGCGGCGGCGACGGCCCAAGGCTCCAATTTTTCAAGTGTTTTTGGCGTTTTTTCGCGCCAGCCAACACCAGCGCCGCCCCGCCGGCACCGCCCCGCTCCGGGGGTCCCGGGCCGCAACATTCGCCGCCGGTTGCGAAAAAATTGGCAATTTTTGGTTACCTTTTGCCAAGTAATGTGTTTAGAACACTTCATCACTTATGTTTAATTTCTATTGCTCCACCAAAAGTGTCATTAACTATGAATGCATGCTTTGCCAAACCCCAAAAAAAGCGGATTCAAGCCGTGCTCGACCTGGCCAGTGGCGACAAGCGGTACAAGATTCTGGAAGTCCACATGAAGAAGCACCAGTACCGCCAGGATGCGCTGATTGAAGTGTTGCACAAGGCGCAGGAACTCTTCGGCTACCTGGAGGACGACCTGCTGCTGTTCGTCTCGGTCAAGCTCAAGCTCCCGCCCAGCCGGGTTTTCGGCGTGGCCACCTTCTACCATTTCTTCCAACTCAAACCGCAGGGCGAACATACCTGCGTGGTCTGCCTGGGGACCGCCTGCTACGTGAAGGGGGCGGACAAGATCATCGACGCGATCACCCGCAAGTTCAACGTGCGGCCCGGCGAAACCACCGCCGACAACCAGGTTTCGCTGCTCACCGCCCGCTGCATTGGCGCCTGCGGCATCGCCCCGGCGGTGGTCTATGACGGCACCGTCACCCCGCGCACCACGCCCGAATCCGCCCTCGAACAAATCAACCAGTGGGTGCAAAAATGATTCTCAACGACCTGCTACAAATCAAGGAAAAGGAACAGGCGGCCCGCAAAAAGATCGTGCTCCGCTGCTGTCTGGCCGCCGGCTGCATGTCCTCCGGCTCCAAAGGGGTGAAGGAGCAACTGGAAAAGGCGGT
>Ga0326728_10023691_pt1 | contig 11213 bp, 7 predicted proteins | sample MB3enrmetagenome_FD_207602 | JGI IMG/M metagenome (GOLD analysis project Ga0326728, IMG submission 207602) | Lab enriched peat soil microbial communities from McLean, Ithaca, NY, United States - MB31MN | ecosystem: Environmental > Terrestrial > Soil > Wetlands > Peat | place: USA: New York... | reverse complement strand
CAAAAATCAAAGCAAAAGCGCACCGCCCGAATGATCCGCCAACTCCGCGACCTCGGTTACCGCGTCGAACTGCTTAAACCCGCAGCGGGGGCGCCGGCCTGAGACAGGTTTTTCGACCCTGCGGCTTGACCGGTCATCCCGGCGACGACGTTGTATTCTAGCGGCACGTCGCGGCTGCGTCGCCCTTTTCTTTCCGATCGGTTCCTTTTCGGCACGGTGCGCCTACTCAAGCGGCGCCGCGAATTAGCTCACGCAGATTTCCAATGAATCCAGTGAAGGTGGGGCTGGTCGGTCGGGCTCAGGACTGGCGGTGGCGTGGCTTGTGCCAGATCGACGCATCGAGAAAGCTCTTGCCAGCAAAGAAACATGACCAAGGCTTCCGGGGTGCTGCCAACCAGCGGCGCTTCGCTTGCTGGTTGCCGGCCCCTGAAGCATCACGTTACCCGCCACGGATCGGAGTCGCTGCATGGAATACCGCCCCATCAACCTTGCTGAAAAGCTCGCAAAGTTCTCCGAGCACTGGTCACCAAAGATCATTGCGCGGATGAATGACTACCACTTCAAATTAGTGAAGTTCCAAGGAGAGTTCGTATGGCACGATCACAAGGACACCGATGAAGTATTCATCGTCCTTGACGGAGAGATGGTGATTCATTTTCGTGATCGTGACGTGTCTCTGAAAAAGGGGGAATTGTTGGTGATCCCAAAAGGCGTTGAACACAAGACTTCAGCGAAAGCCGAGTGCCGAGCCATGCTCGTTGAGGCGGTGGGCACGGTGAACACCGGGCTTGCCGGCGGGGAGAAGACTGCGCCCGCTGACGCGTGGATTTGAGGCGACGGCCAACCGGCGCATTAACACCGTCGCACAAAAAGCGGTCCTGCGCTTGCTGTTCTTGCGCCGGTTGCGCGCATTCCGTCGCTCGGAGCCGGCACGCCTGCTGTTTTCTGGGGTCATATCGCCGCGTCGCCAGACACAGCCGCGCCCATGATTGTCCCGACAGCACACTCACTTTGCGGGAGGGTTGGAAGGGGGCGCGGCGGCCTGAACTTTCGCGATGGCGTCCTTCATGCCGGTCACCCACTTCTCCGTTGCGTCGTAACCGAGGCCCTTCAGGCGGACGACGCCCCCCGCATCGACAATCCAATTCGCCGGGATTCCAAACACCTTGAGCGTCTCCCACACGTAGTTGGACGCGGGAATGACAGTGAACGCGAGCTGATGCTCCTTCATGAAGGGCGCGACGAGCCCCGGGTTCTCGTCAGCGTTAAATGAGACGAACTGAACGTCGGAGCGATTCTTGTATTGGTCGATGAGTTTTTGTAAGCGAGGCAACTCCTCGCGGCATGACCCTCACCAGGACGCCCAGAAGTTCAGGAACGTCACCTTGCCTTTCAGCGCGGCCACGTTCCAAGTCTTGCCGCTGAGGTCCGCGAGTTCAAAATCAGGCAGGGGTAGACTGGCGTCCTCCCACGTCAATCCGGCCTGACTGGCCAAAGCGTCGGCCCGGCGGCCGTACCACAGCCGCCAGCCCTCGTCCGTGCCGCCGAGGTTGGCCCAGAGTTGGTGCGCACTGTCCGCGAGCTCATCCTTCTTTCCGGTCTCGGGTTTCTGCTGGGCATCGAGCCGGGTGAGCAGCGCATTCTCGTAGAACCCCATCGCATCGAGCTTGCGCCCACGCAGCTCCGCTTCCCGCGCCATCTGCCCCCAGTAGGCCGAGAGCCTGCGGGCATAGGATTTCTTGTGGCGCTGGATGTCACCCACCTGTGACTTGAGGTCCTGGAGCCACTCGTCCATCTGCGTTAGCGCGATCTGGGCCTTGTCCGCCTGCTTCAATTGCAGGTATCCGTCCACCTCAAATTCCAGCATCTGAATGCGTGAGTAATCCTGATTGTATTTGAGGTTGTCGAGGCTTTCCTTGTCGATGAGATCGTAGGGCGGCGTCTTGGACTCGAGTTCATATTGCGCGAGCCCTTCCTGCGCCCACTCCACCTCGCGCTCGGGCTCCAGATGCTTCTGGGAGAGGGCCTCGGCCAACTCGGAGTAAACATTGGAGTCCGGGCCGTCGGGCCCGGCGTTGCGGATGGCAACTTGGAGCGCCTGGTCGAGCGCCGCCTTCACGTCAGCCGCGGGCACATCTTCAAGCGCTTCGATGGCGTCGAGCCGGTAATACCACATATTGAAAGAGTTAGGACGCTCCCTGATCCACTGGGCACTCTGCTGCAACAGGTCGTGGTAAAAGGCCTGTTTCACAGCCGGGGTCGCATCTTCGCCCGGCCAGTGGTGGTCTTTTGCCCATTTCGTCATGGCCGCCAGCTCATAGGGCCGCGGAAAACGAGTCTGGGCCTGCTCCTGTGCCCAATCGGACTGCTTCTGATCGTTCGCCAATTTGTAGCCGTCTTCCAGCGCCTCGTACCACTGGCGCTTGTCCTCCAGTTTGAGCTGGCGGAGGCGTTCGAGGTCCTGGCCCACTTGCCGTCGCAGGGCTTCGTAATCAGACGCCGGATGCGCCTTGAACTCGAGCGACCAGAGCGTTCGGTAAGCGCCCACGGCCTCGGCGTCGCTGCGGCTTGCGAGCATCGTGCGCAAAGGGGTGGTATACGGGCGCAGAAGGTCCTTGTCGTCCATGCGCGTCAGCGCCTCGTAACCGTCCAGGGAGGCGGGGCAAGCGTCAAGGAAGGCCCGGAGGTGGGTGGCACTTTGTTCTTTGTTCAAGAATACCGGTGAGCTGTAGATGGTCAAAAGCTGAAGATGCGGCCAGGGGAATTTCGGATCCGCCTTCAGAGCAGCACTGAACAGCTTGATGGCCTCCGGTGACTGGCGTCCTACCAGCGTCAAGCCGTAGAGGTATGCCGACTGCGGGTTGTCGGGATTCCGCTCGTAACGCGCCTTGTATTCGGCAATCACCTTGTCCTTGTCGGACCTGCTATCCATCGAGTTGATGTACGCCCGCTGGACGAAGACGTCTTCGGGGTACTGGCGCAGCAAGGCTTGAAGGGCGGCGGCGTATTGTTCGTGAAACTGCCAGTCCGTCAGCGCCGGGGTCTGCTGGGGCAACTGGTCGAGGGCCGCCTTGACGGCCGGAGCGGGACCGCACACGTTGGCTGACTGTGCCCACGCGTTGCCGGACGCCCATCCCACCCACAGCAATGAGAAGCAGAGCCAAAGCTCTAGAAGGCCGATAAACGGAGATTTCTGAGTTCCCATCAAACCCTCCGAACTCGGGAGTTTCCCGTCTTTCTGTATCTGGAGTTTAGCTCGTCTAATCCCTCAAGGTCAAACTGACCGGCGTGTGGCATGGCATGTGTGGCATGGCATTGACAGGCAGTAGGATGCAAGCTACTCTCCTACTCGCCCATCTTGTGGCGTGAGGGTACCGGAGGGAATCATGCGAAATCGGAGTGGATTTTTGTGCCTGCTGTCCGCACTTGTGACCTTGTTCGTACTTGTCCCCGCTGGACCTGCGTCGGCCGGGCAATCGGCAGCTCCTTGTGAGCTGAAGGACGACGCCGCCTACACCGCCGCGATCCGCAAAGACACCACGGAGCCATTCTTTTCCACGGAGCTTGTGGACCACCTGCCCTGGAGCTCCTGCGTGCCGGCCCCGGATACTTATCTCGGCCACATCGTGGGCGCGCCCGACGTGCTCGACCATGTGGCCGAAATCAACGGCTACATGCGCCTGCTCGCCAGCCGCAGCCCGCGCGTACGCGTCTTCTCCATGGGCCAGAGCGAGGAAGGCCGCGAAATGATTTTGGTGGCGATCGCCGACGAGGCCACCATCCAGAATCTGGATCGCTACCGCGGAATCACGGCGCGGCTGGCGGATCCGCGCGGCTTGAGTGACGCCGAAGCCAAGGCACTGGTTCAAGACGGCAAGCCTATCTACTGGGCGGACGGAAGCATTCACTCGCCCGAAACCGGCTCGCCCGAAATGCTGATGGAGCTAGCTTATCGCCTTGCGGTGGAAGACACGCCGCTGCTCGAGAGCATCCGCAAGAATTGCATTGTCTTGCTCACGCCCGTGACGGAGACCGACGGTCACGACCGCTACGTCGATGTCTACATGTACCGCAAGCACCATCCGGAGGCCAACACCTACCCGCTCACCTGGTGGGGCCATTACGTCTCGCATGACAACAACCGCGACGCGATCACGCTGTCGCTCGACCTCTCCAAGAACATCACCAGGGCCTACCTCGAGTGGCACGCCACCGTGTTGCACGATCTGCACGAGTCTGTCCCCTATCTTTACATCTCCACGGGCACAGGCCCTTACAACGCCTGGCTCGATCCCATGGTCACCAGCGAGTGGCAGCGCATGGCCTTTTACGAGGTGGAAGAACTAACGCGACGCGGCGTGATTGGCGTCTGGACGCATGGCTTCTATGACGGATGGACGCCGAATTACATGTTCTGGGCGGCGACGGGGCACAACTCTATCGGCCGTTTCTACGAAACCTTCAGCAACGTGGGAGCAGACACCGCCGAGCACTCGCTCGATGCCTCCTCGACCAGCCGCGAGTGGTACCGTCCCAACCCTCCCCTGCCCAAGGTGAAATGGTCCGCGCGTGACAACATCAACCTCCAGCAGAGCGGCTTGCTGCTCGGCATGTACAACGTCGCCAGCCACGCCCAGGAGTTTCTCCAGGACTTTTACACAAAGAGCAAACGAGCGGTGGCCAAGGCGCGCACAGAAGGTCCGGCCGCCTGGGTGCTGCCCGCCGATGACCCTCGCCCCGGCGACCAGGCGCGCTTGCTGAACATCCTCGAATCGCAGGGGATCGAGATTTCCCGCGCCCAGGAGGCCTTCGCCGCGCCCGTGCCGAACGTGGAAAGCCCGGCCATCGGCGGTGAAAGCAAGCCGGCAGAGGCGAAGGAAGCGCGCGGCGAGGCAAAACCTGCGGAAGCCAAGGAAACAGGCGGGGAGCAAAAGACAAAAGCGAAGGAGCCCGCGGCCACTACCCTCCAACATTTCCCTGCTGGCAGCTATATCATCCGCATGGATCAGCCTTACAGCCGCTTCGCCGACACGCTGCTTGACACCCAGTACTACAGCACTCGCGATCCCCGCCCTTACGACGACACCGGCTGGACGCTGGGCGCTCTGGCGAACGTCAAGACGGTGCGGGTGATGGACACCGCCATCCTTGACGTGCCTGTGACTCGAGTGGAGGGCAGTGTGACCGTGAGTGGAGGCGTGAAGGGGAGCGGCCACACGACGTATCTCGTCAACCACAACACCGACAGCGCGTTGGCCAGCTTCCGCTACCGGCTGGCGAGCGTCCCTATGGAGGCGGCCGAGGAGCCCTTCGAAGTGAGCGGCCAAAAGTTCGCGCGCGGCACTTTCATCATTGCCAACACAGAGCGCCGCCAGGTTGAAGATGCCGCGCGCGACCTCGGGATCAGCGTCTGGGCAACCGATGAGAAGCTGAGCGTCCCCCATCATAGCCTCGAGGCGCCGCGGGTAGCCCTCATGCACGACTGGCGGGAAACCCAGGACGATGGCTGGTTTCGGGTCAGCCTGGACCAGCTCAAGATCCCCTACATTTACATCGCCGACACGAAGATCCGCGAGACGCCAAGCCTCCGCGACCAGTTCGACGTGCTCATCGTGCCGCCGGATTGGGACGACCTGGCGGACATGCTGCAAGGTATTCCCCTGCGCGGCAATCCCATGCCTTGGAAAAACACCCCGGAGACGCCCAGCTTCTTTGCGCCCGGGCTTGATTCGAGTGACGATATCCGGGGCGGTCTCGGTTATTCAGGCCTCGCCAGTCTGGCCAAATTCGTTGAGGAGGGCGGCCTGCTGGTGACTGTGGAGTCAGCCTCGACTCTACCGGTGGACGGCGGAATGACGGAGATGCTCTCGCTTCGCCGGCCGCAGAGGCTGGTGTGCCCGGGCGACGTGTTGCTGGCCAAGGTGGAAGATGCAAAGAGTCCGATAGCCTATGGCTATGGCGAGAAGCTTTACGTTTATTACCGCGCAGGCGCCATCCTGAATGTCGGCCTCGGCTTCGGCGGCCGCCGGCGCGAGGAAGGAGGTGAGACGCGAAGCAGCGGGCGCGGCTCACCGACCGATCCCGATGTGATTCAGGGCCGCCATTATATGCCTCCTGAAGAGGAGCCCAAACGTACTCCGCGCGAGCAGGAGCTCCACGTCCCGGACGAGATGCGAATGTACTTGGGCTCCCGCATCCCACCCGCCGAGCAGTTTCCGCGAGTGATTCTACGTTTTGCAGAGGCCAAGAGCCTGCTGCTGAGCGGACTGCTGGACGGGGCGCCGGAACTGGCGGAAAAGCCTGCGGTGGTAGACGTGCCTCATGGCCAGGGGCACATCCTGCTCTTCGCCACCAACCCCATGTGGCGGAATGAAAACTCCGGCAGCTTCTTCCTGCTCTTCAACGCCCTGCTGAACTACCGTCACCTGGACGTGGGGCACACCGCTCCGGAAGCTGGATCAAAGGCCGGTAAGAAATGAAAGAGCGGGGTAGGGAACCGGGCTCACATCCGAGGTCTTTCTCTCCAGGCGATAGCTGGGGACATTTCTGCAAGCTGTTTCCGGAACTCTCGCGAGGGCGCTGTGTCAGTCCGCTTCAACCATGGTTTTCAACCCCTCGCGCTTGGTGACCTCCTCAAAGCGCGCCGGAACATCGTCCAGGCAGAGCCGGTGTGTGATCCAGGGCGAAGTATCTATCACACCCTCTTCGATCATGCGGATGACGCGCGGAAAATGTCCGGCGCTGTTACGGGACGCCAGCAAGGTGAGCTCGCGGTGGTGAAAAAGCGGGTCGTCGATGGGCGCCGTGCCTTTGGCTAGCCGACCCAAACGATGCGGCCGCCGAATCGCGCCCGGGAAAAGCTCTGAGCCATCGAAGCGATGTTGCCCGTGGCATCAATCACCACATCGGCCAAACGGTCGTCAGCCTCAACGAGAGCTTCCACCCCGAGGCGCTCCACCAGGGCACGCCGATACGGAGTGGTCTCGATAACGCGGACGCGTGCTCCAGCGGCCGAGGCCAGTTGCGTGACGGCCGTGCCGATGGGACCCGCGCCGATCACCAGCACGTGGTCGCCCGCCGCCAACCCCGATCTCATCACGGCATGCGCACCGATGCTCAGCGGCTCAACCAACACCAATTGGTCGAACGTGAGGCGAGACGACGTGTGAATATGATCGAGAGGCACGGCGAGGAACTCCCGCATGCCGCCGTTCAGGTATGGCTCGACGGTGCAATGGGCGCCGGCCGATATACCACGGTCGTTCGCCTGCACTTCCACTACCTCCGCTCCCAACTCATGGCGAATGACTGGCGCTTGCGGCATTACGGATTCCTGGGGGTAGAATATCCGGGACTGGAATTGCGCCGCTGTCACTGAAGTTTGGAGGTGAGGTCATGCAATTCGAAAAGACGCCATCGCGACGAAGATTCCTGAAAGGCACGCTCACCGCAGCCGCGGCGATCGGATTTCCCACCATTGTCCCGGCCCGCGTCTTCGGACGCAACGCACCGAATAGCATGATCCAGGTGGCGCAGATGGGCTGCGGCCGCATCGCCCGGGACTCCGAATTCAAGGGCATTCTTAGGAATAGCGGTGTGGCCAGGTATGTGGCTGTGTGCGACCTGGATACTGTTCGCATGGCCGACGCGAAAAGCCTGCTCGAACAGGCCTACGCGGAGAAGTTCGGGGCAGGGAAGTACGCGGCGATCAAAACCTACGGCGATTATCGCGAGATGCTCCAGGACAAGAGCATCGACGCGGTCTGTATCAGCACGCCCGATCACTGGCACGCGCAACCCGCTATGGAAGCGGCGTTGGCCGGCAAAGACATCTATCTCCAAAAGCCCGCTTCGCTGACCATCAAGGAGGGCCGCCAGATGGCGGATACGGTCAAGCGGACGGGCCGCATTTTCCAGCAGGGAAGCCAGCAACGTTCGGATTATAACTTTCGCTATGCCTGCGAGTTGGTTCGCAATGGCCGCATCGGAAAAGTTCAACAGGTCCTGATTGGGTTGCCGGTGGATCCCTCTGGGGATGTGGAACCGGAAATGCCCGTGCCGTCCAACTTGAATTACGAGATGTGGCTCGGCTCGACGCCTATGGTTTACTACACGGAAAAACGCGTGCACCCACAGGCAGCGAACCTGGAAGATCGCTACGCTCGTCCGGGCTGGCTGCGTTGCGAGCAGTTCGGCGCCGGCATGATCACCGGCTGGGGCGCGCATCACATCGACACCGCACACTGGGGCATGGGCGCCGAATACACCGGACCGGTGGAGATCGTCGCCAGCGCCGAGTTCCCCAAGAAGGGGTTGTGGGACGTTCATGGCCCGTTTCACGTGCGGGCGCACTATGCCAACGGCGCCGATGTATTTCTCAGCGAGAAGTATCCGACCGGCGTCAAGTTTATCGGTGAAGACGGCTGGATTTGGGTCACGCGCGGCGCGCCCGTCACCGCCAGCGATCCGGCCGGGGAAAAGTCGCGCAACGCGGCGCTGGATGCGAGCGACCTGAAGATGCTCCGGGCTGGCATCAAGGACAACGAAATCCGCCTGCACCATAGCCCCAAGAACGATCATCACCTGGACTGGCTGACTAGCATCAAGACGCGCCAGCCGCCGGCAGCGCCGGCGGAAGTGGGCCATCGGTCCTGCACCGCCTGCCTGCTGGCCCATGCGGCCATGAAATTGAATCGCGAACTCAAGTGGGACCCGCAGGCGGAACGCTACGTCAACGATGAGGAGGCAAACGCCCTGCTTTCCCGTCCGCAGCGCGCACCCTATGGCACCGACTACGTGCTGGCCAAGCAGGGTTAAGGGGGAGGCTGGCAGGATTCGCTGTGCTTCGCGCCTGGGGTTGCTACTCCTTGGCATTTTGATGCGATAATAGTGCCGGACTCGGCCCCGATCTGGCTAACGTTTTTGCGCATAACCGATTGATTAACGGATTAGATTGGGGCGGGCTCGAACTTCAACTGTATTGCGAAGTCCAGGAATAAGGTCACAGGAGCCCCCTCTCTGTGCGCGACTCTGATTTGCCGGCGGAATGGTCGGCTCAACGGCGGGCAAACCTAAAGGCCCAATCCCCCTTTTGCAGCATATAATGCGGGACGAGCAAATCAACCGGCGGAGATTCTTGAAGACGGCAGGAGCAAGTGCGCTGCTTGCCGGGTCCGCCGCAAATTCCACTTTGCCTGCGGGGCAAGGGCCGGAGCCCGAATGCTGTTCGCAGCCCCCGCGAGGAATGGTCGAGCATATGGGAGATCCCGCCCTCGTCAGACTCATCACGCTCGATCCCGCCCACTTCCACGCGGCTCTGGTTCAAAGAGAGATGCTGCCAGGGATCGCGAAACGCGTTTCTATTTACGCTCCTCTCGGCCCGGATCTCCTGGCGCATTTGAGTCGTATCGAACAATTCAACACCAGAGCCGACAACCCGACGAACTGGGAACTCGATGTCCACTGCAGCCCTCGGTCGCTCGAAGAGATGCTTTCCGCGCGGCCGGGCAATGTCGTGGTGCTTTCTGGCCGTAATCGCGGCAAGATCGATAAGATCAAAGCGTCTCTTGATGCGGGCTTGAATGTATTAGCTGACAAGCCTTGGATTATCCGGGCCGAAGACCTTCACGCTCTCGAGTCCGCTCTGGACGTTGCCGATCGTAAAGGCCTGGTCGGCTACGATATGATGACCGAGCGATACGAGATCACCACGATCATTCAGAAAGAACTCGTGAATGACCCAGCGATCTTCGGCTCGATTGTGCCGACCTCGGATAACAATCCCGGCGTCTTCATGGAAAGCGTCCATCACATCATGAAGACTGTCGCCGGGCTCCCGAGCCTGCGCCCGCTGTCTTTCTTTGACATCCAGGAGCAGGGGGAGGGCCTCACCGATGTCGGCACCCATCTGGTGGATCTGGTCCAGTGGACGCTTTTTCCCAATCAAGCCATCAATTATCGGGAAGACATCGAGGTATTGGGCGCCAAGCGGTGGGCTACCTCCATCACGGCATCTCAATTTCGGCAGATTACTGGGGGCGCGGATTTTCCCGGCGTTCTGGCCCCTTACGTCCAGGGAGACCGATTCGACTATTACTGCAACAATCAGGTCGATTACAAGATTCGGGGCATCCATGTGCGGCTGAACGTACTGTGGAATTACGAGTCGCCGGCCGCCGTGGATTTTCATCATGCCGTATACCGGGGGACCAACGCCCGCATCGAGGTACGGCAGACCGGCAAAGAAAACTACCGACCCGAATTGTACGTCGCGCCTAACGGGCCTGAGGGCCACGCCGCAGTCCTTCGGGCATTGCGAGACCATATCCAGCGGTTACAGGACGCCTATCCCGGTATCGAATGCGAGGTCTTGGGCGATGAGTTGCACGTGAGCATTCCGGATCGCTACCGAGTCAGCCACGAGGCGCACTTCGCCCAGGTTTTGGCTCAGTTCCTGAAGTATTTGAAATCGCCAGAATCGATGCCGGCGTGGGAGCGGCCTAATATGATCGCGAAATACTACGTCACGACCGCGGGCGTGCAACTGCCTCTTTTGGTGCAGGCAAAGTGTGGCTGATGCGTTTTCGTCCTCGTGTGGCCGCCTGATCTACTACACCCAGACAAGCCGAGCCCGGCCGAAGTATCGATCCCAAAGGGTCAGAACGGGGGCGAATAAGCAATTCGCCAGCTCAAGAGTGGCCTTTTCGGCCCCCCCCCTGATGCCTACATTCACGAATCGTTACGTTCCGCTGCTGGTCATACCTAATTGGAATCCTGGAGCCCTTCTTCGCGCTTCGCCGCGGACCTGGGAAAGACGCAACTTTGGAAGTCTTTCTCTAACCTCCGCTCCGCGCACCTTTCTGCGCCGGCACATCCAGGGCGGATGAAATGCCGGCGCATCACTCGATATTCTGGGGTCTACTGGAAGATCCTTCCGCCGTCGACCACGAGGTTCTGCCCAGTGATTGCGCCAGCGGCAGAACTGAGGAAAAACAGCATTACCGGTGAGATATGACACGGTTGGACCAGAAACTTCAGCGACTGGACACGCAGCAGCATTTTCTTGTCGTCCTCGGTTACGTACTTGCGGAGTTGCTTTTCCGTCATAACCCATCCCGGGTTTAGCATGTTGACGCGAATACCATCGTGTCCCAGTTCGCGCGCCAGAGAGCGCGTGAAGCCCAGGATGCCGCTCTTGGTAGCGTTGTAAACCG
>Ga0326728_10023688_pt1 | contig 11214 bp, 16 predicted proteins | sample MB3enrmetagenome_FD_207602 | JGI IMG/M metagenome (GOLD analysis project Ga0326728, IMG submission 207602) | Lab enriched peat soil microbial communities from McLean, Ithaca, NY, United States - MB31MN | ecosystem: Environmental > Terrestrial > Soil > Wetlands > Peat | place: USA: New York... | reverse complement strand
TTCTCTTGCTTTCTGATCGTATTGAATCTCTTTAGCCATCTATACGCCTCCTTGTATTAATCTTCGATTACGGCAAGAACATCATCTTCTCTTAAGATAAGATGCTCCTCGCCGTCGATCTTTATCTCCGTTCCGGAATATTTACCGAACAGAATCTTGTCGCCAACCTTTACCGACACCGGGGACCGCTGACCGCTTTCGAGGACCTTCCCTTCCCCTACCGCGATGACGCGGCCTTCCTGGGGCTTTTCTTTGGCTGCGTCAGGGATAATGATACCCCCCTTTGTTTTCTCCTCCTCTTCGAGCCTCTTGATTACGAGTCTGTCCTGTAATGGTTTCACCTTCATTTGTATCACGCTCCTTTCTTAATTTTTGGCGAATTAGCAATCGACGTGACCGATTGCTAAAGGTAATATAATTGCTGTAATGCTTTTTTGTCAATAGCAGGGGATAATTTTTTTTCGCAGAAAGTGCGGCCGGGCGAAGCGAAAAGCATCCGACCGATACAATTCAACCCCCCGCTTGAATATCCCCCCGTTTGGTACTATACTAGCTCACCATGAAAAAGACCTCATTCGTGCTTGCGATCGCCCTCGTCCTCCTCGCTTCCGCCGCCTTTTCACAGGATTACAACAGTGCATTGAAGACGGCGAAAAAGGAGAATAAACCGCTCCTTCTCTACTTCTTCAGCAAATCCTGCTACTACTGCACCCTTATGGACAGTAACACGCTCGCCGACAAAGAGATCGCGGCCATCCTGAAAAAGAACTTCGTCTTTCTGCGCGTAGACGTGGACAAGTCCGAAGACCTTGGCAGGCTCTATCGCATTAGCGGCACTCCGTCCTCCTGGTTCCTCGAGTCTTCGGGGAAGCGCGTGGGTGAGATACCCGGATATGTCGAGATGGGGGACTACAAGCACATCCTTGACTACGTGAAGGGAAGACACTACAGGGAGATGGACCTCCAGGCGTATCTCAAAAATGCTTCAGCCAGGAGATAGGCCGCCACACAGCCGCGCCCACGTACCGCGCTCTTTAAGCTTCCACCTCAGAGAACGCGTCTGAAGTGCGAGAAATTGCGCTTCCAGTAGGCGGCTTCGACGCTGTCTACGGTAACGCCCCTCGATTTCGAGGCATGGATAAACTCCAGCCGGTTGATCATGATTCCCACGTGGCGCTCGCGTCCTATGAGGAAAACGACCAAATCGCCCGAGGCGACGTCACTTCGCCCGATCTCATAACCTATCTTATCGAGCCCGTCCGTCGAAACAGGCACGGCCATGCCGAACCGTCCGTACACATAATAGACAAAACCGCTGCAGTCAAAGGTGTCAGGTCCTTTGGCCCCATTTTTGTATGGCTTGCCGAGGAGGGTCACCGCATACCGGACAATATCACCGGACATCCGCGCCGCAGGGGCCGGCTCGTAAGTCCTTACTGTTTTTGGGGCGCAGCCGAAGGCGGCAAGCAGGGACAAGGCTATCGTGAGACTCACGAAAAACCATATGTCTTTCGGTATCCACCTCTGCCGGCTCAATCTCACCCGTGCGCTCGCAGTACCTCAAAAACCTCTTTAAAGGAATCATTGTACAGGGCATGGTCGAGAAAGGGAAGGACTTTTGCGCTCGGGTGATACCCGATAGCCACGCCTGCCTCCTCGAACATACCCAGGTCACCCTCGCCATCGCCCACAGCCGCCGATTCTTCCTTCCTCAAACCCCTCTCGCCCAAAATCTTCTTTACCCAGTGACCCTTGTGCCGAAGTCCGCCGGATGCGGGGGAATGCGTATCCGCAACCGCAGCGCATGAGGCGCCATCGCCGGCACCCCCCGGTCCCTCGCAAACCGGGCGCCCCGTGTCGTGCGCCACATTTATCCTGATGTCGCCCGTAAGCACGCCATTTTCCACGACCAGCTCATTGGCGACGGCAAGCGTCATGCCCAGCTCCTGTTTTACCCTCTCCACAAGAAAGGAGAGCCCCGTCGAGAGGAGAACCGTGAGAACGCCCTCGCTTCTGAGCGTCTGCATCGTCTCTCTTACTCCGTCGTGGTAAGGGATTTCTGCTATTATCTCAAGGACGCGCTTTTCGGTCATGCCCTTCCAGAGCGACGCGTCCCGCCTGCAAAACTCAAGGTAATCGATCTCCCCCGCGCGAAAAAGGCGCTGAAACTCGTCCGCGTTCCGGTCCCACATGCCTAATCTTTCATGGATGTACTGCCAACTGCTCTTCACGGTGGTGAGCGTTCCGTCGCAGTCGAAAAAAACGATGCGTAAGGCCATGCTGTCCTTATAGCATGTCGCCATCAAAAAATCTATTTTTGGGCGACCTTAAAGCGCGTCGCCATCAAAAAACCTATTTTTTCAGCTATGGAAGCTTTATAATAGCAGATATGCAGGTGCTGGATGGGCATACGCACATATTCCCGCCCGAGCTGATACGGCAAAGGGAAAAGATAGCGGGCCGTGATAGGGGATTTGCCGCGATTTACGGCGACAGCCGTTCCAGGATGGCCGACGGCGACGGTCTCGTTGCCTATATGGACCGGGAGGACATCGACCGGGTGGTCACCGGCTGCTTTCCCTTCAGGGACGCCGCGCGTATCCGCCTCGCCAATGATTACGTGCTCGATATGGCAAGGAAAGACACGAGGATCATACCCTTTATCCTCGTCGACAGGGACGATGAGGAGAAAGCCCTGGCCGAGGCCCGGCGCTGCTTCGAGCAGGGCGCGCGAGGTGTGGGGGAGATAGCCTGGTATGACCGCCCTTTCGGCGCACGGGAGCGAAAAAGCATCGACGCCCTTGCAGGATATATGGAGCAGACGGGCATGGTGCTTCTGATGCACCTGAACGAGCCGGTAGGCCATCGTTATCCGGGCAAGACAGAGGCCGACTTCGGCGAAGTGGCCGCTTTTGTGGAAGCGCACCAGGCCCTGAAGATCATACTGGCCCACCTGGGAGGCGGTATCTGTTTCTACGAGCTGATGCCCGAGATCCGGAAGGCCTTTTCCCTGGTGTACTACGACCTCGCCGCCTCCCCTTTCCTTTACTCGGATGACCTCTATCGTTTTGCCGCGGCCTTCCTGCCGGACAAAGTGCTCTTCGGCTCCGATTACCCCCTGCTCACCCTGAGCCGCTACAAGCCCCGGCTGGACGGGCTCGGAGACGAGGTGAAGGAGAAGTTCCTGTGGGGTAACGGGAGGCGCCTTTTTGGCGGTTGATTGGGACAAACGGTACCGGGAGGGCTTCTATGCCGAGCCGCACGGGGCGCACGGCCTGCTCCGGCGGTTTTCCCCCCTGATACCCCGGGGCAAGCCGGTAATCGACATTGCCATGGGCCAGGGCCGGGACCTGCTTTTCCTGGCCCGGAAAGGATTCCCTGTCTATGGTCTCGAAAGGTCCACCGAGGCGATCAAGCTCGCCGCTCAGGCCGCGCAGGAGGAGCTCACGGGACTCACGATGGTTCAGGGCGATGCCGGCTCCCTTCCCTTTAAGCCCGCGGCCGCCGGATGCGTGCTCGTCTTCTACTTTCTGGTGAGAGAAATCATGGCCGACCTGACCGGGCTCCTCATGCCCGGCGGCCTGCTCCTGTACGAGACGTTTCTGAAACGCCAGAATGTCATCGACAGGCCCAGAAACCCCGACTACCTGCTGGACGACGGCGAGTTGCCGGGCTATTTCCGCGACCTGGACCTCTTGTTTTATGAAGAGGGGATTTTCGCCGTCGAGGGGAAGCAGCGCGCTCTGGCGCGGTATGCGGGGAGGAAGCGATGATTATCGAATGGAGCCCGGCAAGGCCCAAAAAGAAGACAACCGCCCTCATCAAAGAGAGCCTGGAAAACGGCGCTATCATCAGCTACCCGACCGACACCTTCTACGGCCTGGGATGCGACCTGTTCAACATCAAAGCGATAAAGACCCTCTATGCCATGCGGGGGCTCAGCGAAAAAAGGCCTCTGAGCATCATTTTCAAAGATATCAAGGACATAAGCGAGTACGCCGTCCTTACCGATTTCGCCTTCCATATCCTGAAGAGCACGCTGCCCGGCGCCTACACGTTTATCTTGAAGGCAAAAAGGATAGTGCCGAGACTCCTCATGACGCCGAAGAAGGAGCTGGGGGTCAGGATGCCCGACCACGAGGTTCCCCGGGCACTCGTCAATCTGCTCGGAAGACCCATAATCAATACCACGGCGAAATCGGCCCGGCAGGAATACATATCCGACCCGAGGGAGATAGAGCGATATTTCAAGAACCAGGTGGCGTTCGTGATCGACGGCGGGCTCATCAGCGGTGAGCCGTCGACCGTCATAAGCCTCGTCGACGACAGGGTACAGCTCCTGAGAGAGGGCAAAGGGCCGCTTACAGATCTTCTTCGGGGCTAGTCTCGCCGCCCGCGAGGGCCTCTTCCATCTCTCCTTCGAACCCCTCGCCCAGTTCGTCACGGAACTCGCTGCCCATTCTCTTCATCAGCTTTTCCACGGACCGCGGGTCGTTCTCATTGAGGTCGCCCAGCGTGCCGGGGTCGAGAAGGCTCTCCATCCTCTTCTCCTCGCTCCTCAGAACGGCAACCCGGGAGAGCACCCTTCTCACGGCCGGCGACTTGCAGTGCTTGCAGTAAGGCTCGACTGCCTCGTTCACCCGGAGGAGCAGAAAGGACGATCTTTTTTTACAGGCATCACAATAGTATTCGTAGATGGGCATGCAAAAAGTTTATTTTTTTCGGTATAATTTGTAAAGGCTTCACGTCGAGTTTCACGGCGATATGGCCAAAATAGCGCATCAGGCTTATATTAGTAGCAAAATTTTGATACCGGGAGACAACCCCGGCGTATATCGCTATTGCAGGTGGTGATCATGGCTAAGAAAGACTACTACGAAATCCTCGGCGTACAGAAAACAGCATCGGAAGAGGACGTGAAAAAAGCCTACCGAAAGCTGGCCCTTAAGTATCACCCTGACAGGAACCCCGGGAACAAGCAGGCAGAAGAGCAGTTCAAGGGAATAAACGAGGCCTACGCGGTCCTGAGCGACAAAGAAAAACGGAAGGAATACGATACGTACGGCATGGGCGGGTTCCAGCAGAGATATACCCAGGAGGACATTTACCGGGGTTTCAACATAGGCGACCTCTACAAGGACCTCGGCTTCGGCACGGGCGACATTTTCAGCATGATCTTCGGCAGACAGCCCACGGGGGCAGGCGCCGGAAGGGAAACCGGAAGGGCGGGCAGACGCGTACACGACTACGGTGATTTCGTCACCAGGGAACGGACGGCGGCCGGCGAGCTCGACCTGAATTACGAGCTGGAAATACCCTTTATGGATGCCATGAGGGGAGCGGAAAAGGTCCTTTCCTTCACCAGCGAGCGGGGCTCGGAAGAGATCAAGGTAAAGATCCCGAAAGGTATCGATACCGGCCAGAAATTGAGACTCCACGGCAAGGGGAACAAGGACCGTTACACAGGCAGGACCGGCGACCTGTATGTCACCGTAAAGGTCGCGGAACATCCTGTATTCAGGAGGGTGGGGAACGACATTTCTGTGAAGGTAGAGGTGAAAACGACCGACGCCTTTCTCGGGGGGAGTGTGGAGGTGCCGACCATAGACGGGCCGAAGCAGATCAAAATCCCCGCCGGTATGCGAAGCAATTCCAGGGTACGCCTCAAAGGCCTCGGCGTGCCGCACATGGGCAAGCAGGGAAGCGGCGACGAGTATGTCGAGGTGGCCATAGAGATACCACGCAGGCTCACGGACAGGCAGAAATCGCTCCTCGAAGAGCTGAGAAAAGAAGGTCTCTGATCTGAAACATACGAAAAGATCACTATGCCGCCGAATGGAGGGGAAGTGAGCAATACCCGATAGAACAACGTGCAGGCAGGTGGAAGGGCAGGCCGCGAGGACCTGCCCTTTTTCTTTAGAGCTTGACTACGTTTGCCGCTTTCGGACCTTTAGGGCTGTCGACTATATCGAAACTGACTGCCTGACCCTCGGACAAGGATTTGAACCCCTCGTCCTGGATGGCGCTATAATGACAAAAAACATCTCCCCCGTCCTCTTTCTCGATGAACCCAAACCCCTTCGACGCGTTAAACCACTTCACCGTTCCCTTTGCCATACCTGAAAAACCTCCTCATGGAAAAATGGAAAGCCCGGACTATGCCAACAAAAGCCGCACTACCGTTCCGCGCATGCGGCACCCGGTCCACTACATCCGAAACTTCAAATATTATGATGTCACAGAATAAAATAAAGATCAATAAGTTTCAGCGTCGCTTCACAGGCTCTTGCCGGGAGATCGACCCTCTTCAGATATTTTTCCGCAGCCTGCCGAGCATGAAAGGGTCCCTTCTCCCTCCCCTACCAGAGCCGTGCCTGTTTCAACCGGTCGTAAGTCCCGCCGAAATAGCTGCTGTTCCAGAATGCCGTGTGCGCGATCTCTTCAGCCACCTTCCGGGCCTTCTCCGGCACATCGGCAAACACCACTATGCGGGTCCCCTTGTCCGTATAGGGCAGCAACACTCGCCCCTAGCCGGCCGTCTTTGGCTGTTTGCGCCCAGGCGCTATGCCCGAACGGTAAGACGGCGACGAACAGACATAGTGCACACAAAAGAATTAGCGGTAAAACCCATCTCCTCCGACACGACGTGGCGACCTCCTCGTGAAATCTGCGACCCATTTATCCGGCGAACCCCGGAAACAAAAAAATTTCTCCAGAGGACCAAAAATTATCTTGACAAAAGATGTATTACAGAGTATAACATACATAGGTACTGAAAAAGCCAAACTATCCGCAAGGGTAGGACGGAAAGCGCCGGGTCTTTCACCGCAGATACCGCATCCTTTTACGAGATCGCCGGAGCCGCCAGACAACCAGAGAAAACCGGAAGGGGTTTCTTTCGTGGAAGCGTTGGCGGTACGGACAACCGGTATTGTTATTCGTGGGGAAAGGCGTTCGCCTCTCGGGCACCTTGACCTCATCCCCGCCATATGGACAAGACATGAGGTAGTTGAGGTACCGGCTGCGTCGATGACGCGCATCGACCGGCCCCTACGAGTTACTGAAGCCCTGAAATTGGATGTGAGCCTGAACGATCCCCTCAGAACCATGGCGATAGCAGCATACCGGCGCAACATGACCGCGTCGACTCCAGAAGCAAAAAGCGCTTTCCTCATCGATACATATCTCTAAAAACCTATCCTGATGAATCATCCCGGGCCGCTCATATCGAATTTACCACCTTGAGATCGCTGAAATAGGTTTTGTACACTCCCAGGTCACGTGACATGATGTTTATAGGATGTCGCCGGCCTCCCGCAACTATCGGTTTTACGCGTTCCTCCTGTCATTTCACGGGGGGAATGAAGGGTATATACTGAGCGAAGAGCCAACAGAGAAAGAAGACGATCAGTATGTGAACAAACATCTGGAGCACAGAATATCCCACGAGATCGCGGGCTCTCATATGAAGAATTCCCAGGAGAGGAAGCATCCAGAAAGGGTTCAGGAGGTTGGGGAGGGCCTCCGCGGCGTTGTAAATCTGCACCACCCATCCAAGATTCACCTGATGCTGGATTGCCGCCTGCAGGACATAAGGTGCCTCGATGACCCACTTGCTCCCGCCGGAGGGGACGAAAACACCGAGAACCGCCGAATAGACAGCCACGAGCAGCGAATAGGTATTCGGGGTTGTGATGGCCACAAAGAGCGCGGCCAGCCACTTGTTGATCCCCGTACCGACGATCATTCCAAAGATGACGGCATAGAAGGGGAACTGAATCAAGACGCCGCCGACGGCGGGAACAGACTGGGCGACAGCCTTGAGGAAACGCTTGGGCCGCCAGTGCAGAAGCATGCCCAGGGTGATGAAGATAAGGTTATAGTTGTTTAAATCCAGTGCCGCCAGTGGTCCCGTGGGGGACTTCCGGAACAGGTCGATGAGGTACCAGACAAGCAGGCCGCCGACAAGAATAATCAGCAGGGGGCTGTATTCCAGCCACTCACCGGGCTTCTGCCGGGGCTCTAAGGTTGTGTCAACGGGCTCGAACTTCAGACCGAAGTCCTCCGCCGTCTTGGCCCGTTCGGGCTTCGGCGCGGAGGAATACGCAATGATCACGGAAACGATTATCAGCGCCAGGATCATCCATAAGTTGGGCCAGATAATGAGTGTCTGGGTCAGCGGAATCAGACCGCTGATCTCGAACAGCTTCGGAGGAATGGATCCCTTGGTGGCCATCATGAGGGCCGCCGAGGAGGAAAATCCCAGAGCCCATACGGCGCCGAGTCCCAGGTAGGCGGCGGCACCTGCAGCCCGATAGTCCATACCTTTGATCTTCCTTGACATTTCACGGACCAGGAGCCCGCTGAAGATCAGGCTCAATCCCCAGGAGATGAGCCCTGTCGCCATGGAGAAGAATGCAACCCACGCGATTGCGACCCGTGGTTTCGTGGTGATGCCGGCCACTTTCTGGATCAGCCGATAGACGGCCGGCGTCGTTGCCACGACATAACCGCCGATGATGATCAGGGCCATCTGCATCGTGAAGGGAATAAGTATCCAGAAGGACTTTCCACCTTCGACGGCCAATTTTGCAGGACTCTCCCCGATGAGAAGGCCGAAACAAAAGACAAAGACGATCCCGAGTAACGCAAAGACCCACGCATCGGGAAACCATTTTTCGCTCCACGCGGCAAGCGAGAGACCAAAACGTTCCAAAACGTTCTCTTTGCTTTGCTCTGCCACTTTTTTCTTTTCTTCTCCCATTTGCTCAACCTCCTTTCATGATTGTGAAAGGTGCCAGGAACGTTGTGTGCTTCTGTCCATTCTCACCGGATCAGCCTTTCCGCTGCCGTCCTTTGTCTTCCATTATCAGAGAAATGCCATAAAATTACAACACTTATTTCAAGGCCCTCCGTTGGAAGAGTGTATCGATCCACATCCAAAGAGACCCGTTCTTTCGGAGAGGGTCTGACGTGATATATCCACTTCCTCTTATTGAATTATTGAATGAATGTACCGGTCCCGTTCATGCATCAAAAATCGCCTCGCTCCCGCCGGGCGAGAAGGCTATTTACTTTCTTAAGATGTCCCCGTCTCCCTTTCTGCTGGATGTTGGAGATATTGACAACATGTCCAAATGTTGTTATTCTTTCCAACATCCGTGCTGAAATACTCCTTAACGAACGCCGTATCCTTTCCGAGTCGATGTTTGTCGAGATGGTGGTCTGGCGATTGTCACGGCCTCAGGCAGGCAGTGCTCATACGCTAAAGTATACACTGGCCCTTGTGATAGACGACTTGTGCGTGCTCCGTTACGATAACGAGCCAGGCAAGGGGGACCACAAGCACGTGGGCGATAAAGAAGTAGAGTATGTCTTTACGACGGCGAAAGCCTTGCTTGATGATTTCTGGAAGGATGTCGACAACTGGAGGTTTTGACATGAATGTGGCTACACTGGAAGTTGCTTCGCGAGAAAAGAGCAACAGACGGTTTCTCTCGGCCCTCAAGGGAAAATCGGAGGGCGCATTCATCAGCTTTGAATCGCCTGCCCTTCTTTTCAGGGTATTCTCGGGTAAGCGGTGGGATTTGCTCAAGGCCATGGCCGGCGCGGGACCAATCACCATCCGTGAGGCAGCGCGCCGGGCCGGTCGAGACGTGAAAGCGGTTCACGGTGATATACAGTCCCTCCTCAAAGCGGGAATCCTGGAAAAGACCGATACGGGCAAAGTGGTCTTTCCTTTTGATGCCGTACACGTTGATTTCATGTTGAACGTGGCATAACGGAAAGTTCCTCCGTCGCGGAATCCCGGAGAGCAAAGGCAAAACTGAAAAACTGAAGGGCGTCCCCCTCATTCCCCCAGTTACCTGACGGGCGAGGAGACTGCCGGTCGATAAGGTTATTTACTTACGGCTGTTCCCGATGCCCCCCCCAAAGGCGATGGTATACGTCAATTACGTTGTCCCCCAAATGGTGGCTGTTATGTGGCTTCATTTTGTGCTAGACTTATGAAGGTATATGGGATAGCCAAGGAGGTGCGGAGATGAAGCAAATAAAGTATATCGTCTATCAGGAAGGCAAGTATTTTGTTTCGCAGTGCCTGAATGTAGAGGTATCGAGCTTCGGTGAGACTATCGACGAAGCTATCCGGAACCTCAAAGAAGCTGTTGAGCTCTATTTCGAGGACGAAAAGGAGGGGCTGGAGTACCACTCCATCGGCTCAACGCTGATCGGTGAAGATGTAATAAATGCCTAAACTCCATCCGTCGAAGGAAATTATACAAATTCTCCTGAAAAATGGATTTCATTTCGTTTCTCAGAAAGGCAGTCACAAGAAGTTCAGGAACGGGCCCCGGATCGTAATCGTGCCCGATCCGAAAGACGAGATCCCTTATGGAACTTTTGCCTCAATTGTAAAGCAGTCCGGATTGAAAAAAGAGGACTTCGAATGATCTCTCCGTCTGAAAAATAGCGAGGGGAGGTTATTCACTTTCCTGAGAATGTCCCCTTCCCCCTCCGAACGCGATGGTCAGACGAGCCATATGCCACCGATGCTGCTGTCGGATGGACAATTTCACCCGCCCGACCCTGCCGGCGCGGAGGCTGCCGGTCGATAAGGTTATTTAGTTATTTACGGCTGTCCCTGATGCTCCCCCGTGATATATCCACTGCTTGTTATTGAATTATTGAAGGACGTCCCGGTCCCCATCAGGAGTCGTGGCCGAATCAAGATGCACTCCATCTTAGATCCCGGCGCATCAAACTTGCCTCATAAGGCATCAGAACCTTGATTCCGATAACAAAATGTCTATTCCAACAAAATATTTAGTTGACATTCAGAATGAAGATGAAGTATATTGCTTCATATTGAAGAAAACTTCTGCTAAATATGTTTTGCAGGGTGTCGTAGGCAAATGCGGTTCGTTGGATGTCTTTTTGGGGTTTGCTCCAGCGAACCTTCTGCACAGTGTCTCATTCGCCGATGTCTTGGACGAGGAAACTGGTCAGGGATATCAGCGGCCACCTAATAGAAGCCACAGCCTAGACTTCAAGAAATACATAACCCGTCCCCAAAGCTCAACTATACCACTCACCTTTAATCTACGCAACGAATTGAAGCATGCTTGGCACCTGCAAAAAAGCAAGAACGGTACTGCCGTTCTTCATATAGACAGTAACACTAGGTGTCTAGCACAAGTTGACTGCCAGCACCGT
>Ga0326728_10023685_pt1 | contig 11216 bp, 9 predicted proteins | sample MB3enrmetagenome_FD_207602 | JGI IMG/M metagenome (GOLD analysis project Ga0326728, IMG submission 207602) | Lab enriched peat soil microbial communities from McLean, Ithaca, NY, United States - MB31MN | ecosystem: Environmental > Terrestrial > Soil > Wetlands > Peat | place: USA: New York... | reverse complement strand
GATTTCGATCTTCATGGCGTTTTTCCTTTCTTTGGTGGTTTCTGGCGAACCCACGTTTAAGGGAAAAGCGCCTTTTTTTCTACCTTTTTAAGGCCTTAGAAATTTACACAAAAGATTTTACACTGCCGTCAAATAAAGCCACTGCGTCGACTTTCCGCGTTTGAGAGCTCTTTCCTTGAAGAAGTGATGTTGTATGACAAGGTCATAGAAGCAACTAAGTTAATTTCTTGGAACCAACATGGCATTGAAGCCGATGGCAGAGGGGTGCGAGCGACGGGTATTTTCACCCGCCAAACAGTGGTGGGCCTTAGTCTACAAAGGGTTCTGCCACGCCCGTCTTCGAGCAGGCATCGCGGTGATGAGCTATGGGATATAGTGTCGCTTGCCTCATTGGCTAGGAGCCTTTTGGAGGGTTTCCTAAGCCTCTACTACTTTGGAATTCAAAGAATCACCGCCGAGGAAGCTGAGCTACGCTTTCTTATTCTCCAGCTCCACCGAAATGTCGAATGGTTCGAAATCAGAGAGTTGACAGACCCGAATGACGCCGGACTCAAGGAGTTCGAAGAAGCAATCACTGGGCAAAGGCTAATAATCAAAAACCACCCCTACTTGCCATCCCTGACTAATGCTCAAAGAAACCGTGCTCTCCGGGGCCTCGAAATCTACAAGACGAAGGCCGATTTTGAATCCGAACTAGCAGTGTGTAAGGATTTGCGGAGAAATTACCGGCTTCTTTCAAATTTTGTTCATCCACTGCCCATTTCGATAGAGCGCATAGACTACGAACGTGGACGAGGCATCGGTTCAGATCCAGACGTTAATTACTGCCTTATCTGCCTCATGATTGGTCGCAGGTTTCTTGCGGCCTCAACTGTCGGTATCGCTGACCACTTTCCAAACCACTTGGGTTTAAGGTTTGCAGATAAGCTGGCCGAGATCCAGCCCTTAGTATCGGCAGGGTTTGATGAATGACAGCAGTTTAGTAACCACTTTGGGGCTGTCCGCTTATCTTTGCGCTAAGCTGCAGGCAAACTGCGGCTCAAATGGCAGTTCGGCTGAAAAAGGAAACTCCACACAGCTCTCCTCTATACGTAACAAAATCGATGATTGACTCCGGAACGATCCGGGGCATTATCTTCCTGTTATTTCTGGTGAAAAACAGAAAGGAGGCAGAAGATGGCTGTCGTCAGGGTCGGGCCAAGCGAAGTTGCTGATCTTTTCGTCAGGGTCGGGCCAAGCGAAGTTGCTGATCTTTCATGAAAAGAAGCGCTGAGAACGCCATTTTCGTGGCTTAGAGGCTCATTTTTGGCATTGAAATTGAGACTTTAAGCAAGACTAGAAAGGTGATCCTGCTTAGCATTTTGCAATCAACACAACTCCCCTCCTCCTTGAGAAATCGCTAATCGAAACGGCGCAACCGTCTCGGATCATACTGCAAGTATTTAGTCTTGCATGCTGCAGTCTCGTCATTTCACAAACTATTTTCAATATTCCTCGCGGCCTAGCATATTCGGGCGAACTCATCTCCCCGGAACCCCACCCTCTCACGACAAGCCACCCTCATCCGGCGGCCATGGCGCCGCAGATGGGGCATCCCTGAAGGCATAGAGGTTTTTCCAGGCCGCTTTTATCCAGAAGGTCGCGGTCATTGAGAATATCCCGCACCGTGCCGTCTGCCGCTACTACGCCTTTCCTCAGCACTATCGCCCTGGTGCACAGATCGAGGACCATGTCCATGTCGTGCGTGGCTATTATTTTCGTGTGTTCGAATTTCGACAGCAGGTGTATCAATTGACGCCTTGCTTTGGGGTCGAGGTTGGAAGTGGGCTCATCCATTACCAGGATGCTCGGCGACATCGCAAGCACGGTCGCAATCGAGACGGCCCTCTTCTCACCGGCGGACAGCCGATAAGGCGGCCTGTCCTGAAGGTGGGCGCCCCCGACAAGCTCCAGGGCGCTGATGACCCGCTGTTTTACTTCATCGGGAGGCAACCCCAGGTTGGTAGGGCCGAACGCCACGTCATCGAAGACTCTTGGCAGGAAGAGCTGGTCGTCCGGGTCTTGAAAGACCATTCCCACCGTCTGGCGCACGTGTTTGAGTGTTTTTTTGGTCAAGGGCATATCGCCGATTCGCACCGACCCCGTCTGAGGGGTGAGGAATCCGTTCAGGTGCAAAAGAAGGGTCGATTTTCCGGCGCCGTTCGCTCCGACCAGGGCGACGGATTCGCCGTGAGTTATGCGAAAGCTCACACCGTTCAGCGCCGGTGTGCCATCCGGATATTGATACGCGAGATCTTTCACCTCTACTATATGATGGCTCATATCAGCCTTCCCAACCCCCTGCCAAGCCAAGCGGGAAAATCATACAAGCGAAGAAGCGCAAAAAGGCCGCCCCATCCGGCCAAAAACATCCAATCGGACCAGCGCATCCTTGGTGTTGCGATGTACCGGATTTCGCCGTCGAATCCCCTGCACATCATTGCAAGGTGAATCCTCTGGGCCCTGTCCATGGTCCGGAAAAGCAATTGACCGAGCATGCTGCCGTAGACGCCGATTCCCATGCCTTTATCTCCAAACGAGCGCAATGCCCTTGCCCTCGCCATGCGTGCGGCTTCTTCCCCTAAAACGAAAATATACCGGTAGACGAAGAGCAGTTGGATCGTGAAAACTGCCGGAACGCCCATCCCCGCCAGGGCCGAACAAATCGCATCGAATCCGGTGCAGGCGATCAGCGCCAATCCCGCGCTGACCGTCAACACATATTTCACCATAATGGACGTAAACGAGATAAATCCTCCGGAAATGTGGAAGGCTCCCAGTTCCATGACCGGGTTCCGGTCCAGCAAGGGATTGAACACTGCCACGAAGAGGACGAAGGGGGACGCAATCAGCAGCTTCTTCAATATGTAGGCGAACGGAATGCGCCCGATGGCCATAATGGCCACGGGATAGACTACGAACGGCATCAGTCTTGCCGGATCGTACTTATCGAAGGAAACGACGACAATTATAAAAAGGAGCGTGGTAAACACCTTTACGCGGGGATCGACCCTGTGGACCGGCGTCTGTTTGCTCGATAGAACATCGAGATGGCCTATATCGAAAAATGAAGAACCTATGCTTCCCATTTCATAGCTTTTTCAGATGCCGTCCGTACGATGCGACGATCCATGTTGGAAAACCGGTATTCCTTGGTTATTTCAGTTTTCTTCTCTGGAAGGTCCTTATGCCAAAACCGATAAGCCCGACAAGGACAAGCGACATAGCCCCTCCCAGAAGGCCCGATATGGACGTCCCAGCGTTTACGCCGGGCCATTGCTCCTCGTTTCCTTTCTTCCCTTCACCCGCAGCGTCGCATTCGGCTTTGTCTTTCTTGAAGCCGTAATCGGGAAGGAAAGCCGTTTTTTCCTGGAGCTTTGAAAACCATGAATGAATTTGGCCCTGAGGCGCCGGCAGGACTTTATCGACGGCGCTTTTGGCCGTTGACCATTCCAGGCCGTCGGGATTTGTGGAAGCAAACCATGAAAGAAAACCGCCTGTCAGGGCGGCAATTATCGCCAGCGTGACTATGACCGGTTTCAGCGATCCTTGACTTCCCTTCGAGGTCTGAGCCGCCATTTCCAGGACCTCGGGACGGGCCTTGCTTACAAAACCCACGATGGATGCCGTAACGAAGCCTTCCACAATGCCGATCACCAGATGTATGGGCACCATCAGCAATATGAAAGTCTTGAAAGACAGTTCGGAGATCCCCGAGGTAAAAGTCTCGGTTACGACTCCCATGGCGCCCAATAAAAGACCTGCGATTGATGCCGCCATGGCTGCCGGCAAAATTCGTTTCCGGTCCGCGCCGCTTTTGGCAATTCTTTTGTAGACCAGGGGGAACGCTATGAAACAGGGGAAAAATCCCATATTGATGATGTTGCAGCCCAGGGCCAGCAGACCTCCGTCCGCGAAGAACAGGGCCTGAATCGTCAGTATCGACGCCATTGTGATAAAGGCTGCGTATGGACCGAGCAAGACGGCAAGGATCATCGCGCCTCCGAGATGTCCGCTCGAACCCGTTCCGGGAATGGTGAAATTGATCATCTGAGCCGCAAACACCAAAGCGCCCAAAACCCCCATCAGGGGAGTTTTCCGGTCGTCCATCTCCTGCTTGAGCTTCCTGGCGCTAAAGACGGTAAGTCCTGCTGCCGCAACCCACATTACGCCGCCGACAGCCGGTGATATCAGAGCGTCGGCCATGTGCATAACTGTCCTCCTGAAAAAGACCGGCTTCAGCTTATCAGCGGTCGATCGCAGATGCGCCCTGCCGGGCGCGCCAATAAAAAAGGCCAAAACTCTTCATGAGCATTTGGCCTCCCATTTTCAGATGTCGCCTGCGAGAGTCCCCGGAGCTTCATGCCCCGGATTGGTTTAAGATAATAGCAAACAGGCGCCCGCCGGTCAAACGATTTAGAACTTACACCCCCCTCTTCCCGGAGAAGATTTCGAAAGTCAAAATATGATACGGCTTGGAACCCATGGAACGATAGGCGACCGGCCTAATCTTTGCACTTCGGCTTCCACTGATCGGCCAGGTGCTGGGCCTCGGCAATCTGGGACGGCGTCATCTCCTTGGCCACTTTGTCTCTGTTCTTTTCGGCCCCCTTAAGACCTCGCGACAGCGCCAGGTTGAACCACATGTGGGCCTGCACGAGGTTCTGGGGCACTCCCTGACCCTTGGCGTACATCACTCCCAGGTCACATTGCGCGGCGGCTAGACCCTGGTCCGCCGCCTTGCGATACCAGTTCACCGCCTCGACGTAGTCCTGCTGCACACCGTGATCGCCATGCGCATACATCTCACCAAGCAGCATCTGGGCGAGAGGTTCTTCCTGCTCCGCCGCCTTGCGGAACCATCTTAAAGCTTCGTTCTTGTCCTCATCCACCCCCTGGCCGCCCAGATATAAAAAACCCAAAAGAAACTGGGCCTGGGTATGCTGCTGTTCCGCCGCCTTGCGGTACCACTTCGCCGCCTCCTTGTAATCCCTCGGCACGCCCTCGGCGTTATAGAACATCTGCCCAAGACTGAATTGCGCCCTTGCGTCTCCCTGCTCCGCCAGGGGCCTGAACTCTGCATAAGCCTTGGCGAAGTCGTGCTTGTCATAAGCCGCTTTACCCTCATCATATCCGGCAAACGCAGGAGCCGTGAATCCGACCAGCAAAGCCACAAAGAAGAATAACCTCGAAATAGTCATGCCGCCCCCCGCCCCGGGTACAATTTGGAAAAGGTCAAACTCGGAATGTAAATCATATCACAATCGTACCCGTGTTTCGCAAGAATATTTCAAACCGGCAGATTGCGTCCCGGTGTCGAAGGGCCTCAATGCTCGCTCTGGAGACCCGCCTCCAACTTCTTGAGCCGGCCCCGGCGCTGAGGGCGAAGGACCCGGGCCGCGGGGGATCGGCTACGTTTGCTTTACCGGCCTGACGGCCGAGCGTACACAGTCACGAAGCCATCGATGCGCGGGGTCCGCATCGAAGCGCGGGTGCCATGCCTGCGATACGGGAAACCGCTCGATTGGCGTCGGCAGTCAATAGGGTGATGAAAAAAGGTTCTCTGGGGGGAGAAACGCGAGAAAATTGCTCATGACTTCGTCATTCCGGCGGAAGAGACTGTGTCGCAATTAACAGCCGGTTTGGAAATTCCCACTCACGAGGTCAAAGAGCGTGTCTGAGAGCCCGTCATGCCGACGAAAGAGGCTGTGTCATAAAGGCAGAGACAGTGAGGAGGAGTCAAGAAGGTGGGAATAAGTGCTCTGGATGCCGATTTTCGAGGCTGTGTTACTACGAAATGTTTCCTATTGCCCCGTCTACATTGAACGGTTTGGGTTTGTGCCCCGGAGGGGCTGGATAGAGTAGCCCATGGTAAGCGGAGCGCCACCATGGGGTTGTGACGCCAAAAGAAAAACGATGTATGCCGCCCTGTAAGGGCTGCATGGCCGATCACTTGCTGTCCAGGCCCCTGTGATTTAATCCTAAATCTTATGTAACTCCTACAGAGTATTATAGATAATTTGTCGTCCCGTTCTCCCGGGGTGGCGCGTTGCTGACCCTGGGCTACCCCATGCTGCCCATTCAGGGCAACAAAGCCGGAAAGACCACGCAGGTCAAGTTTACAATAACAGATACCGACGGGTGGCCCGGAACTCTTCGAGGCTCCGGTTTTCCTCAATTGGATAACTTCGCCAGCACGATCACTTGAGCAGGCTCGGCGAGCAGGTCCTTCGCATTGGATCTAAATTGCTGCAAATGCGGCATGGAGGAATGCTTTTCCAATAGTTCCCTGCTTTCCCATGTCTCGTAGAAGGCGAAAAGAGCAGGGTCGTCGATTGACTGGTGCAGATCGTAGCTGATGCACCCCTCATCGGCTCTGCTCGGCTTTATCAGGGTGAGGAGAAGCTCCTTGAGTTTTCGGTCCACGCCTGCCTTTGCTTTGAATAGAGCGACAACATTCACGTTTTGGCCCATAAACTCCTCCTTGAGATTTGCAAAATGCTTTCGAGTGAGTTCAACAAAGTGGATAGTACTCTTGCCCGTTATAAAGTTGCAATCCTGCACTCTATAAAGTAGCACTCTTGCACACTATAAAGCCAAAAACTTCTGCAACCGGATGCTCGGGTTGATAAAGATCGGCATGTGAACATGGTCCGAGCTGAGGCGACCTTCCAATATTTTGACTCTCTTTTTGTGGGGCCGGCGCCCCTGGAGGCTTGCCTCAAGTGGCCCCGGAGTCGTTTGTGGAATGCATTCCTCATGCATTTCGCAATTCAAACCACATGGGACTTGCAGTCCGATGCCGATGTGGCTTAAACTTTGCTACACACACGAAAGTTTCCTTTTTTGACTTTGAGCGATTCACGGGCGGGAGGCTTTCGTGCATTTCCGCAAAACGTAAAAGTCGGTGAGTCCCCCGGCAGAGCCGGAGGTTTACGCTGCTTAATAAACTGCAAGGAGACATTACATGCAGAACCTTGACATGATCTTCTCGCCCAAATCCGTGGCGGTAATAGGAGCTTCGAACAGCCCGGGAAAGGTGGGGCACGATATATTCGTCAATATTCTTCGAGGCAACTATCAGGGGACGCTTTATCCTGTAAATCCGAAGTCCAAAGCCATTCACAGTGTCAAAAGCTACGGTTCGATCGCGGAGCTTCCCGAGGCTGTCGACCTGGCCATCGTCATCCTGCCGCCAAAGGCGGCACTCACTGCCGTGAACGATTGCGCTGAAAAGGGAATCAAAGGGGTCGTCATCGTTTCGGCGGGATTTCGCGAGGTTGGAGAGGAAGGTCGCCTCATCGAAGATCGGGTCACCGCCAGTTGCCGTGAGGCGGGCATCCGTCTGGTAGGCCCCAACTGCCTTGGGGTTATCAATCCCCAGCCATCCGTCAGGCTTAATGCGAGCTTTTCGGCCCGCATGCCGTCTTGCGGTCCTATTTCATTCATCTCTCAAAGCGGCGCGCTTTGCGCTGCGGTACTCGATTTCGCCGCGGACCGTGATTTTGGCTTCTCAAAGTTCATATCCGTGGGGAATAAGGCGGACGTGGATGAACTCGACCTTTTGCTCTACCTTCATGATGACCCCGATACCGAAGTCATCATGATCTACCTCGAAGAGCTCAAAAGAAGCGCCGAATTCATAAAAACCGTCAAAAATATTACCTCCGGAGACCGCCCAACCCCGGTCCTGGTGGTCAAATCCGGGCGCACTTCCGCCGGGGCCCGCGCGGCTGCATCGCATACCGGTTCACTGGCGGGGTCCGAGGGGGTCTACAACGCCTTTTTCGAGCAATCGGGCATCATTCGAGCGGATTCCATCGAGGATTTGTTCGACTACGCGGCTGCCTTTTCCAATAAGAAGATCCCGCGCGGCAATAAGGTCGCCATCGTCACCAACGCCGGTGGGCCGGGAATTGTCGCTACCGACATGACCGTATCTTCCGGACTTGAACTGGCCCAGTTCAGAGAAGAGACGGTCGAAGCGCTGGTGAGTCATCTTCCCGTCACGGCAAACTTCCACAACCCCGTGGACGTTATCGGGGACGCGGCGCAGGACCGCTATGAGAATGCTCTTAGCGCGGTGATCAGGGACGAGGGAGTCGATGGCGCTTTGGTCATTCTAACGCCGCAATCCATGACCAATGCGTTGGGCACGGCCGAGGCCGTTGTGAAGATCGCGAAAGGGACCAACAAGCCCATTCTTTGCTGCTTCATGGGCATTATAGATGTTTCTGAAGGCGTAAAGTACCTGCAGGCGCATGGGATCCCCGTGTATCGGTTCCCCGAACATGCCGCGCAGTCTTTTGGAGCGCTGTATCGCTATTCGAGCTGGATTAACCGCCAGCACTTCGCGGAGTTCGATCTCGTTCACGATAAACAGCGCGCGGACGAAATAGTTTCCAGGTGTATTGCCGAAGGAAAGTTTCACCTGGGGGAACTTGTCGGAAACGAACTGCTGCAATGCTACGGTTTCAACGTGCTTCCCACATTGCAGGCCAAAACACGTGAGGAAGCCATGGCGCATGCCGAGAGCATCGGAATGCCCGTGGCCATGAAGATCGTGTCCCCTCAAATCATCCACAAATCGGATGCCGATGGAGTAGCGCTCCGCCTCAATGACGGAGAAGCCGTTATGCAGGCATTCGATCAAATCGTTGAATCGGCGAAGCGGTATAATCCGAACGCCGAGATAGAAGGCGTCCTCGTCCAGAAGATGGCCTCTTCCGGCGAAGAAATTATAGTCGGCGCGACGCGCTTTAACAAATACGGCCCGTTGATCATGTTCGGGCTGGGCGGGATTTTCGTGGAGCTGTTCAAGGACGTTGTCGTGCGCATTGCGCCCATAGGCCGCAACGAGGCAAGACGCATGATCACCGGGATCAAAGGCTATGCCCTTCTCAATGGTTTCCGCGGAAAGGCTCCTTCGGATATTGAGGCGCTCGAACGCATCCTGGTCTCGTTGTCTAATATGGTAACCAACCACCCCGAGATCAGCGAACTGGATGTAAATCCCCTGATTGTCCATGAAAAGGGGAAGGGGGCCACGGTTGCCGATTGCCGGATCGTTCTGTCGCCGGTCGAAAAACAAGCCGAGCGGATACCGGCGCCAAACGTCGCGCAACGACAAAAGGCTTGATTCGAAAAGAGACGTTCGTGAATCAGTAGCGCGTCATCGGGTGGGTCACAATAGATGGAGCCTTTACATGGCGGATCTATGCGTGGCATATTTCCCCCTTTCGTTGGCTTCCGATGTCCCGGGGAGTGTCCCCGGAACTCTGACAAAACGAGCCTCCCTGCCTTCCCATCGTCTTTCTTCTTGCAAAATCGATCGATTGCAACTACCTATTTTTTATGCGGTGTTTGCTGAAAGTCTGAAGGAGAATGTCATGCACCCGATCATAACTGCTGCCCCTCTACTGTTTGTTTTTCTGCTCTCTATTCCAGCCTCCGGATCGATAGACGAGGGAGCTTACGTTCAGGCCGAGAAGCTCGCCCAATCCCAAAACGCTTTCGCAACCGACCTCTACGCTCAACTTCACCAACACCCTGGTAACTTATTCTTCTCGCCTCAAAGCATTGCCACCGCCCTGAGCATGACTTTCATCGGCGCCAAAGGGGATACCTCTGCCGAGATGGCCAAAGTGCTTCACCTGCAGGATCTCCGTTCCGACAATCAAAATGCGACGCTTACGTTGCCTGGTCTGGTGCAGGAGGCATACGCAGAGCAACGGAAGCTTTTTAACGAACCACAGCAGGATGGTCTGGAACTCCATCTGGCAAACGGTCTTTGGGTTAAGGCCGATTACCCGCTCAATTCGGAGTTTACCAAGGCCATTAAGGAGAATTTCAAGGGCAGTATCGAGCCGGTCGATTTCAGCAACGGACCCGCCGCCCGAAAGAAGATCAATGGATGGGTCTCCGATCAGACAAACGATAAGATCCGGGACCTGATCGGCCCGAATGCCGTCACGCCCAATACTCGCCTGGTGCTGACCAACGCCATCTATTTCAAAGCCGCGTGGGAGACGCAGTTCAGGAAAGAAGCAAGTACAAAGGAGAAGTTTCACGTTTCTCTCAACAAAGACGTTGACGCCGAAATGATGAAGCAGACGCATTTTTTTGGCCTGGCCGAACTGGAGGGCTTCAAGCTCCTCGTCATGCCATACAAGGGTGGTGAGGCATCCATGCTTGTCCTGCTGCCGGATAAGGTGGACGGATTGGCGGACCTGGAGAGGTCCTTGAGCGCGGAAAACCTGGCTTCCTGGCTGGAAAAAAGCAGGTCTGTCCGAGTGGCCTTATCACTTCCGAAGTTTAAGAATACCACCGAACTGGACCTCAATGACACTTTGATTACCTTGGGCATGAAGAAGGCTTTTGTAGTCGGTCAGGCCGACTTCACCGGTATCGCCAATGTGCCGGCTGAGCCGCTCTACATTGGCCTGGTGATCCACAAGGCGTTTGTGGATGTCAACGAAGAAGGCACTGAAGCCGCTGCGGCTACGGCTGTCACTATGCGGGCCGGATCGGCCATGCGGCCGGCCGAACCTTTTCCATTCGTGGCCGATCATCCTTTTGTCTATATCATCCGGTCCAACCGCACCGGTGACATTCTTTTCATGGGTCGGCTGACCGATCCAACCGCGCATGGCGAGTAGTGGGACCGCCTGTCTCCAGCAGGGTGTTGAAAAAGGGTTCTCTGGTGGGAGAAACGCGAGAAAATTGCTTATGACTCCGTCATTCCTACGGAAGTAGACGAGATTTAGTAGTAAAATCAATGAATCGATGAATTCCTCTCGTCATACTTCCATTCAACGGGGTGCAATCCGTTGCATGGATGATTCCGGCGGAAGAGGCTGTGTGATGAGACGAAATGTTTCCTATTGCCCCGGTCTGCGCTGAACGGTTCGGGTTTTTGCCCCGGAGGGGCTCCATAGGATAGCCCACGGTAAGCGGAGCGCCACCCCGGGGTTGTGACGCCAAAAGAAAAACGATGTATGCCCTGTAGGGGCTGCATAGCCGACCTCTTGCTTTTTAAGCCCCCGTGATTTAACCCTACAACGATTTTTAGTGCCTTAGACAGGATTAACAGGATTTACAGGATTGAGGAAATGGCCGCGCAGAGCGCCGAAATCTTTCGCCTTGGAACGAAAGGAGAATTCTCCAGCCTAAGAAGC
>Ga0326728_10023684_pt1 | contig 11216 bp, 12 predicted proteins | sample MB3enrmetagenome_FD_207602 | JGI IMG/M metagenome (GOLD analysis project Ga0326728, IMG submission 207602) | Lab enriched peat soil microbial communities from McLean, Ithaca, NY, United States - MB31MN | ecosystem: Environmental > Terrestrial > Soil > Wetlands > Peat | place: USA: New York... | reverse complement strand
AGTAGCCCGGGACCCAAAGCGGCTCGCAATATTCGGGCGTACAACTCTCCGTCCAGTAGCCTGGCATCCATACGGGATAGGGGTACGGCCCGTAGTAGCCGTAATACGGCCGGACGTATGTGACGCCCCACGCATAGGGCCGACCTGCCCAATGGGCGCCGCCGTGAAAAGCGTATCCCCCGCCGCCGAAGGCATGACCGCCGCCTCCCCCGTGGCCGCCTCCCCCGTGGCCTCCCCGCGCCGAGGCCGCCCCCGAAAAAATAAGGAGAGAAAGCAGAAGCGTGACGATGACGAGTACCTTCTTCATCTTCCGTCCCTCCAACGGATTTGCGCTCAAAAACCGGCCCGTCGCCCTTCTTTTGAGCGGCGGGACCCGAGAGCTTTTGTGCTAAAAGATGCGTGTTGTCTAAGGAAAAGACGCGTCGGCTAAATTGCGGCGGGCGGAGGACCCCGATATATCTCGGGTGGCGTTATGGACTTATTGCTGAAGTACATTTCCAGCGAAAGGGGGAGAGACTCTACAGCCCTGAATACGTCGAGCTCTACCTTGTCGTTGACTGCGACGGCAAACTCGATCGTCCCGTCGATGATCGTGGGCAGCTTGGCTGCGAACCCCCCGTGGTCCCGGGCATGGGACTCGACCGTCAGGATGCTCAACATAAAGACTATCCCAAGGACGATGGTGATAGTCTTCAGCAGCCTCTTGCCGTTCATTGCGCTCCCTTCGCTTGTACCCGAATAGACTTATACGACGATCGCCGGAAAAAGTCAATAGGGACAATGTGGTAGCAAGGGCAGGCGCGTCTCCCCACCCTCGCCTCAAGGAGGGGAGACGCGCCTGCCGAGCCTGAGGTGTGAGGGGAGCGTCTCTCCCTTCCATTAGCGGCGCCGGGAGTTCAAAGCGCTTGCGCGAGGTAGGGGCGCGGGGCGTATTGCGCAGCGGGCCAAAGGGGGTTAGAATAGTCTGCCGTGTCCCGTATGATCCGTTCGTATACATATGAGGAATATACGGAGCGCGTCCGGGCGTTCCATAGCTTTGCCGCGCCGGGGGTGCTCATCGGCGGCTTCATGGTGGACCTCGCGTACCGGCGCCTGCCTGAGAGCGGCCTCTACAATGCCCTCTGCGAGACCCCGAAGTGCCTGCCCGACGCGATACAGCTCCTCACCCCCTGCACCATCGGCAACGGCTGGCTCACCGTCATCAACCTGGGACGCTACGCCTTCAGCCTCTACGATATATCGACGGCCAGGGGCGTGCGCGTCTTCATCGATACCCCCAGGCTGGATCGATGGCCGGAGATCAAGACCTGGTTCTTCAAGACCAAGACGAAGAAGGAGCAGGACTACGAGCTGCTCTTGAAAGAGATCGGCGAGGCGGCGGACGGCATCTGCGGGGTGCGGCCCATAGAGGTCCCGAAGGCGTTCATTCAAAAAGTCCACAGGGGAGTATTCGCCGTCTGCAAGGGCTGCGGCGAGAGCTACCCCGCCGCAGACGGGGAGTTGTGCCTCGGCTGCCAGGGGGGCGACCCTTACGTCCGGCCGAAAGAGCGATAACCTTCTATCGTCGCACGATACGGAAAAGGCAGGTCAAAATGCGGCCTTCAGCTTCTTGACGAGGGCTATGTTCTCAAGGTGACCCGTCTGGCGGGCGGTGACCTTGCCTATGATGGGGCGGGCGGAAAGGTAGAGGTCGCCGATCAGGTCGAGGATCTTGTGCCTGACGAACTCGTCGGCGAACCGGAGCTCCGTGTTTATCACCTCTCCGTTGTTGAGGAGTATGACGTTGCTCATGACGCTGCTTACGCGGCTCCCCGCGGCAAGGCCCATCTTTTCGAGCCTCTCGAAGTCCTTTATGGAGCCGAAGGTGCGGGCCGGGGCTATCTCTCTAAGGAAGGCCTCTTTGCCGCCCCTGAAGAGATACTGCTGCCTGCCGATGGGGCGCGGCTGGTCGAGGGTGAAGTCGACCTCGAACTCCTCCGAAGGCTCTATAGAAAGGTACTTGTCGCCGGGCAGGTTGTAGAGCCTTACGCGCTCGCGGACTACAAGCGGCTCGATGCCCTGGCTCTGCTCGATGATGCCCGCTTCGTCCATGTTGGCGCAGATCTCCCGGGCCGAGCCGTCTAAGATGGGGACCTCGTCGCTTATCTTCACGAGGAGGTTGGTGATGCCGTACATGTGGCAGGCGGCCAGCAGGTGCTCGACGGTCCTTATGGTGCAGGTCTTCCCCCTTATCGAAGATGCGTTCCCGGATGAAAAGGCGTAGTCGATGAAGGCGGGAATGCGCTCCCCCTCCGGCACCTGCTCGAAGATGATGCCCGTGTCCGGCGGCATGGGCAGAAGGATCATCCCCGTCTTCACGCCCGAAAACAGGCCCATCCCATAAATGACGACGCTCTTGCCTATCGTCTTCTGCCTGCACGCCGTGAGGCCCCTGGCGATCTCGATCCGCACCTCGTCGCCCGTCTTCTCTTTGCCGTTCCCCTTTCCCGCAAGCCCCCTGGCGATCACTTCGAGCACCTTGTCTATGGACAGCGGTTTTTCGAGGAAGTCGGTCGCCCCCATCTTGACGGCCTCCACAGCGGTCGAGATGGTGCCGTGGCCGGAGATGACGATGACCACAGCGTCGCGGTCTTTTTCGCGGACGAGCCTCAAGACCTCCAGGCCGTCCATCTCCGGCATCCATATGTCGAGGAGAACTATCCGGGGCTTCTCCTTCTCGAAGAGGGCCAGCCCCTCCTTGCCGTCGCGGGCCGCGAAGACATCGAACCCCTCATCGGTCAGGATCGAGGAAAGGCTCTCCCGGATCGGCTGCTCGTCGTCGATGATGAGGACCTTCGTCATCCTTCCCCGATGATCTTTAAATAGATGTACTGAAGCGTTACCGCGAGGGACTCAAGGTCGAGGTACGACGAGGCGGAGGCGTCGAAGAGGAACTGGAACGACGCGGGGAACTCCTCGTCGCTGTCCCAGAACAGGCAGAGCACGGGCACCTTCGGGAGGGGGTAGACCACAAGCGCGAGGTCGCCGCGCACGTCGCCCCCTGCCGGGACTGCCCCTAACCCGGACAGCCGCTCTTGCAGGAGCCGGCGCTTGCCGCCGAACTCCTGCGCGATCTTGTCCTCGATATTGGCCTTTATAAATGAATAGAACCGGCCGCCGTCCTTGAGGTCCCGGTACGGCAGCCACGTCCGGCCGACGGGCTCCTTTCCCGCCTGGAGCAGGTAGCGGGCTATCAGGATGGCGCCCATAAAGTCTACCTTCTGCCCGTCCACGTATACGCCCTCCGGCCGGACGACGCAGTTGCGGCCGAAAAGAGGGACCCTGGCGCGGCCGTCCTCGATGCCCCCCGCCAGCATCGGCGCATTTGCCCCCGCCCCTTCTTTCTCCACCTGCACGAGCAGCTCCGCGCAGACCTTATCGTAATTCGATTCCCCGTCCGTCACGAACATACGCTATTCTAAATAAAAGGCCGGCGGTTTACAAGTGCAATCCAACGGGGTCCCCAAGGCAGAAGAACGGCTTGTATAATAATTTGTAACAGCTGGAACCCGACGTTGCGGACGTTGGAAGAGCAGGTGGGATGGGGAGGGATAAGACCTACGAAGAGAGCGTCCGCATTGGCACCTTAGAACGAGGAATGCCAGCTGAAAGAAAAAACCATGGGTCGGTGCCATGACTGAAATAGGACAAAGTGCTGGCCGCTCTTCAGACGTCAGAAAGGGAGGGGCAGTTAAGAATGGCAGGGCCGGCAGACGAAATTATGGGACTGGTCTAGGGTTATTGCAAAAAGCAATATCAGCAAGTTTGACGCAAAACCATTTCCACCTTTTTTTCGGAAACTCACTTGGCCGCAGCAAGCCGATGATTCCGCAATGGCCTTCCGTGCCGGGTCTATGATCTGGAACCGATTCAGTCTCCTGGAGAATCGTTGCCTGAAACCAGCAAACATCAAGCGTGTGATCTGGATAATCTGGGTTGACCAAACTGCGAACTTCTGAGACAAACAAAGGAAGGGCAAGGTCTTTTCCGGTAATCTCCTTGGCCTGCTGATCAGTCGTAAGCGATTGCTCAAACATTGACAAATAGGGAGGATTTTGCTGCTTGTCTCTACTGCTTAGTCTAAAAGCGGCTGCAAGCGCTCCCGATGCGGAAGCGCCAACAATCGAGGTCTTATACCACATCCGGATGATGACTGCGCCATCATACAACGACGTCCCTTCTGCACCCCTTTCCACGGTTGCCTATTTCCGGAATAGCCCAAGCGCGGCGAGGACCTGCTCAGAGAGGCAACCTTCTTCGTCGACTTCATCCTCCCACATCTCATCGGTATCTCGCCTCAAGAAATATATCTCAGCAGTATTCCTTCCTAGAATTTCGAACTCCAGATGATTTACCCCATCGTCAAAGGCGAGCATCAGGCTGTTGTCAGAGCCGGGTGCGGCATCCGGCACGGATAGCCGACCGGCGAAGACAGAACCAAGTTTTTCCAGGAGCCAATAAGCCGTATCCCGTATGTCACAGGTAATGATTCCTTTCGTCGCAAGCTGACCCAAGTATGTTTCGAGTGGTGCGCCAGTTAACGCGATGTCTTCGGAAGGTAGAATACAACTTGTATTTGCGCCCGGATCTTGGAATAAACACTGAAGCAATGTAAGGTAAATACGTGCCATGGCAGGCCTGGCTCTTTGACCGTATATCCCTTCAATCCAGAGACGGCTTTCCCGATCCAGTGACAACGGAGCCCACTTGCTGGCGGCTCTGGTCGCTGCTTCCGCATCAACCTTGGTCGGAGCTTCTTTAGTCCTCTGAGGCTCTGACTTACGCAAAACACCATACTTCCAATACTCGCTTTCAATAGCCCTGGTCTTGAGCGCCGGAATAGTTTCTGTACCTTGCATCATAGCTTTGCCTCATTTGCCGTTAGGTCAACATGTCCGCAATGGTTTGCGTTTCCCGAAAGGCCTCCATCCATCTTTCTACGCCGGCTATAATAACTGCGACATTGTCCTGACCAGCATGGAGGTCAAGGTTGAAATTGAAGCTCAGCTGAATCATCTCAGCCGCGGTCGGCACTACCCTGACGGGCTTGATATCCCCTCGAAGTCGAAATTCTCGGAAGGACTTGCTCACATAGGTCCCGAATCTTGCGTCCTGGCCTTCGAAATAAGCATAAAGTGGATGATGAGGAACCGCAAAATTCCTCCGGGTAAAATCGGGAACCGTGTCGCCTTCGTCTACCGACAAGTTCCATACTGCGTTTAGACCAAGCGCTGTGTAAGGTGTTTCAGGCAACAGGCGTATGATAGTGCAAACCTTGTCCAATGCTGGGCCAGCATCGTCTGGTGCCTTCAAAGTCATCTGCAAACGGTCAGGCATGACTAGTAACTGACATGCGTCTGTCTCAATCTGAACCACTACTGGCAGGAAAGCGTTCTCGGGCGATGTAAGTTCTGTCTCCGTAAATATTCGATGCCTTTCTAGCCAGAGCTGGTTAAAAATAGACAGGTTATAAATGTTGGCTGTAATGACGACATTGGCGGTCACGAGTGTCCTAACAGGCATCCCCCCTCCTTCGGAAGCCTATATTCTCACCTCAATCATTGTCGATTATAACATTTACCATCGGCTCCGTCGAGCAGAATCTGTCCTTTCGGGAAGGAGTTCTTAGACGACCGGACATTGTCCGATAGGTAAGGTTCGAGTTTTTACAAATAATCGCACTCCAACACAACCTGGAAAAGGGGCCGGGAGGTTTTCGATGGATTTTACGTTGTTTTTCGAGGTGGGCCGGCGAGACTGGACTTTTTGTGTCCGTCGAGCCGGAACACCGAAGAAAACGGCGGAAAAGGCGCAAAAAGATCCCGGCCCCAACCCCCGGCCCCTGCCCCACCCCCTCCCATATATTGACAATAATCCCGCCCCATTATAGATTACTGCATGTTTACATTATATATAAGAGACACCTTTGCCGCTGCCCACAGGATCGAGATGTACCACGGCAAGTGCGAGGAGCTCCACGGCCACAACTTCAAGGTGGAAGCCCTTTTCGAGGGCGAGCAGATCGCCCGCGACGGGATGCTCCTCGATTTCGCAATCCTCAAATCCTCCCTCAGGACGATAGTCAACGACCTCGACCACAAGTACATCAACGACATCCCGTTCTTCAAAGAGAGGGCCAGCTCTTCGGAATGGCTCGCCTTCTATTTCTACGGCAGGCTCAAGGAGCAGCTCGAAGGTCAGGCCGTTGCAGTCCGGGAAGTGCGGGTATGGGAATCGGAGAATGCCTACGCCGCGTACAGGGAGTAGCACACCATGAAAGACATCCAGAATATGCACGACTCCCGGAGCATCGAGATAGACAAGGTAGGCGTCAGGAGGGTGAAGTACCCCATCGTAGTGCTAGACAAGGCGAACGGCTCCCAGCACACCATCGCCGAGATCAGCATGTACGTGAGCCTCCCCCACGAGTTTAAGGGCACGCACATGAGCCGCTTCGTCGAGATCCTCCACGCCCACAAGAACATGATAAACATGCGGGATTTCCCCGGAGTGCTCAGGGAGATGAAGCAAAGGCTGAAGGCCGAGACCGCCCACATGGAGGTCCGCTTCCCGTACTTCATAAGGAAGGACGCCCCCGTATCCGGCGCGCCCGGCTACCTGGAGTACATGTGCGCTTTCGCGGGCCATATGGACGGCGAGAACAAGATGCGGGATTTTACCGTTACCGTCTCCGTCCCCGTGACGACCCTCTGTCCCTGCTCGAAGGAGATAAGCGACTACGGGGCGCACAACCAGCGGGGCGTCGTCACCGTCTCGGTCCGGTTCAAGCGCTTCTTCTGGATAGAAGACCTGATCGCCCTTGTGGAAGGCTGCTCAAGCTGCGATGTCTTCTCCGTGCTCAAAAGGCAGGATGAGAAATTCGTTACGGAAAAGGCCTTCGAAAACCCTAAGTTCGTAGAGGACGTGGCGAGGGACGTTGCCGATAAGCTGAGCGCCGAGTCGAACGTGACATATTTCGTCGTGGAGGCGGAAAATTTCGAGAGCATCCATAACCACAGCGCATATGCATACCTGGAAAGAGAAAACGAGGGAGGGAAGGTATGAGGAAAGGGACGTTGGTTTTAGCGGCAATGCTTCTGTTCGTCTTGGGATGCGCGGCACGGCAGCCTGCCGGCCAGGACCAGGCGTCGGTGGCCAAAGGCGAGGCCCCCAACATGGTCTTCTACACGTTCCCCGATATCCCCGTGCCCAAAGAGTTGAACCTCCGGAGGGAGAGGAGCTTCATCTACGAAACCCCGACCGTGAAGGCGGGCGTCCTCGTGCTGAGCGGCAACGTCGACGTTGCTTCCCTGGAGAACTATTTCAAAGTCAACATGGCGAAGAACGCATGGCGCTTCATCAACAGCTACAAGTACGGCGACGTGATCCTTAATTTCACGAAGGAAGACCGGGCGTCGAACATCAGGATGTCGAGGGACGCCTTCACCACCCAGGTCGAGATATGGGTGGGCCCCGTTGACCGGCAGACGCCGACGCCGGTTGCGCCCCCGCGCAAGGACAATGAGTTCAGATAAGTGGATCAAGGTCCATACGGTAGAGAGCATCTTCGAGATGGACCTGCTCAAGGAAGCGCTTCTGGGGGAGTCGATCGAGTACGTGATGAAGGAGCACAAGGACACCGCGTACGACGGCCTGTTCATCCTGCAGAAGGGCTACGCCTCCCTTTTTGTGAAGCAGCAGGACGAGGCGCGGGTGATGGCCATAGTCACCCGGATCAAGAACCTCCCCAATGCCGCGTCTTGAGAGGATTGACCCCCTCCCAGCCCTTCTCTGCGGCAAGTTCGTAAGCTTCGTGGGGGGAGGCGGGAAAACGTCCCTCGCCGAATACCTCGGAGGGCAAGCCGCCAGGCGCGGGAAGCGGGCGGTCCTCACTACCACCACCAGGATAAAGGCGGATTTGCCCTATCTCATTTTCGGGGAGAAGGGCCTGCCGAAAGGCGCGTATGCGGGCGGCTTCGCCAGGGTAGGCAAGTCGGTAGAGGAGGGGAAGCTGACGGCACTCAGCGCCGATGAGGTCGAAAGCCTCGGCGCGGAGTGCGATTTCGTCCTCATCGAGGCAGACGGCGCGAAAAGGCTGCCTTTGAAGTACCCGGCGGACTACGAGCCGGTCATCCCGCCTTTTTCAGACCTGATTGTCGTTGTCGCAGGTCTCGACGCGCTGGGCGCCGCCATTGCCCGGGAGGTTTTCAGGTGGCAGCTTTTCACCGAGGTGGCCGGGGTGTCCGGTGAGGCGGAGATCACACCTGCCGTATTCATGCGGCTTTTCGAGAAAGACGCCCTCATGAAAGGCGTGGACCCGTCCCGGTGCGTCATCTTCCTGAACAAGTACGACGCGTGCAAGCGCAAGGAGGCAGTGGCGGCGCTCGCCCTGGCCCTCAGTCGGCAGACGGGGGCCGGCCGCGTAATCGTCGCCAGTGTGCGGGAGGGGCTGTTCTACGGGGTTGCTGGGGACTGACGGCAGGGCGGGGCCTTTTGACTTACCAAGAGTCCCCTAATCGCACCGATCGACCGGCACGGGGGCGGAGAGATTTTCGTGGATGACGCGAAGCCGGTGAGGTGCGCGCCGCAGCATACTTTTTTGTATGTGAGGACGCGCGCCGAAGATGGCGACAAAGTAAGCCGCGAAAAGATCCCGCTCCACCCCAATGTTGACAACAACCCGCCCCGGCTGTAGTATAATTATGTCACTGGTGACATAATATCGTGGAATTCCTGACCTCTACAACAGCAGCCGAAGCTGCCCGGCTCATTGCGTCCTTTCCCGTTGCCCCCCCTCCCGTTGAGGAGGTCCCCCTGGAGCACGCCGCCTCAAGGGTGCTCGCATCAAGCATCACGGCCGCAGAAGACATACCCCCTTTCCGCAGGTCCCTCGTTGACGGCTACGCAGTAAAGGCCAAGGACACATACGGCGCGAGGGAGGGCACGCCCGCCTTCTTCCGCATGACGGGGCGCGTAGGGGTGGGCGGGACGGCCCACATACAGGTGGGCGACGGCGAGGCGGTCTACGTGGCTACAGGCGCCATGCTCCCCGAAGGCGCAGACGGCGTCGTCATGGACGAGTATGCCCGGCCGGCAAGCGACGGCGTCGAGATCACCCGCGCCGTGCGCAAAGGAGAGAATGTCTGCCTCGCGGGGGAGGACGTGAGGACGGGGCAGGTTGCCCTGGAGGCCGGGCGGGCGGTCTCTCCCATCGACTTAGGCCTTTTGGCCGCCCTCGGTTTTACGGCCGTCCCCGTATACAGGCTGCCGGAATGCGGCCTCATCTCGTCGGGAGACGAGATCGTGCCGGCAGACGCACTCCCCGGGTCGGGCCAGGTCCGGGACATAAACACCCACACCGTATCCGGCCTGATAAGGGCGCACGGGTGCCTGGTGCGCTTCGCCGGCATCGCGGCCGACGCGGTCGATGCAATCGCGGAGAAGCTCCTCTCTCTCAAAGGGTGCGACGCGATATTCCTTTCAGGCGGCAGCTCCAAGGGACAGGCGGACTTCATGACGGCGGCAGTCGAGCGTCTCGGCGGCAGGATCGTCTTCCACGGCCTCAACATAAGGCCCGGCAAGCCGACGATCTTCGCCGAGCTGTGGGACAGGGCGGTCTTCGGCCTTCCGGGCCACCCGGTCTCGTGCGCGATGGTCGTCGTTCGCTTCGTCCTCCCCTTCCTCTCCCGGCTGAGGGGAGAGCAGGCGCAAGCGCCGCGATGGGCCGTAAGGGGGCGGCTTGAAACGAATGTCCCCTCCACTTACGGTATAGAGGAGTACGTGCGGGTCAACGTCTCGGACGGTCCGGAAGGGTTCTCGGTAACGCCTATCTTTGCAAAATCGGCCGTCATATCGACCCTCTCGAAGGCGGCCGGCTACGTGGTGGTCCCCGAAGGGAAGGAAGGGCTGGAGGCAGGCGAAGAGGTGGAGGTCCTCCCCTTTGGCTAAGAGGTATCTCTCCACGATAACCAAGGAAGAGGCCCTCCGCAGGATCGTCGCGGCGATCGAGCCGATGACGGAGGAGGAGCAGGTCCGGGCGCCGGATGCCGCGGGCAGGGTGACTTCGAGGCCCGTCATTGCGGCCCGCTCGAACCCGCCCTTCACCTCCGCAGCGATGGACGGCTACGCGGTCTCCTTCGAGGAGACCCTGGAGGCGGACCTCGCGAGCCCTGTGATGCTCACCCTCGGCGGGTCGGCCGTGCGCGTCAACACGGGAGACCCCATGCCCGGCGGCGCGAACGCAGTCATCATGGTGGAGGACGTGGAGGAGAGGGGCGCGCAGATCGCAATACGGAAGGCCGCCTCCCTCTGGCAGCACGTCAGGCTCACCGGTGAGGACATCATCGAGGGCGACATGCTCTTTCCGGTGAACTACAGGCTCGGGATCCTCGACATCGGGCTTTTGCTCGCCGCAGGCATAAAGGAGTTGCCCGTCAGAAAGCGGCCGAGGCTCCTCATCATCCCGACGGGGAGCGAGCTCGTCGATATCTACGACCGGGAGGCAGGGGCGGTCCTGCCCCAGAAGCTGATCGACTTCAACTCCTATACGCTCATGGCCTTAGGCGAAGAGATGGGCTTCGCGGTGACGAAGGCGGAGATCGCCCGGGACAACGGCCACCTGAGGGCGATCCTTGACGCCCACCTGCCGGGCCACGACGTGATCGTCATAAACGCCGGCTCCAGCGCAGGGACGGAAGACTTTACTGAAGGCCTCATCCGCGAGTCGGGCAGTCTGCTCTTCCACGGGGTCGCCATGATGCCCGGCAAGCCCGCCATGTTCGGCATCATCGGCGGCAAGCCCGTCTTCGGCATCCCGGGGTATCCCGTCTCCGCGGTCGTCAGCTTCAGGGCGTTCCTGAAGGCCGCCTATGAGCGGCTTTGCAGCGCCTACACGTCCGAGTGGGCGATACATTGCACGACCCCCTACCACCTCCCGTCTTCCATAGGCGTCGAAGAGGTATTGAGGGTGCGCCTCGTAGCCAAGGACAACCGGTACTACGCTTACCCGCTGCCGCGTGGGGCAGGCATCTTTTCTTCCCTCTCCCGCGCTGACGGTCTGGTCACGATACCGGGGAACGTGGAGGGGTACGCAGCCGGCGCGACCGTGCGGGCGGCCCTGCTGCGGCCGGAGGACGAGCTTGCGAAGAGGATCAACATCGTGGGGAGCCACGACCTTT
>Ga0326728_10023683_pt1 | contig 11216 bp, 7 predicted proteins | sample MB3enrmetagenome_FD_207602 | JGI IMG/M metagenome (GOLD analysis project Ga0326728, IMG submission 207602) | Lab enriched peat soil microbial communities from McLean, Ithaca, NY, United States - MB31MN | ecosystem: Environmental > Terrestrial > Soil > Wetlands > Peat | place: USA: New York... | reverse complement strand
TCCACGGTTGTATCCATCGTCTGCATCTCAGTGACCGCCAGGCGGCCTGGGGCGAACTTGGCCACCTCCGCGCGGACGGCGGCGCCGTACTTCGTGGGGTCGCCCGCCGTGCGCAGCGCCCAGTGCCGCGATATGCCGATTCCGAAAAAGCCGTCGGTGAGGTAGATCTGCTCCCGTCCGGCGTTGGCGAGGGAAGCCTGGCGCTGGTGTTCCACCACCCCAATCACCTCGAGCCATACCGGGTCCGGGAGGTTCACGAAAACACGCTTCCCGATGGCGGATTGGTGAGGGAAGGCCTTGGCCGCGAGAAACTCATCGACCACGGCCACGTTCCGGCCCGGCGCGTTGTCATTACCGGTGAAGGTCCGCCCTTCGACGAGAGGCGTGCGGAGCGTCTCGAAGTATCCTGGCAGAACCGTGGAAAGATCGGCGCGCCAGGCGGGATTCGCGCGGGCTTCTTCCGAGCCCCACTGCAACCCGGACATTAGCGGCCGTCCCGCCAGGGGCAGCGCCAGGGATGCGCCCACGTTCTCGACTCCGGGTATGGCACGCAGGCGGTCCTCGAGTTCGCCCAGAAACGCCAGGCGCCGCTCGGGCTGCTGAAACCCTCGGGCATCTCCGACCAGCAGAAAGGTCAGCAGGCCGTGCGGATCGTAGCCGGGATTCACCCGCCGCAGCTCCAAAAAGCTGCGGAACATCAGGCCCGACCCGATGAGCAGCACGAAAGAGAGGCCGACCTCGGCGACGACTACGGCATCGCGCAATACCCGGCCAGTGGCCAGCCCGCCGGCGTGCCCCCCATGCCGCAGGGCGTCCATGACGTCGGGCCGGGCAGCGCGCCATGCCAGTATAGCGGCCAGGATGGCCGATTCCAGCAGACCCGCCAGCGCCGCAAATGCCAGCACCCGCCAGTCGATTCGAACCGACTCCAGCCGCGGCACGTTGGATGGCGCAAAAACCAGCAGCGTACGGACACCGGCCCATGCCAGACCCACGCCCATCAGCGTGCCGAATCCCACCAACAGCAAGGCCTCGGCCAGCAGTTGGCGGGCGATCCGCTGCCATCCGGCCCCCAGCGCGGCGCGTATCCCCAACTCGCGGCCGCGCATGGATGCCCGCACCAGCAGAAGATTCGCCACATTGGCGCACGCGATCAGCAGAAGAAAAATCACCGATCCCATCAACGCCACCAGGGCCGGGCGTACTTCGGCTGCCAGTGCCTTGTGCCACGGCTTCAGGCCAACCCTGAAACGCGGGATCCGCCACTGCGAAACCACGCTGTCCACTTGAGCTTGTGCTTGCTCCAGAGCGACGCCATCGCGCATCGCCCCAACCACTTGCAGCATCAGCTCGTCCCGGTTGGGTGCGTCGTAGCCGCGGTTGTTCGAAATCCAGATATCGGGGCTGCCCCCTGTAGTGGCTGGCGGGAACAGTTCGAATCCCGGTGCCAGCACACCCACGATTGTGGGACCGTGCCCGCCGGAGCTGAGCATTTCGCGCCCCAGAACAGCCGCATTTCCACCATAGCGGCGCTGGAAGTACGGGTAGCTGAGGATGGCAACCGCGCCTTCGGGCGGAGGGAAGAGCGGCTCCATCCGCGCCGGCGGCTTTCCGTCGGCGTCCGTGAAATCGCGGCCGAACGCGATCTTCGCGCCCATCATGCCAAAGAAGTTGGTGGTTACCTGTCCCTTGCTCACCCGCTCCGCGCTGCCATCCTCGCGTGGCACGATGGCGCGGTACACCATGATGGCGCTCATGTCCTCGAACGCAGCCTTGGTCCCGTTGCGCAAGTCCCAGAAATCGGCGTTCGAAAGCACAGTGTCGGTCAGCACCAGCCGGCCTTGATTTTTGTACGGAAGCGGCCGCAGGAGCACCGCATCGGTCACGCTGAACATGGCCGTGCTGGCGCCGATACCCAGCGCGATGGTGACCATCGCGGCCGCCGCAAACCCAGGAGCTTTCCGCGTCATTCGGAAGGCGTAGCGCATGTGACCCTCGTGGCCGCCTCTAATCGTATCGCAAGGCTTCCATGGGTTCCACGCGGGCCGCGCGGCGCGCCGGCACATATGCCGCTGCCAGCGCCACGGCGATCATCGCTACCACGCCAAAAATGACCGGAACGCCGCTCTTTACCGGCAAATCCGGGATCAGACTCGCGGCGAAACTCTTGCCCCATAGCGCCATGGGCGTTCCGATCGCCAGACCCGCCGAGACCATCCCCAGCGCATCCGCCAACACCATCCGGGACATGGCACTTTCGGTCGCGCCCAGGGCCATGCGGATGCCGATCTCGTTGGTGCGCCGCGCCACCGTATAAGCGAGCAGGCCGTAGAGGCCGATGGCCGCCAGCAGCGCGCCCAGGGCACCGAACAACCCGGATAGCATGGCCATGAGCCGCTCCGGAACAATAGACGCATCCACTTGCTCGGCCATCGTGACGATCTTCGTGACCGGCACGGTTTTCAGAGACTCCCGCACCACGCGGCGCACTTCGCCCGCCACGGCCGCCGGGTCCACACTGGTCCGCAGCGCAAATTGGGAGAAACTGCGCCCCGACTGAAACATGTTGAAGTAGACAAAGCGCAAAGCAGGTTCGCGCCTGTCCGTGGACTTCATGTCGCCCACCACGCCCACGATCTCGAACGGCTGGCTGTCACCGTCGAACGCGATGTGTCTCCCGATAGGGTTGCCGTTGCCGAAGAAGTAGCGGACCAGTGTCCGATTGACGATGACCCCGCGCGGGCGGCCCTGGTCCTGGAAGCTGAAATCGCGCCCCATGAGCAGCGGAATGCCGAGGGTCTCGAAGTATTTCGGCGCAACCCAGTTTTCCGAGAGGAAGCGGCGTTCTCCGGGCTTGGCCTGGTAGCCTTCCACGGTCGCGGTGCGCATCGCTCCCACCCCGGAGGCCGGAAGGATCGCGCAGATGGTGGCCGAGCGCACGCCTGGAATGGCTTCCAGGCGTCCCAGCAGCTCCTGGTAGGCGCGGGACAATCGCTCGGGGTCATACCCGCTGCTGGCCGGATTGAGATCCACCAGCAGAATATGGTCGCGGTGGAAGCCCAGGTCGAGGCGCTCCAGATTCGACAGGTGGCGGACAAACAGGCTGGCGGCGCTCAGCAGCGCCACCGAGAACGCCACCTGCGTCACCACCAAGCTCTTGCCGAATAGCCGCCGCAGCCTGGTTTCGCCGGTCCTCCCGGCGTCGCGCAGGGAAGACGCCGGAGCGGACCCGGACGCGCGCCAGGCGGGCGCCAACCCGAACAGGACGCCGGTTAGCAGGGCGACTCCGGCGGTGAAGAGCAGCACCACCAAATCGGGCCTCGCCTGGAGTTCGATGCGCTCCCGTCCGCTGGCAATGATCCGCACCAGCGCGCCGGCGCCCAGATACGCCAGCAAGATGCCGAGCAGGCCGCCCGCTGCGGCCAGCAGCAGGGACTCGGTCAACCCCTGGCGCAGCAGGCGAAACCGGCTGGCGCCGAGCGAGACGCGCAATGCCATTTCACGCTGGCGGGCCGCCCCGCGCGTCAGCAGCAGGCTGGCCACATTGGTGCACGCGATCAGCAGCAGCAGCGACACCACGGCCATGAGCAGCAGCGCCGGCTTCTCATATTGATCGCGCAAGCGCGAGAGACCGGCTCCCGCGGGCTGCACCTCCATCTTCCAGTCGCGAACGCTGCGATCGTCATTGGTCTTGAATTCGTCCTCGATAGTCCACTGCCACAGAACGCTCATCTCCGCGCGGGCCTGCTCGATGGATACACCGGGCTTCAACCGCGCCGCCAGCTTCAGCCAGTAGCGCGCGGTGGTGGCATAGCTGGGGTGGTGGGGCGTCAGCGGCAGCCAGATGTCTTGCCTAGCCGCCGGCTCCAGGCCAACGAACTCGCGCGGGGCTACTCCGACAATCGTCACCGGGACGTCGCCGCTCATGATTCGCCTGCCGACGATCGCCCGGTCGGAGTTGAACCGGCTCTTCCAGTAGGACCAACTCACCACCGCTACATTGGCAGGCGATTCCGAGCTTCCGTCTTCCGGGCCGATCAGGCGGCCCAGCGCCGGATTCACGCCCAGGACGGAAAAGTAGTTCGGGGTTACATACCCGCCATGCACGATCTCCGGTTCCAGGCCGTCACCATGCACGGCGAAGGGTGTGTCGGCGGACGCGATCAGCCCCGAGAACACATGATTGTACTCGCGATAGTGCTGGTAGCTCTGCAACGAAAAAGCGTTGAAGTGGTCCTGCCCCGGGGCTTTGAACAGCAGTTCCACGAGCTGCCCCGGATGCTCGACCGGCAACCTGCGTAACATGAGGGTGTCAATCAGGCTGAAGATGGCCGTGTTGGCGCCGATGCCGAGAGCCAGCGACAGCATCGCAACGGCCGTGAATCCGGGAGTGCGCCGCATCATTCGCAGCGCATAGCGAACGTCCTGCCAGAGCGCTTCCAATGAATTCCACCCCCACATCTCGCGTGTGACCTCCTGAACCAAAGTGCGATTGCCGAATTCGCGCCGCGCAGCCAGTTCGGCGGCCTGCGGTTCCTCCCCTCTTTCCACCCGATCGCGCGCGGCCATGGCCAGGTGAGCCTGAATCTCCTCCTCCAACTCCCGGTTGCGGCGTCTGCGGGAAACCAGCGGCCACCTGCTCATGCCTGGCCCTCGCTTTTACCGGGATTCATGAGCCGGGCAATTGCGGCGCTCACCTGGTCCCACTGGCTGTGCTCCCTGGTGAGCTGTTCTTTGCCCGCCGCTGTGAGCTGGTAATACCTGGCGCGCTGGTGGTGGTCGGAGGTTCCCCACTCGGACTCGATACAACCTTGCTTTTCGAGCCGATGCAGCGCCGGGTACAACGACCCGGTTTCCGCCTGGAGAACGTCGCCTGATCCGGCGCGGATCGCCTGGCCGATGCCATACCCGTGCTGCGGTCCCCAGCGCAAGGTCTGAAGAATCAGCATGTCCAGCGTGCCCTGGAGCAGCTCGATCCGGTTCTGATACCGTTCCTGCTTGGTCATGGCTGTAGATATTCTACATCCGTACCTGTAGATTGTCTACTGCCTGGTCCGGCATGGTCGTGGGGCCGCTGGATCGGCTGCGAGAAGCCCCGTGAGAGCCGCTCAGTGCCGGCGAACATGACCGCCTTAAACACGTACTCGGCAGCGCTTGCGTTCGTGATGGCGTCTTCGGCACGCTCTGGCATACGCCCTGAGCGCCCGATAAAGCCGCACGTCCTGCCCGGAGTGCCAGCCGAGGGTTTCGGGAGCGAACTGGGGACTAGTCTCGAGTGCGCAGCGGAACGACCGGCCGGCCCGCAAGTGGCCTGGTCCGAAACTCGCGGCGCAAGATTTTGACGGCGGCGCACTTCCCCTGGCTCCGCACCGTGCGGCCCGTGACATGCAAGGTTAGCCCGGCCACATTGTCGAGACGCGCGGGCCAGGCAATCGCCAGCTCAATCTGCGCTCTTTCGGCTACAGTTTGGTCCGATTGAAATAAGATACCGCGGCTTGAGAAATTGATCGTTTTCCCCAGTCCTGCAGCCGCCCTCCTGCCCTGAATGACCCACTCGAGTGCGGCCTCGATTGGGTATCGGGGACATAACCTGCGATCGCCGCCATTGCCACTCCTCCGGGCCATCGTGTCGGAATAGCTCCTACTCGCATTATGAAACGGAGCCGGGTTCCCGCGACAGTACTGTAGGCACCAATCAGGTACCGTCCCACGTTCCTTCGCTCTGGGTCGGACGTGCTGCAAAAACGGTCGAGAGACCAAACGGCGCCGGGTTATCTGTGCGCGGGCACGATTCAGCCCTAATCCGAAGGTCTTGTTGATGAACAGTGGCCCGTGGGAGGCGGATTGCGATCAGCTTTGTAGACGGCGTTCTTGCGTTATCCGGTGTTGTCCCGCCAAGCCGAAGCCTGCGGCGTGGCGGGGCAGACTCCCGCGCAGTTGACACGGTTGTCCGCAGTCAGCCGGAATTTCCCACCCTGCGGCACGGTCGGCGTCTCTCGACGGCGGGTTACTGGATGAAGCCAGTGCGCTCTAACATCAGAACCTCCACCCATGCGGATTCCTTCCGGGTTCCCATTCACAATTCTTACCGACTGTTTCCGTAAGTTCTCGGACCGCCCACACGAGCGCTGCCGTCACAAGAACAAAAGAAACATACGCCAGTGTTGCAATCAGGCCAAGCATTCGGGATCTCCGGCGGTGCCGCAAACCTCCGAGATGTCGGGGGAAGGCTCGAAGACTTCGTTGTTCTCAATCATCATGTCTACGGCAAGCTGATACTGCAACAGCAACTGCGAACGGGAAAGGAGTTCTGAATTCGCCATAAGTTCCTTCAATCTCGCTCCAGTTCGCACATGAGAACGCGGCTGAGGCAGGGAATACAGATGACCGCAATCACGCCCTCTCCGCTGCGGATCTGGTGGGGCGTTTCCCTCTGACAAATCTCGCAAAACTTCATCGTCGTCGGCAGCAGTTCGTGGAAGGACGCGGGTTCAGGCCAGGAACTCATTGCTTACCTCCGTGGTTTCAATTGTGGCTCCGCTCCACAGAATCCTCCAGTAACAGGAGGACCTGTAGCGTACTGGCAGACTCCCCGATTAGTACTGGACCGGTAATGGTACGAACTACTCATGTAATGACATGGCTTTTGACTCACTAGAGCCATCAAGCGGCATGTGCCGGAGGGAACTGCCGCCCGTTCCTTGACGAGCGCCCCGCCTAAAAAGCTACACCTATGCGCTCCTCGGACACAGGGGCGCGACTCTGCGCGCGTCCCTGCAGTCGTGCTCGCGCCATCTTCCGACTAGGCGACGATACACACAGTGGCCCCAGGTATACTCGATGGGTCCACCGCCAGTCAGTCGATTGTGCAGCACTGACCATCTGAGGATCGCGGCCGCAATGCCGATGGATTGGGCGGTGCTCAAACTCCGGCCTACTCGTACCGGAGCGCGGAAACCGGGTCGATGCGCGAAGGCCGCCGGGCGGGCACAAAGGCCGCCAGCGCAGCCACCGCGGCTAGCGTACCCGCCGCACCGGCGTAGACCAGGAGGTCCGCTGCCTGGATGCCGAATAGCTGCGATTCAACGTAACTGCTCAGCACAAAAGCGGCTGCCAGCCCGATCACGATTCCCGCGGCCGTCATGCGGCCGGCATCGAGCAGTACCATCCGCACCACGTCGGCAGGCAGGACAGCACGGATTTGGGTTTTGATAGCCGCGCCCCCCGCAGCAGCGGGCAATTCACATGGCCTCCTGACGGTGTTGCCGGACGACTTCGTTGAAGCTGCACCGTCACCGTTTAAGCACGGCCTGCTTGCCAGTGTGCATCTGGCGCCGCTACGTTTCACCCCTGGCCTTGCGTTACGCTCAGCCGAATGGGATTATTCTCAAGACATGTCCTTAGTCAGCGGGAGTCATCTGGGCCCATACCGTGTCACGGAGCTGTTAGGCGCCGGAGGGATGGGTGAAGTTTATCGCGCGCAGGACGAACGTCTGGGCCGCGAAGTTGCGATCAAAGTGCTCCGCCAGGAGGCCGTCGCGGATCCTGACCGCCAGCGCCGTTTTGCGCTCGAAGCCCGCGCCGCCAGCGCCCTCAATCATCCGAACATTCTCACTGTCTACGATGTCGGTATGGAGGGAGGCGCCCCCTACATCGTCACGGAGTTGGTGGGCGGCGAACCGCTGAAGGCCATCATCGCACGCGGCCCGATCCCGCTGAAAAAGACACTGAATCTGGCGGTTCAAGTGGCCGCAGGGTTGGCCGCAGCGCACCAGGCTGGCATCGTCCACCGCGACATCAACCCCGCCAACATCATGGTCACTGGCCAAGGTCTGGTCAAGATACTCGATTTCGGCCTGGCCAAATCCGTGAGCCGGGAAGCGGCGGCCACAGGCGCGGAGCCGGGCAGTACTGCGCCTGGCTTTATCGTCGGCACGGCGACCTATATGAGTCCCGAGCAAGTCAAGGGCGAAGTTTTGGACCATCGCACGGACCAGTTCTCCTTCGGCCTGGTGGTGTATGAGATGATCGCCGGAAAGGCCGCCTTTGCGCGCAGTAGCGCGGTCAGCACCATGGCGGCGATCGTGGAGGAAGGGGCGCGTCCGCTGGCGGAAGTGAACGCGGCCGTTCCCCCGCCGCTGCGCTGGTGCGTGGAACGCTGCCTCGAAAAGGACCGTGAAGGACGTTACGTTTCTACCGCGGATCTGCAGCGAGAACTCGAAACCATCCGTACCCATATTGATGAAACCACCTCCATCGCTCCAGTTCCGTCCCCCGAGATCAAACCGCTTCGCCGCAGCAATGTGGTGCCCGTACTTTTGGGCCTCGCCGGCCTCGCTATCGGTATCGCAGGGACCGGCGAGTTGCTGGTCCCGCAATCGGCCACCAGCCTGGCCGCCAGCCACATTAGGCCGGTCGCCACCTCTGGCGAGGTTGCACGGTCGCCGGTGTTTTCGAACGATGGCAAGAGCATCGCGTTTACCGCCGCCATCAACGGGGTCCGGCAGGTCTTCGTCCGTGATTTGAGCTCTCCCATGGCGACCCAGATCACCAATTCGCCCACCGATTGCGAACGGCCCTTCTGGTCACCGGATGACTCCCGCGTCTACTTTTTCAGCGCTGGCGGCTCCGGGGTCGGACTCTATGCTGTCGGCGCCACGGGCGGCTCGGCCGAGGTAGTCGATCTCAACGTGTCCGCCGCCACCATCAGCCGTCGCAGCAACACCCTCGCCTTTTTGCGCGCCGACCCCACCGGCAAGGATCGGCTGTCATTGTGGATTGCCGATTCGGCCAGCCAGGCGCGGCGCTTCAATGGGCGCCCCTTCGATTCCGCCAAATACCAGTCCGGCTACCTGGCATTTTCGCCCAACGGCAAAAGCCTTGGTGCCTGGATTTCCCGCTGGGACGGCAATTCCGAGTTCTGGGTAATTCCCTGGCCCGATGGACAGCCGCGAGAGCCTTTTGCCATGGTGCAGCGCGCGTCTCCATTTTCCTGGATGCCCGATGCCCGCAACATCGTCTTCGGCGGCCCAGCTCCGGGTTCCTTCGGATCCGACCTGCAGCTTGTCGATACCCGCAACGGCCACATGCGCCCCCTGACGTTTCTAACTAACGACGCCGTCGAGGCTTCAGTCTCCCCCGACGGCATGCGAATCGTATTCGTCTCCAGCGAGGATAACTTCGATGTGATTTCGGTTCCTTTGGACGGGTCGTCCGTGCGGCCTCTGTACGGCACCAAGCGCAATGAGTTCGACCCGGCTTGGGCTCCCGGCGGCGACCAGTTCGCCTATTCCACCGACCGCACGGGCACCTTCGAGATCTGGTTGCGCAGCGTGCGGGAAGGCTGGGACCGGCCGTTGGTGACCGGGAAAGATCTCGGCCAAGCGTGGGTGGCTGAGTTCAGCGAGCCAAACTTCTCCCCCGATGGCCGCCGTCTCGCGTATTGCGTGGCTGGCGGGAGCGGCCACTCCGTATACGTCTCTGCCATCGCCGGCGGGAAGCCCGTTCGCCTCTCTACGGAGAATGCCGATGAGAGGTCCCCTTCCTGGAACGGTGATGGCTCATGGATCGCGTATCTGCGCAACAACGGGGGGAACTGGTCGCTGGTCAAAGCCGCCTCGGGCGGTAACTCCGTCCCCACCCTGATTCGCGAGGGCTGTCTGCCGTCTCATCCCAAGTGGAACCGCGCCAATGGCCACTGGATCGCATGTGCCACTACCGATGGCCTGACGCTGATTTCCGAAGATGGCAGGGAGAGCCGCCTGCTGACTCAGAACCGCTGGATGGTGTTCGGCTGGAGCCGCGATGGCAAGGTGCTCTATGGCATTAGTGAAACTGCGGCTCGCCGCCGCGTCATCGTGTCCATGGATATCGACACGCGTGTCGAAAAGACGCTTGGCGAATTGCCGCTATCCCTCGCCGCCGAGGTTCGCGGCTTCAGCCTCGCGCCCGATGGAGCATCCTTTGCGACCTCCGTTAGCAACCCCAGCGGTGATATCTGGACGCTCGAAGGATTCCGCCAGCCCGGTCCATTCTCCTGGCTTCGCTGGTAGGGGAGGAACGGAAAACCCAGCCCAGATGCCTGTTATTTTGTGGGAAACGGGATGCAACGCGCCGGGTCCGCCTTCATCCACTCGGGCATGTAGTGCTGGCTGCGTTCTTCCGCGGCGTCCGCATCCTGTGTGATTTGAGATCTCCGCTGCGGCGCCACTGACGGGCGGTTAGAGGCCTGAGGTGCGGAAGCACGCCGCTCGCGCAGCGCAAAGGGCACCCCGGCGTCACCGGCGCCGGTGAGATCGTCGGCGATGAGCAGACACTCGAAGCTCGCGGTGCGGGGAGTCCTTACTTCCAACGATCCAGCACCATGCGCCCCAGTTTCTCGACGGCGGCAGAGGCCGGTTTCACGGAGCCGGAGCCCATAAGCATCACGTTGATAAAGTCGTAGTCTCCGCGGAAGATGCTCAGGTTTTCCAGGCCGTCCGCCTCGGTTATCAATGCATCTCTCCCAAGGCCTTGGATGTGCCCCTGCTCGACGCCCTGCTTCTTGGCATCCAGGGTCGCCGTTCCTTCGTATTTGATCGGCCTGTGCCGAATGGCGATCGTGACGAAGCCGCCATCGGAAATCTTGTAATTGCAGGTGGACACAACCCCCGGCGTCTGCAACTTGGGGTTCTTCTCTCCATCCGCCAACTTGACGCCGAGTGTCTGTTCGATCTCGGCTTTCGACACGAGCGTGCAGGCGTCAGCGCCCTGTCCCGGTGGTTTGGCCTGCTGCTCAGCGGCGCCAAGGGTCGCTAACAGGAGTAGAGTGAATACAGTGGAATAGCCTAGTCTTCGCATATAGCAGTACCTCACCAGGATTTTCTTCTTGGTTTCCGCCAGCAGCAAGTATACTCCCAACCGCTTCCATTGGAGCAGTTTTTCTCATTTTTCCCACCCCGAGCGACTTCGGCAGCCCAGGAAGGGGCCACCTCTGGCTCCTCCTGCCACGGAAACCTCGACAGGCTGACCCTCCCCGTCCCAGTTCTGCTGGATGTTCCCGTCACTCCGAGGTAAAGTCCAGATGGCTAGCAATATCGCCCATTATGAGGACCCTAAATGACTGATTTGATTGTTGTTCCACAAACGAACCAATGGCAGAAACTCAAGGCACTGGTCCTGGACAGCGTCTCCTCCCCGATCACGAAGCGGGTGTACAACCACGCGCTGGACGAATT
>Ga0326728_10023682_pt1 | contig 11217 bp, 8 predicted proteins | sample MB3enrmetagenome_FD_207602 | JGI IMG/M metagenome (GOLD analysis project Ga0326728, IMG submission 207602) | Lab enriched peat soil microbial communities from McLean, Ithaca, NY, United States - MB31MN | ecosystem: Environmental > Terrestrial > Soil > Wetlands > Peat | place: USA: New York... | reverse complement strand
ACCGCAACCTGAGGTGAAGCAGGAATTCTACTCTTTACCAAAAGGGAAAATGCTTTAGGGATGCTGGGGACGCCTGCCTTGCTGGCAAGAGAAGAGCAACAAAAGGGGGCGCCCGAAAGGCGCCCCAATCTTTTGCTCATCATCCAGCTCCGGGCTGGTTGACCGGCCCGGAGCCAGACTGCGATGGATGGCTCGACCGCTTAGAAATCGAGCTTCAGCGACAACTGCATGGTGCGGGCATTGGCGAGAAAGACCTTTCCGGGCTGATTGAAGAGACCGTTGGTGCTCCCGACTGCCTTTGCCACCTCTTGGTATCCAGCCACCTGTTCCTCAACCGCGTTGACGTTATTCACGGTGCCGGGGGTGAACTGGGAGTGATTGAAGACGTTGAAGGCCTGCGCCTGGAAGTTCAGCACGTAGCGGGAGGTGAAGTTGAACTTCTTGGTCGCCGTGGCATCGATGTTGTTGATGTGCTGAGTGGGCTCGGTATTGCGGCTGGCAGTGGGCAGGGTTCCCGCGGCGGCCTGGACATACTCCGCAGTCGGGTCGATCGCCTGATAGGCCACCAGGTTGGCGGTGCACTTTGTCGCCGGGGCCGTGCACAGGTTGGAGCGGGTGAGGTCATAGAGGGAATTGACCGCCGTACCGGTGTGCAGTTTGCCGTTGGGGTTGATGATGGTGCGATCGATACCCGCGGAGTCCTTGTTCAGGTTGGCATTGTCGTTCGAGAGCACAGTGAAGTACTCCGGCGACTCGAAGGTGTAAATGGGGGCGATCGCCCAGTTGCCAATCAGGTTCTTCTGCAGCCAGTTGCCGTTCTTGAAGTAGGGCACGTCGTAGTTCGCCGCCAAGGTGATACGGTGAGTACGATCCAGAGCCGAGCGGCTATAGTCGGCAGAGACATTCTGCGAGTTTTGCGGGCGGCGCGGGGTCAGCGAGGAGGTGTTCACCGTGTCCGTCGCATCGTCCATGGTCTTGCTCCAGGTATAGGAGAAATCCAGCAGCAGACCATTTGCGAAGCGGCGGTTGAGGCTGGCGGCGAGGCCGTTGTAGTTGGACTCGGACCTTGGCTGATAGGAGGTGAGCTTGCCGGTGAAGTTGTTGCCGTTGGCGATGAAGGCGGGAACGATATACCCGTGATTGCTCTGAACCTTCTGGAGTGCTGCCAGGGTGCTGGTCAGGGAGGCAAGCTGAGCGGCGCTGGGAGTATTGAAATAGGTAGGTAGTTGGTTGGCAGCAGTGACCACCGGCTGAATATTCAACTGGATCTGGGTGGCCAGGTGGATGCCGCGCGTTCCCACGTAACGCACCTCGGCGGTGTAATCGCGGTGGAAGACGTGTTGCACGCCGAGCGACCAGTTCTCCGCATAGGGGAGCTTCTGGTCGGGGATGTAAGAGGCGGTGGCAGCCTGCTGAGCGGCAATGGTGGAGAAGGTCTGCAGTGTACCGGTCCCCGCGGGGAGTCCGCCATTCTTGAGGAAGTTCGGATCGCCCGGATTGGGATTGTTGCCGACGCCCACATCGTTGGTGGAGGAGAACTGCGGCGGCTGGGAGAGGATGCCCAGGTTGTCATAGAGCACATCCACTCCCATGCCGAAGCCGGCACGGATGGAGGTGTTCTGGTCGGGAGCGTAATTGATGCCGACGCGGGGCATGAGGTTGGTGTATTGGGGCTGCGGAGAGGAGAAGACCACCAGCCCAGGGACGCTGGCAGCGGCGTTCAGCACCTGCTGGCGCTCGCCGACCGGAACCGAGGTGAATTCGTAGCGCGCGCCGTAGTTGAGGCTCAACTTCTCGGTGACGTGCCAGACATCGTTGGCGAAGCCATAGAACGCGGTCTGGTCGCCATAGTAGATGAAGTTGCCGGTGGAGCGCTCGCCGAAGGACGTGGGCGCCAGGTCATGAAGATATTCGGTGGTGGCATCCCATTCGTAGTCGCCGCGCACGCGCTGGGTGAAACTCTGCGGGGAGATGAACTTGTGCCCGTCAAAGCCCACCTTGATGTTGTGCTTGCCCTTCACCCAACTGAGGTTATCCGTGAACTGGTAGAGGTTCTGGATGGTCTCCTGGGGAGCATTGGGGTCGGGGCCGACGTTCATGCCGCCCAAGTCCCCAAGGGTGAGGTTCGGGAAGGAATCGAGACCCGGAAAGGGAAAACTGCCCGCGGGGGTGGTGCTATAGAAGCGATTGAAGCCCAGGCGCGCCTCGTTGGTCAGGTTGGAGGTAAAGGTGTGGTATTCGCTGAGGGCGATCAGGTGGAAGCGTTGCGGGGAGGTCAGATAGAAGGCCGGCAACAACAGATCCTGATAATCGCTCGCGTCCACGCCGTCTACCTTGTTGTAGATGTAGCGGGCGCGGAAGCTGTCCTTGGGCGAGATGGTCCAGTTGCCGCCTGTGGTTAGAGCGGAGGTGTTGGTATAGTTGGGCGCCGCGACCGAATAGTTGCCCTGGGCGATCTGGGTGTCATTCGCCGTACCAAAGATGCCGGTGTTGGAGTTGTAGGCCGTATCGCTGAATACGTCCATGTACTGTAGGCCGGCGGGTTCGCTGCCGCATGCAAGATCGGCGCTGGCATCGACCTGCGAGGCAGAGACCAGCATGTATTTCTGGAAGATGGCCAGATTGGTGGCGCTGAGATTGAGCTTGGGATTGGCAAGCGCCGTCATGCCGGCCGCGGTCGGAGTGCAGAGGTAGTATTGGCTGCTCTGACCGATGGGATTGTATTCGTAGTTGGCGAAGTAGAAGATCTTGTCTTTCTTGATGGGCCCGCCCACCTGGCCGCCGAAACGATTGTTATCATAGCGGGGATTGGGGATCTTGCCGCCCTGAACCGCATTTTCGGCATTCAGATTGCGGTTCTGGAAGTATTCGTAGACCGAACCGTGAATCTGGTTGGTGCCGCTAACGATGACGGAATTGAACTGGCCGCCTACCGAGTGGCCGAACTCGGGAGAGAACTGGTTGGTGATGACGGTGAATTCGCCCACCGCGCTGCCGGGGATATAGACCAGGGGACCGGTCACCGACTTGTTGTTGTTGTCGATGCCTTCAATGGTGTAGTTGTTGGAGCGGGCGCGCATGCCACCAACCGAGGGGCCGGTGCCGTCGCCAAGACCGCCGCCGGAGGCCACACCGGGAACCAGGAGGGAGAGGTTCAGAACACCGGCTCCCACCGTCGCCGTGGGAAAGTCCTTCAACTCAACCGTCTCGAAGGAGCTCTCCAACTGAGTGGTGGTGGTGTCCAGAACGGCAGGGGCGTCGGCGGCAACTTGGACGCTGGTCGAAGAGCCGGCAACGGAAAGCACCAGGCGGGCGGTTCCGGTCTTGTTAAGCTGAACCTCGAAGCCGCGCAGCGCGTAAGGAGCGAAGCCCTTCGCGGTTCCGGTGAGGAGGTAGCGCCCAGGGAGCAGATTCGGAGCATGGAAGTCGCCCACGGAATTCGCCTGAACCACCACGGTCACGCCGGTGTCCATGTTCTTGATGGTCACAGTGGCGTTGGGAATCGCGGCGCCGCTGTTGTCCAGAACCGTGCCGACGATATCACCGCTGGTGGATTGGCTCCAGGCTGTGCCATTGCCGCCGAACAAGACAGCAACAACCAGCAGACTTAGTGCGAGAAACATTCCAGAAACACGGGAAAATCGCATGAGACTCCTCCAAAACCGTTCGCGGGTGCGCCCTGGCGGAACCCTTCTCTGTCTTTCCCGTCTGCGGTATACAGATGGGAAAGACACACGCATCGCTTATCGTGTTCTTTGCACGTCATGGGCCATCCAGAGAAAAACTTAGCCATGGGGTTAATTCCCACAAAATAATCTATTTAGTAGTTAATCAATAAAGTGATTCACAACTAATCACTTGTGGAAATATGAAAAATGTTAGGTTGATCTATGAAAATTTGTATGGTTGCGAAGGACGATTGCTTTCTTAGCTTTGGAACATCCGGAAGGGAAAGCCCGGCTTTCCGGCCGGGCTTCGTTCTTCAGATACGCATGGGCATCAGTACATAGCGATACTTGTACTCCGCATCGGGATCTTCGGGACGCATCTGGCCGGCAGACTGGGAGTCCTTGAACTCCAGTCGCACCTCGCCCTCGTTGCTGAGCGCCTTGAGAAAGTCCAGAATATAGCCGGAGTTGAAGCCAACCATGATGGGATCGCTGGCGTAGGGGGTGTCGATGGTGTCTTCGCTCTCGCCGGATTCCGTGGAACTGGAGCTGATCTTCAGCTCATTGCTCTCCAGGCGCAGGCGGATGGCGCCGGAGCGCTCGTCGGCGAACTGGGCGACGCGCTGGATGGCGGCGGAAAGCTCACTGGAGCGGACCACGGCGAATTTGGTGTTGTCGCGGGGCATGACGGCTTCGAAGTTGGGGAACTGCCCGGAAAGCTTGCGTGAGCTTAGGGTGCGATGGCCGACGCGGAAGAAGAGATTGTGCTCGTCGTCGGCGAAATCGACCTCGTCGGCGTCGGAGACGGAGAGAAGCTGCTGCAACTCCTGTAGGGCCTTGCGGGGAATCAGCACGCGCTTCTCGCCGCTGATGCCGACCAGATTCTCATTGGGCTTCTCGACGAAAGAGAGGCGATGACCGTCGGTGGCGACCATGGCCAGCGACTCCGCCTTGAGCACCAGCAGGGCGCCGTTGAGGGTATACCGCGATTCTTCGTTGGAGATGGCGAAGATGGTGCGGGCAATAAGCGTCTTCAACGCAGCCAGTGGGATGCTGGTGACAGAGACGGTGGGGAAGTCAGCTACCTGGGGATAGTTGGCACGGGCCATGCCGACCATCTTGGTGTTGGAGCGGCCGCTGCGAATCTGCACCCAGTGGTTTTCCAGCACCTTGATGGAGATTTCACCGTCGGGCAGAAGCTTGACGTAGTCGTAGAGCTTGCGTGCGGGGATGGTGCAGGCGCCCGGCTTCTTGACCTTCACCTCGGTGCTGGTGCGGATGGCCTGATCCAGATCGGTGGCGGTGATGTTCAGCCGGTCGTTCTCGGCTTCGATGAGGAAGTTCGACAAGATCGGGATGGTGGTCTTGCGTTCGACGACACTTTGCGTCGCGGTAAGCTCCCGCACCAGATCCTGACGGCTTACGGTGATCTCCATCGCTACCCCCTGCACAGCCGGTTTTTCGACTTCTGCTTCCAAGCTCGACATGAACCCACCTTCTCCGCCGGCAATAGTTGTGCCGGAATCGGCAGAATGCGCGCTGGCCACACTCTACAACAGTCGAGGGGCGAACGGAAACTGCCGTCTTTTTCTTTTCTTGATTGTATTCATCCCATGCAATCGATGGGCGTGGAAAAAGGGTGCGTTCTCTGGATTGCCGGGATGGACGGGTTGGCGGCGAAGAATGGATGCAGGCGAGATCCTGATGCCAGGGCGCCGCGGATGCGACGGGAGCGAAAAAGGGGTGTGTAGAAGAGATAAAAGCTAGTAGTTCCCGTAGTTCCGTTAGGAAAAGTGGAAACAATGTGCAAACGACAATGAATCAATCAGTTGCGATATGGTCCTGATTTCCAAATCGAGGCTGTGGAAGAAAGGAGATTTGGAAATAGAGGATTAACCTCGCGGCCATGTACCCATTTTCCCACCTCTCCCACAAGCAGGGCGAAAAGGGCTGTGAAAAGACGGGTCGATATGTGAAAAGGCGGTCAATGGGCGCGTGGATAGAGGCGTAGAAAGAGCCGGCGGTTGCACAATATGACGCTTTCGATGGACAAAGATCGGGTTTCTTTTGGCGGGTAGAGACGGATCGTCTGGCGGAAAAGGAGGGGAAAAAGGGTTTCGCCTGGTAGGAGGAGGTTCCCAATGCTGTACATAGATGGGTTTAAGGGGATTACGGCGGTGCACGGTGAAGATGAACTCCCGTAGACTGGAAGGCACAGGGGGATTTCGCTATGGCCATCGATATCGGGCGTCTGGAGAGCCAGTTGCTGCAGATGTCGGTGGAGGGCGCGCCGGGGCAGGAATTTTGCGAGGCGATCTCCGAGCTGGCGCGCACCGGCCGTTTCGAGCAGTTGCGGGAGATTCTTCCAGGTATTGTTTACGAGGAGATGTGGGAGCGTTATCAGCAGAATCCGGACTTGTTCGTCGCTGGCTGGAAGATGTTGGGCCATGAGATGCAGCAAGGCTTTGTGCAGCACGCTCGCCAGCGATTGACAACGCTTACCCGTTTGCAGCACGCCGGGGTGGGGCGAGTGACTCCTGCCTGGCAGGAGATCCAGCGGGCGCTGGATGGTCAGCAGAACGATCTGCTGCGCGCTGCGTTTGGATTGGAATTGCTGGAGTTGGTCGAGCCCGCGGTGGTGCGGGCTACCCATTTGCGCGAATGCGTGGTGGGCGAGGCAAGTTCCGAAGAAGCGGACCGCTACCTGGACGAGGCTACGCGGTGCTATCTTTTCGGGTTGTTCACGGCTTGCGCCGTCATGTGCCGCTCGGTGCTCGAGGAAGCGATCAAGCAGAAACTTCCTGCCGCTCTGACCAAGCTGCTGCGTACTCGCTACCGCAATGCTCCTACGCTGGGGAATTTATTGCACGAAGTCAATAATAATCTGAACCTTTGTGGTTTCGACCCGGATTTTCCGCGCCTGGCAAACCAGGTAAACGACGTAGGCAAGAAGGCTGTTCATCAGGGTTTGCTCTCCGAGGATGAGGCCCGAACCTGCCTGCAGATGGCGCGCGAAGCCCTGCAAATCCTGCTGCGCCAGGGCGGGCAGGGATAATCGCCCCGCCAACGGCTTTTATACTTGAGTCTGCATGTCCTACGTCGCAGCCATCGAACAATTGAATCGCATGACGCCGGAGCTCTACAGTGCTCCGGGCCGTCCGCGGCGGAAATTCTCGCTGGATGAATTCCGGGAACTGCTCTCGGCGTTGGGGAACCCGCAACGCAAATTCAAATCGGTCTTGATTGCCGGAACCAATGGAAAGGGGTCGACGGCTGCTTCGCTGGCTTCGATCCTGAGCGCCTCCGCTGTGCGCACCGGGCTCTATAGCTCGCCTCATTTGCAGCGGGTGAACGAGCGCATGCGCGTGGACGAAGAGGAGATTAGCGACGATACCTTCGCCGCTCTTTTCTTCCGTGTGCAGGAGACAGCAGAGAGACTGGTAGCGAGCGGCGGTTTGCCGCATCTGCCCAGCTTTTTCGAAATGCTCACAGCGGTGGCCTTTTTGCATTTTGTCGGGTCGGGAGTGGAGCTTGCGGTATTGGAGGTGGGGATGGGCGGGCGTTTGGACGCCACCAATGCCGTCGATCCTCTGCTCGCGGTGATTACCGATATTTCCCTCGATCATACCGAGTGGCTAGGGTCTACCATTGCCGAGATTGCAAGGGAAAAGGCGGGAATTCTGCGTCCGCGCGGGACTTTGATTACTTTGCCGCAACACCCGGAGGCCAACCAGGCTCTGCAGGAAGCGGCTGCCGATTTGGAGGTTCGCCCGGTCAGCGCGGTGGAATTTATGCCACCGGTTGGGGTGAAGGCCGGGGCGGCTTATTCCATCGATGCTCTGGGCAAATCGGTCGAGGTTTGCTCGCCACTCTGGGGCGTGCATCAACAACGCAACCTGGCGCTGGCCATCGCGGCAGCGGTGGAATTGGCGTCGAAGCACGGGATTCCTATCACCGCGGAGTCCATTGCAACAGGCATTCGTACTACGCGGTGGCCGGGGCGGCTGGAGCAGGTGTCTCTCGGAGGAATGAAGTGGATACTGGATGTGGCGCACAATCCGGCCGGGGCATGGGCTCTGCGCTCTGCATTGAATTCGATCTGCGGCGAGGGCCGGCGGCGTACCTTGATCTTCAGTTGTCTGCGCGACAAACCGGTTCGGGAATTGGCGCAGATCCTCTTTCCGCTCTTTGACCTGGTGATCCTGACGCCGATTCATAGCCTGCGCGCGGCTCCGCTGGAAGAGTTGGTGGCGGCTGCCGTGGAGACGGGATGCGCCGCGAGGGTTGCGGATTCGGTGGAGTGCGCAATTGAAGAGGCTAAGCTGGCTTCGCCGGGTGAAGTGGTGGTGATCTCCGGTTCTGTTTATCTTGTCGGCGAGGCACGGTCGTTGTTGCTGAAGAATCGAGGAGCGAAAGAATGAGCCCCAGGCCCAACCCATTGCCATGGATCTGTCGCTGGCGCACCAACCTGGTTCAGACACCGCTCTTTGCCTTGGTGACGGTTTGCTTTGGTTCGCTTTCTCTTCTCCTCTCACTCCTGGACCGAGGTGGCAGCATACAACACCGCATTGCCAGAATCTGGGCGCGGCTGTGCGTGTTGATTTCGGGTTCACGGGTGGTGGTGCGGGGGATAGAGAATCTGGGCAAGGCGCCGGTGTGCGTTTTTGCCTCGAATCACACCTCGTACATGGATACGCCTGTCATATTTGCCTCATTACCGCTGCAATTCCGCATCCTCGCAAAGCAGGAATTGTGGCCTATACCATTCATAGGATGGTACTTAAACAGGTCTGGACAGTTGCCAATCGACACCCGCAACCCGCGCACCACGCTCTCCAGCCTGGGCGCGGCTGCCAAAACTTTACGGTCGGGAATGCCGCTGTTTGTCTTTCCGGAGGGCTCCCGGACGCCGAACGGAGAATTGCAACCCTTTCTTTCCGGGGCTGCCTATTTGGCGATTCGCGCGCAGGTTCCTTTGGTGCCGATTGCGCTGAGCGGCGTCTACGATCTGCTTCCGATCCACACCCATCACTTCTACCCAGGCGTGCTGACGCTGCGCATTGGTGAGCCGATCGAAACCATCGGGATGTCGATCCGTCAGGTGGAAGAACTGACCCTGCGGTTGCGCAGCGCGATCGAGGATTTGCGGGTTTCCTGAGCGGTTTCAGGGTTCGCACCGAGATAATGGATGCTGCCGATGCAAGACTGAAGGGTCCGGAGAAACCATCTACCCGAAGCGGCGCATTTATGAGTACACTGTGCTGGTATGTCTGTTCACATTGCCATCCCCGAGCCCACCAGCAGCGATTCTGTTTACAACCAGCGTTCCCTGCCCCCTTATCTTGCCGCTTTGCATTCGGCTGGAGCAATCCCCATCCTGGTTCCTTTGCATGAGCGTCAGGACAGGGTTGCCCGCCTGCTGAGCAGCGTCCAAGGGATTCTACTCCCCGGCAGCCGCTTCGATGTCGATCCCCAGCGCTACGGGGAAGAGCGGATCCCTGCCTGCAGTGAAGACGACCCGGCACGAACAGCGGTGGACGAACTTCTGTTGCAAGAGGCCTTCAGTCTGCACAAACCTGTTCTGGCCATCTGCCACGGCATGCAGACCATGAACGTCTGGTGTAACGGTTCACTGGTGCAAGATCTGCACACCGTCGTGAACCATCGTCCGGGGCGGGATGTGGCGGAGGCGCACGCGGTGCTGATTGCCCCCGGTTCCCATCTGGAGAAGCTGGCGCCAGATGAAATATTGGGGGAGATCCTGGTGAACTCCAGCCATCATCAGGCGGTGCGCGTGGCTGGGGATAATCTGCGGGTCAGCGCGGTTTCCCCTTTGGATGGGATTATCGAGGCGGTGGAGCTGGACTCCGCGGATCACTTCGTCCTTGGTGTGCAGTGGCATCCCGAGAGGACCTATACATCGAGCCGCTATTCCCGCGCCATTTTCGCCAGATTCGTAGCCGCGGCCAGCGCATGGCAGCCGCGTCCGGTGGTGGAATCGGTTGTGAGGCGATGATGGATAGGGAGCAGGTTGCGGAGCGCTTGAATGAGCAACTGGCGGCATGTGGGCAGGCGGCTCTGGAGGCATCCATGGCTGGGCGGTTTGCCGATTATCTGGCGCTGTTGCTGCGCTGGAACGCGCGTACGAACCTGACCGCGATCCGCGATGAGGAGGGAATCCTCTCCCGGCATTTTGTGGAATCGATTGCCTGTGCGCGAGCTTTACCGGCCGGTATCGGGACGCTTCTCGATTTTGGCTCCGGTGCCGGGTTTCCCGGTCTTCCTATCGCGCTCTGCCGGTCGGAGATTGCCGTGACGCTGGCGGAGTCGCAGGGAAAAAAGGCGGCCTTTCTGAATGAGGCGGTGCGCGTGCTGGGGTTGACAGCTTCTGTCTTTGCCGGCCGCGCCGAGACGCTACCGGTGGAGTTCGATTGCGTCACCTTACGGGCCGTGGACCGCATGGAGTTGGCGTTGCGGTCGGGCGGCCAGTTGGTCCGTGCCGGGGGTTATCTGGCCGCGATGACAAGCCAAGTGGAGTTCGAGGTTATCAAGAGCGCTGCCGGAGGAAGTTTTGTATGGCGGGCGCCGATGGCTCTGCCTGGAAGTGAGACGGCGCTGCTGGCGCTGGCGCAGAAGGGCGGCGGGGAATTCTGAGTCTTGGCGATACGCCCTTTCCGTTTGCGATCTTTATCCCGGTTAGGATATAGATGGGATCGAGATCTTCCATTTTCTTGACAAGGATACGGATTCCCGTTCCCTCGCCATATTTAGTCGCTTCATGGAGTTCCTTGATTGCCCATGGGGGCAGATCGCTTTGCAGAGCTGCAGCCAAGGCCCGATCTCCGAGGATGAAGGCGACCCGGAAGCAGTTCAGGCAGGGCGATAGATAGACGATGGTGCGTTTCTTCAGGAGGAGAGATAGCGACCATCCGTATTTTGCTCCGCTGGTCTTCCATTGCTGTTGCGCGACGCCGTGCTGGTCGCTGAGCCAGCCGACGAGATGGTTCCAGGCAGCGGTGGATGGTCCGAGAGCGGACAGTATCTCTTCCTGGCTGGGCTGATCCTTTCTTCCCCTAAATGCATTCTCATTTTCCATCGCCGTTCCTTTCCTGACCTTCCCAGGGATGGGGGTGCGATCGCGGAGATAGTACTAGGAGGAGGCGCGGATCGTCGAGTGCTTTGCGGCTGTTATCGCTTAACGGTATGGCGCGATGCGTTTGAAGGGTCATTGCCGATAATAAGAAGAAGGTGGGAAGGGGTGATGTTCCACGTGGAACAACGAGGATGATTCTCCCCGATTAGGGTTTGTTCCACGTGGAACAAACGATTCAGTGGTCCGAGCCGGGCCCTTTGCCGATAGAAAACAGGTTTCGTGACGATACTAAATGGCCGCGAAAAACAAAGAGTTTTCCACTGATTTGGGCAAATCTCCGGCCTCCTCGCCGGCTCCGCTCAGCAAACCCCAACCCCTTCCCTTTCTAGCAATTCCGAACCCCATCGGAGAACCCGTTGCGAACGCTTTCCACAGACAATGGAAGTTCTCCACAAT
>Ga0326728_10023681_pt1 | contig 11217 bp, 9 predicted proteins | sample MB3enrmetagenome_FD_207602 | JGI IMG/M metagenome (GOLD analysis project Ga0326728, IMG submission 207602) | Lab enriched peat soil microbial communities from McLean, Ithaca, NY, United States - MB31MN | ecosystem: Environmental > Terrestrial > Soil > Wetlands > Peat | place: USA: New York... | reverse complement strand
TTTCAAAGGCAGGGCCTTACACGAGGCCGGCACATGCTAAAGATCGTGAGCGCCGGCGCCCAGCCAGTCTCGGTCCAATCCTTCAAGATTTATCGATAGCCGAGGGCTTGGTCTTGTGACCGAATCTGGTTGAGTTGATGGCAGGAGTACCGATAGCCTCGGAATCCTGCTGGACCGGCTTGGCCGTCGGCATTCCAAGAAAGGGCGAATTCGGGCTCGAGCAGAAAACCGGTAGGCGTGCAGCTTCTGGTCCTGATCTCCCGCCGTAAGCTTCTCCCGATACTACGGGTGAAATCCCTCGGGTGAAATCCCTCTTGCCCTATGTCTTATGCGTGGTAGTATGCACACGAAAAAATGGACCAAGGAGGATGCTATGGCAGTCACGCCGACTCGCAGAGAATTCCTCGCCACGACCACGGCTGCAGCAGCGGGAGTGATGATACCCAAAGGAGGTTTGGGTCGAACCGGGGCTGGAGTGTTGGAAGGCACTCAAATCGCCCGGCGACACCGGATCACGCGGGACCTGCCTACACCCAATTTCTTCGAAGGGATGCTACTTGGCAATGGAGACATCGGCGTGTGTGTCACCGTGCGCCCCGATGCCTTGGGGCTTCACCTTGGCAAAGAGGACTCTTGGGATATCCGCGTCAGCGAAGATCATTACCAATACGTACTGCCTTTCAAGGATCTCTTGAAACTCTGGCAGCGCGCCAGCGAGGAAGCGAAGCGCCAGGGCAAGCCGGAGATGCTTTACCTGGAATCCACGATCGATTTCTTCCGCGAATACACGGAAAAGGTAACTTCTTCTTACTCAAAATCCTGGCCCCGTCCTTGGCCGTGCGGTATCGTGTGGCTTCACTGGGATTCGCGAAAGGTGCGCATTCTGCGCCAAGCGCTCGACCTTTCAAACGGCCTGTTCACACTGGAGCTTGAGCACGATGACTTGCGCGGCCAGCGGCGCAAGGTGAGCGTGCGGTGTTTTGTTAATTGGACCACAGGACACGTCTTGGTCTCGACCGACGAGCCCGCTCCCTTCGTCTCTGTGGCCTACTGCCCGAATCTTGATGCCGAGGCGCAGCTCCCGCCGCCAGAGATTGACGGCAGCGCCGGAGAGGGTTTTGCCGAGTTTTCCGGGTATCAGCACTTCCCAGCGACAGTTCCCACAACGGAGAACCCCCACCCACCGAACACTGACAAGGATCGCAACTTTGCCTTGAGCGGTCTTCTCCGAGGCTCCTGGCGAGTGGAAGGTCTGGCGGAAGCCCAGGAACAACTCAGAAAAATGGGGGGTGGCAGCCGGGAAGCTTACTGGCCCTCGGGCGGGCCTCCCAATGTATTCCTGCGCAGCCAAAAAGAGCAGTCTTTCCGCTTGGACCTTACGCTCTTCACTCCTCGGGACCATACGGACAACGTTGCCTTTGCCCAAAGCGAGGTGAGGCGACTGGCTCAAATCCCCGTAAAGCAGCTTCAGCAGGAAACGGAGAAAGGGTGGGAGAATTTTTGGTCTCGCTCGGCAGTAGAGTTTGAGGATAAGGAACTCGAGACGATCTGGTATCACAACCAGTACCTTTTGGCATGCTGCCTGCGCGAAGGCAAAGTCGCCCCGGGACTTTTCGGGAACTGGACCAGCGGCAAGATTGGTACCGCGTGGCACGGCGATTACCACATGAATTACAACACGCAGCAGGTGTTCTGGGGAGTTTTCTCAAGCAACCATGTGGACCAGAACCTTCCTTATGTTGAGCTTGTTGCGAACCTGTTGCCGATGTCCGAAGCCTATGCGAAGGAGAAGTTTGAACTGCCCGGCGCTTTCTTCCCGCACTCCGCGTATCCCGTCCCCAGCCAGGTGGTGCCTTACCCGGCACCGCCGTGGGGCTATGAGATTTGCGAGACTCCTTGGAGTGTGCAGAGCCTATGGTGGCACTACCTCTACACGCTCGATCGCGATTTCTTGAAGAGAGTCTATCCTCTCCTGCGGGTCGCCACACAATTCGTGGTCGCTTTCGTGAAGAAAGAACGGGACGGCAAATATCACATCGTGCCTACCGCTTCGCCCGAGAACTGGGGATGTACCGTGGATTTCCGGCTGAACAAGGATTGCATCATGGACCTGGCGATGACGGAATTCCTCCTGGATGCCACGGTTGAGGCCGCGAAGATTCTGGGGCTCGACGCTGACGAACGCGCCCAGTGGGCTGAGGTCCGGACGAATCTCGCCCCGTATCCGCAAACTCAAGGCCCCTACGGGGAAGTATGGCTGGACGTGCTCAATGCCCCGGCGGAGCACGTTTATAACATTCCTGTCACCCTGGCGCCGGTATTTCCGGGCGAACAGGTCGGCCTAGGCAGAGGTGAAGAACACCTGGAAATTGCGCGGCGCACGGCCGAAACCATTCGGCTCGAAGGGGGTAATGATGTCGTTTATCAGCCTTTGATTCGGGCGCGGTTGGGTACGCTGGACCTCGGTTGGTTCAAGCGGGAGGTCCACTACTGTCTGCTCCCCAACGGCATCGCAAACGACCGCGCGCGCCAGATTGACGGTCGGTATAACGACGCAGTGGACTTCGATTTCATGATGCGCATGGGTGTGTGGACTGAGAACCTTTCACTGCCCGCGGTTCTGAATGAATGTTTGATGCAGAGTTATACAGGTGTCATCCGGCTTTTCCCCAACACACATAAACTTGGCCCCGCCCGCTTTGATGGCCTGCGCGCCGTCGGAGCCTTTCTCGTGAGCGCAGCCTACGACGGGAGGAGTATTACCGAGGTAACTCTTCTGAGCGAGAAAGGCGCACCAGGTCGGCTGGCCAATCCCTGGCCGGGAAAAACCACCCGCGTCATTCGGCTCAAAGACCGCCAACCTATCAGCGTGAAGGCCCAAGGTGAGGTTACAGAGTTCCCCACTGTCCCGGGGGAGCGTTACGGCATCGAGCCGGCGTGAAGCGTTCGACCCTGCTCCTCGCGAACAGCATATTTGCCCGAGGGTATTTGCGGGCGCACCCCCGGCCAGATGACCCCTGCCACTGTGTGTATTCTTCGATTGCCTTGGGCCGGATCCGGATCATCCTCGCACAATGCCTTTTCGCGTGGATGACATGATGGCTGGTTGCGTCCTGATTTGAAGAGTGAAATCGGGTGCCTGCCGCCGAAAGTCGATTCCTTTGGGAAACCAAAGGGCAGACCCAGGATTAGCTCCGAGCTTCTTCAACTCATTCAGCGCATGGCGAAGGAGAATCCCATCTGGGGAGTCCCCAGAATCCATGGAGACCTATTGAAACTGGGCTTTGAGATTTCTGAGCGCACGGTCTCGCGGTACCTGGCTCGGGCGGGCCGTAAGGGAGATGCGCGCAAGCTCTGGTTAATCTTGTTGATCTTTCTGAGAAACCATCGAGAAGTGATTGCGGCGATGGATTTCTTTACCGTTCCGACAGCCACATTCCGCCTCTTGTACTGCTTCTTCGTGATCAGACATAGTCGGAGGAGAGTCGTCCACTTCAACGCCACTGAGCACCCGACCAGCCAGTGGGTCGTGCAGCAATTACGAGAGGCTTTTCCCATCGACCTTGTACGGCAGTCAAGCAAGCGGCTAAAGACCCCGCGCACTCTGACCCCGGTAGAATTCAAGGCGCTGGTGGGCCAACTTGGGCAACCTTACAAGACAATGGTAGTTACCATCACCTGCTTGGGTCTGCGGGTTTGTGAACTCTTGGCTTTACAGTGGGGTGACATTGACTTTGAAAGCCTTACGGTAAGGATTCAACAGAGCATCGTAGCTGGGGAAGTCAACCCGACCAAAACTGAGGCATCCGAGGGCACTCTGCCACTTGACCCGGACCTTGCAGAAACGCTGCTTCAGCACAAGGGGCAGGCTACCTACACAGCGGACACGGACTATGTGCTTGCTGGCGACACGGGCAAACCACGTTGGGAGGATTCGATCTTGGCTGATTATCTGAAACCGGCTGCTACGCGGGCCAAGATTGGCAATGTCGGTTGGCACACTTTGCGGCGGACCTATTCAACACTCCTACATACTTTCGGCACGGCACCAGTTGTTCAAAAAGGAACTGCTACGGCATGCGGACATACGCACACTGGACCTTTACACCCGTGCCGTATCGGAAGATAAACGGACAGCCTCTTCAAGGGTGGCCCGTGCTTTAGGAATATCCTAGGTGGAGTGGTACGAAGTGGTACTTTTTCAAAATGGCGGAATGGGGTTAAGTCCTTTAGTTAGTTGGTGGACCTGGAGAGGTTCGAACTCTCGACCTCATGACTGCCAGCAATCTGCCCGTTTTCCATTCCTTCCATTCATCCTTATGTTTTCTATAGCCTTACATCAATTCGGGGCTCTGCTTTCGCTCAATTGCCGAACCCCTTTTCCCTCAATTCCATACACTTTTGGCACAGTTTTCGCACAGTATCGAGGGGGTCTCCGACCCCGTAAGGTCCAAAAACTCAAACGAGGGACAGTTCGTTTGCCCATGAATGCGATCTTCTCGGGAGTTCGTGGATGGTATTTGTTTGGGGTCCTGCAGGGTCACCGCCCGACTGCATAGATTTGTTCGCTGCAATGACCCCAGGGAGCGCCCGTGCACCCCACGACGATTAGGATCGACACACTTGCCGGCGATCATCCCCTCGCAGTTCGATCCTCCGCCCTCAGGCCGCTTGGCGATAGTAAAAACTCAGCATTCCGCCCAGCCGCTGGCGGCGCTGGATCGCTCCCGTCCCGCTGGCGCAAGACTCTTCCTGCATGATCAGCCGGTTATCCAGCCCTTGGTGGTTGCGTTCGTGATGATAGTGCATAACGAAGTCGTGGATGGCCTTCCGCAAGGAACCTTCCCCGAACAGGATCATCCGTTCCAAGCAGGACTCTTTGATGGTTCTGACGAACCGCTCGGCGTGGGCATTCAAATTCGGTGCGCGCGGCGGCAGTTTCACGGATTTCACCCCGCTGGTCTCCAGAGTCTCCAGAAACTCTGCCGTGTACAGCGGGTCGCGGTCATGGATCAGGTAGCGTTTGCCCACCAGGAAACCGTCCGTAGCATCACTGAGGTTATGTGCCACCTGGCTCATCCAGAGCCCATTCGTCTGCCGGGCTACGCCCGCAATCTCCACCTTCCGACTCGACAAGTCGATCAGGAAGAGCACGAGGAATCTCGTCAAACCCTTATGGGTCCAAGCCTGGATGGTGAAAAAGTCCGCCGCCACAATCACCTCCCGATGCCGGGACAGAAACTCCTTCCAGGTGGTCTTCTTATTCCGCTCCGGCGCTGGCTCCAGACCGTGCTCCCTCAGAATGTTAGCGATGGTGCCATGCGCGACCTCATGGCCTAAATTAGCAAGCGCTCCCTGAATTCTTCGGTAGCCCCAATCGCGGTTCTCGGTGGCCATGCGAACCACCAACTGTTGGATCTCGTTGGGGGTGCGCGGACGGCCAGGGCCACGCTGCTGGCTGCCATCGTGTTTCCGGCCGATGAGCTTGCGGTGCCAGGCCAAGAGCGTCTCCGGCGTGACCAGGGTAGCCAGTTCGTGCAGCACCCTGCGGCCCAGTTTCTGGGCCTTGACCGCCAAACGCCGGCGCTGATCGTCGTTCAGGCGCAGCCGTCGACCACCAAGTTGTTCCCGAAGAACCCGGTTTTCCTCCTGGAGGTAGTCGATGACCTCTTGCTGCTGTTGGTTCAGCCAGCCAGCGAGGGAAATCAGCAGTAGTCGAAACGAATCCAAAGTCGGGCGCATGGTGTCAGCGTAGCACGCCGGTAACGTGTCATAACACGCCCAAACCCGCTGTCAGCGAATTCGCCATCCTGCTGAGATTTCAAAAGGATCCAGTATTTGGACACTACGGGAGCGAGCCAACTTCTATGATTTCAATCCGGAGGGACCTTTTGGTAAGCACAATGCTCGGCTTCATCTGATATTGCCGACTCTGGTAAACCTTCGGCTCTTGCAGTTTCGCTGTGGCACTCATTCTTTTCCGCTCTCCGATAATTAAGGCTTTCATTCTGGGAACATCAGAACTTTTAACGCCTGCTTCTCCAGGCACAAATCAAAAGCTGTGCGCCATTCGGAAATGGGAAGCTTGGCAGAAACGAGGTCGCCCAGCCGCACGCGGCCCTGAGCGTAGATTTTCATCATGCGATCCCAGGTTTGCGCGGTGTAGCAGACCGAGCCGGTGAGCTTCAGTTGTTTGTAAAAGATCTGATCGATCGGGAACTGGATTTCGCGGCCGCAAATCCCCACCTGGGTGTAACGTCCCAGGGGCCGCAGCGATTCCAGGCACCCACGCACCGAGCCCTCGTGGCCCGCGCATTCGAAAGCCACGTCCACACCTAGACCATCGGTATTTTCGCGGACCACATCGAGCAGGTTCTGATCGCCGACATTAACGACGGCGGCGGCACCGAAGCGGCGCGCTGCAATCAAGCGAGCGCCATCACCGCACGCCCCGGCCACGATCGTCCTGATGCCCTCGGCCACAAGCAACTTCAGGCACAAGAGTCCCATCGGCCCGGGGCCGGAGATCAGTGCCGTGTCACCAATCCGTACCTTCGTCACTTCGGTCACTGCCTGGATGGCGGCCGCGAATGGCTCGCTAAGCGCCGCCTCCTCCAGAGGAAGTCCATCGGGAACGCGATAGAGTTGATCGGGACGCATGACAACGAAGCGCGCAAAACCGCCGTCCACGCCATGTCCCATCCCTCGCCGGTCCGTGCAAAAAATGAAATGCCCGGAGAGGCAATACTGGCACCGGCCACAAGTAACTGCCGTGGCGCCCAGGCCCGCTATCTTATCGCCCAGATGAACGTCGCGCACCTGGCGACCTACTTCTACAACCGTGCCTGCAAACTCATGCCCCAGAATCACCGGAGGGTAGTTGCGGAAGGTATCATGCAGGACGTGGATGTCGGTTCCGCACACCCCGCAATACGCAACCTCCACCTTTGCCTGGTTTTCCCCGCACGAAGGCTCCTGAACATCAAGAATGTCGACGTTGCCATCTCCGGGAGCATGTTTAACGAGGGCCTTCATATCCTAGAACTTAACCCCGCACGAGAGGTAAGCGCGCATCCGGTTGCTTCCAGGTGGAGCGTACCCAGACACGTTCCGGGTCTTCAGCGACAGCCATGGTTCGGGAGGTCCCGGCCAGGAAGTTCAAATAATAGACGTCGTATCCGGGGCCGGCCACAACGGGATGGTACCCGTCTCGGACGAGTACAGCGTCTCCGTCGTGAACCTTCAGAGTCAAATCTCGGGAGGTACGAGAATTATAAAGGTTTTGTAACGCAAAGCCTTCAGGACGGGCAATCCGGTAATAGTAGATCTCGTCCAGGTCAACTTCCTCCGGGGGATTGTGGACATCGTGCTTGTGGGGAGGATAGCTCGACCAGTTTCCGCCCGGAGTGTAAACCTCCACGGCGATCAAGCGGTCGGCAGGAAACTCTGGCCGGACGATGTCAACGATTTGGCGTGAAGAGTTCTCACCTCCCCGCAGATTGCTGACCACATCCCGCGGGGTGATGAGCTTGGGCTCAAGGCGGGCGTTTGAGGGAACCCTACACTCGGCCACCTCGCATAGGGTTTGGGCTTTGAGAATAACATGACTGGTGGAAGGAAGATAAAGAGCGTAGGGGAATCCATTGAAGACATTCTTTCGCTGTCCAATGCTTACTTTGCCTTGACCCCAGTTTGCCAGGCATTGGCCCCCTAGAAGAACGAGAATTACTTCTTCGTTCTTGGTTTCAAATTCCCAAACCGTCCCGGGCATCAATCGCCGCACAAAGAAGCTCATCCACTCCCAACCCGCTTCTTCTCGCGGGAGCCTGAGCATTTCACCGGACGAATCTGGCGGTAGATTTTGCGAGTGGACAATGTTGTCGTTTTGGTTCATGCCAAGCCCCTCATTGAAAGGTAGCGGCCGAGATCCTGGGATTGCGACGTTCTTTGTCTGCCGCTGACGCCGCACAACTCGTCTGACCCATTAGAATTAAATCAGGAAGCCTTTTCGCCTGTCAACGATTTGTCTTCAGGACTTTCCCCATTTTTTTCGCCACATAGTCTGATCAATCAAGATTTGCAGGCCTATTCGAGCGCGGCACTGGCTTCAATGCCTGGCCGACTGCATGAAAACCCTTGAATATCCGGGGTCGAAACGCACCGGCACCGCGGGAATCTCTCCGACGAAGCTGGGTGGGAGGCAGTGTTCATGGGCTTCTTAGGAGAACCTTGGGAATTCGGGGCCGTCCACTTGCTCAAACTGTTAAGTGCTTTAGTCGGTGAAGTTGACCCAAGAGAGGTGAAAATTCTGAGGAAAGTCCTGTTTGTCTTTCGCCCGGATATGCGGAGATACGATCCGTAACCTGCGAACGCCTTGACACGATGCGGGTATTGATCATAATGAACAAAGCTCTCCGCGGCTCCCAATGAGCGCGCGATTGGGGACGGGGCTAGAAAGGGAACCAAAAGCCGAAGAAAACCATGAGTGAACGAACAGCCTACAAGAGCCCTCTGCACGAAATGACCCAGACCACCCCCACCTGCCTATGGAACGACTCGGCATCGATTCAGGAGTTGACCTATTCCCTTGAAGACGGGGCGGTGGGAGCCACCTGCAACCCAGTCATTGTGGTGGAGGTGCTGAAGAAGGAAATGCACCTCTGGGAGGGTCGCATTCGGCAATTGATTCAGGAAATGGCCACGGCTACGGAGGAAGAGATCGCCTGGAAGGTGGTGGAGGAGATGTCGGCCAAGGGGGCCGAGATTCTGAAGCCGATCTTCGATCGGAGCGGGGGGAAAAACGGCAGGCTGTCAATCCAAACTGACCCGCACTTCTACCGGAACTCGGAGGCAATCGTTGAGCAGGCCGTTCGATTCAGCCAGCTTGCGCCGAACATGATTGTCAAGATCCCTGTGACCCGCGCGGGTATTCCCGCCATCGAGGAAGCCACCTACCGGGGAGTGAGCATCAACGCCACGGTCTGCTTCAGCCTTCCACAGTGCATTGCCGTGGCCGAGGCGCTGGAGCGAGGGTTGCGACGGCGGGAGAGAGAAGGTCTGGATATCGCCAGCATGGGGCCGGTGTGCACGATCATGGTGGGCAGGCTGGATGACTGGCTTAAGGTAGTGACGGAAAAGCAAAACATCACCACGGATCCCGGGTATCTCGAGTGGGCGGGCGTAGCCGTGTTCAAGAAAACCTATCAGCTCTTCCGGAAACGCGGCTACCGGGTTCGGCTCCTATCGGCGGCGTTCCGCAATCACATGCATTGGAGCGAATTCATCGGAGGGGATGTGGTGATCTCGCCACCCTACAAATGGCAGCTCCGCTACAACGCCAGCGACGTCAAGGTCGTATCGCGCATCGACAAGCCGGTCGATCCGAAAATTGTGGAGGAACTGCTGCGGAAATATCATGACTTCCGGCGGGCCTACGAAGAGGACGGGTTATCGATAGACGACTTTGACGACTTCCCATCCACCCGGCGCACCTTGCGCCAGTTCATCGGGGCTTGTCACGAGCTGGCGGGCCAGATCCGGGAATTCATGATACCCAACCCTGACTTGAAGTAGGCTCCAATCTGCAATCCAGCCTTCACGAAAATCGAGTGTGTTTCCAAAGCAGCCAGCCGCACGCGACTAACATCGCCAGCATCAAGACGACGAGGACCACGATCCAGGCGCCGGCCATGATTGATGGGCGGCCACGTGGCGTAGCGTGCCAGCCATACGAAAGTGCCTGTCGCTAGGGCCACAATCAAGAAGTCCCACCAACGTCGCCCCGCCGTTTCCGCTTCCAAGGGATCTTTCCCCAATTGCCGGAGGTAGTCACTTCCAGATTCAATCCATAGCGCTCGCATTCCCGCGCCACCACTTCGTGGACGGCGGCCCGTTCGCTTTCCGGAGCCACCGCGCTGCTGATGGCCACCGCTCCAACGATCATGATAAGAGAGCCCACGATTACCTGGGCCTGCGCGGGTTTGCCGAAGCTCACCAGTTCACCAAACACCAGCGCTCCCCACGCCAATCCCCAAAGTTGGTTGGTGTTGGAGAGGGGAATGCCCCGGCCGATGCCAATATATTTGGCGGCGTATTGCTGAAAGAGATCGCCCACCACCCAGCAGAATCCTCCGAGAAACAGCCAGAAGAGGACTAGGCGAGCCGCCGTCAGGGTTTCCGTAACGGGCCGCACTCCGCCCAGAAATACCAGGGCAAGGGTGATGGTTGTCACCAGCTCACCCGCCGTAAACACGGTGACAAAGGAGAGGGGATTCATCCCACTCAGATAGGCTTTGCGGTAAGGGATATACATGGTGCCCCACATGAGGCCCGCGCCAAGCGACGAAAGAATTCCTGCCACCAGCCGGTGCGGCGGGCCGCCTGCCTGGTGCGCGGAAGCCAGGCCCAGCAGGGTCGCGCCAAAGACAACCGCTCCGGCCCCGCCCAGTACCTTGGCCGCGGTTTTCCAGGCGTGGCCGCGCAGTTCCCGAAACAGAAACCAGCCCCAGAAAATGCCGACCAGGGAATTCGTGTTCCACAGGGGAAAGGCGATGGACAAGCCCACGTCGCGAATGGCAAAAACCGTCAGGGTGTTGGCCACGGCCCACAACGCGCCAGCGAGAATGGCCCAAACCATCAGATGGGCTCTCTCCCGCAGGTCAAGGAAAATGTAGGTGGTACCTTTCAGGACTACCGGAAGGGTCCAGCGGGCTACGAACACGCCGCTAACCATGCAAAGCGAAATCAGGAAGGGTGAGAGCCCAATGGTGACCAACTTGGTGGGTGCTTCCGCCCCACCCAGCCAGGCGCCCGCCGCCAAGCCGCATACTACTCCTAGCGCGTGAAGGGACCGAGCGGTGGCCGTCGAGCGTGTTTGCGTTTCCAAGGGGGTTTCCTCTTTAGTGGACGTAAATCAACAACAGCACCCCCAGCACGAGTACAGAAAGAGGGATCCAGAAGTGTGGGTCAGTCAATATCGCCTTGGTGGTGGATCTTTTCAAAGAGAACCTCCAGCCGTGGTGCTAGTCCGTTGGGAGACCCCCCAGCTCTGCCGGGGAGGCAGCAAAAGTTTGACAGCTCCCGCAGTACGTGGCACGTGAGTTTACCGTGATGCAGGACGTCGAATGCGAGGGTTCGGTAAACGCGTCCCGATGTCCGCAGTAGAGTTCTGCGAACCTTCTGAATACGGCGGCACGGGTTAGGGTTGGAAGCTGTGGT
>Ga0326728_10023680_pt1 | contig 11218 bp, 10 predicted proteins | sample MB3enrmetagenome_FD_207602 | JGI IMG/M metagenome (GOLD analysis project Ga0326728, IMG submission 207602) | Lab enriched peat soil microbial communities from McLean, Ithaca, NY, United States - MB31MN | ecosystem: Environmental > Terrestrial > Soil > Wetlands > Peat | place: USA: New York... | reverse complement strand
GCGGGCCTTTGGCCCTTTTGATTCCCTTGCGGGTCGTAAACCTGGGCCGGTGGCCCAGGCTGGTATAAAGGCGCGCCGTTGGCGCTAGTGTGCTGGTACGATGTCCGGCGACGGCCGTAAATCGGCGCTGGTCACCGGCCGGATCACAATGGTGTGCGTCACCGGCGTCATGGCGTCGGCCACGGCTTGGGCGAGCGGGGCGCGTTCGGCTTCGGTGGTGGACACCGCCTTGTCCATGTCGGCTTCGGCCTCCTTGCTGTGGAAGACCTCCTTGATCTGTTTGGTCTCGTAGGCCTGCTTGGCGGCCACCGCTTCATCCACATGACGGAACGGTTCGCAAAACGGATTATCCACGAAGTCCACGGCCAAGTTGACGCCGTGGTCCAGTTGCTGCGCCGTGTACATGTTCGTCGTGTTGCCCCAGATGACGAAATACTGCATGGCCGCGCCGTGCTTGACCACCAGGTTGAACCGGCTCAATTCCTGAAAGAAGGGAATCAGCGTGGCGGCGGACCGGAGGGAATTATCGCTGTTGGTGGCGCCGCTGGCGCAGAAGGGATACTTGGTGCTGGTAACCGTCAATTGATTGTCCTTGAAACTGTCAACGGTATGGCCGGCCGTGGCCGTGGCGGTCTGGGCGCCCAGGTCCACGGTCAGCGTGCCCAGGTCGCCATCCAAACCCATCGCTCGCAAAAACGAATAGGCCATGACCAGATGTCCAGCCCAGCCCGGATGAACTCCGTCCTTGCCGTTCAAGGCATAGTCCTGGCCGTAGCGGGTCTTGCCTTCATAACCGGCCTTGAGCAGGTTCCAAAAAATATCGGCAAACGGGGTCTGGAGTTCCTTGGCCAGCGCCACGTCACCATCGCGCAACGCGCAGAGGTTGATGTTTAATTCATCCAAGGTGTAGGCGGACGACTGGGTCCAACCGGGCACCTTGCCCACGCAACCCGGCGAGCCGAGCACCACCACGGCGCCGGCGTCTTTGAGACTGCGCACCACCGCGCCGTAGTTGTCGATATACCATTGTTCGTTTTCCAGGTCGAACGGCCGGTAATGGTGGTCGTTCATGCCATAACAAGTGGTGGCCACGGTGGGATGAAACCGGAGACAATCATTCGTCATGCGATGCAGAAAACCCTCCGCGGTCTCACCGCTCCAGCCAAATTGCCGCGTGGTGATCTTTAATTCCGGCACGCAAACCGTCAGGTAGGTTTCCATGATGCGGGAATAGATCCTTTGCTCGGTGATGGAGTCGCCGATGATGGCCAGGCGGTCGCCCGGCTTGAGAATCAGCGGTCCCGGGGTGGGGGCCCGGCGCGGATTGAATTTTAGGAAATAGGCATCGTTCGGCTTGGGTTCGTAATCGCCAGCGCGCAGGGCGCCGGGCGATTGCAGGAGAAGAACGGCACTGGCCGTGAGCAATAAAATGGAAAGCTGCCAATGGTAACGCGCGGTTTTCATGAGCTGTAAGTTTTCACGACTCTAGCGCATGACCGGCGTTTGTCCAATCGATTTGCCACGGACAATCACCACGAGTAATGCACGGTATAGTCGACCGTACGTTCCTCATCCGGCTTCACCGGAATGCGAAACTCGATGGTCTGGGCGTCTTTCTTAACGAAGTCGTCCGATTTTTTTCGTGATCTCCCAATTGCTCCAGCGGTTGCAGCATGATTGCTAACCGTACGACACCCGCGCGGGAATATAATCAGCGGATTTGCAGAAAAGTTTCAAAATCGTTTGCCAGACACCGCTGGGCACGATAAATTTAACTTGTTTTACAAGGTCTGACACTGTTCTCATAACCATGCAGCGCCCCACCAGAACCATTCGAATGGTGGACATCGAAATTCCACCGGCGGCGGATAGTCCATCCGAAACCGAGACGGCCTTGCCGGCTTCCTTTGCCGACTGGCTGGCCCAACCCTCCCATATCATCACCGTCGGCCCGGAAACCGAGCCTGAGATGTTCGTGGATTTGCCGGGCGATTCCCGGACGGGGGACCAAACCAACCCGCATTCGCCGCCTCGTCAATGAATCCGCTGGAGACGATGGCCCGGTCGGGGCGCGGGATGGGCAGCGTGCCGTCCTGACGCGCGTTTCTGGCCGGCTCCGTTTGCTCCCCTCAGTATGTTTGTCCGACGTTATCTCCAACTTTACGGCGCGCTGTGGAAGAATTCCGTGACGCGCGAGATGTCCTTCAAGGGCAATTTCATTTTGTGGATCGTGGTGGAATTGCTGTGGTTTGGACTGCAATTGAGCTTTGTGGAGGTCGTGTTTTCCCAAACGGAGTCCGTGGGCACCTGGTCCAAGTGGCAGATGGTGCTCCTGGTGGGCGCAAGCAACCTGATTCAGCAGCTCTACCAGGCTTTTTTCCTGACCAACTGCACAAATCTCTCGGAACTGGTGCGCACCGGGCGTCTGGACTTTCTCCTCTTGCTGCCCGTCAACGCCCGTTTTCTGGTTTCGCTCCGCGTCGTGGATCTGGGCGCCTTTGTCAACGCGCTGTTCGCCTTGGGCGTGATGCTTTTTGCCGCGGCCAAGTTGCACTTGCACCCGGGATTCGGCCAGTTGGCGGCCTTCAGCGCCCTGTGTGTGGTTGGAATACTGATCCATTATTCGCTCATGTTCATGCTGGCCACCGTGTGCTTTTGGACGGTGCGAGCCCAGGGCATCGTCTGGGGCTACTACAACCTCTTCAACATCGCCCGGTTGCCCGACGAGGCCTTTCAAGGCCCGTTCAAGGCGGTCTTCACTTTTTGCCTGCCGGTGTTGCTGGTCAGCAACGTGCCCGTGCGCATTCTGGCCGACAAGATCACCTCCCCGGTCGCGTGGCTGTCGCTGCTCGGCATTGGCCTGCTCTGGGCGCTGCTTTCGGAGTGGTTCTGGCAATTTTCCATCCGCCGCTACACGAGCGCCAGCTCCTGACGCCGGGCGGTCCCGCGGCGGACCCGAGCCGACGTCGGGTTCGGCCCTCAATTTTTCCAACCGCCGAATCGTTGGCGCCACGCAATTTGTTTCACAGAATGAACGAATTGGACTATGTTGAGTCAAATTGAGCCGTACATGATGCTAAAGCTAAAAAAACTCTGGCCCCTGCCGGTCGGTGCTGTCGCCGGCTTGGCGCTTTGGGCCGGATGCCAAACCGGCCACATGGCGCCGGTCCCCACTTCGGCGGTCTCGACCGTGCTGGCCACCAACGTTCTGCAACCGGACCCGGATGCCCCGCGGATTGCTTACATTGCCGCCCGGTTGCTCGAGAATTACCATTATTCCGAACATCTGTTGGATAAGCAAATTTCCACCAAGTTTTTCGACGAATATATCAATTCGCTGGATCCGCAGCATGAGTATTTTCTGCAAAGCGATTTGGATGAATTTTCGTCCTATCGGACCAATCTGGACACCTTGACGGTGGGGCCGGGGCCGACGGCGAACCAGGCGGCGGATCTCACGCCCGCCTTCCGCATTTACGAGCGCTTTCAGCAGCGCTTTCAGCAGCGAGTGGCCTTTGCCGATGGACTGCTCCAAGAGGATAAGTTCAAGTTCAACACCGACGAAAAGCTGGTTGACCGTCACCATCAACCTTTCCCCAAGGACTTGGAGGAGGCGCGGCAGCTTTGGCGGCTGCAGGTGCGGGGGGAGTATTTGCAGGGCAAACTGTCCCGCGAGTTTTCGGAGACCAACGGCGTGTTCACCATTCAGTTACCGCCCGGCTCCAGCACCAATATCATTGCCGAGTTGGAGAAACATTACCGTTGGAGCGAGCATTTGCTCACCAACCAGAATAGCGACCTGGTGTTGCAGGTGTACCTGAACGCCCTGGCGCACGCGTATGATCCCCACACGGACTATATGAGCTTTAACAAGGCCCAGGATTTCTCCATTAGCATGAACCTGTCCCTGTTCGGCATTGGGGCGCAACTGCACGACGATTACGGCTATTGCACCATCTACACGCTGGTGGCCGGCGGCCCGGCCAGCCGGAGCAAACTGCTCAAGGAGAAGGATCGCATTGTGGCGGTGGCCCAGAGCAATCAGCCGCCGGTAGACGTCGTGGATATGGATCTGGAAAAGGTGGTCCAGAAGATCCGCGGGCCCAAAGGCACTGAAGTGCGGCTCACGATTGCCCCGGCACCCGATTTCACCACGCGCAAGGTCATCTCGCTGACGCGTGAAGAAGTGAAGCTGGAAGACGGCGAAGCCAAGGCCAAGATTATTGACCTGCCCGACGGCCATGGCGGGCGCAGCCGCATTGGCATTCTCGATCTGCCTTCCTTCTACGCCACCCTTGACCCGAGTGGCAAGGCCTCGCCGAAGTTTGCCTCCATCGATGTGGCCAAGTTGCTGAAGAAGCTCAAACAGGAGCACGTGTCCGGCATCATCGTCGACATGCGCACGGATCCGGGCGGGTCACTCGAGGAAGCCATCAAGGTCACCGGTTTGTTTATCAAGGGCGGTCCGGTGGTTCAGGTGCGTAATTTCGACGGTCAGGTGACCGTGGAATCGTGCGGCGATGCCGACCCGCTCTATTCCGGCCCGCTGGTGGTCATGGTGAACCGGTTCAGTGCCTCGGCCGCGGAGATTGCCGCCGCTGCCTTGCAGGACTACGGTCGCGCGGCCATCGTGGGGGATATTTCCACCCACGGCAAAGGCACCGTCCAAAGTTTGAATTATCTCAAGCCGTGGATGCTCAGTAGCACCAACGATCCCGGCCAGATGAAGATCACCATCAAGAAATTTTACCGCGTCAGCGGCGCCTCCACGCAGCTCAAAGGGGTGACGCCGGACCTCATCCTGCCGGATCTGGCCAGCTATTACAGCGAGGCTGGCGAATCCAACCAGGACAATCCCTTGCCATGGGACACCATTCCGGCGGCGCCCAACTTCACCAAGGAAAACCTGGTGCAGCCGTACCTGCCCCAGTTGCGGGCGCTCTCGGACGCGCGCGTACTCACCAACCAGGATTTTGACTATGTCCGCCAGGACATCGACCAATACAAGAAATTCCAGCTCGATCATACCGTCACGCTCAATGAGCACGAGGCCATCAAGGAAAAAGAAGATGATGTGCTCCGCAATCGGGCGCGGGACGAAGAACGCCGGAAACGTCCGGATCCGGGCATCAAGATCTATGAATTGACCGTCAAGGACGCCGGCGAGCCCGGTTTGCCGCCGCCGGAAAACTGGCTGGGCCTTACCAACGGTGCGCTGTCGGCCGTGCCGGAGGCCATTATTAATGGGGTTTCGCCGGTGCCCGGCGCCACTCCCGCGGTCACGGGCGGCACGAAGGGAATTCCTTCGGCAGAGCCCAAGTCGCCGCCGATGGACCCGATGCTGGATGAAACCGAGCGAATTCTCGAAGATTATATCTCCTTGTTGCAAAAGAGTGGTAGCTTAACAGTGAATCCGTGATTGTTATGAAACTGGCGAGAAGTCTCCTGATCGGCGCCGGCTTGCTGTTGGCGGCGGGCGGCGGGCTGGCCCAAAATTATAACATGGCCGTCCAGCAGGCCAAACGCGACAGCGCCCAGAATGACGCCGAGCAACAGCGCATCGCCGGCGCTGCCAACGGCGGAGCTTCCAGTGCCGGCGGGACCCCAGCGCCAGCTGCCCCCATGGATCCCGCGCTCAAGGCCACGCTCAAGAACGTTACCGATCTCCAGACCGATTTGGCCACCTTGGTGGCCGACACCGACAAGCCCGGCACTGAGCAGAAGAACGCCCTCCTGAGCGATCTATCCGCGGCGGCGCAAGGGACCAAAGCCTCCGTTGACTCGGTCAAGAAGTTGGCGGAAGACCTCATCACCGCCACGACCGGCAAGACCAAGCTGGCGGCGGCGCAGCGGACCAAACTGGCCCGCGAAGTGCACGCTCTCTTCAACAGCGCGCATCTCGCCGAAGCCCAGCAGCAGAAGGTGTTGGACGACGTGCAAAAGACGCTGACCGACGCCGGCGCCACGCTGGATGCGGCGGTCGATGTGGTGACCGATCTGAAGGCGGTCGTCGTCCAGACCAAGTAAGAGTGTAAGGTTCCTGGCTGACTGGCGACGTATAAGAGGATGGCGATCATTGACGGTAAAGCATGGCCGGGATATCCGGTCTGGTGGTCTTCCGTGCCAGTATTACGAGGCTGGTTGACGGCAGCCAGTTCGTTCGTCGTCCTCCAAAAAACAGCCAAAACTGACCATGAAAAGCCTGCTGATCTCCTTGCTGGTAGCCGGTGCGATGAACCTGACGGTTGTCGGCCGGGCGCAAACCAATCACTCCAACCAATCTGCCATGATGAACAACTCCAATCCTCCATCAACCAACCTAACTGAAATTGCGGACCTTGGTGGCGGTTGTTTCTGGTGCATGGAAGCCGTTTTTGAACGGCTGCCCGGCGTCATTTCCGTGACCAGCGGCTTTGCCGGCGGCACCACGGAAAACCCCACCTACCGCGAAGTTTGCAGTGAAACCACCGGCCACGCCGAGGTGGTGGAAATCGCCTTTGATCCCGCGAAGATCTCCTATGCCCGGCTGCTGGAGGTCTTCTGGCAGGCGCACGATCCCACCACCCTCAACCGGCAGGGCGCCGACGAAGGCACCTCCTACCGCTCGATCATCCTCTATCGCGACGAACAACAAAAAACCGAGGCCGAAAAATCCAAGCAGGAAGCCCAAAAGATTTTTGATCGCCCGATCGTCACGGAGATTGTGCCGCTCAAGAAGTTCTACCAGGCAGAGGGCTATCACCAGCAGTATTTTGATAACAATTCCAAGCAGGGTTATTGTCAGCTCGTGATTGCGCCCAAATTGAAGAAGCTAGAAAAGAACCAAGTCATCTCGGAGACACCGCAAGTGAAGCCCTGATCGGCCTCCAGCTGTGGTTGCGCCACCGGCGCGACGCTGCCGTGCAAGTTGGCTGAGTTGGCGGCACGGCCGTCATTGGCCCGCGCCGGGCCTTAATCAAACCATTTTCCAATTGGCGGCGACCAGGCCCTTGTAGCCACCAATCAGGGAATAAACCTTGCGGTAGCCCATCTGCTGGGCGGCTGCGCACGTGAGGGCCGAGCGGAACCCGCCGCCGCAGTACATGACGATTTCGGTGTTGGGGTCGGGATAGAGTTTTTCGAGGTCGCGCTCCAGAATGCCCTTGCCCAGATGCACCGCCTCGGCGGCATGGCCGGCGAGCCATTCGTGGTCTTCGCGCACGTCCAGCAGCACGGTTTTGGGATGGGCGACCAGTTTTGCCCGGGCCTCCGCCACGCTGATTTCGTGGACGGACCGCTTGGCTTCGGCGACCAGTCTGAGAAAGCCAGGTGAATGATCCATGGCCGGGATGGTTACGCAGGGATCCGCCCGGGTCAAACAGATTTCGGTGATCGGGGCGCCCGGCTCGCCTGGCCTGTGTCTTCAAAAATCGGTCCGCGGCCGTCCTCGACCGCTGAGACGTGATTTTGAATGAAGCATCATTTGGCAACAGCGTCTCGAAACGAAAGGCCGCACTGCCACGCCGCCCGATTCGAAAGCTGTCCCACCGTGCGCTCGTATCAGCTCCCGTTCCGGGCGTGCTCCGCTCCGGTCTTGAACACACGCCTTAGGTTCGGGTGCCGCTGCGCAGGATACGGGCCTGAACATCGCGGAAGCTTTGGAGGAAAAGCTGGTTGTCGGCGACGGCTTTTTCCACAAGCTGCTTGAGCAGGAACATTTCCGAGCTGTTGATCACGGCATGGACGCTTTGCTGAAAGGCTTCCATGGGGGTGAAGGTCTGAAAGGAATTGCCGATCAGCAGGATGGTGGCGTGCCGGCGCTGGCTGACCTGCATTTGCTGGAGGGCCTTGAGGGTGAGGTTTTCCTCCCGCGTGTTGGCGCCGAACAGTTCCTCCAGCAGGACCACCTGGTAGGGGGCCTGGCTGAAGCGCATCAGGAAATCGCTGTGCGTGGCCGCCGTGTGCACTTTGTAGCCCAGTTCCTGCAGGGCGTTCTTGGCCTCTTGCAGCCATTCCGGCGTGGAGAAGGCGATCAGGGCCGGCTTGTCCTGGTTGCTGACAAAATCAAAAGAGGGCGTCATTTGAGTTTCAAAGTGGGGGAACTCTCGGGATGCGACGGGTGCAGTTGGGCACCGGCGCGCATCCGCAACGCGCCCACGTCGGAGGTGACCTCGCCGCGGACCTTCTTCAGATTGTCAATGCCGCGGGAAACCACGCTGCGTTTGGTGCAATAGAGCAGGGCGTTTTCCTCGGTGATTTGGCCCTGTTCATAAGCTTCCAGACAGGCTTGGTCAAAGTGCCGCCAGCCAAACGTATAGCTGGACTCGATGATTTCGTAAAACGTCTTGCCTTCGCTTTCGCCCAGGCGGATGGCCTCCTGGGTGCGCAAATTGGACCCCATGATTTCAATCAGGGCGTAACGGCCGCCGCCGACCTTGGGACACAAACGCTGGCTGACGACCCAGCGGAGGGAATCCGCCAGGCGGATGCGAATCTGTTCCTGCTCTTCCGGCTCGAACATACCGAGGATGCGGTTGACGGTTTCACCGGCGTTGATGGTGTGTAGCGTGCTGAGGACCAGGTGACCGGTCTCGGCCGCGCTCAGGGCGATCTGCACGGTTTCCCGGTCCCGCATTTCGCCGACGAGAATCACCTTGGGCGCCTGGCGCAGCGCGGCGCGCAGACCATTGGAGTAGCTGTCGAAATCGACGCCCATCTCCCGCTGGTTGAACGTGGCCTTGCAATGCGGGTGGAGAAATTCCACCGGGTCCTCCAAAGTCACAACATGGACGGCCTTGGAACGGTTGATTTCGCTCAACACGGCGGCCAGGGTGGTGGATTTGCCGGAGCCGGTGGCGCCGGTGACCAGCACCAGGCCCGTCTTTTCGCGGGGAATGGTCAGCAGCGTCTGAGGCAGCTTCAATTGCTCGAGCGTGGGTATCTTGGTGTTCAACTGGCGGCACACGATGGAATAATTGCCGCGCTGCGAAAAGACGTTCACACGGAACCGGGCCTTGTCACCCAGGGCGTATGAGGTGTCGCAGGAGCCGTGCCGGAGCAGATCCTCGATTTGCCAGAGATTGTCGCCAATGATGTTCATGGCGATGGTTTCGATCTGGAACGGGGTGAGCTTTTCGATGGGCGGATCAAACGTGACCGGTTTGAGTTCGCCATAGGATTCCACTTGCGGCGGCCGGTCGCTGGTGAACAGCAAATCGGACACTTCCGGCTGGGAAGCCAGCATGGCGGACATGATTTGATCGAGTTCAGGCCGGCGCATAAATCAGAGTGTGTCCTCGTCCTCGGGGGGGTGGGCCAGCAGGGTGCGAAATTTCTTTTTGTCGAGCGCCTTGTCGTAGGCGTCCTCCGGGGTGACGCGTTTCATGCGCACGTGCTCCATGATGTGGTCGTCCAGTTGCTGGTTGCCGTACTTCTTGCCCACCTGGATCATGCCTTGAATCTGGTGCGTCTTGCCCTCGCGAACCAGGTTGGCCACGGCCGTGTTGAAGACCAGCACCTCGAAGGCGGCCACGCGGCCCTTCTTGTCGGAACGCTTGAACAGGGTCTGGGCCACAATGCCTTTCAGGGCCTCGGACAGTGTCTGCCGGATCTTGTTTTGCTGGTCGGCCGGGAAGACGTCAATGATACGGTCGACCGTCTTGGCGGCACTTTGGGTGTGCAGCGTGCCGAAGACCAAGTGACCCGTGGCGGCGGCGGTGATGGCCAGTTCGATGGTCTCCAGGTCGCGCATTTCGCCGACCAGAATGATGTCGGGATCCTCGCGCAGGGCGCCGCGCAGGCCGGAGGCAAACGATTTGGTGTGCACGCCCACTTCCCGGTGGTTGACGAGGCAGTTCTTGCTCTCGTGGACAAATTCGATCGGGTCCTCCAGCGTGATGATGTGGTCCTTGCGGTTGCGGTTGGCGTAATCCACGATGGCGGCCAGCGTGGTGGATTTGCCGGAGCCCGTCGGGCCGGTGACCACGACCAGCCCGCGGTTGAGCATGGCGAATTTCTTGAACACCGTGGGCAGGGGCGCTTCCAGTTTTTCAAAATCCTCGAAGGAGAGCACGCGGCTCGGAATTTGCCGAAAGACGGCCGCTATGCCGTTCTTTTGGTTGAAAAAGTTGACGCGGAACCGCGAAATGTTGGGGATCTCATAGCCGAAGTCCACGTCGCCCGTCTCTTCAAATTGTTTGATTTTGTAATCCGCCGCGATTTCGTAGAGCATGGCCTTGAGCGAATCGCTTTCCAGCGGGGGATAATCCACGCGCTGCAATTCGCCATGGATACGCATCATCGGCGGATTGCCCGAGGCCATGTGCAAGTCGGAGGCCCGCTGCTCGAACATCAAATTGAAAAATGCGTCAATCTTGGCCATACGACCTTTCGATTAGGGTGACGGTAATCAATGTCATAATAGTCTGCAAGCAATGAAAATGCCCGCCGACGCCATCCGTGAAGAAATCCGCAAAAGCGGCGCAATTTCCTTTACCCGCTTCATGGAACTGGCGCTTTACTGTCCCGAAACTGGGTATTACGAGAAAAAAGAGGACAATATTGGCCGCGCCGGCGACTTCATCACCAGCGTGAGCGTGGGCAGTCTGTTTGGCGAGTTGCTGGCTTTTCAACTGGCCGACTGGCTGCAGGAACTGCTCCAGGCCGAACCCGGCGGCCGGTTGGCGATCGTTGAGGCGGGCGCGCATGACGGCCGGCTGGCGGCGGATATTTTGCCCTGGTTGCAGGCGAACCGGCGGGAGTTGTTCGCGCGCCTTGAATACGTTCTGGTGGAACCCTCGGCGCGTCGGCAGGCGTGGCAGCGCGAAAAACTGAGGCCTTTCGCTGGCCAAGTGCGCTGGTGCGCGGAACTGCGCGAGTTGGCGGGCTCTGGTCTCCGTGGGGTGTTGTTTGGCAACGAGTTGTTGGATGCTTTTCCGGTCCGCCGTTTCGGTTGGGAGGCGGCGGCACAACGGTGGTTTGAGTGGGGCGTGGAACTCGCCGGGGAGGGTTTTCAATGGCGGCGTTTGGACGGACCGGTGGCCGGTCCGGAGGAATGGTGCCCGGCGGAACTGCTGCCGGTGCTGCCGAACGACTATGTGGTGGAAACCAGTCCTGCGGCGGAGTGTTGGTGGCGTGCGGCGGCCGGCCTGCTCGCCCAGGGGCGGCTCATGGCGATTGACTACGGATATACCGCGGAGGAAATGATCTCACCGGCCCGGACCGATGGGACGCTCCGCGC
>Ga0326728_10023679_pt1 | contig 11219 bp, 11 predicted proteins | sample MB3enrmetagenome_FD_207602 | JGI IMG/M metagenome (GOLD analysis project Ga0326728, IMG submission 207602) | Lab enriched peat soil microbial communities from McLean, Ithaca, NY, United States - MB31MN | ecosystem: Environmental > Terrestrial > Soil > Wetlands > Peat | place: USA: New York... | reverse complement strand
ATGAAGGCATGAAGAACATAAAGGGCCTTCCTGAGGCTCACCACATACATTAGCCGATAGGCGTTTCGATCCAAGCGCTCGCGAAGCTCAAAGACTCCCGCTCCGAATTGCGGAAGTGGTTTCGTGTCGAGCGGGGTCTTTCCGTCCTGTAACTGCCGCAGCCGGTGGCCGAAAGAGGCTTTCACAGGGCTTGGCAGAGCCGATATGTCCTCTTTGCTGCTGCCCATCCAGATGATGCCCCGGCCCGACAATCGAGGCTGAGTCGGCGAATTGGCCGCGTCACTGGCGCTGCTCTCCAGGGGCGCAGATTTCTTCAAAGTCATCTCCTGAATATGGTAAATGTACCATATTTCGTCAAGTCTTATTTTGGGGTTGAAGGGCGCTAAGAATGACCCGCAACCATGCCCGTCGCTTTCTGCCGGAAAACTGGACAACGAGGTGCCTGTCCCCATCAGCCTCCGAAAGAAAAGGACGCCGCAACTTTGACACGGCACTACACTACAACAGTTTGTAACATCATGGCGAGAAAAGACGCGGACCGCAAAGGCGGCGGTCCGCGCTACGAACTTCTTCTCACCCTAAAGCAAGGGAAGGAGAGGAGTGGAAGATGAGCAAATACAGTCCGCTCTCGTCCTGGCTGGCTGGGCAGAGTGTAAAACTTGTTCATGCGAGTTTCGAGCAAATTGAGACAATTCTTGGTTTCAAGCTACCGGCCTCCGCAAGAGCCTACCCTCAATGGTGGGAAAATGGCCCAAAGCACGTCCAAGCACAGGCGTGGCTTACAGTCGGGTTCCGAACGGAAAACCTAAGGCTTACCGCCGAAACTGTAGACTTCGTTCGGCGCTAGCTTGCGTCTCACGACTTCGTAGCGGATCGGTGCAGGTTTGTCGACCTTAGTCCTCGAATAGGTTTTCCGCCACTAATTCGCAAAGCTGCCGGTATGTGAGAGCAAACGCTGAGTTCCACTCCAGCAATATCCCCAAATGCTCTTCCATTTTTCTGTGAAAGGTTTTCATGTAGGCGAAGTAGCTGAGACTCTGGATGTCATCCTTGAACTGTTTCCCAAAAGCCTCATACTCGGCCACTCTGTCTTTCAAGTGGTCGAGCAAATTGAATGTTCTTATCATGGGACAACCGCGGGTGGCGCATACGTCCCGACGTTCTTTGTCGGGATGTATGCGACCTTGGCGGAATCCCAATTCCGGCCGCCGTTCGCCCCAGGTGGCCACCCATCGGTTTTTGAAACGCTCGCAATCGTACAGGCGGGTCCGCTGATAGGCGCTCTTGACAGGGGCGCCTACATCGCGACAAAAGGCGTCGCGACGTAGGCGCCACCCGCGGGTGAGGGGTCGGTTCCAAACTATGGGTACCCAGCCTAGCTGCGGCGTAGACATACAAACCAATGTCTGATGCCACCGCGCGTGAGAGCACAATATGCAGATTTGCGCATATGTGCTTGCTTTTGTCACACTTTGGCCGGTTATCCTGTCTTGGGACCTCCGCAACATACTGATTTCAAGGCACTGAAATAAATATTCACGCAATTCCCACCTTTTCCCACCCTTCCATTTCGATCTGCTAACCTGGAAGATGCGGCGATTGCCGGCGGCGCTCGGGGTCAAGGAGAAAGGGCAGGGTGCGCAATAAACTTTAAAAAATGGTGGGAACGAACTGGTAGATTTATGGCATCCAAAGGACTTAGCTGAATTTGAAGTGTCAAAACGAACCCAATTTCGAGCCTAAAATGCGCTCTTTTGCACAAAAAAAGCACAATTTAAGCGCAAAAGACAGCACTCCTCAATGAGTGGTCATGGGCTTGGGGTCCACCCATAGAGATGAAAGTCCCAAACGGCGTCGCCCCCGTGAAAGCGGGGGTCCACTGCGATGGATTCCCGCTCCCCGCCTTCGCGGGGACAACCTTCGCGGGAATGACGTGACTTTCGACGGCGCCCTGAAGGGGCGAAACAAGGACCACGCCCAGACGCAGGCGCGGCAAGTCAACGGAACGAAGCCGAATGTCTATGAAAACAAAAGCAAATCGCAGATCAGCCCTCTCCCTTAGGGAGAGGGTGGCCCGCGACGGCGTTCTCACCGGCCGTCGCGGGTCGGGCCTTCGCCCGCCGAAGGGTTATGCACAATCAGCGTGCTCAATGGGCTACGGCCCGCAGGCAGGTGAGGGGTCTATTTCGCCCATGCGGCCAAAACCGGAGTCCTGGCTTGCGCTCATTTTGGACCGACCCGCCCCCTCACCCGTCGTCCTCCGGCTGATAAAAGCGCCGGAGGCCGACACCCTCTCCTCTCGGGAGAGGGTTGACTCGCGCGCGTCGGGCGCCCCTAAAATTTGACGGAACGAAGCCGGAATGTCTATGAAAACAAAGGAGGAGAGAGCGATGATTCAGCCCCAAAGGGGCGAAATAACAAAGCCCAGGCCAACGGCCTGGGTTTAGATTAGCGCCAAAATTTCGCCCCCAGCCCTGAAAGGGCGGAATAGCGTTGCGGGCCGCGCGCACCCCACAGCCCTCCGAACGTGGGGAACCGGAGTTGTCATTCTGAGCCCGCGCCCTTTGCGGGCGAAGAATCCCCGTAGTCCGTCGCCGCGTGCGCAATCGAAAGGCCAACCGCCGCCATCCTTCGCCCCGACCACTCGGGTGCCAGGATGGCGCGGGCGTTCAACTTGTTCCGCTACGGGTGGCGCATATATGGGCCTTCATGTCGTCTCGGGGCACACCGCCTCCTGCGGAGGTAACCTGAGCTGCATGCCTGAACACCGATGGTCGCGGCACCCACTGCTTTCCTTCATATTCTCGGTATTCTCTGTGCTCTCTGTGGTGATTCTTTCCCGGTGGAGGCAAGCAGGGCGCAATCGCCTGAAAAGTCCGGCCAATTAGGTTAAAATCGGATGGTTACCTCTGCGGAGCATCTCACGGGGGCGGAGTCGCGGGGCAGAGGCTGGCACGTTCGACAGCACTGCTACAAGGAGCAACGAGTTATGGATAAGGATACTCTCAGCATACGGGACAACCGCAGCGGGGCCAACTATCAAGTACCTTTCTTCAATGGCACTATCCGGGCCATGGACTTGCGCCAGATCAAGACGGATCCGCAAGACTTCGGACTCATGACTTACGACCCGGCCTTCATGAACACCGCCTCCTGCCAGAGCGCTATTACCTACATTGACGGCGATAAGGGCATCTTGCGATATCGCGGATATCCCATCGAACAACTCGCCGAACATTGCACCTTTCTCGAGGTGGCCTATCTCATCCTGTATGGCGAACTGCCCACGGCCGCCCAATTGAAGGAATGGACCACGAAGATCACTTATCACACCATGGTAGTCGAGACCACCAAGAAATTCCTCGAGGGCTTTCGTTACGATGCCCACCCCATGGGGATGTTCATCAGCGCCGTCGCCGCGCTTTCCACCATCTACCCCGACGCCCGCCGCGTGAGCGATCCCGAGTCGCGCGCCTTGCAGATTCAGCGCCTCATCGGCAAGGTGCCCACCGTGGCGGCCTACACTTACCGCCACAGCCTCGGGTATCCTTACATCTACCCGGACAACGACCTGAGCTACACGGAAAACTTCATGAACATGCTCTGGAAGATGGTCGAGCCGAAGTACAACGCCAATCCGGTCATCTCCCGCGCTGTGGACATCCTGTTTATTCTGCACGCCGATCACGAACAGAATTGCAGCACCAACGTCATGCGCGCCGTCGGCAGTTCTCAGGCCGACCCGTTCGTCGCCGTGGCCGCCGCCGCCGCCGCGCTTTCCGGACCGCTGCACGGTGGGGCCAACGAAGAGGTGCTAAAGATGCTCGACGAGATCGGCTCCAAGGATAAAGTCCCTGCCTACATCGAGCGCGTCAAGGCGGGCCAGATCCGGCTGATGGGCTTCGGCCACCGCATCTATAAGAACTACGACCCACGCGCCCGCATCATCAAGTGGGCCGCCGATCAGGTCTTCGAGGTGACGGGCAGAAATGCGAAAATCGAGATCGCACTGGAGTTGGAGCGCATCGCTTTGCAGGACGACTATTTCGTGAAGCGCAAACTTTATCCCAATGTGGACTTTTACTCGGGGATCATCTACCAGGCTTTGGGCTTCACGCCGGAGATGTTTACCGTCCTCTTCGCCATCCCGCGCACCGTGGGCTGGCTCGCCCAGTGGGAAGAGATGATCCGCGATCCGGAGCAGAAGATCGCGCGCCCGCGCCAGATTTATACGGGTTCACCCTGCCGGGATTGGGTCCCCATCGAGAAGCGTTCCCTGCCGGCCTCTGCCGCGGCTTAGAGATGGGAGCGCGGGCATCCTGCCCGCTGGCGCGGGGACGGGGTTCCCCTTTTTGATAAGGAGGGGTTAGGGGTGGTCGGAGCATGGACCCTTCCCGGCCCCTCCTCAGCCAGGAGGGGAGCCTTCGAACCCGAGCAAAGGGAGATGTTGATGACAAACTTCTTGATCCTGATTCTCTTTTTGGTGGTCTGGTTCCTGATCCTGCCCCGCATTCCCGGCCTGCGTCGCTTTACTTGAGCGGGCCGTCAGACTTCCCCGGAGGGGAATTCTAAGCCAGACGCCTGCGACCTGAAAACTAAGGAGTGAGCTCGCTCTCGTATGCCTATCTTTGAATACGCCTGTTGCAACTGCGGTCATGTTTTCGAAAAACTCGTCTTGACACGCACCCAGGAACCGCCGGAGTGCCCGCAATGCGGCTGGAAGCGGGTCGAGCAGAAGTTCTCGGCCTTTGCCACCACCACTCCCGCCGGAGGCAAGTCCGCCGCCAGTGCCGGCGGGAACGCCTGCGCACACAGCGGAGGCGGCTGACGGATTTGATCCAGGAAACAGGTTGTTTCCTGTCACGACCCGGTGTCAAGCTGCCGCGCGACGTGGCTTCATCGCTTCGCCCTTCAGGAACGGCAACGCCCCAAGCAACAGCGCAGCCTCCGGAACAACAATCCAGACCAGCAAAAAGAATGCAGCAACCACAAGCGGGGCGCTGTGGTGGAAGATCAAGTCGAAGACCATTACGAAGGGAAGGAGAATCCCTGGGTAACAGATCAATTGCAGGGCCGGGAACGAAGCGGCCGAGGCGCGCTCGAGAAGCGTTCCTCCAGCGCGCCGCGACCAGTATGCGCCCATCGCTCCAACCAATGGCAGACACAGATACCACTGCCAGTAGATGATGAGCGGGGTGCTGGGCCGCAGCCAAGAAACGTTGGGCGCAGGCGCTGACGGTAACTGGAGTAATCGAAGAAGAACGCCGGCAAGCAGACCCGTGCATACTCCGGGTAACCACAGGGTTTTAAGACGGCGTTCCCCGGCGGGCCCCAAATGGTAATCCATAACGGCCTCCTCATTTGCGGCGAGTTGAATCGCGTCGCGAAGTTCATCCCAGTCGGCGACGGTACTCCAGGCGGACTGGGCAGCTTCCGCCTCGGATTTGCCGTGCCGCAGCAAGTCGCTGTAAAGGTCTTCCAAATGGCCGGACAGCTCGTCGATAATCTCTTCTTTCCGCTTCGCTTCGAGGGCCAGCGGCGCCAATCTTCGCCGGGCAATTCCCCGCCAGTCAGGCATGGGTCACCCCCGCCAGGCGGTTCAAGGCTTGGAACAACTGCCCCCACTCCGCCCGCAAAGGCACGAGACGCCGCCGGCCGGCCGCGGCCAGATGGTAGTAGCGCCGCCGCCGGCCGGCCGCCTCGCCTTCCCACGTCCCCTTCACCCAGCCGCGCTTCTCCATGCGATAGAGCAGCGGGTAGAGCGAGGCCAGGTTGAAGCGCAGCAAACCCTGCGTCTGGCGCTCGATGATTTTGGCGATCTGGTAGCCGTGCAGCGGCCCTTCCGCCAGCACCGAAAGGATCGCCAGCTCGGCGCTGCCCCGCTTCACTTGAGAACCGATGTGGATGGCCTCTTTGCTCATATATAAGAATCCTATATATGTGAATCCAGGATGTCAAGCAAAATGCGCAGGCCCGTTGAAGAGTTCAGAAGTTGAGAAGTTGAGAAGTTGAGAAGTTGAGAAGTTGAGAAGTTGAAAAGTCGGGAAGCCGGTCGCAACACATTGGCTTCTTGACTCCTCAACTTCTGAACTCCTCAACTTCTCAACTTCTCGACTCGTGTCCGGGAAACGTATGGGATAAAAGGGTGGGACTAGATTTCGCGCCGGCCTTCGATGGCTTTGAGCATGGTGACCTCGTCGGCGAACTCCAGTTCCGAGCCGACCGGTAAGCCCATGCCGATGCGCGTCACCTTGACGCCCAGAGGTTTGAGGAGTTTGGAAAGGTAAACGGCGGTGGCTTCGCCTTCCACGGTGGGGCTGGTGGCGATGATGAGTTCCTTGACCTTCCCCGATCTCAGGCGCTCGATCAGGCTTTTGAGCCGCAACTGTTCGGGGCCCACGCCCTGCAAGGGCGAGAGCACGCCGTGCAGCACGTGATATTGCCCGCGAAATTCGCGCGTCTTTTCCACCGAAATGACATTGTAAGGAGTCTCCACCACGCAGATCACTTCCGCATCGCGGCGCGGGTCGGTGCAATACTCGCAGGGGTCCGCCTCGGTGAGGTTGTTGCACACGCTACAGAGTTTGATCTTGTCTTTGACGTCGAGAATGGCGCCCGCCAGGCGCTCCGCTTCCTCGCGCGACACCCGCTCCAAGTGGAAGGCAATGCGCTGCGCCGTCTTCTGCCCGATGGTGGGGAGGCGTTTCAGTTCATCAATCAAGCGAGCCAGCGGCTCGGCGTAGTCTTTCATGAGAATTGGAAACTGGAAATTCGAAACTCGAAACTCGAAACTCGAAAACCGAAACCGGCCCCCCGAGCCGATGTTCCCGGCCCCACGCTCGGCCTTTGCTGGCCGGTTTCTACGGCCGATCCTCGAATTCCGATTTTCGAGTTTCGAATTTCGAATTTCGGTATCCGAGTTTCGGTTTTGCAGTTTCCAGTTTCTGTTTTCTATGTCATCCCGGGGATGTTCAGTCCGCCCGCCAGGTTCCCCATCTGGCTGGCGAGTTGCTCGTCCACCTTGCGGGTCGCCTCATTCACGGCCACCAGGATGAGGTCCTGCAACATTTCCAGGTCGTGGGATGCAAACAGGTCCGGCTCGATGTGGACTTCGTTCAGCAGCTTCTGGCCGTTCATTTTGACGCTCACCATGCCACCGCCGGCCGCGCCTTCCACTTCCAATTCATCCAACTGTTTCTGAAGCTGCTCCTGAAACTTCTGGACTTGCTTCAACATCTGTTGCATCTGTTGCAGATTAGCCATCGCTCACTCCTGGCTGAGGTCTTGGACATCCAGCAGGGCGCCATCCAACTTCTTCCGGAAAGCCTCGACCCCGGGGTCGCGCTCGGCACGCTCCCGCGCGCTGCGCCGCGCCGCCTGAGGCTCCGCTTGCTCCCCAAGTGTAACATAAATCCTGACGGGCTGGCCGAGCACCTGGGCACAAGCTGCCCGCAAGGCCTCCATTTGGTCGCGCGTCTTCAGAAGGTCCGCGTACAACGAATCCTCCTGGGCAAACGTGAAACGGACTTCGCCGCCCACCACGTGGAAGCCGGCCAAATGATCCAGGCAACTGCTCAGAAAGCGCTTGGATTGCTCGAAGAGGAGCGTCTTGATGGAGGAGAGCCGCGGATCCTCTTCCGGCGGCAGGGCCGCGGAGGCGGGCGGTGCCGTTTCCGCTTTGCTCACCGGAGCGGCAACGGGCGCGCTTTCTCCCGCCGGGGCTGCTCTTGGGGCGGGCCGTGTTTCACTGCTGGGGGCATTCGACGCGAGAGAGGCCACGGGCGGCCCGGCCGTCGCCTGAGGCGGCGCCACCGAAGTGCGGGGCGGGACCTGCCGAACCGGGCCCGGGCTCGGAGTCTTAGGCGCGGCGAACCCCGCTTTGTCCGGCGGTCCGGCTTGCTCGAGCTGCGCCAGCAGCCCTTCGAGTGGGGCTAGACGCCGGGCGTGCACCAGCTTCATCAACCCCAATTCCAGGTGGAAGCGGGGCTGCATCGCGTAACGCATTTCGCTTTCCGTGCGCAGCAGCAGGTTGAAAAAGCGTGCCAGGTCTTCTTCGCCGAAAAGCTTGGCAAGCTCCCCGAGCCGCGCCCGCTCCTCGCTCGCCACCTGCACCAGTGGGCTCTCCGCGCCGCAACTCTTGACCACCATCAGGTTGCGCACGGTGCGGGTGAGCTCGCCGCAGAAATGCCCCAGCTCGTAGCCTTCCGTGGCCAGTTGCCCTACCAGATCGAGCACCCGCCGCGCCTCGCTCGCGTGGATGGCCTCCAGCATGCCTTCCAGCAGCCGGATGGGGACTACGCCGAGCACCTGCCGGACGCGCGCCTCGTTGAGTTCGCTTCCGCAGGAGGCGATGACCTGATCGAGCAGCGAAAGGCCGTCGCGCATGCTTCCTTCCGCGGCCTGGGTGACGGCGCTCAGGGCCCCTTCCTCCGCCTTGATATTCTCCTGCTCGCAAACCCACGCCAGGCGCGAATAGATTTCCTGGTAGTCGAGCAGCCGGAAGGAGAAGTGTTGGCAACGCGACTGGATGGTGGAAGGGAGCTTGTGGGGCTCGGTGGTGGCCAGGATGAACAGCGAACGCGGCGGAGGCTCCTCCAGTGTTTTCAGCAGCGCATTGAAGGCCTCCGTGGTCAGCATATGCGCTTCGTCGATGATGAAAATCTTGTAGCGGTCGCGCGCCGGCAGATAGCGCACGTTTTCCCGCAACTCGCGGATCTCGTCAATGCCGCGATTGGAGGCCGCGTCGATTTCCAGCACGTCAATGGAATTACCGGCCGCGATCTCCTGGCAGGAGGCGCACTCCCCGCAGGGTGTCACCGTGGGTCCCAGCGCGCAATTGAGAGCTTTGGCCAGGATGCGCGCCGTGGTGGTCTTGCCCACGCCACGCGCCCCCGAAAAGATATAGCCGTGCGCCACCCGCTCTGCACGGATGGCATTCTTCAGCGTATCGGTAATCAGGCGCTGCCCGACCACATCCTCAAAGACGCGGGGCCGGTACTTGCGGGCTATGACTTGGTAGGACATTGAAAATCAGAAAATGGAAAACAGAAATTAGAAACTGGTGTCCGGTAACGGAAGTTCGTGGCTACAGAACACTAGGTTCGCCTCTCGCCCGGGCGAAAGGCGCTTCCAAGGTCGATTTTCCAGTTTCGATTTTCCAGTTTCAAATTAGGGTCAGACTTCGGGTTGATCTGCGGCACACGGAGAGGTTCGTTACCGTTGCTTCCTTCCGGACCTGGCGGGGTTCGCGAACATCCGTCGCACAGAGCCCGAAGTCTGACAAGTTCGAGCCACCGGTTCACTCGCCATCCGGGGCGCCGAACCCGGAAATAGTAGCACGCCCGCCCCCGCCGCGTCGAGGGGCAAGCTAAACAGGTGTGAGGCGTCAGGTGTCAGGGGTACGTGCCGCCTGCCGGGCGAGACGTTCCATTTCCTGTCATTCTGAGTGGGCATGGGCTTGGGGTCCACCCATCAAGATGAAAGTCCCAAACGGCGTCACCCCCGCGAAAGCGGGGTCCATTGCGATGGATTCCCGCCTTCGCGGGAATGACTGCGACGCGCAGTACTCATGTTTCACAAATGACACCACTACCCGCGGGATTGTAAGGCCGGAGCGAGCCCCGGCCCTACAACGGGTTGGAGCCGCGGCTCACGACCGCCGGCCGGGGTGCTCTTGGTGTTGGGGTCTGCGCACGATGAAGACCAGGGGAATGATAACCAGGAAGAGGTAGCCCATCAGCCGGAAGACGCTCAGGAAGCTGAGCAGCGTCGCCTGTTGTTGCACCGTGCCGTAGAGCATGGCCAGGGCACGGTGGCTGGCGGTGACGGGGTCCGAGCCGGCGCGCAAAAACAGGTTCCGGCCCTGTTCCAGCGCCTGCCGGGCAAACGGGTTGCTGTCCGTCACCTGCGCGGCCAGCAGATTTTGGTTCGACTGGGAGCCGCGGGCGATCCAGGTGGTGACGAAGGAGACGCCCACGCTCGAGCCGACATTTCGCATCACGCTATACAGGCTTGTGGCGTAGCCCATCTCCTGCTTCGGAATCGGATCCATGGTGAGCACCGCCAGGGGGACGAAGACGAAAGCTAGGCCAGCGCCTTGGTTGAGCAGATGCATCAGGATGTCCCAGGTGCCCGAGTCGAGGTTCATGTGCGAGTAGCCAAAGAAAGCGAGGCTGGCGACCACGAACCCGAACACCACCATCCAACGCCCGTCCCAGCCCCGGCCCAGCAGGTATCCCACCAGCGGCATGCAGAAAGCGGTGGCCACGCCGCGCGGGCTGGTCCAAAACCCGGCGGTGGCGCTGGTCCAACCGAGCAGCGTCTGCATGAACAGAGGAAGCGCCACGAGGCTGCCGTAAAGCACGAATCCCAGCACGGTGACCAGCAGAATGCCCGCCCCGAAGCTGCGGTACTTGAACAACTGGAAGTGCACGATGGGCTGCTCGATCGTCAATTCCCGCATGACGAACGCCCCCAGGAAGACAACCGCCAGAACGGCCAGCGTGATGATGAAGCGGCTTCCAAACCAGTCGTCTTCCTGGCCCTTGTCCAGCATGATTTGCAGCGAGCCCATGCCCACCGCCAGCATGCCCAAGCCCCAGAAGTCGGCGCGCAATTTCCCGCGCCCCAGGTAATGGGGGTCGGAAATGAAAAGCCCGATCATGACCAGGCTGGCGAGGCCGATGGGCAGGTTGATGTAGAAGACCCAGCGCCAGGAATAGGTGTCCGTAATCCACCCGCCCAGGGTAGGGCCGAGGATGGGGGCGGCGACGATTCCCATGCCCCAAAAGGCCATGGCCTTGCCGCGCTCCTTACCCGGAAACTCCTCCAGCAGTACGGCCTGCGAAAGCGGTTGCAGCCCGCCCCCCGTCGTGCCTTGCAGCACGCGGAAGAAAATCAGGGCGGGCAAGCTCGGCGCAATCCCGCACAGCAGGCTGGAGACGGTGAATCCCGTCACCACGGTCAGCAGCAGCCGCTTGCGCCCGAAGTAGTTGGCCAGCCAACCGGTGATGGGCAGAATAATGGCGTTGGCCACTAGATAAGACGTGAGAACCCAGGTGGACTCATCCACGGTGGCCGAAAGGCTGCCCGCAATGTGCGGCAGGCTGACGTTCACCACCGACGTGTCCAGCACTTCCATCACCGCGCTGGACATCACCGCCACCGCCACCAGCCAACGCCGCGTCGAGGAGTGGATTGTGCCTGCGTTGCTCATAGGT
>Ga0326728_10023678_pt1 | contig 11219 bp, 8 predicted proteins | sample MB3enrmetagenome_FD_207602 | JGI IMG/M metagenome (GOLD analysis project Ga0326728, IMG submission 207602) | Lab enriched peat soil microbial communities from McLean, Ithaca, NY, United States - MB31MN | ecosystem: Environmental > Terrestrial > Soil > Wetlands > Peat | place: USA: New York... | reverse complement strand
GGGATCATTCTGCTCATCGGCATTGTGAAGAAGAACGCCATCATGATGATCGACTTCGCGCTGCAGGCCGAGCGCAATGAAGGCAAGAGCACACGCGACGCGATCTTTGAAGCCTGCATGCTACGCTTCCGCCCCATTATGATGACCACCATGTCTGCTATCTGTGGGGCCCTGCCGCTGGCTTTCGGGACCGGCACCGGTTCGGAACTGCGCAAGCCTTTGGGAATCACTATCGTGGGCGGATTGCTTTTGAGCCAGGCGCTCACGCTTTACACCACTCCTGTGATCTACCTGATGATGGACCGCCTTCGCCTTCGCGCGCTGGGCCGGACACACGATGTGCTCCCCTCGGCGCCGGAAGGAGCGGTCTCGTAATCCATGAAGGATATTGACCATGCTTGAGCTGAAGAATCAAACTCCGATTTCATTCACCGCCGGCGCGCTTGGTTTGCTCTTCCTGCTCTCCGGGTGCCGCGTCGGCCCGCTCTACCACGCACCCGCGCCTCCGGCAGTTACCGCGCCGAATTTCAAGGAGTCCACTGTCAACTTCCAGGACACCGATGGATGGAAGGTGGCGAGCCCGCAAGACGCGATGATTCGCGGCAACTGGTGGGAGGTTTTTGGCGATCCGGAACTGAACGCACTGGAAGAACAGCTCAATATCAATAACGAGAACCTCAAGGAGTATTTCCAGAACTACATGGCAGCACGCGCCGTGATTGCCGAGGCGCGCTCGCAATATTGGCCGACGATCACCGCGAATCCTTCGTGGAACCGGTCGAAGAGTTCCGGAAATCTGAACAACTCCACCCAAGCCAATGTCGGCAAGCAGTCGACGCTTTGGAATGCGCCGATTGACGTTTCGTGGACGCCGGATTTCTGGCAGAAGATCCGCAACGAGGTCCACGAGGCGCAATACGCGGCGCAGGTGAGCGCCGCCGATCTTCAGACCGAAAAGCTGACCGAGCAAGCCAGCCTGGCCGAGTATTTCTTCGAGATTCGCGGCCAGGATATGCTGCAGCAGATTCTGAATCAGACCGTGGCGGATGAAAAGAAATCGCTGGACTACACTCAGGCGCAATATGACACCGGCGTCGGCGATTACATTTCGGTTGCCGAAGCCAAGACGACACTGGAGTCCGCGGAGGCTGCGGCGACGAATGTGGGCCTGTTGCGCGCGCAGTATGAACATGCCATCGCGGTGCTCCTGGGAAAGATCCCCAGCGACTTTTCCGTTCCTGTGAAGCCGATGCTCTACACGGCACCCGCCATTCCCACCGGTGTGCCCTCGCAGCTCGTCGAGCGCCGCCCCGATATCGCCGCCGCCGAGCGCACACTCGCCGAGGAGAATGCCGTCATCGGGATCGGTTACGGCGCGTTTTTCCCGCAAGTGACGATCAGCGCCGATGGTGGATTCCAGAGCTCCACGTTGACCAGCCTGTTTAATTGGCCGAGCCGCATCTGGTCGATTGGCCCATCGGTCTCCGAAACGATCTTCGATGGATGGCTCTATCGCGCCGAATTGCATCAATACATTGCCCAGTACAACGCAGACCTGGCTACCTACCGGCAGACCACGCTCACCGCTTTCCAGCAGGTGGAAGACTCCATGGTGGCCACGCGAACCTACTCGCAGCAGATTCTGCGCCAGCAGCAGGCGGTAAAGGATGCACAGGATTATCTCAATCTGGAGTTGGTGCGCTACAACACCGGCGTCGATCCGTATGTCGATGTGGTGATTGCCCAGACCACACTGCTGAGCAACCAGGAAACTCTCAACGCCCTTCAGGTGGAAGAGATGACATCGGCAGTGCAGCTGGTGCAGGCATTGGGCGGAGGATGGGACCGCACGCAGCTTCCCACACCGGCGCAAGCCGGGGCCAAGACGACCAAGGCGGACTACACGCTGCAGCAGTAGCGTTTATTGCGTCATTCTGTAGCAGATGGTCTCACCTTCGAGGCGGTACTCAGCCGAACAGGCTTCGCCTCCGCAGATCATCGGCTCCCCGCCGTAAAGCTGCCGGTGGGTGATCAGCCCCAACGTCCCGCAGCGCGGGCACGACATCACGGCTACATAAGGATTCTGTGCCTGGCCAAGCTTGGCCTGATTCTCCAGCACAAAAATCGTTCCTGGGTCCATGCGCTCGGGGATCCATTCTTCCAGAAACTGCAAGTCGGCTGACATCGTTCCCTCCAGGATTGATGTAACCGAGCCGCGACCCTGTTTCCGCCCGGCTCCGTTTTCTTCAAACAGCAGGTGCGAAGGTGATACCCGATTCTGATGCCTCTGGTCAACCTCAGTGTTGCCAGACGCGGACGCGGAAGTCAACGCGAATCGAATCCGGGGAGTGTTCAATGGGATTCCCCGGAACCCCGTTGGACCGGAACGGAAAAACTTCCCCCTACCACGAGGCGGTGGTGGCAGCTCCACCGTGGTCGCGGGCATACCCGTCGATCGCCTTGTAAATTTCCTCGTTGCGAAGGATGGCCTCGACATACTCGCGCGTTTGCGTGAAGGGGATGGATTCCACAAACTCGTCGATGCCCGAATAGGGGCCGGCCGCCTGCCAATCCGCCACACGATTATCGCCCGCGTTGTAGGCAGCCAACGCGTACTCTTGCACACCGCCGAAGCGGTCAAGCATCTGGCGCAGATAGCGTGTCCCGAGGCGGATGTTCATGGCCGGGTCGAGCAGTTGGAAGGTCTGGAAGCTGGTGATGCCCTCCTCGCGAGCCATCTTTCTTCCCACAGAGGGCAGCAACTGCATCAGGCCGTAGGCGTTGGCATAGGAAATCGCGGAGGGGTCGAACTCCGACTCCTGCCGGATGAGCGAGGCCACGAGGTACGGATCAAGGTTATTCTTCGCCGATTCGGCCTGGATCGTATCCCACCACGCCTTGGGAAACAGGATTTGCCAATAGGCCATCGGAATCGACTGGATGGACGCGGAAGCTGAATTCGGCAAAGCCCGCTTCAGCGCGCGAACGGCGCGAAAGGTCTCGCCATACGATGCGTAAACCTGCGCCTCAGCCAGCGCGCTCCAGGAGGAGGAATTGGGATCGGCTTTGATCTCCTGCGCGATGTATTCGTTCAAGCCGGCGTTTGCCAGCAGGCGTGCCTTGGCCAGATGGGGACTGTCTTCGGGAAAAGCGTCCACCAGGTGCGGCTCAGGCAGGGGCTGAAAGCGGTCCAAGTCGGGCTGTGACGCAGGTTGCGCGCCGCCCAGCGACGCCAGCCGTTGCCGCGCCATCTGCGCGTAAAAGAAATGCTGATAGACGCGGACGATGGTGTGGTAGTTGGCAGCGGCCAGAGAGGGAGTATGGTCCTGCGTCTCATAGAGGCGGCCACGCCAGTAGAGCGCCGAGACCGTTTCCGTGGCGCCGGGATAGAGGCGGATCTGTTCGTCGAAGATCCGCTCCGCTGCGCTGTATTGCCCCAGCCGGTAGTTCAGCCAGCCTGCGCGCCAGTGCGCGGCGGCTGCGTTCTGATCGCCGGGGAAGCGCGTGGCAAGATCGCTGTAGTACTCAATCGCCGTGGCGTAATCGCGCTTGAGCAGATACATATTGCCGCTGGAATAGAGCGCGTCGGCCAGCCATGGGCTGCGCGGAAATCTGGTCTCCATTTCGGTTACGATTTGCTTCTGATCGGCGGTTTCGTCCCGGTCCCGCGCCAGCTCCATCAACAGGTCGAGGCGGCGGGCGCCGTTTTCATCGGGCGTATCGGGCAAGGCGCGAGCCTCGGTGACGGTCAGCCGCTTCAATTTCAACTGGCAGGCGGCCTCGGCCACAGCAAAGCCGTCGCGCGTTGGGGCGTCGAGTCCCGGTTTTCGCGCAAGAACCTGGTACTGTTCGGACGCCTCGGCGTAGCGGCCGGCGTTGTAGTAGGCGTCGGCCAAACTGTGCAGCTCGCTTACGGTCAAAGTTGCCTCGGCCCCCATCTGCGTGAGCTTGGCGCGGGCGGTTTGCGCCTCCGGGCTCAGGGGGTGCCCCAGCAGGAGGCGCTTGAAGGTGTCTTCTGCCGCCTGCTGTTGGCCGAGCGCTTGCTCCACCTGGCCTTCAGCGAGTTGAAAGCCCGGGCGATTCGCGGCGCCGGTGCCTTCAGCCTGCGCCAGCACCTCACGCGCGGCGGCGAGCTTGTTCATGGCCAGCAGCACGTTGGCCTCGAGCTCCGGCGCCTGGTCATCGAAGATACTTTCGGGATACCGGCCGGTGAATCCGCGCAGGATCGCCTCCGCGGTAGCATCGTCGCCGGCCTCGTGGCTTGCCTGGGCATCGAGAAAGTCCGCGTAGTCGCCCAGCTCCCCATCAGCGCGCCTTGACTGGGCGAGGGCAGTCTCGGCCTCGGCATAGCGTTTATCGAGCAGGTAAGCGTGGCCCAGAGCCAGATCAGCAGCGGCTGCGGCCTCACCGGTGTGGCTGTGCGCATAGGCGGCCACCCCGGCGTATGCCTCCGGTGTGCGCAGCGTGGCCAATTGCTGGGCCATGGGCTGCAGTTCTCTGGAGGCAACGAAAGCCTGTTTGATGCGCGCCGTGTGCGCGACTCTTGATGCCCGGCTCGACCGGTGGACCGGCTTGCGATTCGGGGGCGTCTTTTTCGCCTTTGTGGCTTGATTTGTCTGGGCCGTTGTGGCTTGATTTGCCGACTTGGGCTGCGCAGTCGAGGAACCGGGCGGGCTTGCACCGGGCGCGGAGGTGGACTGCGGCGCCACCGGATAGGCGGCCATGAGCAACGAAAGAAGGGTGGCCAGAGTTCGGGGCACAGACCGAAAAGCAGGCGAGGGGAAGGAGCGTCCGGGCATAATTCCACTTTATGCCGATTTGGACGCTGGCGGGGCGTCAAGGGAACCAGTGGCGTAACCGGAAATCCTCTGCGGCTCGGTTTGGTTGCCTGCACCCGCGTCCATTACACTCATCCTTTACCGGCCCTTCCCAATCGCTCCGGCGGGCCAAACCGATTCCTGGCAGTCAACCAGCCTGTGGCTTTCGCGGCATTTTTCTGGAACCAAGTCCCATGTCGACCATCCAATCGGTAGCAGGACAAAACGAGCAACACCCCGACGTGGCCCTGGTAGAACGGGTCCGCGGAGGTGATCTCGCAGCCTACGATACGCTGGTGCGCAAGTACGAGCGGCAGATCTTCAGGATTGCGCAGCACATCACGCAAAACCGCGAAGACGCCGAAGACGTGATGCAGGACGCGTTTCTGAAGGCATATGAGAAGCTCGATCAGTTTCAGGGGAACTCAAAATTCTATACATGGCTGGTACGAATTGCGGTGAACGAAAGCCTGATGCGGCTGCGCAAGCGGCGCACGGGCAAGATGGTCTCGATCGACGAGGATCTGGAGACCGAAGAGGGCACGGTACCTCGCGACCTTGCCGACTGGGCGCCCAATCCGGAACAGAACTACAGCCAGGCCGAGCTGGCCGAGATTCTCAAGAAAACGATTCAGGGCCTGCCCCAGGGCTTTCGCGTGGTTTTTGTGCTGCGCGACGTGGATGGCCTGTCGACCGAAGAGACGGCCGAGACGCTGGGCTTGAGCGTTCCCGCCGTCAAGTCGCGATTGCTGCGCGCGCGGCTGCAACTGCGCGAGAGGCTGACCCGCTACTTCCGCAAAAAAGCCGGGCCAGCAAATACGCCGGCGAACACGTCCACGAGGGGAATCGGAGTTGAGAAATGACCTGCACTGAGTTCCTGAAGATCCTCGACGACGTGATCGACGAATCGATCGCCGCCGATACACGCGCCGAGATCGAAACGCACCTGCGCAAGTGCGGGCACTGCGAGGTCGTCCTGAATACCACGCGCAAGACCATCGAGATCTTCCGCAGCCACGAGATCTACGAACTGCCCACCGACGTCAGCGAGCGCCTGCACACGGTCATCATGGAGCGGTGCAAGAAGGCGAAATGAGAGATTAGAGAAAATAGATCAGAGAACAGAGATCAGCTTACAGCCCTCAGTTTCCTTCCCAGTGGTCAGAGTTCATTTGCCATCTTCATTTTCGTCATCGTCTTCGTCATCTTCGTCGGATTCTTCGCCTCCGCACTCTTCGCGGTAGGGGCAGGTATCGCAGTCGTCGTCCTTAGAGCAGTTGAATTCCTCGGGCGCGAGATCGTCACCATCTTTGCTGCAGGTGAGCGACTCCACAGAGTCTGAATCTGCGTACGAGGAAGTGTTGTGCGCGAATTGCAGGTTCACCTGAAGGGCGTAAATCATGCGGCCGGCGCGTTGCGGGTCCATGCCGCCGACGGCAAGCGCGCGAACGATTTGGGAGAGGGCAATCTGAACGGAGGCGCGATCTTCCAGCGGAGGGAGATCGAAGGAGGCATCCGACGAAGGTTTTTGTTCATGGATGGCGTGGTGCAGGTGATGGTGGAAGTAGCAATACGGCATGCCCTTAAGGGCGGGAGCAGCGCACTTGCTCCCAGTTGCCTTGATGTGACGACATTCTCTGAACATGGAAAAGACTCCTCTGCTCGGCTCGGCAACGGCTGAGCCGGGGTGAGAAAAGGCCGCGCGGCCCCCAAGGAGGGGGCAGGAGCGGGCTGTTAACTCCCGAGGCACCTACCCCGGGGGGTTTCTGTAAACAAACCGTTTGGAATCAACGGGTTGACGAACGTTCTTCGCTCCAGGCGACTGATTTCAAGGCACTTATTTGTAGATTCCTGGCAGCAAAGAGTTTGCGGACGCTTTTTTGCGGGCCTTGCGACGCGGATTGCACCGGTTTCCAAAGGAAAGCGAGCGCAAAGACGCGTTTGCGGCGGATTAGTCCGCCGCAAAGAAGGCCTGGTTGAACGCTTATGGAACAAGTATGCGCTCAAAGTGGGGAATTATCTGCAAAGTTTACAGGGGTTAGGGGCCAGAGATCAGAGGTCAGCGGGGCTCTGCGTAACCGCCAGCGGCACAGGCACTTGGAGCATGATCGGCGCAGGAAATGAGGAGCAGAGTCAAATAAAAAACGTGGGCGGGGACTTGACATCTCAAACGCCGCCGGCTTGCGCGATTGGCGAAACGAGGCGCCCCGCTTCGCCAGCCGGAGGCAGGGACGGGGCAAGAGGAACCATTCAAGCCCTTGTTGCTGCAGTTCGTTTTGCGGCGTTTAGGCTTGGGCTGTTTCTTCGGGACCGTAACCTTCGGAGCCTGAAGAACAGCCCGCGCCAATCGCTCAAAATTCTCGCCAGCCTTCGGTCCTTCGTGGTATTCGTGTTTCATATCCTCCTCAGTGTAAGTCTGCGGACAGGCTTCCAAGAAAACCCAATACGCAAATGCATGCGCACAGAATCCAAACCAGCGTACCGCCCACAAGTTTTGCCGTCGTTCTCGGCGGAAAATACCAAAAGAGCACTGCGCGCGATACGCAGCAAAAAGCGCCAACAAAGGTAATTAACATGAATAGTGGAAGCAACCGATGAAACTTCTTCAGCGTTGGAAACAGACTGCCGTTCACAATAGGGCCCTCGCGCTTACCAGTGTCTTGGTTGCTTTTGGGACCTTGTTTTATGCTGGAGCCGCTGTTTTCCAGGTATGGCTCGTGGCCCAAAGCAGCAAGCATACTGATGAACAACTTGGGTGGGTAATAGGCAACGTCAACTGGCTGGCGCGCTCGATGGATTTGTCCGAGAAAGAGGCAGAGAAGGGCATCGAGGCGAGTGCGCTGCAAAATGAAAAGGCCCTGAACCTCGCGGAAAGACAGTTTGCTCTGGCTCAGCGCCCATGGGTGCAGGTGGATACCACAATGGTTCTGCACCAGGCGAGCACCGTTTGGGCTGGAAATGATAGCAATGGGAAGGAAATAATTAAATCGACAACCGCACTCATGAAATTCCCAAATCAGATGATATTGGACAATTTTCCTACTGATTTCGCGGCCAACTTTAAGAACGTGGGTCTTTCTCCAGCAATCAACGAATGGGGATTCATACAAATGGACTTTATTGATCTCCCCGCATGGACTATGCATCCTGGCTATTTCCACGCCCAAATGCCAATACCTCCGTCTTGTCGTCCCGGACCAGCGCCACAGAAAAGCAAATTTGTCGTTTTTCCCGGAATCCCATATAGCTTTTCTGGAGCCCAGTTGCCTTCGACCGCTAATGTTGAAGGCTGGGTCCACTGGAAAAAGGTTCTTATTGTCCATGGGTGCATCAAATACGAAGACGAAATTGGCGGGACACATCAGACTAACTTTTGTTCGATCTTCGACCGGATTGAGCATCCGGCTCAGGCTCAATGGATAAGTTGCCCCAACGGCAACGAAGCATGGTAGCACTGCAAGCAAGACACACATGTGCGTCAACCGCCTTGTTGCCCAGCAAAGAGTTTGCGGACGCTTTTTGCGGGCCTTGCGACGCGGATTGCACCGGTTTCCAAAGGAAAGCGAGCGCAAAGACGCGTATGCGGCGGATTAGTCCGCCGCAAAGAAGGCCCGGTTGAACGCTTATGGAACAAGTATGCGCTCAAAGGGGGAAATTATCTGCAAAGTTCAGGGACCAATGGACTGAGGGGACAAGGGACTAAGAAAACAACGACTTAAGGCGGAGTGGGCGGCTGCAGTTGGGTGGCGGGGGGCTTGACAAGAAAGCAGGAGCAAGCCACCTCGGCAGGAGCAAGGGAGCAAGGGAGCGATCAGCGTGGGGTAGGGGAGGCTGGACCACAACTTTCCCGTCCCGGATCGCGTCTGACCCATCAGTAGGCTCGCGCCGTGCCAAGATGCACCGGCCATCCCCCTGCCAGGAGCATTTGCGATGGAGCGTTTGCACGCATCGATCCACGGGCTGACCGCTATCGTCCTCTCCTGCAGCCTTTGCTTCCCTGCTCCGCTGGTCCTGGCGCAGGACGGGCCCGGCGATCCGTCTCCCGCTCAAACAAAGCACCGGCCGGAGTATGCGGCGAAGTCCGAACCGGGGCAGCTGCGCGGCGATGAGCGCATTCTTCATGCCCTGAACCGGTTCACCTTCGGGCCGCGGCCTGGCGACGTGGATGCCGTGCGGGAGATGGGCCTGGAGAAGTGGTTTGACGAGCAACTGCACCCTGCAAACATCGATGAGACGGACCTGAGCGCGCGGCTGGCACAGTATCCCGCCATGCAGTGGAGCACGCAGGACCTGCTCTTCCGGATGCCCAGCCCGGCCATCATCCGACAGGCCGCGAACGGCAAGATCGAGATTCCTCCCAGCGGCACGCTGCACGCGGTGTATGAGAACCAGATCTACCGCTTCCAGGTAAGGAAAGCTGCGCAGGCGGAGAGACAAAATCCTTCCCAGGTCCCAAATGCGGGACCTCCACCCCACGGACGAGGACCAATCAGTGGGGACCCCGGACCTGGGGCACCCGCAGAGAATCAGAAGCCTGCCGCGAGCGCGGAAATGGATGCGAACGCAAGCATGACGCAGAACGCGAGCGGCGCGGATCGACCCTCCCAGGTCCCAGAATCGGGACCTGGGGCACCCGCGGATGCAGGGCGGACTGCGATGGCGCAGCAGCGGGAGATGAGCGCGGCGGCGACTCCGGACATGAATGCCATGATGCCGGCGGCCACCGATCAGGCTGCTACGCTGCCGGCCGCTGCGCAGCCGTCAGTGGATCAGGCGCTGGTTGCGAGCATCCTTGCCTTGCCGCCGGAGCAGCGCGTACGCCGGCTGCAAGCGATGCAGCCCGAGGAGTTCGAAGCTTTCATCAAGTCGCTCAAGCCCGCGCAGCGACAGGCGCTGAGGGCTGGAATGACACCGGATCTGCGCGAGTCGCTGGACGATCTGGAGGCTCCTGAGCAGACCGTGGTGCAGGAGCTGTTTGCCGAGCGGCTGGCGCGAGACATCTATTCGAACGCGCAACTCCAGGAAGTGATGACGGACTTCTGGCTGAATCACTTCAACGTGTATCTGCGCAAGAACGAGCAGATGCCTTACTACCTGGTGAGCTATGAGCGTGACGTGATCCGGCCGCGCGCGCTGGGCAAGTTTGAGGACCTGCTGGAAGCCGTGGCGCACAGCCCGGCGATGCTGATCTATCTGGACAACGCCGAAAGCATGGGGCCGGATTCGATGGCGGCAGAACGGGCGAAGATGGCCGAGGCGCGCCGGCCCAATGCCAAGCGGCAAGCGCCCGAGGGATTGAATGAGAACTATGCACGCGAGCTGATGGAGCTGCACACGCTGGGCGTGAATGGCGGCTACACGCAGGCGGATGTGATCCAGGTGGCGCGGGTGCTGACCGGATGGACGGTGGATCGGCCGCAGATGGGCGGCGGATTCCAGTTCAATCCCAATCGCCACGAGCCGGGCACGAAGAAAGTGATGGGGACGAAGATCAAGGAGAACGGCGAGAAGGAGGGCCGGGAGTTGCTGCACATGCTGGCCATGCGGCCGGCGACCGCGCAGTTCCTTTCGCGCAAGCTGGCGATTCGCTTTGTGAGCGACGATCCGCCGCAGGCGCTGGTGGATCGTATGGCGAAGTCGTACCTGGCAAGCGGCGGCGACATTCCCACGGTGCTCAAGACGCTGTTCCACTCGCCCGAGTTCTGGGCTGCGAGCGACTACCGCGCCAAGGTGAAAACGCCGCTGGAGTTTGTGGTGTCGGCGGCGCGGGCGAGCAATTCGAACATTGAAAACTTTCAGCCGCTGGTGAATGCGTTGCGCCAGATGGGAATGCCGCTCTACGGCTGCATTCCACCGGTCGGGTATAAGTGGGATGAGGCCGATTGGGTGAGCACGGGCGCGCTGGTGGACCGCATGAACTTTGCCTTGGCGCTGGCCGCCAACCGGCTACCGGGAATCACCGTGGTGTGGGCGCCGGAGCTGGATTTGAGCGCCCTGGACAGCGACGCGCCGTCGAAGCAGGTGGTGCCGACGCCGGAGTCGGAAGAGGCGCGGCTGGAGCCGCTGCTGGTGGCGGGCGGAGTGAGCGCGACCACGCGGGAGGCAGCGCTGGAGCAAAGCAGCAAGTCAGCCAGTCAGCAGGTTAGCAAGTCAGCGGCCGATCCCACCCTAAACGCAACAAGCACGTTCAGGATGGGGCACCCCGGGTCCGCGAATCGTGCGCCGGCGGCTGATGCGTACGAGCGAGAAGATCAACTGCTGGCGGGATTGCTGCTGGGTTCGCCGGAGTTTCAGCGGCGCTGACGCGCCGAGGGACGTAGGGACTACGGACTAGGGACTAGGGACTAGGGACTAGGGACTAGGGACTAGGGACTAGGAAGAAGGCTAGAAGCGAGGAGTTGA
>Ga0326728_10023676_pt1 | contig 11220 bp, 11 predicted proteins | sample MB3enrmetagenome_FD_207602 | JGI IMG/M metagenome (GOLD analysis project Ga0326728, IMG submission 207602) | Lab enriched peat soil microbial communities from McLean, Ithaca, NY, United States - MB31MN | ecosystem: Environmental > Terrestrial > Soil > Wetlands > Peat | place: USA: New York... | reverse complement strand
AATTCAACGAAGTAAGCCTCTCGCTTGATCGTGCTTTCCGGGCGCTTGTCCTCCCCTTCTTCCTTGACAGTTAGGCCAACGAGCTTCGGTTGTTCGAGAGAGCCACCGGAAAGTTCCAAGAGGTCAAGGGAACTGTGATTAAGCATTTGTGTCAGTGCAATGCACTCGGAGTGATTAAATCCGCCCTTCTGAAAATCGGATGAATTGAGCTTGATCCCGATCGGGAAATCATCCCCAACAGCCTCTCGAACAGCCGCAATTACCGCAAGCAGCAGCCGTGCGCGGTTTTCCAGCGAACCGCCCCATTTGTCGGTACGTCGATTCGACAAGGGACTCAAGAACTGTGAGAGCAGGTAGCCATGCGCGGCGTGCAGTTCTACGCCGGTGAAACCTGCCGCACACGTTTGTTTTGCCGCGAAAGCGAACTGCTCGATGACTTTGGCAATATCTGCTTCCGTCATTTCCCGTGGCGGCGCAAAGGTGAGCCCGGCTCCTCGCGGCACGGCAATTTCAATGCTGGATGGTGCGAGCGGAGACTGATTTATGGTATCCGAAACTTGCCGTCCTGTATGGCTCAATTGCAACCAGAAATGAGCGCCTCCAGCCATACCGGCCTTTGCAAGTGATTTGAGAGCGTCCGCCCCACTTTCGTCATCGATAACAACGTTCCCTGGCCGCTCCAGATGCCAGAGGTCCACCTGCACATTACCAGACAATAACAGGCCCGCGCCTGAGTCCGCCCATCGCCGATAGAGGGTTTCAAGCCGAGGCGTCGAGTGATTGCCCGCATCAGCCAAGCCTTCGCTCATGGCGGCTTTCGCAAGGCGATTGGCTATCGTTGCTCCGCAGGGCAGGACAATAGGTTTTGAAAGAGGATTAGTCATTTGCACCCTTCGCTGCAAGAAATACGGTGTGTGGTTTGCCACCTCACCATCGCAACAACGTTCGTTGTCGTACATGCGACAATAGTAGTTGTCATACCCGTTGTCAAGTTCTGTTTGAAAAAATGACACACCGGGTTCAATGTGGAATAAAAGTGCGCTTCCGTAGCGTCTGAACCTTATGACAATGAAACATACCTGATTTCTGAGTGGCGCTCAGCGGGGTGCCGCCCGGAACGAGAGCCGGGTCAACCCAAATATTGTCTTTGGCATGGGCCTTTTACCGGGAATATCGGAACCGTGAGGGAGTACAGCGATGGAGATGCCTACAAAGTACCGGAGTTTAGAAGAACCAGCATATGCACGGCAGCAAGGCGTGCGTGAGCTGCAATATCGGATTCATCAAACCTGCGCAGGCCATGTAATGCATCCTCAAAGATGCCTGCATGAAGCAATCCGCCAAATGTGTTCGCTGCGCCGTGTTTGTCATTTATCTTCCATTTTTCAATAGGAATCCAGCGGTCCAAATAGCGGACAAAAACGCCATTTCTGCGCTCGATGACCTGTTCCCTGTAATGTTTTCCCAACTCGGGGAATAGGTGCGCATCCCGGGTCACGACCCGATACAAGGCTAATTGTTCCTCCGACAGTATGTGTTGCAGATATTCGATGCCTGCCATGACCAGAGCTGTGCGAGGAGCTTTTGAAAACCACAACCTCTCGGGCTCTTCCGCCTGCCCCAGCCCTCCACCACTCAGTTCATCAAAAGCGGCGGAATTGCAGGCTGCCTGCATGACAGCAATGAATAAATCGTCCTTGTTCTCAAAATGGCGATAGACGGTCTTGATTCCCACTTCTGCCGCCTCGGCAATGCTGTCCATCGAGGTCTTGGCATATCCGCCTTCGAGAAACAATGTTCGCGCAGCATGTACGATGGCGGATCGTTTGCGTTTCATGAGGGAAGCCTTCGGATTGTCGCTCGACCACGTTTTCAAGGGTCCTCCAAGCATGCAACGAATTGCCACCAATTTTTTCATGATATCATACGACAACGATTCCTGTCAAAAATCTCAGGCCGTTACAGAGACATCCTCTACTCCCAGTGCCAGGATTTGTCCGCAGTGGGAGCCAATATTGGTGAAGGCTCACGGTTTAAGCTGTAAGCCTTCTTTTTTTGCCCGCCACCTCCGGTTTTTCGGCAAAGAGGCGCATGGGTAGAAAGAAGGAGTGGGCGGACAGATGTCGTTGAGGACCAGCGGTTTCTATTCTTTGCGTTAAGAAGGCTTTTTCGAACGAAAATGACCGTCTAAGCGTAGGGGATAGTCCCCGGCCGGAAATCTCGACAATACTTCTGGTTCAAAAACGGCGGTTCAAATGTTCCGTGCACGGCCGTTCCTCGGCGAGGGCCACCGAGCGTGTGAGCATTCCGGTGAAAGCTATTTCATCGCATGCACCCAACAGAGTTTCCGGTGTGGATTCACTGCCGGAACCCTCTCACATGGTCTCAATCATGGAGTATCCCTTGGGCAGGCTATCGATCGAGATGGGATGGTCACGTCGGCGGGGGCGCGCCCCACCCGCCTTGAGTGAGGAGCGCCTTCAGTTCGTCCAGGCAGAATTCATACACGGTCGAGAAGCCGGAAAAACTCTTCCCTCGATATGCCGGCGGTTTTCAGATTGTTTCGAATTATGGCGACCGGGGACCTCGTCGTAGATCGGGATGACTACAGGACGCAATATGCCGACCTTCACATAGGATCGGTGGCTTCCTTCCTGTCGCGCAAACCGGAAACCTGCGGCAAGGATTACCCTCTCCAGTATTTTCCAATGGAGAGGCGTGAGCTTTCTTCCCATCAGCTCAATCCGATCATGCTGGTGCGCCTCTCTATCGCGATCCATGTCGGGGCGATGCAAGTACCTTTATGACATTCATACCCGCACTCATCCAGGATCTCGTCGAGAGTACCCATGTCGGAGGCAGTTTGGATAAAAAGATGAACCGCCTCGTCCAGCGCCTTCTTCGCCTCGCTCGGGGTATTTCCCGAACTTATCACATCCAGAGGCATGGCATGAGCAATGAACTGGTTGCCTTCCTGCCAAAGGTGAATAGTAAATTCAATGTTCAAACTGCCCGTCATGTCGCAACCTCCCCAAGAATTCTCTCTACGCATGCATGTTAACCACGGGAAAGCATGCTCTTTGAATGATACGCCACCAGGATCGAAATCCACAACATAATCTCTTCATTATTTGTTTGGTGATCTCAGAAAACTGTTCCAGACCGCTCATTGGCTTCCAGTGGCGCGTTCGCTTCGAAGATCCCGGAAGACTCTTGGAGGTCAATAATTTGGGTCCCTTTCGCTATGACGATGATTTCATTTCCCGACCCCTCCAACACGATAACAGTCATGGAATACCCTGTTGTGAAATCACCTGATCTTCCTGATCCATGCCCAGCCTGACCCGTCCCCCGATGGTCTCAATCATGGAGTATCCCTTGGGCAGGCTATTGATCGAGAGGGATTGTCACGTCGGCGGGGGCGCGCCCCAAGTCTTCCTTGTTTTGCCCTCAGGAAAGACATATAATTATACATAAACCATTGACACACAAGGAGGCGCTAATGAAGTCGCCTGTTTTCGCCAGGCTGAATCTCAAGATCCCGCTGGATCTGGTGCAAGAGATCGAGAAACTGAGCGGGTCGCGACAAAGAAGCAAGTTTATCGTCGAGGCAATTCGTGATCGCATCGCGGCCATTAAGAGAGAGCAATTGGCGACGCTGATGAAGGAGGGCTACCTGGCGCGGTCGGAGGAAGCTGCCGAGCTCGCAAGAGAATTCGAACCACTGGATATGGAGGGACTGGGTGCGGATTAGAAGAGGCGTCATCTATCTTGCTTCGCTTGACCCGACAGTAGGTCGCGAGATTTCCAAGACCCGCCCGGTCGTGGTCGTATCGAATGACGTTGGCAATGAATACGCTCCGACAGTCACTGTCGTCCCGGTGACGACGGGGAATCTGGATAGGATATACCCGTTTGAAGTGAAGTTATCAAAAGGAGAAGGCAACGTTGCCGTAAACTCCAAGGCCAAAGCAGATCAAATTCGAACCATCGATAAGAGTCGCCTGGTCAAGCTAATCGGAGATCTCAATCCTCGGGTAATGGTGGAAATTGAGCAAGCGATCAGACATCACCTTGACCTTTGGTAGGGATGCAATCAGCCGAGTTTCCGGTGTGGATTTCGCCCCCCTGGAACCTCCCCGATGGACTCAATCATGGAATACCCTGTGGCCAAATCGGATGATCTTCATAATGGAGTTCACAACCTGATTTGGTAGTACGAACCTCACAACAGCATAGAGTCCGCTATTCAGCAGGAGAAGCGATTGAAAAGACGTGGAAAATGCGGTTGATTGAGAGCGCGAGTCCCACTTGGGAAAATTTGTATCACCGCTTATTTGACTGGATGCCGGCCTGCGCCCTCATGCGTCCTCACGCATCCTCACAGAAGATCGGACGCCAAGCTTGAAGCATCTAAATGTGCTCAACAATGGCTAACGCGAAGTCCGAACGAAGTGAGGGCTTAAGATCGGACGCCAAGCTTGAAGCATGGAACGCCGGCTAGAATGGCAAACGCGAACCCGAGCGAAGCGAGGGTTAAGCATTGATGGGCGGGCACTGTGCAAAGCGCGAACCCGAACGCGAGTGAAGGTTCGCCGGCATGACGCTGCAATTAAGTCAGCGCTTATGCCCGCTCACCCTTCCCCGTCTCCCCTGGGGGAGATGGAGATATCAGCACTTATCAAAAGAAATTTGCCCGGTAGCGGTAAAAGAGGTCTTCTTCTTCATCGGGGTGCAGCAGCGCAAGCGGCTGGGCTCCCTCTTTACAGAGATAGTTCGGAGATGTTCCATAGAGCCTGCATGTAAAGGGCCGGACCGGATATATGGAGCAGCCCCGGTCGTTGACATAAGGGCAAACCGTCCCTTCGGCCTGCTTAATCTCCATGCCGTGTTCCCGCAGGTAACTCTTTATGCGCTCGTCTTCGACGGCGGTCCTGGAAGGAACGCCGAAATTGACGCAGCACTCCCTGCATCCCGGCAGGCATTGCATCCGGGGTATGAGAGCGTAAATATCTTCAATATCCATTACGGGGCTTTTCCTTTCTCGTATATGGAGGCTGCGTCCGCCGCATCCGGGCAGATCGCGCAACAGCGGGAATTCTACTACATAATGATCAAAGAGACCACGTCGAACCACGGTCTCCAATTCGCCCGCCAACACTCACTTAGGTGACTCTCCAAGGACCTCAATAACGGGAATCAGTTCGACGGCGCTTTGACTAAATAACGGCAAAGCAACTGCCGTCAAGTGAAAGCCGGACTGTTCAAAAACGATCCGGCTTTTTTCCAGCCTCGGAACGCCCGCTTTCAGCAGCTTTCCTCAGGGATTTCCTCCCGGGTCGGCAAATGTCCGGGCGCACAAACCGAAAAAAAGCCCGCGACCAGCGGCACGGGCTTTCAAATTTTCCGGATTCATTTACGAGCAGCGATCAGCGCTCCGCTCTCTTCGCCAATCCCTGCCAGCAATCACCATTTCACGTCCCGACTTCTTCTTTGACCGAGACGGCGATCTTGTAGAGCACGGTCAGGACGAAGAAACCGGTTGCCCAGATGCCGATGGCGATCATCATCTCAGGGAGGCTGGGAGCGTATTCGCGAACCTGATCCAGCGGGTTTGGAATGAAACCGGCCACGATAAGGCCAATGCCTTTTTCGATATACATTGAAAAGAAGACGCAGGCGGCGGCGGCAAGCAGCATGTTGTCATTTTTTCGTATGTCCGGGTGCAGCAGCAACACCACTCCCGCTATCGCCAGTATGGCAAACAGCCACGAGATCGGCACGAGATTATAGTGGCCGTCGAGACCCACAAAGAGATACTTGAGCGCCGCCGTGTGTTCCGGAATATTGCTGTAGAAGGCCGTAAAGAACTCCAGGCCCACGAAGAAAACGCTTATGAACATGGCGTATGTCATGATAATCGACAGCTTGTTGATGGCTTCCTTTCCCGGATCGAATTTGGTGTACTTTTTCACCAGGAAGGAAAGCATGATCAGAAGCGCCGGGCCGGAACAGAAAGCGGAGGCGAGAAAGCGGGCGGCCATTATGGCGGTAAGCCAGTAATCTCTTGCGGGAAGACCGGCGTAGAGGAAGGCCGTGACCGTATGAATGCTGACCGCCCAGGGTATGGAGATATAGATGAGCGGCTTAACCCAGTTAGGGTAATGAGTCCCCTTTCGTTCCGCCTCAAGGACGTTCCAGCCGATAAGCAGGTTCAGCAGCAAATATCCGTTCAAGACGATCATGTCCCAAAAAAGGATGGAATTAGGCGTCGGATAAATCAAAACGTTTAGAAGTCGCATCGGCTTGCCAAGATCGACCACGATAAACAGCAAACACATCGTGACCGAGGCTATCGCCAGGAACTCCCCCAGGATGGTGATTTTGCCGAATTCTTTCACGTTATGCAGGTAGTAAGGAAGCACTACCATGACCGCCGACGCGGCCACACCTACGAGAAAGGTGAACTGGGCGATGTAGATGCCCCAGGAAACGTCTCTGCTCAGACCGGTGATGGTAAGGCCCCGGTTCCATTGAGTCAGGTAAGCCGCAAAACCAAGCGCCATAAGGAGGAGCAGGGCCCCAAGCAGCCTCTTGTATCTTTCGCCTCCAGTAAGTGCCCTTTCAAGCATAGTCTTACCCCTTTAAATAATGTAATAGACGCCAGGTTCCGTACCCAACTCCGGCTTGCGCCTTAGTGAAAACTGTGAGGCAAGGGCGCGTCTCACGTCCGAATTCGGGTCTTCAAGATCCCCGAAGGAGAGCGCCTTGCATTTGCAGGCTTCGACACATGCGGGAATCTTTCCTGCCGTAAGCCTTTCTTCGCAGAAGTTGCACTTCTCGACAACCCCTCGGTCCCTGGTCGGGAAAGTCGGGTTGAGTTCCGTTTTGATATACGGACGCGGGTCTCTGAAGTTAAAACTCCTGGCGCCGTAAGGACAGCCGGCCATGCAGTACCGGCACCCGATGCATCGGTGGAAATCCATCATCGTGATCCCGTCGGCTCTCTTGAAGGTAGCCTGTGTGGGGCAGACCCGAACGCAGGGGGCATTGGTGCAGTGATTGCAAAGCAGCATGAAGGGTTTTTCCCTTATTGCTTCAGGTTCCATGCCGCTTTGCTGCCCGGGGAAGACATTTTCATACTTTGCTTCCCAGATCCACTTGATCTCTTCTTTCCGGGTCCCGATATCGGGCACGTTATGGGTCGTATGGCAGGCCAAAATACACTCAGTGCATCCCTGAGGCCCTTTTTCCCAGCACTTCTTCATGTCTATGGCCATAGCCCATCGCTTGGCGGTAAGGCCCTGCACGTTCAACACAAACTTCGGCTCTTCCGTTTTGCCGAACGCATCGGCCATCCGGAGTGCTCCCAGTCCAAGAGCGCAAGCGCCGCCGATTTTTAAAAAGGTCCTTCTGCCGGTCTCCATTACCTGCTCTCCTTTCCAAAGCCCGAAAAAAGCGAGAAATGGTGAGCCGGGACGGAGCCGTTTTCTCTCCACTCCCCCTGCTGTTTGTTCTCTGGTTCCTTCGGCGCGATGTGGCAATTCCAGCAGTAAGGATCGGCATCCTTTTGCAAACCGGCGTAATTATGGCACTGATCGCAAAATTGAGACTTGTTGGAGTGACACTTCATGCACTCGTTCTGAAGACTCATTTCATAAGTTTTGCCGTCGCTTGCCACATACATTCTCTTGCCGTCCCGGACGACCAGGGTTCTCCAGTCGTTCAAAAGCTTCATATGTTCGGTGATCATCTCATCCTTTGGCAAAACGCACTGCTTGTTAAGCATCTTGGCAATTACCGGGGTATCGATCTTGGGCTCCGGCGCTGGAGCAGCCCTGCCGTGCGTGAACCATACAGGAAAAGTCGCCAGCGCTACGAAAATGATCAGGCCGATAAAAATATATTTGCCGTCATATATCTTCATTCTCGCTATCCTCCATTCCCGGCAAAGGCTCGCCGCGCAGATCCGTGGTCCTCTCGGTTTCGCCTTCCATCACCAGGGCGTTGGCCACCAGTTCGTGAACTCCATAGACGGTCACACCCGGCACCCAGTAATCCATCGAGGCGGTAAGCACTGCCCGGTCGATGGCGCAGACGCAAGCCAGAGCGTTGACGCCGAACTTCTCTTGAACATGGCGCACTGCGTTGGCCCGAGGCAACCCGCCCCGCATTCTCATTTCCATGAACTCGTCGTTATTGAGACCAGACCCGGAACCGCAACAGAAAGTCTGCTCCCGGATCGTATTGGGCGGCATCTCGTGGAAGTTGTTGCAAACGTGGTTTATCACGTAGCGCGGCTCTTCCAGAAAACCCATCCCGCGCGAAGTGTTGCATGAATCATGGTAAGTCAACACGAGGTTGTCGTTTCTTCCAGCATCGAGCTTCAACTTGCCGTTCTTTATCAGGTCCGCCGTAAACTCGACGATATGAATCATCTTGGTTGAGGCGGCATTATCGAATCGCGTGCCGGTGATGGGAGACACGGGCGCCTCCAGGAAGTCCGCCGGGCCGTTCATCGTGTCCATATACTGGTTTATGACCCGCCACATGTGACCGCACTCGCCGCCGATGATGTATTTTACGCCCAGCCTTTTTGCTTCCGCGTACATCTTGGCGTTCAATCTCTTCATCATCTCGTGCGAAGTGAAAAAGCCGAAGTTTCCGCCTTCGGATGCATAGGTGCTCCAGGTGTAATCAAGCCCTATCGCATGGAAAAGCATCAAATATCCCATGAGAGTATAGGTGCCGGGATCTGCAAAAACGTCACCCGAAGGGGTGACAAATAGAATCTCGGCCCCTTTTCGGTTGAAAGTCGGTTCACAGCGGATGCCGTTTACAGCCTCGATCTCGTCTACGAAGAACTCGATCATATCTTTGAAGGCGTGAGGCTGAATCCCCAGGTGGTTGCCGTTCATGTAGCAATTGGCCACCGGCCCGACCACCCAGTCGATGTTGAGGCCGATGAGATTTAACAGTTCACGTCCCATTATCGTAACCTCCGCCGTATCGATTCCGTAGGGACAGAAAAGCGAGCAGCGGCGGCATTCGGTGCATTGGAAAAAGTACATGAACCATTCTTTGATCACATCTTCGGTAAGCTCGCGGGCGCCGACCATTTCGCCCATGATCCTTCCGGCAAGAGAGAAATTCTTGCGGTAGACCGATCTCAAAAGCTCAGCCCTGAGCACGGGCATGTTCTTGGGATCTCCAGACCCCAGGTAGAAATGGCACTTGTCGGCGCAAGCGCCGCACCGCACGCATATATCCATGAAAATCCTGAGCGAGCGGTATTTGTCAAGCCTTTCCCGAATGCCTTCCAGGATGATCTCTTTCCAGTCGGGAGGCAGTTTCCAGTCTTCATCGAGCGGAGACCATTCCCTGGGATTCGCGAGCCCGACAACTTCCAGGTTCTTCGCCTTTCCGGGGTAGCTGAAATTTCCGGGTTTGAAAACGGCTGGTGTGTTCATCCAGCGGGTTTCCGGAAATGCGTGGTCCATTATAAGTTCGCTTGCTTTGGGGGTCTTAGCCATTTTTGCTTGAAACTCCTCAACGGATGTTTGAAAACGGACGAACGGAAGACGGACACGGTCTTCGGTCTTCCGCCACCTGCTCAATTTTTTGATGCGGCCGGTGCTTCGTCCAAATCCTTCTCTACGGGCAGACCGGCCTCGATCATCTTTTCCCTGAAATGGTCTTCGTACTCCGCATAGGTATGAACTTTGACCGGGTAGTTCCATGGATTTATGTGACGTCTCATACGATTGTCGTTTGGAAGATTACGTGTAGGACTAAGAAAGACGCCTCCCGCGTGCATCAGCTTGCTGAAAGGAAAATACGCAAACAATACGCTCACCAGGAAAAGGTGGATGAAAAAAATAACGCCGATTCCTTGGGGAACGACCGGATTGAAGGTAATTATTCCCATTGTGAGCTGCTTAACCTTGATCAGGTCCACTTTGGTAAAATAGCGCGTGAGGATACCCGTCGTTCCGATCGCCAGGAGCAGAAAAAGCGGAAAGTAATCCTGCGGAAGCGATATATAACGCACCTGCGGGATTACCAACCTCCTGATCAGAAGGTAGGTGACGGTCACTATGAAAAGCAAGTCGGTGATATACACGCCGGGGAGCCCTATCTGGAAGAAGCCGTCAAGTCTTTCGACATCATGGACGAAGAAGGGCACGGGATCCGTGAAAAACCGCAAGTGTCTTATCAGGATCACCAGAAAGCAATAATGAAAGACAAGCCCTGCCAGCCAGAGCCATTTTTCCCACTGGTAGTAGAACCTGGGCCCTTTTTGCATTTCATATTTCGTGTTTCTGAAAAGCGAGCGGAAAAGGAGCACCTCAAGGATCATCCTGCCTACTACCTGTCCCTTGGTCGAAGGATTGTCGAACTTGCTGTAGGGTATCCATGGCAGGGACTTCTGCTGGCCGGCGGTCGTCGGGATACCGAAAGGAACAGGTGAACTAGCCCACTGGAGGACCTTGTAAACAACTCCGCCCAGGAAGACAATAATGGCGAGGCAGGGCACGATCACGCCAAAAAAGTGAGTACCGCCCGCCCCGGCGCCAAAAAAAGCGGCCAAAACAAGCACAACGACGGCAGCTAGGGAAAACTTTACACCCATCTACGAAACCTCCTGGATAGGCGGTGGCGGAAGCGGAAAGCCGGCAGCAGAAAAAAAGCACGACATGGTAGAGAGGGGATGCGCGGTGGGAAAAAATTCCTTTATTCCACGCGTCTACGCGTCGAGTTTTCTCCCTGCTTCCCGCTACTCGCTTTCCGTTCCCGGTTCAGCAATTATCTCGGCCCTTTTGAGAAGCCTGTTTGTCCTGTTCTTCAGCTCGTTCATTCTTACTTCGAATAGATCCTGGCGGCAGCGCGTATATACGTCAAACGCAAGCATCGCGAGGCCGTCCACTTTGAGGTCGAAACCGGATAACTCCTCGCCGTTTACCGCTCCTGCGGCGATTTCCTTTTCGAGAACGCCCCTGGCGATCCTTTTGAAATCGAAGATGAAGGCCAGAGAACTCGAGGGCGAAAAATCCTGGACAGCCCTTATCCTTATAATTTTGTCAAAAAGGGGCCATAAAGCCTTCGCATTGTTTTGCCCCAGGAATTCATCGAGTATCTCGTCAATTGCAGTGTGAAAAGTGTGTCCGACCGGATTTGCGAATTGATTTGTCTCCTTCTTGAGCAGTCGGACCGTTTCAA
>Ga0326728_10023673_pt1 | contig 11221 bp, 10 predicted proteins | sample MB3enrmetagenome_FD_207602 | JGI IMG/M metagenome (GOLD analysis project Ga0326728, IMG submission 207602) | Lab enriched peat soil microbial communities from McLean, Ithaca, NY, United States - MB31MN | ecosystem: Environmental > Terrestrial > Soil > Wetlands > Peat | place: USA: New York... | reverse complement strand
TCTGGCACTTCTACCACGTCATCTTCGATCCCGACGTAGCCCCCATGAACTGGGCCTGGCGCGACGGAAAAATGCCCGCGGACCTCTACCGCCACGAGCATGAGTTAGACACCGACGCGGTACAGGGCAAATAGATACGGACCAAATAAAATGCCCCACCCTAACCAAAGGGTGGGGCTTTTTCAGTTAAGTCGCAACACGAAACGAGCCACAATCTCCGCTGACTTGCTGACCTGCTGACTCGCCGACTTGCTAGCCGCGTTACTTCTTCACAAACTCGCCCACCATCCCGGCAAGCCCATCGGCAATCGAGCTCTCCGCGCATCCCACCTTGTTCCGCGCGCCCAGCACCTGGAACGTCTGATGCCCGTACGACTCATCGTCCGGAATGTAGCCCGAGTTCGCCCGCCCGTTGGCCAGCGTCACCATCACGGTATTTGCCAGCGGTGACTCGCTGCGCATCCGCGCCGAGATCTTCGAGTACACCTCGGCGTTCACGCCGCCAAATGCCACATCGCCCAATCCAACCAGGCTCAGCTTCATCTCCACCGGCGCGTCGTCTGCGTAGGTGCCCGTCATGCCCTCGCGCCCCTGGTCCACCCGCTTGCGTCCCGGGCAGGTAATCGTCTTCTGCGCGCCCCAGATCTTGATGTCGCTCGAGGTCTTCGTCGTCAGCGTCATCGTGCGGATCACTTCCTCGCCTAGAATCTGCCCCTCGCTATCGAGGAACCGCTCCAGCCGCTCGCGCACCGCCGGATCGATCGCCTTGGCCGGAACCTTCCGGTCCCGCACCGGCTCCTCCACCGGTTCGCGCACCAGGTCGAGCCCCGTAATCGTGCCGCCGCCCATCGATGCCAGCCCGTTCGTCGAAGGCCGCAGGTACAACGGATTCTGATCTCCAGAAGCGCCCTGCGAGAAGATCACCACCGCCTTGTCGTCAAACGTCTGCTCCACGTACCGGCACATCGCGCCCGGAAAGTCCGCCGTGATGAATCCCAGCAGATATCCGTCGATCGGGTGCATGGCATAGTTCACATAGACGCCGATCGGCTCGCCGTTCGGCTTCGTAACTTTCAGCACATACACCGTCTTGTCCGAGTAGGCGCTCGTGTTCGGCGCTTGAGTCCAGGTATGCGTCTCCGGGCTCATTGCGTCGCGATTCACGTTCAGGTACGCCGCGCCCTTGCCGAAGCCCACCACTGCCGGCTCCAGCTTCGCCTTGGCCTGCTTCACCGCATCCACCAGCGCGTTTGTCAGCCCGGTCATATACGGCGACTGGTTGCCCTGCGTCCCCATCGGCGAACCGGCAGAGTGCGAGTGCGTCGCAGACATGATGATGTTCTCAACCGGACAATCCAGCACCGCCGCAATCTGCTTCGACGCCTCAGCGACCACCGCCGGATACATATCCGAGGCATCGGCCCCCAGCAGCGCCGCCCGTGTCGTGCCGTTGTCAAACACGATCGCCCGCACGTACACCTTTTCGTGGTCGAACCTGCCAGTGGCGGGAAGATCGCCTTTCACCAGCGGCGTAATGTCCACGCGCGCCGCGCCCGCTCTAAGCGTCCCCGCATCGGCCCGGCCCGCAATCAGCCCAGCCACAAGAACCAGTCCAAGAAAACAGAACAATTTCCGACCCATATTTACATCCTCCAAAACCACAAGTCCTTATATCACTCGTGACGCACAGAAGCGCAGAAGCTCTTGCCGCAAACCGGCAATCGCTTCTGCGCCAAAGTCTTTTCTCCAAGCCTAGGCCCGGTTCAGCCGCTTCTGGATCAGCGCATCCACGCTGTACTTGCCCGGTCCGACGATCACGATCGCCATGATAGCGGCCATGTAAATCACCATCATCTCGCCATGCCAGTTCGCCCGTACCCAGAACATGAAGTGCCAGCGAAGCGACCAGCCCACAAACAGGCTGCAGAACATGAACAGCGCCACCCACCGTGTGCAGATTCCCAGCATCACCAGGATCGAGCAGATCGCATCCGAGATAAACGCGATGATGAAGGTTGGATAGATGCCAATCCCGATCGGATCGGCAAAGTGCTGGGACATGTACGAGAAGTTCACGATCTTCTCAATCCCATGTTTCAGAAACAAAGGCAGCAGCGCCGCCACCCGCAGCCATAGCATCCCGCAATCCACGCTGGGAGGAAGTATCGTTGGATAAATCAACTTTGAAATTTTCATCTTTCGGCCCCTTCTCGACCAGATTCGAAATCCCATCCCCAATCCAAAGCCGCCAATCCGCTCTCGCACGCACTTCCATAACAAGGCAGCCAAACGTGGGTAGATGCCTGCACCTTCGCAGCCGCCGACCAGCCCGGTCTGTGCCTGTCGGCACACCCCCCGCGAGCAGCCGCACAGATCCGCCCGCCCCGAATCGACGTCTCGCCCCGCATCAAGATTCTTTGCGCCTCGCCCCGCGTTGTGTTCTCATGGCTCCAAACCTGCCATGCGTACACGCCTCGAAGCCTACTTTGAATTCGCCCGCCTCGGCACCAACTGGCGCACCGAGATATTGGCCGGTGTCACAACCTTTGTGACCATGGCCTACATCGTGCTCGTCAATCCGGCAGTCCTCGGGGCCGCAGGACTGCCCATCCAGGCCGTCACCGCCGCCACCTGTATCTCCGCCGCCTTCGGCTCCATCCTCATGGGCCTGCTCGCCCGCTACCCCATCGCCCTCGCCCCCGGAATGGGACTCAACGCCTACTTCGCCTACATCGTCTGCCTAAAGATGCACGTTCCCTGGCAGACCGCCCTCGGCGCTGTCTTCCTCTCCGGTGTCATCTTTCTCGTCATCACCGCGGCCGGCATCCGCCAGATGATTCTCCGCGCCATCCCTCACCAGCTCTACGCCGCCGTCGCCGGCGGCATCGGACTCTTTATCGCCTTCATCGGCTTTGAGAACGCCGGCCTCGTCGTCCGCGACCCCAACACCCTCGTCACCCTCGGCAATCTGCGCTCCCCCACCGCCATCCTCTCGCTTCTCGGCCTCGTGCTCATGGCCGCCCTTGAGGTCCGCCGCGTCCGCGGCAGCATCCTCATCGGCGTTCTCGCCATCACCGCCGTTGCCTGGCCCCTCGGCCTCACCCACTGGAACCACTCCTCAGCCGGCATCGGAGCGCTCTCCGCCACCATCTTCAAGCTCGACATCCGAGGCGCTCTCAGCAAGGGCTTCCTTGAGATCGTCTTCGTCTTCTTCTTCGTCGACCTCTTTGACAACCTCGGCACCCTTGTCGCCGTCACCAAGCGCGCCGGACTCATCGAACCCGACCACTCCATCCCCCGGCTCAACCGCATCCTCACCGCAGACGCCATCTCCACCATCTTCGGCTCGCTCACCGGAACCTCCACCGTCACCAGCTACGTCGAGTCCACCGCCGGCGTCGCCGCCGGAGGCCGTTCCGGCGTCACCGCCATCGTCACCGGGCTGCTCTTTCTCGCCTCCATCGCCGCCGCGCCCTTTGCCGGACTCGTCCCCAACGCCGCCACCGCTCCGGCACTCATCCTGGTCGGCTCCCTTATGCTCACCACCGTCGCGGAGATTCACTGGCACGACCCGCTGGTCGCCGTCCCCGCGTTTCTCACCCTCGTCCTCATCCCCTTCACCTACTCCATCGCCAACGGACTCGGCTTCGGCATCATCGCCTGGGCCGTCCTCCACATCGCCACCGGCAAGCTCCAACGCCGCGACTGGCTCCTCTACATCCTCGCCGCGCTCTTCCTCGCCCGCTTTATCTACCTCGGCGCGGGTTAGCCACCCTGTTTTCCTCCTGTTGCCGATTCGATTTCCCTCCACCCCGATACCCAAAAAGTCGTAAACTCAACCTGTTGCTACCGGTTACCATGATTGTTAGTCCTGTTCGCGCGCCGCATCTGTCTTTGTGGCCGCAGCGCCGCCGGCAGGGTTTCGTGGTAGCGTTTCTCTTACGGCATCTTCCAATGACCTTGAATCGGCACCCCAGTTCGATTGGCAGGATCATCTCCGGCAACAGCCGCATGGAACCGTGGCGGCTCGCCCTCGCCGTCATCCTCTCCCTGGCCGCATCGCTCGGCATCTCGGCCTGCGTCAGCGTCCAGACCTACACCCAGCCCAGCCTGGTCCGCGTCATCGACGCCTCTTACGTCGCGCCGGCCGTCAACGTCCTCGTTGCCACCAATCTCATCGCCGGCAACCTCGGCCAGGGTGCAATCACCAACTACGCCACTGTCCCTGCCGACCCCGACGCCCTCATCAGCATCACCGCCGCCACCGGCGGAACCACCCCGCTCGTCACCACGCACGGCACCCTGCTCGCCGGACACCAGCACTCCATCCTGCTCGCCGACAACGGCGCGGCCTTGAACGGATATGAGGTCACCATCCTCGAGGATCAGCAGGTTCAGGCCGCCGGCGGACACTCCGCCTTCCGCTTCCTCAACCAGGCCCCCCGCACCGGCGCAGTCGATGTCTACATGCTCCCCGCCGGGGTCACTCTGGCCAACGCCACGCCCATCGTCACCGCCCTCGATGCCGGGGCCATGACCGGATATATCTCCTTCACCTCCCAGACCGTCACCATGGTCATCACCCCCACCGGACAGGTCACGCCCAAGTACTCTTCCACAGCCTTCGCCCTCATCGGCGGCGAGGCACGAACCGTCCTCATCTACGACACCCAGCTCAGCTCCGACCCGCCCGTTACCGTCACCACCTGGATCGACGCCGGTCCAACAAACTAGGCGCCCCGGCTTCGCATCACACCCGCGCGGCGCTCCGCCCGCGTATACTCCGGTGCAAGGTCTCGCCGTATGGACTACTCCTCGATCCTCTTTCCGGCCAACCTCCAGAACGCCGCCGTCCTCACCATCGTGCTGGCCTTCGCCGGCTATCTCGTCACCTTTATGAGCACGCGCATGATGGCGCGCCGCGCCGACCGCCTCAAGCTTGTCAATCTCCGCCTCAACGAGTTCTACGGCCCCCTCTACGTCGCCACCGTCGCCGGCAACATCGCCTACCAGTCCCTGCTCATAAAGCAGGGCAAGACCCAGTGCCACCCCATCCGCGACGAAGACCTCAAGGAGTGGACCCTCTGGATGTCCACCATCTTTATGCCCCTCAATGACATTCGTGAAAAAATCATCATTGAGAACGCGCATCTCATCGTCGAAGAGCAGATGCCCCAGTGCCTCCTCGACTTCGTAACCCACGTCGTCGGTTACAAGGCCCTCATCTCCAAGTGGGCCGAGGGCGATTACACCGAGCGCCGCTCCATCATCGGATGGCCCCCCGAGTTCGACTCCTACGTCGAGCGCTCCTACAAGGCCCTCAAGCACGAGCAAACCCGACTGCTCCACAACGGCCTCTGGCGTGCCTGGCACAGCCTCCGCACCCGCCGCCAATAGTCCGCGCCTTCACACGGCACTGACGCGCAAACAAGAAAGCCCCGGTTCTCGACAGAGAGACTGGGGCTTATCCATCACCTAACCACCTAACCACCTAATCACATAATCACCTAACACCCAGCACCTATCACCCAGCACCTATCACCCCGCACCTTCAAGCCACCCCCAGATTCCGCAACAGCCGCTCCACCGGCCCCGCCTGGTTGATCGTATAAAAATGCAGACCCGGCGCGCCGCCCTTCAGCAGCCGCTCGCACATCCGCGCCACCACCTCGAGCCCGAACTCCGTCAGCGCCGCCTTATCGTCCTCTAACTCTTCGAGGCGCAGCTTGATCCACCGCGGCAGATCGGCCCCGCAACCTGAAGTAAACCGCACCACGTTCGCGTAGCCCGTAATCGGCATGATCCCCGGAAACACCGGAACCGTGATCCCCGCCTTCGCGCACCGCTCCATGAACGCAAAATACGCATCGGCGTTATAGAACAACTGCGTAATCGCCCCGTCGGCCCCAGCCTCCACCTTGCGCCGGAAGTTCTCAAAATCCGCCGTCGGGTTCGCCGCCTGAGGATGCATCTCCGGATAAGCCGCCACTTCGATCTCGAAATCCCGCCCATGCGTCTCGCGAATAAAGCTCACCAGCTCGTTCGCGTAGTGAAACTCCCCCGGAGCCGCCGCGCTCATCGCCGTCGCCGGCAAATCCCCGCGCAGCGCCACAATTCGCTTCACCCCGTGCGCCTTATATCTATCCAGATGCGCGGCAATCTGCGCCCGCGTCGATCCCACGCAGGTCAGGTGCGGAGCCACCTCGATCCCCGTATGCTCCACCACCGTCAGCAGGGTCTCGTACGTCCCCTCCTGATCCGATCCACCCGCCCCATGCGTGATCGAAAAATAAGCAGGCTTCAGCGCCGCCAGCTTACCCAAAACCACAGGCAGCCGAGCCTCCGTCTCCGCAGTCCGCGGCGGAAATAACTCAAACGAATATCGCATCTGCGATGCCATAGAAAACTCTCTCGGTACTTCAGGGCGATATGTGATAAGTGCTGGGTGTTAAGTGTTAAGTGTTAAGTGTTCAGCACTCAGCACCCAACACTCAACACTCAGCACCCAACACTCAACACTCAGCACCCAACACTCAACACTCAGCACCCAACACTCAACACTCAACACCTAGTACCTGTAATGCTCCGCCTTATACGGCCCTTCCACCGGCACGCCGATATAGTCCGCCTGCCGCTTCGAGAGCGTAGTCAGCTTCACGCCGATCTTTTCGAGATGCAGTCTGGCCACTTCCTCGTCCAGCTTCTTCGAAAGCGTATAAACGCCCACCTTGTACGTATCGCGGTTCTTCCACAGATCGAGCTGCGCCAGCGTCTGGTTGGCAAAGCTGTTACTCATCACAAAGCTCGGATGCCCCGTCGCGCAGCCCAGGTTCACCAGCCGTCCCTCGGCCAGCACAAAGATTCCGTGCCCGTCCGGGAAGGTGTAAAAATCCACCTGCGGCTTGATGTTCAGCTTCTCAACACCCTTCGCCGCATTCAGCCGGTCCATTTGAATTTCATTGTCGAAGTGCCCGATGTTGCAAACAATGGCCTGGTCCTTCATCCCCTGCATGTGCTCAAAGGTGATAATGTCCACGTTGCCCGTCGTCGTCACGTAGATGTCGCCGCGGCCCAGCGTGTCCTCGACCGTCGTCACCTCGTAGCCTTCCATCGCCGCCTGCAGCGCATTGATCGGGTCGATCTCGGTCACAATCACCCGAGCGCCCATTCCACGCAGCGCCCGCGCCGACCCCTTGCCCACATCGCCGTAGCCGCAGATCACCGCCACCTTGCCCGCCACCATCACATCGGTCGCGCGCTTGATGCCGTCCGCCAGCGACTCGCGGCAGCCATACAAATTGTCGAACTTCGACTTCGTCACCGAATCGTTCACATTGATCGCCGGAATCAGCAGCGTTCCCTGCTCCATCATCTTGTAGAGCCGGTGCACGCCCGTCGTCGTCTCTTCTGAAACGCCGCGCCAATCCTTCACCACCTTGTGCCAGTGCTGCGGGTCCTGCTTGAAAACCTTCTTCAACAGATCCTTGATCACCTGCTCCTCGTGGCTGCCGCTCGCACTATCCACCCACTTGTCGCCGTTCTCCAGCTCGTAGCCCTTGTGGATCAGCAGTGTCGCATCGCCGCCGTCGTCCACAATCAGTTGCGGACCCAGCCCGCCCTTGTGCGTCAGCGCCAGGTACGTGCAATCCCAGTACTCCTCCAGCGTCTCGCCCTTCCACGCAAACACCGGAACCCCCGCCGCCGCAATCGCCGCCGCCGCGTGATCCTGCGTCGAGAAGATGTTGCAGCTCGCCCAGCGAACTTCCGCGCCCAGGCTCACCAGCGTCTCAATCAGCACCGCCGTCTGAATCGTCATGTGCAGCGAGCCGGTCACCCGAACCCCGGCCAGCGGCTTCTCCGCCGCATACTTGTTCCGGATCGCCATCAATCCCGGCATCTCCTGCTCGGCGATCACGATCTCCTTCCGGCCCCACTCGGCCAGACCCATATCCGCTACCTTGTAACCCAATCCCGCTGCTTCAACAATCGCTGCCATCGAATTCTCCTTCAAATCGATTCTCTTGACCTCAAAACCCTTTCACCGCACAAAAACCGCGAACTCGCCAACCTGCCACGCCCGCGCAGCGGACGCCAACCTGCGAACTAGCCAATCAGCTGACTTGCTAACTCCCTGACTTGCTGTCTTTCTTCTTTCCATCGTCCAATCGTGATACCTTGATATGTAACAGGACCGACCCCATGGCGTCAATCGTCAAAACACTCCGCGCCGCCGCCGACCCCAACCGGCTACGCATCCTCCTGCTCCTCAAGCAGGAAGAGCTCTCCGTAGCCGAGCTGCAGGAGATCCTCTCCATGGGCCAGAGCACCATCTCCACCCACCTCGCCCAGCTCAAACAGGCCGGCCTCGTAGAAGACCGCCGCACCGGCAAAAGCAGCCTCTACCGGCTCTCCCCCGACATCGCCACCAATCCCGATGCGAAAGGGCACTACGCCATCGCTGCCACCGAAGGCTCATCAGCTCTGAAAGGGCACAACTTCAGCGATACAAAAGACGATTCCGCCGCTTTGAAAGGGCACGACTTCAGCGATACAAAAGACGATTCCGCCGCTTTGAAAGGGCACAACTTCAGCGACACAAAAGACGATTCCGCCGCTTTGAAAGGGCACGACTTTAGTCGTGCCGGAACGGGCATCAGCCCAGATGCCTCGGCCGGAATGAAGGGTACGGGCTTCAGCCCGTACATATCCAGCCTTGAGAAAGAAGGGGCTTTAGCCCCTGAGGGAAGCTCCTTCCTCAATTCCCTCCTCTCCCGCGCCCAAATCGACATCCCCGAAGCCCCCTCCGACCGGGCCGCGATGCGCCACGTCCTCCGCAAGCGCCAGGACAAGACCCGCGCCTTCTTCGACTCCGTAGCCGGAAAGCTAGGCAAAGACTACGTCCCCGGAAAATCCTGGAAGTCCATCGCCGAGGCCCTTCTCCGCCTCATGCCCCCGCTCACCATCACCGACCTCGGCGCAGGCGAGGGCTCCTTCGCCCTCCTCCTCGCCCAGCGCGCCGCCAAAGTCATCGCCGTAGACTCCTCGGCCCGCATGATCGAGGTCGGCCGCGAGCTTGCCTCCCGCCACGGAATCGCCAACATCGACTTCCGCCAGGGCGACATGGAAGAGCTCCCCATCTCAGCCGGCGAAGTTGACCTCGTCTTCTACTCCCAGTCTCTCCATCACGCCCTGCACCCCGCCCGCGCCCTCGCCGAAGCCTTCCGCATCCTTGCCCCCCGCGGCCGCGTCGCCATCCTCGACCTCGCCAAACACCGTTTCGAAGAAGCCCGCGAACTCTACGCCGACCAGTGGCTCGGCTTCTCCGAGTCCGACCTCGAAGACCTCCTCCTAAAAGCCGGCTTCGTCAACATCGAAACCTCGGTAGTAGACAAAGAACCCGAGAGCCCCTACTTCCAGACCCTCCTCGCTGTCGGCGAAAAGTCCTTATGACCCCCGTTTCAGAGGCAAGGCCTTCATACAGTCGCGATACATCGAACTGTCATCCTGAGCGAAGTTTGGCGCATCTTTGCGCCAAACGCAGTCGAAGGATCTGCGGTTGCAGTTCATGACTCCATCGCAGATTGCCTAACTTCTTCTTTATCAGAGTTCCTGATAGCTATAGAGTCGCCAGATGTTTCCAATCTTCTTCATCTTGATCGAAAACCTGCGTTCCGCAGTTTCAAAGACAAAAACTGCGTCGATCGTCGTGAACCCGCCCTTCGAATCGAACACCGTCTCAGTGTTTCCCCGTTTGACTTCTTTCAACGGGCCGAGCTTCACACATAGTCCTGTCTGCTGTTCGATGAATTCTTGCCTGCTAGCCACCTCTTGGAATTCCTTGCTTGCCGAACGATAAGCACCGTCATAGTCCTTTGCGATAAGCATCTGACTGAAGGCGTCGAGAGCTTTCCCCGCTGCATGCATCTCACCGAAGAGCCAGGTAAAGATCGGAACTGTGATGACAAGAATTACTCCCAGGGCAATGAAGACCGTCTTCTTGCGGATGCGCCAATACTTCCTGTCTCGCGCGTCATCCATTTGGGTTCACCTCACCTGTATTTTCGTGAATGATAATTCAATGGATACCGCCACTCTCAGTCACCCACAAAAGAATGCCCGGTCCAACTTGCCGATTAATTCCCCAAATCTGCCACTCTGAAACCATGAACCGCATCCACTCCACCCTCGCCACCCGTCCCACCCCAAACCTGCCCGCTACCCTAAAAGTGTCCATAACCCCTTTAGAATCGGAACTTACAAACAAGAGGAATCATAACCCCTTTATTTCCCGCACTTACGCATTCAACCCACAAGAACAACACAAAACTCCACCCAACTCAAACTACAACTCGCTCATTTCAAATCGCTTAACAGTAAGTCGTTTAGAATCTGCACTTACAAGATATATCAGCTACAACCCTTTTATTTTCATACTCTTTACATTTTGTTACACAAATTTCCCACCTCGCACCTTCCAGACTCAAGTACAGCAAACCAGTTCCGAAAGCCCGGCCCAGTCGCCACCCAAACCTTCCCGCTCCACCAAGCCCCAGTTCCCCATCGCCACCTAATTAGACACAAATAGTCCAATTCGCCCCCAAGGGTGACGCCAGAGTTCCCCTCGCCAACCCCGAGCGCCCTCCCCACAACCGCTTCCCCACTCGCGGGAGAATCGAAGCGCATTCCTCGCTGTTTGGTTACACTGAGGGAGCGCGAGTTTCGCACGCCCCGCCATCGCTATGCACGGAGCGCTGTCGGGCTCGCCCGAACCACGGCTGCAAGAACTCTGCTATCGGGCGCGGTTCTGCCTGGGCGGCCGGCACGGATCTTTCACCGGGCAACTGCATGCAGTCATGGGTGCTCCATGAAGAATCATCGGGATAGACCGGGTGTGTTGGTTCGGCTTCTGCGCACTCTGGTCCTCGTCTTCACCGCGTTTCTCGTCTTTCAACTCATCAGCATCGACCTGAGCTGGCAGAAGCAGGCCGCGCTCGGCGTTCTCAGCATCCTGCTCGGGCTGGCCTTCAACCGCATGTCGGACGCGCGGGCTATCACCATCGGTCTCATGTTCTTCTCGATGACGGCGACCTTCCGTTACGGGTGGTGGCGGGTGCGGACCCTGGTCGAGTACTTCAGCGGCATGTCCAGCCACCACTTCAGCTACGACGCCGTAGCCATGCTGGTGCTGCTCGCCGCCGAGCTCTACACCACAATGATCATG
>Ga0326728_10023672_pt1 | contig 11221 bp, 12 predicted proteins | sample MB3enrmetagenome_FD_207602 | JGI IMG/M metagenome (GOLD analysis project Ga0326728, IMG submission 207602) | Lab enriched peat soil microbial communities from McLean, Ithaca, NY, United States - MB31MN | ecosystem: Environmental > Terrestrial > Soil > Wetlands > Peat | place: USA: New York... | reverse complement strand
CCGATCACCGTTCCGAACTACAACCGTAAAACTGATCGGCATCAGTTCGGAACACTGATCGGCATCACTTCGGAATCGTGATCGACATCAGTTCGGAACGCTGATCGCCATCCCTCGGAATCCGCAACCGGACTGCCCTATGAAAGGTAGGCTTGACATAGACACGCTTGATCTCTGTTTCGATTTGGCCTAGCTGGTACTGAAAAGACAAGCCCTCAAGTTCTTTCGTCGTTGCTGCGGCTTGTGCCAATTTGTCGGCATAAGTATGAATAAGCTTGTATTCTTCTGCTAGATACTCTGGCCAGTGGTCCTTGAAGAGCGCGAGGAGTGTGGCTCCGCCGATAAATTGGACGCGGTCATCCTGGGTGCGAAGGGCTCCCAAAATCGACGCGGCTGTAGCCTGTGGGATCGGGTGGGGGGTGACGATAAAGACGCGCCGAACGCGCTGCTCTCGCCCGTTTTCGTCTAGAAGCGGCGTATCCAGAGCCTGCTGCGCCTGAATGAACACAGTCCGCGCCCCGGTTGTTGCCTTCGCGTCGCCGGTGATTTTCGTATTCTTTACGACGCAAGCATTCAGGTCCTTGGTTCCGAATGGTGCAGGTGTGTAAAATATCAGATCCTTCCCGATTTCGTCGGGTCCTTGAAGAATCTGAACTCCCGTATGGCCGGGGATCTTTGCTAGAAGCCTCGCGAGCGCCTGTTGGAGAACGCGTTCGCTCGGAAATGTAGCCGCAAAATCTTCCACCGTCGCCATTTAGCGCATCTCCTGTTAATCTTATGTGCCCTGGCCCGGCACATACACTGTGGGCTAAATCTCGCGATCAGGTGCGGGTTGTTCGTTGGAAAATGCTATATGTCACTGTTTGCCCGTTTCCGTCACTCGATTCGTAGCAGCCTTATATCTCCACACCGAATCATCATTGTGAGCCAGCATAATTTCAGCGTGCGCGGCCTTAAACTCGCGGAGAGCTTCGACGTATTCATCTACTATGCTGTCAAAGACCATTTAGGTTTCACACTTGTTTAATCGGCTCGATGCCATTTGTTGCATTGCATCAACGTGTAGCGTGTTTCCACGGCCTGAACCCTAATCGGCAGGCCACCGGAATCGTAGCCTGTAAGATAGAAACAAAACTCGGTGTAGTGCTCCTGGCCAAGCGTCACGTAATTGAATCGCCCGAAAAAGTAGGTGGTCAGCTCCTTCCCTTTCGGGTGGATCGAAGGAAGTCCCTTAAGGAAATCTTCTTTCACCGGCTCAGAATCGATCATGTAGAGTTGGTGGCCTGGAGGACCCACTTCGAGGGTTTCTCCTTCTAGGGGAATCTTGACCGGCATAGGGCCATCGGGTAAACCGCGCCATCTCCTTACGTCTGAGTCAATACGAACATTGAAAGCGGCAGAGTGCCCGACATTTTCAAAATAGGAAACCACGTTGATGGCGTTGCCAATGGAAATCGGTTTGTCGATCTGGGTGTTTCGCCGAGCAATCCTGGCTCTTGTGGACTCGAACGTAACTGCGTTGGCGTCGCGGGCAGCCTTGGCAGCCTCCATCGCGGCACTCGCGGATTTTTCTGAGAATCCGGACTGCTTCCTGACCTCGGTCAGCGTATTGTTCATGACATTTTTTTGCAGGTAGGCCACATAAGCGTAGATACCAGCAGCAATGAACGCAGCCGTAGTCGCTGTCAAAAGCCACCACTGGGCGTTGAGCGATCTACGTTGGAAGCGTGCTGTTTCTTCATTGTTGGCGTTGTTTTGCATTGCAACTGCATCAATGCGATTAGCGACGTTTCTCAGGGCCTCGATTGCTTCTGGTATGTGGTCTTTTGGCAATGACCGGATCGAAGAAGCCAAATCGCGCAAGGCCGCCGAAGTTGATTCGGCAAGTTCTTTTGCCCTTCGTTCATCCGGTCTCAGGGCCATCGAAAATATTGTACGTCTATGGTGTCCATGACGCACATGATGTTCACTAGACTGGCAAATTGCATATTGATTTCAGATCAGAAAGGGCCTATTGTCTACGGCAGGAGGGCGATAAAAGGCGATGCCAAAGGACCCAATGGAGAAGCCGGAACGCACCGGTGAAAAAGGTGGCCTTTGTCCAAAGTGCGGCAGCCCGACCGTAGCCAGACAGCAGCATGGAACGGGCAAGTTGTACTTTGGCTGTACGAACTTTGTAGGCGGATGCCGCTTCAATGGATGCCGTGATCTCCCTGACTTCCCAAGCGGCGCACACTCAAGAAAACCCCCAACAATACGGAGAGCTACAATCGGCTAGGCAGAAATATGAGCCTGCAAGATTGGATTCGGATTGGCACCTTTTGCTTAGCGCTTGACAGGCCGCGTTCACGTTGGGTGGGGAGCGACTCCTGAATGTCGTCTGATTTGCAGGGTACAGTTTCTTTCAGGCCGCGCTGGGTGAAGGTAGCATATCTATGGTTTCAACAATATAACTGGCGTGAACGACCACAGAGAGAGCGAGGCGTTCGTTAACGTGGAGGGCTTGTTGGCTCACGAGACCCGCTATGAACTGAATCTTGCCCACGTGTGTTGCGCCACCGAAGTTTCGGTTGGATTCAACCATGAAGACGGGTCCGCCACTGTTGCCACCGAAAACCTCAAAATCGTAGAGGAATGTCGGGTAGTCCTTGCAAGGGTAAAGCGGGTAGGAGGCAATTTTCCCGCTTCTCAAAATTGGAAATCCGTTATTATTGCATTCCCATCCCATTGGATATCCCAAGCAGTTCAATTCGTCTCCAGGATGAATTTCAAATTGGGTGAAAATGTCATCGTTGGCGAACATGGCGGTGGGCAAAAGAAAATTAACGACACCGGGGAGCAGCGGGACGTACATTGCGGAAACATCCGCAACCGGGTGATTCAGCCAACACGGTACACCGTTCTTGCGTATCTGTAGAGGAACCGGTGTCCGCTGCCACTTGCCGTTGCCATCTTTCTGTCGCAGATGCCAAACCGCAACGTCTCCCTTCATTCCCTCCAAAACGTGCTTGGCTGTGACGAGTACAAATCGAGCCTTTGTCGGATAATCTGGGTACGGGCGACCCACAACGAACGTGGTACCAACCGACACATTCGCCCCCAGTGCTTGTTCAATCTTAAACGTGGACTCGAAGAGAACTGTGTTCAATTCAAAACTGATTTCGGACATAGCGATTTCACCAGGGGGCGCGCTATCGAATCACTTCGTCAGCGCCACCTTTGACGCTGGGAAAACAGACCAGTACAAGATTATCCTCGGAGGTGCTTGTCCCGGCCAGTAGTTTCACGTATTCAGCCAATGTCCTCCGTGCCGATTCCAAGGGGCCCGCTACCATCGTACCTGTCGCTCGTGCCAATCGACTTCGCGAACGACCTGCACTCCTCTGTGCTTAACCGCCCGGCGACACGCCCACCAATTCCGCCAGCTTCACCCAATGCCGTGGATGCGGGCGGCACTTGCCAATCCGAATGTCCTTGGCGTACATCCATGAAACACCCAGCTTAGTTGAGATTGCTGATGTTGCGATCTCACACAACAGCGGTTGTATCCGTAACCTGTATGCTTCCTCGGTCAGCCAAGCCGGTTGGCTTGCCGGGTCCCAATTTGCACGTGCTGTGGCAATTCGCCGTTGTGCCGCTGCAATGCGCGCATGAACTGCGGGTGTGTGAGCCGCTATCCGGCCCGCTACTCCTGCTTTCGATAATCGTTCTGCTGAAGCCGTAGGAACACAGGACGCACAAACGCCACTCCCCGGTGACACAGGTTTTCCACAAAGTCGGCACACACCTTCCGGTCGGACCACCCGTTGGACTGGAGCGGCGGATCTCCCCTTTGCCTCGCGCTTTCGGCTCTGCGTTAATCGGGTTGGGGGCGCGGGTTCGCGATTCGATTTTCGGATCGTCCTCCAGAGCGTATTAGTAACCCATTCCGCGAACGGGGCGACAGCTCGATACCACATCGAAGAAGTTTCAGAGAGTTCCGCTGCGAACGGTCCCATGAGACGGCAGTTTCCATCTCTTTGCTCGAAAAACCAGTCGCGCTTTAGTCCGACTCTGCCGATCCATTCTAGAACAAATGTATCTACATGAGGCCTCACCGGTTCCATGAGATCACAGGCCAGGGAGTCGCGAGCCTTTGTGTCAAAGTGCAGAAACCCAAGGCCAGGATCGAGTCCCATCGCGGATGCAGCAAGGCGCGCTTCTGCCTCTAATAATGAATACAGGTAGTTTAGGATCGCATTAACTGGATTACAAGCGAGGCGTTGTGAACCCGATATCGGTGACTTGCGGCTTCCAAACGCACACCAATGACTGGGAAGGCGTCGAACGTCGGACCTCGGAAATGTGATCGGGAGGCCTTCCCATATCGACCAGTATTCTGCGGCGCCGCGTGACTCCAGCAGGCCGACAGCCTCAATAGTTTTGGCCGTAGCTAATGCCTTGCGGAACCGTGCTATTGTGTCCGCTGTTGTGGAATTCTTCAATATCTCCCGTGCTACACGCTCTTGACCAGCAAGTTTGTTTTCGATCAATTCACGCGCAATTTGCAGCGCCGCTCCAGAATGAAAGGCGAGAGCTTGTGCACGCCGAAGCCGCGCATCATCGAGTCCGGGAGCCGGTCCCGTCGAGGCCAAAACCGAGCCGTCCCGTTCGAGGAGGATGAAAGCGGCCTGTTGGTCGGCAAGCCAGCGCAGTGCAGCGAGCGACACGTACCCGTCATTGCCGATCACAACGAGCCGCCTCAGCCCATGCCCGACGCGGGCAAACCGCCACTTGTGTCGGTCAGCGCCGATGCCGTCCTCAAGCATCAGGTGACCGCGTTCGACGCTGATTTTGATGCCGTAGCCGAACAGGGTCACAACGCCGTGCCGTGGCGCACGGAGAACAGGCGGATCTATTGAAAACTGCTGTGGTGGTTCAGTGGATTCCGCAGATTTGCGAAATTGGAGACGATGAGATACGGTTGGCGTAGCTGCCACTGGAGGTCACTCTCCTTTGGTGGTTAGGGCTTGTCGCCTGCTAGTAACAGGTGGCGAGCCCGTTCACTTCAATGATACCGCGACTTAGTGGTCTTAGGGCTTCAACACGACCGAGAAGTTGCGCAGCTCACTGCTGCTCAGACGCCGCGCTAATTTGATGTTAATGGGTTAGCTTCTGTACACGGCTTCTCCGGCGCTGCTTCTTTGTCTCCGGGAGAGGTAGGGATAACTAACGGCGACGTGGAAAGGCCCGTTATGACTTGGCGCAAAAGGTCCGCCGGGTTCACAACGGTCGCGAGTTCCGTTCGTCGCTTCCAATAGCGATGGATCGTTTGTGCACTCACACTGAGCTTTTGGGCAGCGAATCTCTTCGCTTCCGGTTCCGTGTATCCTTTCCGAATGTAGTCCAGGACTAGATCGCAGATGCGTTGCACGGACTCGTGGTCTTTGAACGAGGGCGGTCTACCACCCTGAGACTGCGGCATCTTGTGGCCGTATGCAATAAGTCCCTTCCCGATCATCGGTATATACGATTGTAAACCACCTAGCTGCTTAAGAGCTTGTTCTTGTTCAGCATCATTAAGCTGATCGATCAGTGCCTTAAAATCTTCGTCGCTCATCCTGCCAATTGCGGCGGCACAAGTACCCAGGTTTGTCAAAAAAACCGAACCTTGAGAAAGCCGCGCTCGAAAGTCGTCGAGGTCTTTACTCCCGAGGGCCACGACGATTTCCCCCATCTTTTCTAAAAGTCTACGGCTGGTTTCGGTGCCCATGCGACAAAAGTTTCAACAGATACACAGCACATCGTACCAAAACCCCACGATGGTTTTGATCGAAAGCTCTCAAAACGAAACTGTTGTTGATACAGCAAAAAACCGTGAAAACAGTGACATGAAGCGGAAGCCAGTACGCAACCGACGAATGAATTCCAAGAAGCGCCCGAATCGACGTACAAGGAAGGACCGTCGCGCACCGCGAACCGCCGAACAGCTTGCAGTACGGCCCGAGCGCTTCAAAAGTGTCTGGGATCGCATCATCGGCGTGGTCTCCAAAATGAGAGGCGAGAAGGTCTCCCTCGAAAAAGCTTCACGCGAATCTGGCGTCTCCCCACGCACCGTTAAGCGCTGGGCCGGTTCTGCCCTTCAAAAAAGTAGCAGCGGAAAGTGGTCACCCAATAAAGACGACACCCTGTTGCGCGTCCTGATTGTGCAGACACCCGAGGGACGGCGCGAAATCGGCGTGCTCGGTTTTAGGAAAGCGAGTTTGATTGGTGAATATTCCAATGCGGTTTCGAAGTATCTGCAGACCGGCGATGCATCAGGGCTGAAAAGGTTTCGAGGTAAGAAAATTCGCGCTGCAGATGGTGAGCAAATCTCGTTGCTCACAGATCTCGCAGAACTAAATCGGCGTGGATCAGCAGGCGTGCTTTCATTCGAAAGCCTGTACGCACGGAGCACATAAATGATGAACCTGCCAAAACGCGATCCTGGTGCCGTGCACGTGCGCAAGGAAATTGCTATTCGCCGTGCTGGAGTTAATCGCACCTGTGATTGCGGAGAAACGAGACCGGAGGCGTTTGAAACAAAGAAGAGATCAAAAGTTTGTGCGGCCTGTACTCGAAAGAAGAAAGGAATGACGACCATGGACCAGCACCACATAGCAGGTAAAGCGAATAGCGCAATCACAATTGGCGTGCCCGTGAATGATCACCGTGCCGAGCTAACTGTTGCCCAACAGGACTCGCCAAGAAGAACATTGGAAAACCCAGACGGTAGCCCACTTCTATCAGGCGCAGCGCACATTCGAGGATTCATCGACACGCATATCTATCTCATCAAGACCTTTCTGCTTTGGGTGGCGGAAATGCTCGAAATGCTCGATCCATTTTTGACCGGCATCTTGGGGCCAAAGTGGTGGGAGAAGACAGACCTGAATCAATTCGCGCCGAAACAGGAGACAGAAAACAAACAATCCAAATCGGAGGGACAAACCAAATGAGAAACGGTGACACACATTCATTACCATTTGCTATCCGCGTTTATCCTCAACTCGAAACGCACGTGAAAGAGGAACGGCGCGCGAAATCTACCAAGCACTGGCGCTGTCCGGAGGCAATGCTAGTTTATGACACGGAATGTCGTGTGGATGAGACCCAGGCCCTAACATTTGGGAGCTATCGCTGCCTGATCGCCGGGAAATGCGTGGAGGAAGGAATTTTTAATGCTGACGATCTGCCCGAAAAAGAGCGCCGCATCATTGAAGATTATGTCAAAGCGCATCGATCCGAAAAGTTGCGCTTGCTGATGCGCAGCCAATTTGTGGATCTGATTTTCAAGACGGCCTACAAGGGACGTTGGCTGCTGATCGCTTACAACTGGCCTTTCGACATTTCCCGCGTTGCGACTGATTTCACAAATGCACGTGGTCGTTTTGCTGGCGGTTTCTCCTTGGGCCTCTGGGAGTACAGCGATGAAGCCGGAAATGAACAGCACGATAATCATCGGCCGGCAATTTGCATTAAGCACATCGACAGTAAGCGTGCTTTGAAAGCTTTCACAGCCCGCAACAAGCCGGATCGCGTTGATTTAATTCCCGAGGGCTCTGCATCTGGCAACCCCAGAAAAGGATATATTTTCCGTGGCAATTTTCTGGACTTGCGTACGCTGGCTTTCGCGTTAACCGACAAAGGGCACTCCCTGGAATCCGCGTGCAAGGCGTTTGGTGTCGAACACGGAAAGGGACATGCGGCCTGCCACGGGGTGGTCACAGAAGACTACATCGACTACAATCGCCGCGATGTTTTGGCGACCTCGGAACTCGCCATAAAACTGCTGGAAGAATATGCCAAGCATCCGATAGACCTTCAGGTGACCAAGGCTTATTCCCCGGCCTCGATTGGAAAGAAATACCTGCGAGCAATGGGAATTAAGTCGACCCTGACGCGCCAGCCGGACTTTCCCAAAGAATACCTTGGCTATGCAGAAACGGCCTTTTTCGGTGGGCGAACCAGTGCGCACATTCGGAAAGTTTCCATTCCAGTCGTATACACGGATTTTCTGTCCATGTATCCGACGGTGAACAGCCTTATGGACCTCTGGCGATTTGTGATAGCCCGGAAAATCAAGGTTGTCGAGCACTGCCAAGCAGAAATTGAGGTGTTCCTGAAGAAATTGAATGGCGCGGAATTTACGGACTTGTTTAATCAGGAAACATGGAAAGAACTGACAGCGTTCGTCCAGATAGTGCCAGACGGCAACATTCTGCCGTCCCGCGCGAAATACAGTCAGGAGAGTAACGATTGGCAGGTGGCCGTAAATCATATTTATGCACGGAACATGGAATCCAAAGACTGTGCCCTCTGGTATTCGCTTCCCGATATTGTTGCATCAGTTCTGCTGACGGGACGAATGCCAAAAATCGTAGACGCATTTCGCATTGAGCCGTGCGGCACCCTAGCGGGCCTGAAACCCACCAAGCTGCGCGGAGCAATAGATATCGATCCGAGAAAACAGGATTTCTTTAAAGTCGTAATCGAGGAACGCAAGCGCTTATCGTCACGCACCGATATTTCCGAGGGTGAAAAAGAGCGTCTTGGAAAAGCCCTCAAAGTCTTGGCCAATGCTGCCAGCTACGGCATCTACGCGGAAATGAATCGCCAAGAGTCCGATGAGAAGGTCATTGTAACCTGCCACGGCATCGACGCAGAGCCGTTCAATTGTCTTGTTCAGCACCCGGACGTGCCCGGCGAATATTGTTTTCCGCCGCTGGCTTCACTGATAACCGGCGCAGCCCGCCTCATGCTGGCGCTGCTCGAAAATGCCGTCCGTGAATTGGGCGGCACCTACGCAATGGAGGACACGGACTCCATGGCAATCGTGGCCACAGAGGATGGCGGGCTGGTGCCCTGTCCTGGCGGTCTGTACCGAACCAAGAATCGGCGCGAAGCGGTAAAAGCGTTGTCGTGGAAACAGGTTCAGCAGATTTCAGATCGCTTTGCGGCGCTGGTCCCATACGACCGCGAGGCCGTGCCGGATTCCATCCTCAAAATCGAAGATGACAATTTTGACCCCAAGACAAAACAGCAGCGTCAGATTTACTGCTTTGCGATTTCGGCGAAGCGGTATGCGCTGTTTCTGTACGATGACGATGGCGCGCCCGTGCTGCTCCGCAAAGATATCAACAACAAAGAGAACCAATGGTCTGAGCACGGCCTCGGGCATCTCCTGAATCCGATCGATCCCGAAAACCGAGACTGGATTTCGCAGGTATGGCTCAACATCATTCGCAAAGCGCTGAAGCTGCCTACGGAAAGACTCGCTTTCGAGGATTTACCGGCGGTCGGACGTCTTGCAGTTGGTAGCCCTGGCGCTATGAGACCGTTGGGGTTTTTGAACATCGGGAAAAAATATCGCGACCAGATCAAGCCGTTCAGCTTTCTGTTGACTTGCCACGTGAAACAATTGGGGCACCCCGTTGATTCGGACCCGGAACACTTTCACCTCATAGCGCCGTATCAATCAAATCCCAAGAAGTGGCTCGCGATGCAGTGGATTGACCAGTACAGCGGTAGACGCTTCCGAATCGTCACGGCAGGTTATCCGAACGAGCGAACGGCACTTGTGAAAACGTATGGCGATGTCTTGCGCGAATACGAGTTTCACCCGGAATCGAAGTGCGCGGACGCGGATGGAAACGCCTGCGAGAAACAAACAGTTGGCCTGTTGAAGCGTCTGAATGTTCGCATCCTGAAAACCACGTACATCGGCAAGGAATCGAACAAAATCGAGGACGTTGCGTCCGCGCTGGTTCATTCTGCGCAAGAGGTATACACGGAATACCCTGATCCGCGCCGCGATGAGTGGGAGAGCGTGATTCGACCCGCGTTGAATAAAGTGGAGCCGGAGCGCGTTGCGGAAATGACCGGGCTGGCAGTGCGGACGATCATTTATGCGCGGACGGGAACGAAAAGACCGCGTGTGAAGAATCAGGAGCGGATTGCTGCAGCGGTTCGAGAGTTATCAAACCAGGAGCGCGTATGAGTTGGGAATATGACAAATACGAGGCCGTATGCGAGGACTGCGGACATCAGGGCTTTTGCATTCGCGGTTCGGATGATTGGGGACGAACCGGCACTGGGTGGAAGGGGTTCGAAAATCGGCCTCCCCATCCTTACGCGGTCGCGAGAAAGAGAGCGAGTCCCGACGATAAAACGCCTCTTTGTGCTTGTGGCAGCACACGAATCACGGTTGGGAAATACGTTGGAAAGGGTTGATAGATTTTACAAAGCCGGGATCATTGTTTTTCCTTCGGGGCAACTGCTTTGAAAAAATCCTGCGCAACTTTATCCGCGAAAGCAGATGAAACGCTTTTGCGAACACCTCGTGAACGCACATTGACATCGTCGGCCCACACAACCTCGCCGTTGTCCTCCCTGACCAGCCGCACCGTCCCATTAATACGAATAAACTCAGGCCGTTCATCCTGTACATTGATCGTCAATCGTAAGATGGCGTCAGCCTTATCGGGGTCATCAACAATAGTGATCTTATTAGCCTGATCCGCTGTACCCGCGACAGCTACTAGGTGGCTAACCACCTTGTCTCGAATCATGTTGAACGTATCGTCAGATGGTGACGAGCCGTGAGACGGTTCTACATAGACGGATTTGACGTTTCGGATTTGTTGTTGCCCGACCAGCGAAAGACAGATGAGTAAAGCCATTGAGAGTGTGCGCATAATTCTTTTCCTCAAGTTATGGGATTCGGAGAATTGTTGTCGGTAGTTCCGCACCGACCACTCTGCAGTGCCCGATGCACAAAAGCTAGTGGCGTAGGTTTTTCGCCCGATGCAATACGCGCCAGTGCCCTGGCCTCAGGGTGCCGTTCCATTTCGGTGATCGCGCTCGATAGTCTCAACACAGCCAATTTCCGCTCTCTGGCTGTCGCCGTGTTCTGAACGAACATATAGGCCAATTCCATTAACATGTCGAAGCGCTCAAAAGCACAGGTGGCTGCGCCGTCGCGTCGCCCCACCTGATAAGCACGGCGCGCAAGGTCAGTCATGAATGCATCGGAAGGCGGGCCGGGGTTAAGATTTTCCGCTGCCTTGATCACACAATGTAGTCCGTCATCAGAAAACGTAGTTTTCTGAGTTTTGGCCGGGTATAGAGACGCCAGCGACATCATCCGCGCCGAAGGCGCGATCATCGGTCAATCAGCATCATCAAAACATTTCAGTGAAAA
>Ga0326728_10023669_pt1 | contig 11223 bp, 12 predicted proteins | sample MB3enrmetagenome_FD_207602 | JGI IMG/M metagenome (GOLD analysis project Ga0326728, IMG submission 207602) | Lab enriched peat soil microbial communities from McLean, Ithaca, NY, United States - MB31MN | ecosystem: Environmental > Terrestrial > Soil > Wetlands > Peat | place: USA: New York... | reverse complement strand
TCCCTGAAGCCGTTCGCCCCCACCCTGCATCCATTAACTCAGCAATCTTGACTAAGAAGTACAGATTAGCTAATGTGGTATCAGCCCAACAGCTTAGGAGCCCAATCCGGTGAGCAATTCGAGCGACACAATCGAAACATTGGCGAATCAGGAATATAAGTGGGGGTTCGTCACCGAGATTGAGTCCGACGCCATCCCCCGCGGCCTCAGCGAGGATGTCATCCGCCTCATCTCCGCCAAGAAGCACGAGCCCGAATGGCTGCTCGATTGGCGCTTGAAAGCCTACCGTCACTGGTTGACCCTCACCGAGCCCACCTGGGCCAACATCCATTACCCCAAAATCGATTACCAGGACATCGTCTACTACTCCTCGCCCAGAGCCAAAAAGGACGCTCCCAAAAGCCTCGATGACGTCGATCCCGAGCTCCTCCGCACCTACGAAAAGCTCGGCATCCCCCTCCAGGAACGCGAACTCCTGGCGGGCGTCGCCGTCGACGCCGTCTTCGATAGCGTTTCCGTGGCCACCACCTTCAAAGCCAAGCTCCAGGCCATGGGCATCGTCTTCTGCTCCTTTTCCGACGCCGTGCGGGAGCATCCCGATCTCGTCCGCCAGTACCTCGGTTCGGTCGTCCCGGCCTCCGACAACTTCTTCGCCGCCTTGAATTCCGCGGTCTTCAGCGACGGCTCTTTCTGCTACGTCCCCAAGGGCGTGCGCTGCCCCATCGAGCTGTCCACTTATTTCCGCATCAACGCCAAGGACACCGGCCAGTTCGAGCGCACCCTCATCGTCGCCGACGAAGGCGCTTACGTCAGCTACCTGGAAGGCTGCACCGCGCCCATGCGCGACACCAACCAGTTGCACGCCGCCGTGGTCGAACTGGTCGCGCTCGACAACGCCCAGATCAAGTACTCCACCGTCCAGAACTGGTACCCCGGCGACAAGGATGGCAAGGGCGGCATCTACAACTTCGTCACCAAGCGCGGAGCCTGCCGCGGCGTCAATTCCAAAATCTCCTGGACCCAGGTCGAAACCGGTTCCGCCATCACCTGGAAATATCCAAGCTGCCTGCTGATCGGCGACCACTCCGTGGGAGAGTTCTATTCCGTGGCCCTCACCAACCACTGGCAGCAGGCCGACACCGGCACCAAGATGATCCACATCGGGAAGAACACCACCTCCACCATCGTCAGCAAGGGCATCTCCGCCGGCCACGGCCAGAACACCTATCGCGGCGGCGTGAAGATGCTGAAGTCCGCCGCCGGCGCGCGCAATTACTCGCAGTGCGATTCTCTCCTGCTCGGCGATAAGTGCGGCGCCCACACCTTCCCCTATCTCGAAGTGAAGAACACCTCCTCGCAGGTCGAGCACGAAGCCTCCACCTCCAAAATCGGCGAGGACCAGATCTTCTACTGCCGCCAGCGCGGCATCTCCACCGAGGACGCCGTCTCCATGATCGTTCACGGCTTCTGCAAGGAAGTCTTCCGCGAACTCCCCATGGAATTCGCCGTGGAGGCCCAAAAGCTCTTAGGCGTCAGCCTGGAAGGCAGCGTCGGATGACCACCCTGTCTTTTGTGGGGCAGGTTGTCAACCTGCGGCCGATTGTCAATCGGCCCGGCGAGCGAAGCTCGCCTGCCCTTCCAATGAACCGCCAATAACCCTATGCCACTCCTAGAAATCTCCAATCTCCACGCCACCGTCGCCGATCGCGAAATCCTCAAAGGCATCTCGCTTTCCGTCAACCCCGGCGAAGTCCACGCCATCATGGGCCCCAACGGCTCCGGCAAAAGCACCCTCGCCCAAGTCCTCGCCGGCCGCGATCTCTACCACGTCACCTCCGGCCAAGTCCTCTACGACGGCCAGGACTTACTTTCGCTCACCCCCGAAGACCGCGCCCGCCAGGGCATCTTCCTCGCCTTCCAGTACCCCGTCGAAATCCCCGGCGTCAGCAACCTCTACTTCCTCAAAGCCGCCCTCAACACCATCCGCAAGCACCGCGGCCTGCCCGAATACGACGCCATGGACTTCCTCGACCTGGTCCGCGAAAAAATGAAGCTCATGGATATCGACCAGGCCCTCCTCAACCGCCCCGTCAATGCCGGCTTCTCCGGCGGCGAAAAGAAGCGGAATGAGATCTTCCAGATGGCCGTCCTCGAACCCCGCCTCGCCATCCTCGACGAAACCGATTCCGGCCTCGACATCGACGCCCTCCGCGCCGTCGCCGGCGGCGTCAATGCCCTGCGCGCGCCCGAGCGCTCCATGATCGTGGTCACCCACTACCAGCGCCTCCTGAATTACATCGTGCCCGATTTCGTCCACGTGCTCTCCCAGGGCCGCATCGTCAAGAGCGGCGGCAAGGAACTGGCGCTCGAACTGGAAGCCAGCGGCTACGCCGGCCTCGGCCTCGAAGACGCCGAAGAGGTCGCGCCCGTATGACCGCCGCCTCCCAACTGACCGGCCATTGGCTGGACGAGTTTTCGAAGCGCCTCGCCTGCGATCCCTGGCTCAAGGATCTCCGCGAGCGCGCCTTCGCCCGCTTCTCCTCGCTCGGTTTCCCCACCACCCATGACGAAGAGTGGCGCTTCACCAACGTCTCCCGCATCGCCCGCGCCACTTTCCCCGTAGCCGGCGCGGACACGCTGCGAATCTATCCCGACCCCGTCCGCCAACTCACCGCCGCCGAAGCCGCCGCCCACCTGGCCCGCTACGCCGCCTTCGATCGGAATGCCTTCACCGCCCTCAACACCGCCTTCCTCACCGAAGCCACCCTGCTCCTCGTCCCCGCCGGCGCAGTCGTCGAGCGGCCCATCGAAATCACTTTCGAGACGCAGGACGCCACCTCCGCTCACCCCCGCACCCTCATCGTGGTCGGCGCCGACGCCCACTGCACCATCGTCGAAACCTACCATGGTGCCGGCTCCTATTTCACCAACGCCGTCACCGAGATCGTCGCCGGAGACCGCTCCGTCGTCGATCATTACAAGCTCCAGCGCGAATCCCTTCACGCCTTCCACGTGGCCTCCATGCAGGCCCAAATCGGCCGCAGCGCCAATTTTTCCACCCACAATATTTCGCTCGGCGCGGCCCTCACCCGCAACGATGTAGGCGTCGTGCTGGCCGAAGGCTCCGACTCCACCGTCAACGGCCTCTACATCGCCGGCGGTTCCCAGCACGTCGACAATCACACCGTCATCGATCACGCCATGCCCCACGGCTCCAGCCGCGAATTGTACAAGGGCATCCTCGACGGCCAGGCCGCCGCCGTCTTCAACGGCCGCATCCTCGTCCGCAAAGACGCCCAGAAAACCGATTCCAAGCAGACCAACAAAAACCTGGTGCTTTCCGAGGGCGCCGTCATCTATACCAAGCCCGAGCTGCAAATCCTCGCCGACGACGTGCGCTGCACCCACGGCGCCACCATCGGCCAACTCGACGCCGAGGCGCTGTTCTACCTGCAATCGCGCGGCATCGGCGCCCGCCAGGCGCGCAGCCTGCTGACCTGGGCCTTCGCCCAGGACGTGGTGGATCGTATCAAAGTGCAGACGTTGCGGGATTCGCTGGAGCGCATCCTGTTCGAGAAATTCCATGAGCACGCTGAGTACTGAAATCCAGGCAGGTTTCGACGTCGAGCGGGTGCGGGCCGATTTCCCCGTCCTCAAGCAGACCGTCCACGGCAAGCCCCTGATCTATTTGGATAGCGCCGCCACGGCCCAGAAGCCCGCCTGCGTCATCGAGGCCATCCGCCATTTCCACGAAGTCGATTGCGCCAATATCCACCGCGGCGTCCACGAGTTGAGCCAGCGCTCCACCGCCGCCTACGAAGAGACCCGCGCCAAGGCCAAGCGCTTCCTCAACTCCCGCAGCAAAAACGAGCTGATCTTCGTCCGCGGCGCTACCGAAGCCATCAACCTGGTGGCCTCCAGTTGGGGCCGCAAGAACGTGGGCGCGGGAGACGAGATCGTCATCTCCGCCATGGAGCACCATTCCAACATCGTCCCCTGGCAGATGCTCTGCGAGGAGAAGGGCGCCCGGCTGCGCGTCATCCCCATGAACGACCGCGGCGAACTGCTGCTCGACGAGTACGCTGGTCTCCTCAACCCGCGCACCCGCATGGTGGCCGTCACCCACGTCTCCAACGCCCTCGGAACCATAAACCCCGTCCGCCAGATCGTCGACATGGCCCACAAAGCCGGCGCGCTCGCCCTCATCGATGGCGCGCAGGCCGTCCCCCACATGAAGGTCGACGTTCAGGCTCTCGACGCCGATTTCTACGCCTTCTCCGGCCACAAGGTCTGCGGCCCCACCGGCATCGGCATCCTGTACGGCAGATCCAGGCTGTTGAATGCCATGCCGCCCTACCAGGGCGGGGGCGATATGATCCGCACCGTCACCTTCGAGAAGACCACCTACAACGACCTGCCCTACAAGTTCGAAGCCGGCACGCCCAACATCGCCGGCGGCATCGGCCTCGGCGCCGCCCTCGATTACGTGACCCGCATCGGCCTCGACTGCATCGCCGCCTACGAGCATGAACTGCTGGTCTACGGCACCCGCAAGCTCCTCGAAATCCCCGGCCTCCGCCTCATCGGGACCGCCCGTGAAAAGGCCGCCGTCCTTTCGTTCGTGATGGAAGGCATTCATCCCCACGACATCGGAACAGTGCTCGACCGGCAGGGCATCGCCGTCCGCACCGGGCACCACTGCGCGCAACCGGTGATGGACCGGTTCGGAATTCCCGCCACCACGCGCGCATCGCTGGCCTTCTACAACACCGTGGCGGAGATCGACGCGCTGGCCGCCGGTCTGAATAAAGTCAAGGAGATTTTTTCCTGATGGTTGACGACCTGTACCAGGAAACCATAATCGACCACAGCAAGCGTCCGCGCAACTGTCACGCCATGGACGACGCCAACCATCGCGCCGAGGGCTATAACCCGCTCTGCGGCGACAAGCTGAAGCTCTATCTCCGGATGGAAGGCGACATCGTCAGGGACGTCAGCTTCGTCGGCTCCGGCTGCGCCATTTCGACGGCCTCGGCTTCGTTGATGACCGAAAGCCTGCGCGGCAAGACCCGCGCCGAAGCGCTCGCTTTGCTCGAGAAGTTTCACGACCTGCTCACCACCGATTCGCCCGTCACCAAGGACCTCGGCAAACTGGTGGTCTTCTGCGGCGTGCGCGATTATCCCGCCCGCGTGAAGTGCGCCACCCTCGCCTGGCACACCCTGAAATCGGCTCTCACCTCCGAATCCGGCGAGACCGTGGTCTCCACCGAATGAGCCCCCATTACCATTCCCGGCCTTTGTACTACTGTCCAGCCGTTCCTTCGCGCGCCGCGACGGTTCTTGCACCACTATTTGCCCAGTTCCTCGCGCACCGCCGCAGCTTTTTGTGGGGCAGGTTGTCAACCTGCGGCGGGTTGGCAACCCGCCCGGCGAGCGAAGCTCGCCCCGTGGCTCCGGAAACCCCACTCAGTCCGCTTGCCGCCCTGCAGCTCTGCGAGGCACCCACGCCCCGAGCCTCCCACCCTACCCTTCGAGCCAGTCTCCCCCGCGAGTTCCCCTCATGACCACCCTTAGCGCCCAGGTCCTCGCCGCCCTCCGGAAAATCTACGATCCCGAGATCCCCGTCAACATCTACGATCTCGGCCTCATCTATTCGCTCGACGCCCCCGGCACCGGCCTCGTCTCCATCCGCATGACCTTGACCGCGCCCAACTGCCCGGTCGCGGGACGCCTGCCCGGCGATGTCGAGCGCGCCGTGCGCGCCGTCCCCGGCGTCACGGACGTGAAGCTCGAGCTCACCTTCGATCCCCCCTGGAGCAAGGACCGGATGTCGGAAGCAGCCCGCCTGGCCCTGGGCATGGAAGACGTCGCTCCATTCGTGAGGCTCCGCCCATGAAGCTCACCGCCAACGAAGAGTACGGCCTGCGCTGCCTGGTGCGCCTGGGCTACCAGGGCCAGGGTCTCACCATTCCCGAAATCAGCCTGGCCGAGGGCGTCTCGCCCGCCTACGCCGCCAAGATCCTGCGCGTCCTGCGCCGGGGCGGATTCGTCCGGGCCGCCCGCGGCAAGGAAGGCGGCTACACGCTGGCCCGGCGGCCCGAGGAGATCGTCATCGGCGACGTCATGAACGCTCTCGGCGGACGCCTGTTCGAAACCGGTTTCTGCGACAGTCACTCCGGTCAGAATGCCATTTGCACGCGCTCCGTGGATTGTTCCGTGCGCTCGCTGTGGCGCGCGGTGCAGGTGGCCGTCGACCGCGTCGTGAGCGGGACCACCCTGCGCGACCTGCTGCAGAACGAAGAGGAGATGAACTCGTGGGTGCGCACCATTCGCGGACCGAGCGGGCTGCGGCCCATTCAGTAGCCGCGGCGCTGCTCCTCGGCTTTTTCGCGGCTGCCCGATGCGCCGCCGCGCAGTCCCCGCCCCCGCCGCCCGCTCCTCGCATTCTGGATCTCGCCCGCGCCTACGCTCTCGACTACAGCCGCACTCTCCCCGACTTCATCTGCGACGAAGTGATCCGCCGCTATCGCGAGGGCGTCGATCCGGGCACCTGGGCCCTCAACGATACCCTCACCGTGCGGCTCTCCTACTACGGCCATCGCGAGGATTACAAACTGGTGCAGGTGAACGGCAAGCCCACCAACCGTTCCTACGAGGCCATGACCGGCTCGATTTCCGAGGGCGAATTCGGCAGCCTGCTGCGCCAGGTGTTCGAACCCGGGGCGTCCACGGAAATCCGCTTCGCCCGCTGGGATGCCATCGGCGGGACGCCCGTGGCCGTCTACGAATACCGCATGACCGCCGCGCACGCGCGCTACGCCGTGAACTTCGTGCTCAACGACCAGCGCTATTCCGCCCTCGCCGGACGCCGCGGGCTGGTGTTCGTCGAGCCTGTGAACGGCCAGGCGCTGCGCATCGCTTCGGCGGCGGACGGCCTTCCGGCCGATTTCCCGGTGCAGAAACTGGCGTCCACTCTCGAGTACGGATCGACCGCCATCGGAGATCGCACGTTCCTGCTGCCGCGCTCGGCCGAGGTCGAGATGCAGGCCGGCTCCTACCAGACCCGCAACGTCATCGAGTTTCGGACGTATCACAAGTTCGACGCCGGCACGGAAGTGTCCTTCGACCCGGCCGATGCCGGACAGCTCCCCGCCGCGAGGAAGCAATGAGCGCCCGCCCGCGCCTCCGCTCCATGCGCGGCGTGTTCACTCCCTTCCCGCTCCGCGCGTCCGTCCCGCGCCCGACTGTGCCCGACGGGCCCGCCCGTCCGCCCGGCTCGTCGCCCGGCGCATCTGCCTCGGGCATCCGTTTGCGCGTCCCCTGCGTCCGCGCGGGTCGCCGCCGCGCATCCGCCCGGCTCGTCGCCCGGCGCACCTGCTTCGGGCATCCGTTTGGACGTCCCCCGCTTCCGGCCGCGTCCGTCCTGCGCGTCCGCCCGGCTCGTCGCCCGGCGCACCTGCCTCGGGCATCCGTTTGGACGTCCCCTGCGTCCGCCCGGCTCGTCGCCCGGCGCACCTGCCTCGCGCATCCGTTTGCGTGTCCCCTGCGTCCGCGCGGGTTGCCGCAGCGCGTCCGCCCGGCTCGTCGCCCAGCGCACCTGCCTCGGGCATCCGTTTGCGCGTCCCCTGGCGTCCGCGCGGGTCGCCGCCGCGCGTCCGCCCGGCTCGTCGCCCGGCGCATCTGCCTCGGGCATCCGTTTGCGCGTCCCCTGCGTCCGGCCGCGTCCGCCCCGCTCCCGGCCCGACCGGCGCGGCTTCCGGCCCCTTGCGCGAGGCGGATAAGATCGTTTAGAATGTACTAAACGATGAATACCGTAGACGAGGCCCGGGAGCGCATGATCGGAAATCTGAGCCGCATCGCCGAATTCTGGGGATACCCGCGCGCCATGGGAGGGCTCTATGCGGCGCTGTATCTCTCGCCGAACCCGGTTTCGCTCGACGATCTGGTGCCCATCGTGGGCGTGACCAAGGGCGCCATCAGCACCAACATCCGGGCCCTGGAACAGCTCGGCATGGTGCACCGCCGCCTGCGATCCGGCGACCGCAAGGACTATTACGAGGCCGACACCGACTTCTGGAAGATGGCGAGAACCATCCTCGAGCGACGGCAGAAGCCCGAGTTCGACGCCGCGCTGAACGGCGTCGGCGAGACCCTCCGGCAGGTCCGGTCGCTCCGGCGCTCGCGATCCGATTCCGATCTGGCCCGGTTCTACGAACAAAGGCTGGAAGCCATGGAGAGCTTCTTCCACACGCTGGACGGCATCGTGGCCACGCTGCTGCAAGTGGAGCGGCTGCGCGCGGACGGTCTGAGAGCCCTTCTTCCGCGCGCGGGGAAACACAGGAAGGGACGCGGGGAACGGCCATGAACGTCGTCACGGGAGCCTTCGGGTATACCGGCAGGTACATCGCCCGGAGGCTGCTGGAGGCGGGAGAGACGGTAGCGACGCTAACCGGAAATCCCGGCCGCAGCCACGAATTCGGAGCCGCCGTGAAGGCGTTTCCATTTCGCTTCGAAGACGCCGCGGCCATGGCGGCCTCGATGGCCGGCGCGCGCGTGCTCTACAACACGTACTGGGTGCGCTTCGACCGGCGCGACGCGACCCACCGCCGCGCCGTCGGGAATACCATCGCGCTGATCCGGGCGGCGGAGATGGCGGGCGTCGAACGCATCGTCCACATCGGCATCGCCAACCCGGATGCCAATTCCAGGCTCCCGTATTTCCGCGGCAAGGCGCTGGTGGAGGAGGAGATTCGCCGGTCGAAGATGGGCTATGCGATCGTGCGGCCCACCGTGATCTTCGGCGCGGGGGATATTCTGATCAACAACATCGCGTTCCTGCTGCGAAGGCTCCCGGTCTTTCTGGCGCCCGGCGACGGCCGGTATGGCATTCAGCCGGTGGCCGTGGAAGATGTCGCGCGGATCGCGGTGGAAGCCGGCGGCGCGGCGGAGAACCTGACGGTGGATGCGGCGGGCCCGGAGACCTTCGGCTTCGAGCAACTGGTGCGCCTGATTGCGGACACGGTGGGGAGCCGGGCGCACATCCTGAACGGCCCGCCATGGATGGCGCTTCTGGCCGCGCGCGTGCTGGGGTTGGCGCTGCGGGACGTGGTGCTGACCCGCGACGAGATCGACGGGCTGATGGCCGGCCTCCTGGTTTCGAACCGTCCGCCCACGGGACAGATACGGTTCAGCGAGTGGGCATCGGCCAACGCGGCTACCCTCGGCAAACGCTATGCTTCCGAGATCGGCCGGCACTACGCGGCGATTTCGTAGGCCGGCGGACGGCCTATCCGCGGGCTCCGCGCACGGCCAGCACGCGCTGCACGGTTTCGAGCAGCGACTGCGCTTTGGGCAGGCTCTCGACGGCCTTCCCCACTTCCGCATCCTGCGACCATTTGGCCCGCTCGGCCGTGGTCTTGTCGAAGGCGCGGTAGTAGAGCTCGTAGCGCAGCTCCCGTTTCACGAAGTCGAGATTGGCATCGAACTCCTCGGGGGTAAACGCGATGGACGCGGTCTTCAGGTAGGCGCGGAATCGCTCGACGGTGTCGGCATCGGGCTGCCAGCCGGGAGGCAGCGACGGCCGGGCGGCGCCCCAGTAGGTGTTGCCGAAGTGCATAAAGGCCAGGCCGCCGAGGGTGCGGCGCTCGAAGATATTGTAGACGTGGGAGGGGTACTTTTCGTCGGGAGTGACGCCCCCGCCGCCGTAAACCTTGCGTCCGCTGTCGGTGGCCTTGATGTCCTGGGTGTTCTGGGTGTCGCCGCGGTGCGTGTACAGGTAGTCGTAGAAGGACGAGTGCGAGTAATCGCGCTGGATGAGGCGTCCGCTGGGCGTGTAGTAGTGGGCGATGGTGAGCAGCAGGGCGGCGCCTTCATGCAGGGGGAACTGCGCCTGCACCAGGCCCTTGCCAAAAGTAGTGGCTCCCATGATCCAGGCGCGGTCGTGATCCTGCAGCGCGCCGGAGACGATTTCGGCGGCGGAGGCGGAGCGCTCATTCACCAGAACCACGATGGGGTACTTCTGGGCAGCGGCCACGGCCCTGGCGCGGAACACCTGCTCGGCTTCGGCGCGGCCGTGGTGGGACACCACGATCACCCCGTCCTTGAGGAACCGTCCGGCCACGTTGACGGCCTCGCTCACCAGGCCGCCGGGGTTGTCGCGCAGGTCGAGGATCATGCCTTTCACGTCGGCTTCGCCAAGGCGGCTCAGGTCGGCCTCCACGTCGCGGGCCACGTTCTGCGCCTCGAAGCTGTCGATCTTGAGATAGGCAATTCCGGGCTGCAGCCAGAAGGCGTCCACGATGCTGGTCTCGATCTGGCCGCGGACCACATCGACGGAGATGGGATCGGGGACGCCCTCGCGCTTCACGGTGACGCGGACAGTGGTGCCGCGCGGCCCGCGCAGCATGCCGGCGACGGCGCTGGTGTCCATGCCCTTGGTGTCCTTGCCGTCCACGGCGGAGATGATGTCGCCGCGGCGCAGATCGGCCTTCCAGGCGGGCGAGCCCGGGAATGGCCGGATGACCGCCACGCTGTTGTTATCCATCTGGATTTCCATGCCGACGCCGGGGTATTCGGCATGCATTTTGCGCTGCATCTCGCTGTATTCCTGCGGGTCGACGAAACTGGAGTGCGGATCGAGGGTGCGCAACATGCCGGGGATGGCGCCCATGTAGAAGACCTTCTCGGAGGAGACCGGATCGGCGAAGTTCTTCTCCACGAGGGCGTAGGCGCTGGTCACCGAGCGCTGGATGGCTTCCACGTCGTCGGTAGTCTGGGTTGCGGCCTGGGCGCGGACCGCCGGGCCATAGATGGGCGCCAATAGAGCGCCGGAAGCGACCAACACGGCCACGCACACGCCTGGTTTGATTTTCATGATGGCTCTCACGGGACGTTGGAAAGCAATGCCGTTCACTCCATCCTCATCGGCATATCTCTACCATTGTGACGACGGACAGCACGGAAAAGCGTACCGAAAAAGGTAGGGCGTCCAAATCCTCTCCTTAGTTATTATCATACCAAGGCCCAGTCCGGGCCAAGGGAGAGCCGGCGGGTGGGCGAAAAGGGAGTGGGCGCTGGGGGGAATTGTTCTGCGCGGCGGATCGGATTGGGGGCACGCGAGCGTTAGCCCAACTTCCGCGCTTTTCGGGAAGTCGTATTGACACAAAAAGACTTGCGCAGTTTTGAGTCACTATTTCCCCGATCTCAAATCGGCGCCCAGGTCTT
>Ga0326728_10023666_pt1 | contig 11224 bp, 6 predicted proteins | sample MB3enrmetagenome_FD_207602 | JGI IMG/M metagenome (GOLD analysis project Ga0326728, IMG submission 207602) | Lab enriched peat soil microbial communities from McLean, Ithaca, NY, United States - MB31MN | ecosystem: Environmental > Terrestrial > Soil > Wetlands > Peat | place: USA: New York... | reverse complement strand
TTGTGAGAGAGAAGGGTACTGTCAAATGGTTCAATGGCGCAAAGGGCTACGGATTCATCCAGCGTTCTACCGGTGAGGACGTGTTCGTGCATTTTTCCGCCATCCAGGAGAACGGATATCGCACCCTGAACGAGGGTGAAACCGTTGAATTCGAGTTGCTCAAAGGCCCCAAAGGTTTCCAGGCGGCCAACGTAACTCGCGGCTAAACTAGCGCCATACCCAAAATCCGCATGCCCTCCCTTGGTTCTATTGGGGAGGGCATTGTTTTTTCGGAGGCCTTCGGCCTTCGGCCCTCGGTCGTCGGCCGGAAGGCGCGGCGATTGGCAGGTTCGATTTCAAATTTGAAATTTCAGGTTTGTAATTTAGAAGGCTTGCCTCCTGAGCCATTCAGCTTCTCTGCCGCCCATCTCGCATGCTCGGCCACTACAGCGTCCTCGTCCGTCGCCAATTTCCGCAGCAATGGAAGAAAGCCCGCGTCGCCGCTGTTGCCCATAGCCACTACGGCATTGCGGCGGAGGCCGGAGCGCTTGGCGCGCTTCACCGGCGAACCGCGAAAGGTCTGCCGGAAATCCTGTTCGCTGATGGTGGCCAGCCACTTCAGATCGGGATTCACCAAGCCTGTCCGCGGATGGAAATCCGGCAATTCCGTAGCCGGCGCCTTGCGGTTCCAGGGACAAACATCCTGGCAAATATCGCAGCCGAACACGTTCCGTCCGATGCCGGCACGCAGCTCCTCGGGAATTTCCCCTCGCTTCTCGATGGTCAAATACGAAATACAGCGGGACGCATCCAGCCGGCGTGGCCCTAAAAAAGCGTCTGTTGGGCAGGCATCAAGACACCTCGTACAGGAACCGCAACGGTCGGGAGCGGGCAAATCGGCAGTCCATTGGCCCTGGCCGCCAATTTCCAACGAGGTCAGAATCACTCCGAGAAACAGCCAGGAGCCCAATTGCTGATTGATGATGCAGGTATTCTTGCCCACCCAGCCAATCCCGGCATATCCGGCATAGACGCGTTCCAGCAAGGGCCCCGTATCCACATAACAGCGGGTCTCGATCGCAACCCCGGCGGCTTCTCGCAAGCGCCCTTCCAGCACGCGCAATCTTTCCATGACTAGATCGTGGTAGTCGCGTTGGGACCACGCATAGCGCGAAATCCAGCCCCGTCCGCTTCCCTCGCCGTCCGATGCCCCGCGGACCTCCGGCAGCGTGTTGTAGTTGAGGGCGCACACCACCGCCGAACGCGCCCAAGGGAAGGCCCGCTGTGCGGCAATCCGTTTCAGCTCGCCGTTTTCATCGCGGGCTTCCAGATAACGCATGTCCCCGGCGAGGCCTTCTTCCACCCAGGGGCGAAAATACTGCAGCTCGGGAAAGGCGGCAAAGGCGACAATCCCCGCCCAGTCGAACCCGGCCTCGCGGGCGGCACGTTTCACGAACTCCGGAAGATTGGGAAGAGAGGCCATCCGCCTAATTATCGCTCGGACCCGGTCAGGGACCTACCGCGGAACCCGGCAAGAATCCACCGTCTGAAAAAAGGCATTGTGGTTTTCCGTTTAGCTGGTATTCTGCCTTATTGAGAACATGAATGTCATTTTCAATATGAGACTTGCCCGCCTGAATGAGAATCGAATGCGTTTCATCACCGCTCTCTTGACCGGCCGCTCCGCCCGAATCGTGTCGTTGCTTCTGGCGGTGTTGGTTCTGTTCTCTTCCGCCGATGCCCCGGCCACCGATTCCGCTGCCCCCACCCCCGGCGCGGGGGCAAGCATTACGGGCGCCGTGCGCGATCCCGACGGCGCTATCGTCGCCGGCGCATCCGTAGTCATTCGCGACCCGGAGAACGGCCTCCAAATGACGGCGAGGAGCAAGGGCTCGGGCGCCTTTGCCTTCCGGGATCTTCCGGCGGGGCGCTACGACCTTACCGTTGACTCCCCTGGATTCGCTCCTTTTCGGCAAACCGGACTCGTCCTTGCCGCCGGCGCCACGTTGAATGTGGATGTCCAGTTGGCAATAGCGCGGCTGAGTGAGACGGTGGAAGTTACGGTCGATCCCGTCGCGGTGGAGACCTCTTCGACGCAATTGGGCGAGGTAATCTCCGGCAAGAAGATAACGGCTGTCCCTTTGAACGGCCGCAGTTTCACCGACCTGCTCGCGCTGCAAGCGGGAGTCGTACCGGCCAGTTCGCAACAGCCCAATGCCGTACTCATGTCCGGGTGCACCAGCACGTCTCCTTCCGGGGACCTCAACCCTGGGAACATGTCCGTAAGCGGTCAACGGGAAACCGCCAACGGCTTTATCGTGAATGGCGCCAATGTGGAAGAGACCTTCAATATGGGGACGGCGGTGGTCCCGAATCTGGATTCCATCCAGAACTTTCAAGTACTGACCAGTAATTTTGACGCCCAGTACGGCAATTTCAGCGGAGGACAGGTCGCGGTCACCACCAAGTCAGGCACGAATCAGATTCACGGCAGCGGTTTTGAGTTTCTGCGCAATACCGGACTGGATGCCCGGAATTTTTTCTCCTCGGACCGGGCGAAGTACGACCAGAATCAGTTCGGCGGAGCGCTGGGCGGACCCATCAGGAAAGACAACCTGTTCTTCTTCGCCGATTATCAGGGCACGCGTCTGACGCAGGGCATCGATACCGGCCTGATCACCGTTCCCTCGTTATCGGATCGGAGCGGCACTCTCTCCGATCTTGCCGGCCAGTTGACCGGGCAGGTGAATGGACAGGCCCTGGCCGCTTCCCTGTCTTCACGGCTGGGTTACGCCGTTACTCCCGGTGAAAGCTACTACACGCCCGGTTGCAACAGCCCGTCGCAGTGCGTCCTTCCCAATGCCGTAATTCCACAAAGCGCCTGGTCCGCCCCCGCCAGGAACCTGCTGCAATATATCCCCACGCCAGATCAAGGCGGCAATCTGTTTTCCACCTCCGCGGAAAACCAGACCCTGCAGGATGACAAGGGGGCATTGCGGATCGACGCCAACACCCGCTGGGGCAAGCTTTCGTCCTACTACTTTCTGGATGACTACTCGCTGAACAATCCCTATCCCACGGCCCAGGGCGGGGCGAATATTCCCGGCTTCAACGCGCTCACCTTTGGCCGGAGCCAGCTTTTGAGCTTCAGCCTCGTCCGGGTCATTGGGACGAACATGGTGAACGAGGCTCACTTCAGCTACATCCGGGACGCGAATGTCGTAGGCACGCCGCAAGGCGGCGTGGGGCCGAGCCTCGCCTCGCAAGGTTTTGTCGATGCGGCCGGCAATCCCTCGATCTATGCCCTGGCGCCACAGATTGAGGGCATTGAGAACGTGGCGTTCAACGATTTCACCATGGGCGTGGACACCACCGGGTTGACGGAGGCCAACAATACTTATCAGTGGACGGATGACTTTTCCAGGACTGCCGGCGAACATACCCTGAAATTTGGCGGCGGCTTCCATCTCGATCAGATCAACATCAGCCCGGACGCCATCTACAACGGCTCTTTTGCCTTTACGGGCTCCGCCACGGGCTCCGACTTCGCGGATTTTCTGCTCGGGCTGCCCAGCACGTATTCGCAAGGGGATTCGAACCGGTTTTATCTGCGGAACAAATACCTCGGGTTGTACGCCCAGGACAGTTGGCGCGTAAAGCCGGGCCTGACGCTTAACTATGGTGTGCGTTGGGATCTGCTTCCACCGTGGCGGGAAAAGTACAACCAGATCCAGACGCTTGCCCTGGGGCAGCAGTCCGTGGTCTATCCGGGTGCTCCGCAGGGTTTGGTGTTCCCCGGCGATCCCGGAATTCCGGACACGCTGGCCCCTACGAAATACACGAACTTCGCTCCGCGGCTCGGATTAGCTTACTCACCCGATGCCGAGAACGGAATACTGCATCGGCTCCTGGGGAACGCCGGCGCCACCAGCATCCGCGCCGGATATGGCATGTACTACACGGCCTTCGAGGGACTTTCGGCCGGAATCATGAGCGCCAACCCGCCGTATGGCTACGATTACACCAGCCTGGCGCCGCCCACCTTCGCCAACCCCTTCGTAAACGCCAATACCGGACAGAGCGTATTGCAGCCCTTTCCAGAGCCGATTCCGTCCTATGGAGCATCCGCGGGCAATCCCAACTCGACCATCAATTGGAGTCAATTCGAGCCTATCACTGGCGTCCCGGCCTTCAATCCCCGGAATGTTCCGCCGTACACCCAGAGCTATACTCTGACGATCCAGCGCGAGCTGGCAAAAGATACGCTTCTCAGCGTTGGCTATGTGGGCAGCCAGGCGCATTACCTGCTCGTCCTGGTCTCGGCGAATCCGGGCAATCCCGCCGCCTGCCTGGCTCTCAACGCGGAAGGCGCAACCCCGGCCTGCGGGCCTTTCGGAGAAGGTGGAACCTATACCCTGCCCAATGGCCAGACGGTGCAGGGGACGAGAGGACCATTCAGCCCGCAATTTGACGCCGTCACCTATCAGAAGACGATCGGCAACTCCAACTACAACGCGCTTCAGGTCAACCTGCGCCACCAGAGCGGAGCGCTTGAATTCCTGATTGGGTACACCTACAGCAAATCCTTCGATCAGTCTTCGAGTCTGGCGGAAGCGGTGAACCCGGTCGACCCCAGCCTGAGCCGGGCAGTTTCCGCTTTTGATATGCGCGACAACTTCGTAGCCAGCTACAAGTACAACCTGCCGGTCACCTCCTGGGTCCGGCACGACAATTCTTGGACCCAAGGCTGGTCCGTCTCGGGAATTACGCGCTTCACCACCGGACTTCCCGTAACCCTCTACAACAACACCGACAGTTCTTTGCTGGGCACCATTCCCAACGGCATCAATAACAACGGCATCGATACGCTCAACGTTGCGCCCGGGAACCTGGCCATCCACACCAACCCGCGCAATGGCCAATTGGCCTTCAATACCACGCTGTTCAGCATTCCGGCGCTGGGACAGATGGGAAACGTTCCCCGGCGCTTCTTCTACGGCCCGGGGCTGAACAACTTCGACCTGGCCCTGCAAAAGCTATTTAAGCTGACGGAATCGAAATCGCTCGAATTCCGCGCCGAAGCCTTCAACGCCTTCAATCACGCACAGTTCTTCGGAGCTGCCGCCGTCAACGGAAACGTCAGCAGCGGCAACTTCGGGAAGATCATAAATGCCGATGCTCCGCGGCAAGTGCAGTTGGCTGCCAAGTTTCACTTTTGAATCCGAAGCCGTTTGAAGATTGTGGGCCAGTACTGCTTCAGCACATTGACGGCAAAACCGCTCGCCAGGCTAATGCCATAACGGCGGCAGGTGTTGCCGGCGTTGCGTTCCTGTGAGGGCAGATAGGCATTCGCCAGACTTTGCGCGAATAACGGGCCCAGGAGACCGGACCAATTGAACGCCTTGCCGCCGTCATCCTTGCGGGTCGCGAATGTTTGCCGCGCAACATAGCGCAGGTTCTGACCAAGACCGGCATTGCTGGTCACAAAAAAGCGTGGATCCTGATGCAGCGCCGAGGCCAGCAAAAACGTTCCAAAGAAGTTTGCCGATGCCCGGGTAGCCAGATCAGCGCCCAGGCGCTCGCCATAGGCGGCGCCGCCTTGTCCGTATCCGGAAGGGTAGTCGCCGGCCTGGCCCATGCCTGCGGCAAACGACGAGCCCAGGAACGTGGCGGGAGAAACGCTTTTGAGGACAAATAGCTTGAACTTGCCCTTCGTGTCCAGCGGCTCGCCGCTATGGGCCAGATCGGGGAAGAAATTGGATTTGCGAGCCAGAATGGAAACAATGGACGTACTGGAGGATTTCGCCGGGGCCGTCGCGGTTTGTCCCCTGCCCGGCGCCGGTGCGGCGATAAACGACAACCCCACAAGAAGGGGCACAACCCATTGGGGCGATGACGTAGTCATGAGGATGACAGCCGGTCCCAAGAGGCAACTTGCGTGTGAGCGCAACCCCTCCTGATCGATAGTGTACTCCCAGCAACCTTCGCATCTATCGCCTCGGCCCGGCAAGAGAGTGGTTTGGAATTGCGGCAAATGCAGCATGAAATGCTGCTGAAGGCATTTCGCGCGTTGCTCCCGGAGGCGGCTGCCATAGGCAGGTGGTGGCAGCGCGGGCTCGCTTGTCAGTAGCTGAAGCGGCCGACGATAAGACTGAATTGTGGACTTGCACCTCAAAGCGGACCAGAATCTTTTTGTCCTTGCTCTGGGCGCTGAAGTATACCTGATCGCTATCGATGTCCCGGCCCTCGGCAAAATCAAATTGGTCAGCCTGCCGAAGGGCTTCGGTGACGTCCAGGCTGTCCGCCAGGGAGGCGAGCACCTCAAAGGCGGCGATCCGTTTGTCGGGACCGATCACCAACTGTGCCTGCTTACAAAACTCGGGAGCGACGGGAGAGTTCAGCGCGTTCCGCCGTCAAGTGCACAAAGGCGGTAAGTTCGGGACTGACGCCGCACATGAGGATTTCGTTCAGGGTCCACCTCTTCGTCTGTTCCTCAATTTTTTCCCGGAGTTCCGCTATCAGATCCTTGGTCTGAAGGAAGCAAGTTCATCCCTGCCAGGATGATGAGGAATCGGCTCATCCTCTTCATGTCGGCCTCAGGTCACTCTCCCCTTACATCGATGCAATCCTTGAATCGGGATTTGCCTCGGCGCACCCCGGTAACCGTAGCGCTGCCGTCCCTGGCCAAGGTTTGACAAACGAGCCGCATCATAGAGGGTGCACGCGATCAAATAGGAACCTCTTACCTTAAGAAGTCATGGCGTGAGACAATGCTGTTCCAGAGCCGGCTCGGCGCCGGGAGGCCCCCCGAACGCCCCGATTGAGTTTCCCGATGATCACGGTCTCCAAAGAGGATTATCTTAAGGCCATCGCCGAGGCGGAAGCCGAAGGCAAGAGCGTAATTTCCGTCACTCTTGCTCATTGGCTGGCGGTGACCAGACCCGCGGTGACTGCCGCCTTGAAGCGCCTCAAGAGGGACGGCATGGTTACGGTTAAGAGCGACGGTCGCATTCAATTGACCTCCCAGGGCCGGCAGGTGGCCGAGCGCACCATGTTTCGCCATCACCTGATAGAGCGCATGCTCTCTGAGATTTTTGGCATGCCCTGGTACGAGGTCCACGAGGAAGCCGAGCATTTGGAACATGCCGTCTCTCCGGCATTTGAAAAGAAACTGGTGGAGAAACTGGGGGGAAAGGACACCTGCCCGCATGGGAACAGCTTGGCCGTGAGAAGCCCATCGGAACGGCGGAAACGGGGGCTTTGCCTTCTCAGCGAGGCCGAGGCGGGCTCCCATTGCCGAGTAGCAAGCGTCTACGAAAGGGACCGTAAGCTATTGGATTTCTTTGAACAGGAGGGAATCCGTCCCGGAACCCGCTTGGCCATCCGGGGACGAAATTACGACGGCACGATCTCCCTGGCGGTGGGAAAGAAGACAGTTCGGCTGGGTGCGCCCGCAGCCGATAAAATCTGGGTTTCGAAAGTATAATTTCGGAAAATAGTTAACCATAGTTAACATCTGATGGTGTATAGTTGCTCCTAAGGGCGGGGTTCGGCTGCGCTTGCCCTCAGGGGAACCGGAGTAGCTCATGCATCAGCTCACGTCAACGCTTCTCCACGGTCGATCGTCATCTTTCCGGTCGCGATGGATTTTTCTGGCCTTGTTGGCTACCGCGTCTCTTTTGCCTGCAAAAGCCTTCGCTCAGGGCGAAACCACAAGCGCCATCATGGGACAGGTGACCGATACCACCGGCGCCGTCGTGCCGGGTGCCACGGTAACTGTCATCAGCTTGGAAACCGGTTTCACGCGCGGCGGGAAAACCGATGCGGCGGGCCGGTTCAACTTTCCGCAGCTTAAACCGGGCGCTTACTTGGTCAAAGTGGAGGCGCCGGGATTCGAGCCGCAAATGAACGATAATGTCGTGTCCGGCCTGGGTCAGAAGCAGACGGTTGATTTCACCCTCCGCGTCGCTCAATCCAATCAGACCGTGGAGGTGAGTGACGAAGCCCCCTTGATCAACCCGGCCGACGCCAATACCGCCATGACCCTGAGTGCGCCGGCCCTGGAAAACCTGCCGAATCCCGGCGGCGATTTGACCTATCCCCTGCAGTTTGCGGCTGGAGCTCTCATCAATACGGCGGGTAGCAGCAATGATTTCGTTGGGGGAACCAACGGATACGGCAACGTCGAATTCAATGGACTGCCCGCTCTTTCGAACGGTTATATCGTTGACGGTCTGGAAACCAACGATCCGCTCACCAATCTCAACAGCGGCCTCGCCACCAATCTGGTGCTGGGCATGAACTCGATTTCTGAAGTGACCGTCAACACTCTTTCTTATTCCGTCGATCAAGGACGGTACGGCGCAGCCCAGGTCAACTACATCACCAAGTCCGGCGCCAATCAGTTTCATGGCAACCTCTATGAACTGTGGAACGGTTCGATCTTGAATGCGGCGGATTACTTCACGAATGCGACCCCCGGCAACATCAAGCCCCGCTCCAACGTAAACCACTTCGGCGGCAGCCTGGGCGGCCCCATCGTGCACAACCAGCTGTTCTTCTTTTTCGACAGCGAATGGGTACGGATTGCCTTGCCCATCTTTACGACCATAACCGTTCCCACTTCTGCGTTCCAGCAGTATGTTTTGCAACAGCTTCCTCTGGGAGGAACGGACTCGGTGACCGGTTCGCATTACGCGCCCGAGCCGCAAATGGTGCCGTTTTACCAGAAAATGTTTTCTCTGTACGGGAACACCAATGGAACGCCTCTTGCGGTACTCGGATGTCCCCTCAATGCGGATGGCACTTTGGCCCCCGGCACGCTCCCAAACGGGAACGGCTGCGCGAATCGACGAGGGGTTTCCCATTCCAGCGATGACGGCGAACAGGTACAGACCGCTCGCATCGATTATGACCGGAACGCGAATAATACGGCTTGGTTTCGCTTTCAGTCTGACACCGGCCTGCAGGCGGCCTACACCGATCCCATCAATCCGTTGTTCAATTCAGTGTCTTCTCAACCCCTTTATTCGTTCGCGGCAGGAACCACCCACGTCTTCTCGCAGAATGTGGTGAACTATTTCAATCCCGCATTCTCCTGGTATGAGAGCCTGTTCGCGCCCAGTAATTTTCCCGCAACCCTTTCGGCTTTCCCGATCGTTTTGCAAGGCAGTGGAGCAAATGCGCCCTTTACCACCGTCGGAGGTCTCGACAATACCTGGACTCAAGGCAGGCGCGCTTCCCGTTTTTTCCTCAACGACAATCTCGCCTGGGGCCATGGCGACCACGAACTGAGATTTGGGACGAATATCCGCATCTTCCGCCTCAACGACTACGATTTCGGTGAAGGCACGGTGCCCACAGTGACATATACCAGCTTGCCGCAATTTATTTACGGAGTGGCGTCCAGCGCGACCGAAACTTTCCCGATGGCGGCCAACGAGCCCTTCAACTTTCTGAATGTCGATCTCTATGCCCAGGACACATGGCAAGTAAGCCCGAAGTTGACCTGGACCTATGGCCTCCGCAGTACCTTAAACTCCAATCCCCTGAACCCGCATGATCAGGTTGCGCGGCTCAGCGGCGCCTTCGACACGATTTCCCACGATGTCAATCAGCCGCTCGACCTCGCCATTCAGACGCATCTGGGAAATCTATTCTCCTCCACGCCAGTTGCCATCCTTCAGCCAAGAACGGCCATCGCGTGGCAGATGGCCTCGAATACCTTGCTACGCGCCGGCTTTGGAGTATTCAGCGACATGATGCCCGGGAGTATCGCGGATGTAATCGGGATGAACCCGCCCTACGTCAGGACATTTCAGGGCGGCCTGCTGGGGACCGTGGGTGGCGCCGCCATCGCGCCGGGCGTGCCCAACAGCGCGGTGGACGCCACCGTCGCCGCCAATCAGGATTTCGGGGCGGGATTTTCGCAAGGCCAGCTCTCCTGCGCGTCTCCCCTCGCCAATTCCGCGACCTGCCTTCCCCCAGTCGCAATCACGGCCGTACCCAGCGGCACCCTTCATGCGCCATATATCCTGCAGTGGAGTCTGGGCTTGGAGCATCAGATCGGAACCACCGCCAGTGTTAAAGCGCAATATGTTGGCACCCGCGCGATTGACCAGCCGTTTCTGACCCAGGTGAACGGCTACCAAACGGTATGTCCGGGCTGTTTTGCGCCATTCCCTTATATGACGCCGGCCGATCCGCGGTTCGCGGCCGTGACTCAATTCTCCACCGGTGCGGACAGTCAATACAACGGCCTGCAACTCACGGCCATGAAGCGCCTGGGGCACGGTTTACAAGGGCAAATCAATTATGTTTGGAGCCGGTGCATGGATGAAGTGTCGAACGGCGGATTTCTTCAGTTCTCGGCGGGCGGAATTCTCTCCCCCCTGCCCGGAGACCTGCGGCGCAATTATGGCCCCTGCGACTACGACATCCGCCAGAATCTGAACGCGGAATATGTATACCAGTTACCGATGAGAAGTCAGAAGCAATGGCTTGGACCTTTCGTCAATGGCTGGCAAATTTCGGGTACCGCATTTTGGCACAGCGGTGTTCCTTTTTCTGTGTTCAGCACGCCGTACTCGGCTAACGGCGATGGCATTGTGCAAGGCAGCGGGCCGCAGTTTGCAAGTCTGGTGTCAGGGGCGGACCCTTATTGCCGCCACTGCAGCCTTCCCGGGGTTACTCAACCGGGAACGATTCAATGGCTTAATCCGAATGCCTTTGTGTCAACGGTCGACCCAAGCACCGGCGCCTGCCTCGGTGGAGACAGTCCGGCGAACTGCCAATTTGGCAACTCCGGCAGGAACCAGTTTCGTGGCCCGGGATTCTTCTGGAGCGACTTCTACGTGACAAAGTGGTTTAAGGTCAACGAGAAGGTCAAACTCCGGGTTGAGGCCCAGCTTTTCAACGTCTTCAATCATCCGAACTTCGCACTCCCCAGCATGTTGCTGGCCGGCATTCCGGGAAAGTCTTCGACGCAAACGGGATTCGGAGCGCTCACGTCCACGACTTCTCCGCCGACGGGATTGCTGGGAGTCGGCTTGGGGGGCGACAGCAGTCCGCGTATGGTCGCTTTGCAAGCCAAGTTGGAATTCTAGAGGTGAGGACGCGTCTGAAGAACAACCAGCAGCTCGTTTTGTTTCCGGCCCGTTTTTACGAACGTAGCGCGATTTGCCGGTGAGGAGACTGAATATGCCCCGACGATTGCTTTGCCTGGCCGCAGCTTTTCTGATCGCAC